>Ga0326727_10009804_pt1 | contig 23250 bp, 16 predicted proteins | sample MB2enrmetagenome_FD_207643 | JGI IMG/M metagenome (GOLD analysis project Ga0326727, IMG submission 207643) | Lab enriched peat soil microbial communities from McLean, Ithaca, NY, United States - MB29MY | ecosystem: Environmental > Terrestrial > Soil > Wetlands > Peat | place: USA: New York... | reverse complement strand
ACCCCCTTCGGCAACTGAACTCGCGGGGCAGGATTACGCAGGCAAAGACCCCAAACGAAGCATCCGACAATGAGAGCGCCGCTCAGAACCAAGAGGCTTATTTGTCGCGCGGTCATATGACCCAACGAAAAGCGTCAGCCACGGGAGGCAGCCACCGTCGACGCCCGAATGCACACTGAGCGAAAGGGCTGCCTCCCGTTGGCTGCACGCTCTGGTTGGGCGGCCTCATGGAATCTTAACTGGAATCCTGACTGCAGGTAGTTTCAACGTACCCTTCCAACTGTGCTCTCGCGATTCGCCCTTGGGCGAGGTCGCCGTAAACGTGCCCGAGAGAAAATAGCTGTTCGTCCCGCCCACGGGTAACAGCCATGTTTGGTCCATCCCGACGCCAAAGGTCAAGCTGGGACCGGTAGGGCCATACGCAGGACCATAACCAGTAAGGAAGCGCATTGTGGAGTGTGGCGGGAAAGTCAGCCAGCACGCCTCCGGCACAGCATCCCTCCCACTAAGCGCTTGCTCGACAATCTTGCCAGTTGAATCGCGTAACTCACAACGAGGCGGCGCCCTTAAGGCATCGTAGTAAACATACATGGTTTCGCTCCCACTAAGGTTTTGCAGTTCCAAGTAAACAAGGCCGACTCGGGCACCGTCCTTCGACTCGGCGTGCCCTGCAAAAAGCAGCCGGCCGGTGATGTTGTTTGTTGGTTGAGACCATTCGCCAATTGCGTCTGGCTCAACCACCGACCCGGCAGGGCAAAACTGAACAGTCAACGCACCCAGAAGGATGACGACGGGGATTAACTGAGGCCTGCGCATATATGCCGCCCAACGTGCTGGGTCAGGCGCGCCGGGGCTCTGGCTCACGACAAACAGGAAGGCGCAACCCGGCGTCGCCTGCACCCAAAAGTTAGGCGTCTCATGCATAAATCACACAGGCGCTGATCTCTCTACTGGCGTTTTGCCGATGGCCACAACTGTATGCACACGACATCAAACAGGAGAATAGCGATCCCAGTTTTCCACAGAGCCTCGCCCGTTTGCTTCCCAATGAAAAACGCTGCGGCTATCAACGCTGCCGCTCCGAGTATAAAAATAATCGTCTGAAACATTCTCATAATCTGTGCTCCTGTGATGCTTTGCCTAACGATAGAGGTCAGGCACAGACGCCGGACCCAGAGAAAGGAATGCAACCATGACGACCAAACCACCCAAGACGCAGGACAACACCAAGCGCGGCGGATGTTGCCTGCACCGAATTGTTAGGGGGTTCTTCAAGAAAGTTATGATCCATTCCGCAGGCTGGATGCGTGTAGATGGAACAGACCCAGCACTAGTAAGAGCGTACCTGCGAAGAGACCTGCGCTGCTGGAATCGCTGGCCCAGAAAAGGATGGTCAGACCAATCCCCGATACCAAAAAGCCTACTGGAAAGAGGCAAGCCCAAACATCTCTCGGCCAACGTGATTCTGCATGTAACTTCTGTCCGATCAGATAAAATGCCAGCAGACAAGGAATGCAAAACGCAAAACATCGGAGGGCAAGAATGTGAAGGTGGGTCAAGTCCCGTGACGGTGACAGTTGGACAACTGCTGCAAATGATGCAGCAGCGAGAGCCGCTCCAAATCGGCGTAATGGTGATGATGGCTCCGTGTTCACCTAACGAAAGAGCTCACCTAAAGTCGCGGGGGACAAAGCCAGCCTGCACGCCGAGCTTGATCTTGCACCGGAGCTGCGTCCGCGCCAGGAGAGCGACTTGAGGTGCAGCGACTTGTTCTCCTGCGCGGTTGGCGCGCAGGCACTTAGCCCGTTTCCCAGCCGGGCAAAGCCGCCGGCTGCTGCTGGCCGCAGCGCCCGGGAGTTGCGCATCAACGCGCGATGCGCCGTTATGCGCAACTCCCGGGCGCTGCGGCTTAGGCTAGTCCCAGACGGTGGTTTTGACCAGCACAGAAACATATCTCGTGAACTTGCATGGGACATTAGCGCAGGGGAACAGTATGTTTGGCCCGAAGTCCCCCGCAGAACGGGCAGCCCCTCGGGATTCGGTGATCTCATGGGCGAATTATGAAACCGTCGGAGGCGATTGTCAATACGTCAATTTCGGTCAGAAGGCCCAGCAAACGAAGCCGTTAGGATGGGTGCATGGCGGGTGGTCGAGCGCCCGCCGCTGCGCTTTGGGGCGCCAAGGGGTTGAGGGGCAAACGCCCCTAGTTAAGGTTTGCACAATTCGCCCTGAAGTGGTAATGCTTAAGTCATGCAACCTCAGATTCCCGCATCGGGTCTGCCCTTCCCCACCGCCCCGGAGGTCATCTTCACCAACTGGCGCGAGGTCCTCCACCGCAGCGGCTTAACCCCAGGGATGCAGGCGGTCTATACCCTGGCGGTGAGCGGCTATCTCGAATACTGCAGCCGCAGCGCCGTGAGCGTCACCAAGGCCAGCGCCCAGGGCTATATGGGGGACGTCCTCCGCCGGGGACTCGCCAAACACCCGCAGCTTTGGAAGGACGGGCTGAACTGGTTCTTCCGGGAGGGCCACCGGCACTGCGGCAGCGCACCGCGCCTGGCGGACCGGGCCTTGCCCACACTCGGCCAGGCCGATACGGGAGCCCAACCGTGGGAGCGCCGGTTGATCGAGCGGCTTCGCCTCCAGCACTACGCGTGGCGGACCGAAAAGACCTACCGTGAATGGGCCTGGCGCCTGGCGGAGTTCATCGGCCCGCGGGACCTGGAAACTGCCGGCAGCGAGGATCTCAAGGCCTTTCTGAGCCATCTGGCGGTGAAGGGACGGGTTGCGGTGGCGACGCAGAAACAGGCGCTCAATGCGTTGATCTTCCTTTTCCGGGAGGGGCTGGGGCGCGAGGCGGGCGACCTGACCGGGTTCCAGCTCTCCCGGCGCGGCCCCCGAGTTCCCACGGTGCTGAGCCGGCAGGAATGCCACCGGCTGTTCGAGGCGATGGAAGGGACGGCCCGGCTCATGGCGGAACTGATGTACGGCAGCGGTCTGCGGGTCATGGAGCTGCTCCGGCTGCGGATCAAGGACGTGGACCTGGCGCGGCAACAGGTGATCGTGCGCGCCGGCAAAGGCGACAAAGACCGCGTGACGATGTTGCCGGAGAGCCTGGTGGAACGGTTGCGCGCGCACCGTGACCGGCTGCGGGGCCTCCATGAACAGGACCGCGGCGCGGGGCTGGCCGGGGTGTGGCTGCCTGAAGCGCTGGAACGGAAATACCCGGGGGCGGCGACTTCCTGGGAGTGGTTTTGGTTCTTTCCCTCGCGGCAGGTGTCGCTGGATCCGCACGCCGGGGTGAACCGGCGTCACCATCTGCTGGACGGGGCGTTTCAGTTGGCGGTGCGTGAGGCGGCGCGCCGGGCGGGTCTCAACAAGCGGGTGACGCCCCATACGCTGCGGCACAGTTTCGCCACGCATCTGCTGGAGGGCGGGGCCGATATCCGCAGCGTCCAGGACTTGCTCGGGCACGTGGACGTGGCGACGACGCAGGTTTATACGCACGTCATGAACCGGCCCGGGCTGGGGCTGAGGAGTCCGCTGGACGCGCCGCCGTAAGTCTGAAGTCTGAAGTCTAAAGTCCAAGGTCCATGATCCACATCGGGTACACGCCAGGGTATCACCGGGCGGTCGCCGGCAAGACAGCGTCGGTACGGGCAGAACGTAGCCAACGCAGCGGCGGATGGAGCGCGTTGGATAAGTGTGGCTGATCGAAAACGGGGGTTTGAGGGGGTTCTATGGGTATAGGGCATGTCCAGGGTTTGTCCAGGGTGCCCCCAGACCACCCCGAGGGAGCCGCGGGAGGAGAGTTCTATTCGAAAGGCTTATGGGGAAAGACCGAAGTCCAGAGTCTAAAGTCCAAAGTCTAGAGTCGAAAGTCTAAAGTCTGCGGGCGGAAACGCGGTTCGGCGCGGGCTGCCCCCGGGGCCACCCTGAGGCTGCCCTCAGGCCATGTGGTAGCCAACCGCTAGGCACCCCGAGGCCACCCTGAGGCTACCTTGAGGCTACCTTTAGGCTACCCCGAGGCTACCCTGAGGCTCCCGGGAGGGTCTGGTGCAGGGCGGGAGGAACCGGGGGCTGGAGGGCCGCCTTGAAGTGGTAATTCCACGAACCAATCCGCCACAGCGCGGGCAATCACCACGAACTCAAACAGTAACCCCGTCCACGAAATAGCGCGTCACGTTACACGGGTACGGGCCGCCCTAAACCCAGACAATTCCGTGGCAGGGTAGTGCGCTTGCCTGCGGCGCCGCAGTTGGCGCCCTGGCCCGCCGCCCTTGGCAGGCGGGAGACGCCCGAGAGAGACCAACGCATCGAGCGCACCGGGCGGTAACCTGCCGGTTAACAGGTAATTCCGACACCGGCTTGGAAAAGCGCGTGAACTGGGGTTAAGCTACATGGTCATTTGGCGGGCGCATCGCCGAACTACTAATCCGTGGCGGGAGTGAGTGTTGGCGGGGCGTTGCTGGCCGCAGGCAGCATGAGATGCGAGTCATTGCGATATTTTCCTGGCTTCTGGTTTTGGCGCTCGCGGTGGTATTGGCGGTTCGGTTCGGGTCGTCTCACCTGGTCCCGGCGAAACCGGGTCGCGGAAACGAGGCCCGGCAGGAGCGGCGAAAGCCCGAGCCTGTGCCGGAAGTTGCGCGCATCCAGACCAAGACGAATCCCCCGGCGGAGTCATCCGAAGGCTTCTATGTCGGCAAAGGCGACCAGCGCGTGTATGTCAAATACGCCACGCCCGATCCGGTGCTCAGGTCATTCCTGCAATCGGTGATGGACGGCAGCACCGACCCGAACGCGAAGGGGAGAGAGTTGTTCATGACGATTTGCGCGGCCTGCCATCAACGCGACGGCGAGGGCAAGGACGGCGTCGCGCCGCCGCTGGTCGGGTCCGAGTGGGCGCTGGCGCCGGGCGGGGGCCGCCTGGTGCGCATCGTCTTGAACGGGATGACGGGGCCGGTTCGGGTGGGCGGGAAGGAATGGAACCTGCAGATGCCGCCGTGGCGGGCGAACCTGGACGATAACCAGGCGGCGGTCGTGCTGACGTTTGTGCGCTCGCAATTAGGGGGCAATCACGCCGGGCCCATCACCCCGGCATTCGTCGCCGCGGCGCGCAAGGAGGCACCGGCGGCGCCGGAAACCGCGGAGACGCTGTTGCGCATTTCAGACCAGTGAATGACATTAACCCATTTCGCAGGCACGTGTATGTATTTCCGGCGGACATCCGACCGAAACAAGCGCGGGTCAATAGCCGGAGCATCACCTCTTTTCCCGGCGTTGGCCGGCCTGGGGTTCTTTCTGGCCGGGTGCGGCGCGTGGGCCCAAAGCCTGGAGGAAACCCTGCGACAATCCCTCAGCGGACACTACGACGCAGTCATCGAAACCACCCGGAAGAAAGTGGAGGCAGGCGCTTATAGCGATGGCTGGCGCGTCCTGCTGGTGAAATCGTTGCTTACGGTTGGCCGCTACGCCGAGGCGCGGACCAACGCCCTGGCGGGCGTGGAGGATTTTCCCGGCAGCGTGCAACTGCGCCTGCTGGCGCGGGAGACGGCTCTGTTCCAAAACGATGCCGCGGGAGCGAGTCGGCAACTCAACGAGATCAAATACCTCATCGAGCGGCGGGGTCGTGTTGATCAAGGCGGCGACAATCTGGTCGCATTGGGCCGGGCGCTGCTCCTGCTCGGCGTCGAACCGCGCCTGGCGCTGGAGAACTGCTTTCAACGGGCCTATGCCCTGGAGCCACCGGTGCGCGAGGCCTATCTCGCCAGCGGGCAACTGGCCCTGGACAAGCATGATTTTACCCTGGCGGCCGATTCCTTTCGCGCGGGGTTGCAGAAGTTCCCGGATGATCCTGATATGGAGGCGGGGCTGGCCAAGGCTTTTGAAACCGGCGACCGCGAAGAGATGCTCAAGGCCCTGGAGAGCGCGCTGGCCATCAACCCGCGGCACTTCCCGAGTTTGCTGCTGCTGGCGGACCATCTGATTGACGCCGAGAAGTATGACGAGGCGGAGAAGCAGCTTGGCCGGGTGCTGGAGGTAAATCCCTGGCGTCCGGAAGCGCTGGCCTATCGGGCAACGCTGGCGCATTTGCGCAATGATCTCGCCGGAGAAGAGCAGCTTCGCGCGAAGGCGTTGACATATTGGACGAATAATCCGCAGGTGGATTACATCATCGGATTGAAGCTGGCGCAGAAGTATCTTTTCGAGGAAGGAGCCGCCGCGCAACGGCGCGCCCTCGCGTTTGCGCCTGATTACCTCCCAGCCCAGCGCCAACTGGCCGAGGATTTGTTGCGCCTCGGGCAGGACGAGGAGGGCTGGAAGCTGGCCCAGGAAGCGCGCGCCCAGGACGAGTACGACGTCACCACCTATAACCTGTCAACGCTGCATGACCAGATGGCGAAGTTTCGCACGCTCACCAACGCTGATTTCGTCCTGCGCATGTCGGCCCTGGAGGCGCAACTCTACGGCGACCGCGCACTCGAATTGCTGGGACGGGCGAAGGCCGCTCTCTGCGCGAAGTACGGCGTGGAGCTGCAGCGCCCAACAGTGGTGGAGATCTTCCCCGAGCAAAAGGACTTTGCGGTGCGGACGTTTGGCATGCCGGGCAACCCGGGTTACCTGGGGGTGTGCTTCGGCTCGGTGATCACCGCGAACAGCCCAGCCTCCCAGGCTCCCAATCCGGCGAATTGGGAGGATGTGCTGTGGCACGAGTTCTGCCACGTGGTGACGTTGAATGCGACGAAGAACCGGATGCCGCGCTGGTTGAGCGAAGGCGTCTCGGTCTATGAAGAGCGGCAGGCCGATGCGGCGTGGGGAGAGAGGATGAACCTGGCCTACCGCGACATGATCCTGCGCGGGGAGTTGACGCCGCTGGGGGAACTGAGCGGCGCCTTTCTCCAGCCGAAGAACGCGGAGCATCTGCAATTCGCGTACTATGAATCGTCGTTGGTCGTGGAGTTTCTGGCAAAGCAGTTTGGCCTTGAAACGCTCAAGGCGATACTGCTCGGCCTGCGCGACGGCCAAGAGATCAACAAGGCGATCTCCGCGCGCACCCTTCCGCTGGCTGAGTTGGAGAAACAGTTCACCGCCTTCGTCCGCGGGCGAGCGGGGAACCTCGCGCCGGGCGTGGACCTCGACAAGCCGCCGACCGGGGACCCAGAGATGGAGAAGCTGGCTTGGGGAAAACTGCATCCCAACAACTACTTTGTCAGGTTGCGAAAGGCGCGGGAGTTGATGGAGGCCAGGCACTGGGCCGAAGCCAGGTCGCTCCTCGAATCGCTCGCCGCGTCTTACCACGGCGAACGCCGCGCCGAGAACCCGCTCTGGCTCAAAGCGCAGACGGAGCGGAATCTAAGCGACACCAACGCCGAGTTGGCCACGCTCCAGGCATTGGCCGGGCAGGAGTCAGACTTCGTGGACCTGCAACTCCGCCTCATCGAGTTGGCTGGCGCGCGCAAGGATTGGCCGGCGGAGACGAAATCCGCGGAGCGGTTGCTGCAAATCAATCCACTGATTTGCGCGCCTTACCGCGCGCTGGCGGAAGCTGGAGTCGGGTCCGGCAACCAAGCTCAGGCGATTGACGCTTATCGCAAGCTGCTACTGCTTGATCCACCCGACCCGGTGGAAACGCATTTTCAGCTCGCCCGTCTGCTCCATGCGCGCGGCGGCGCGGAGAGCGAGGCGAAGCGCCATGTGCTGCAGGCGTTGGAGGACGCTCCGCGTTACCGGGCCGCGCAGCGGCTGCTGCTGGAAATTGAAGCGGCTTCCGGAAAAGGAGAAAACCCGACTACAACGCAAGCCCGATTCTAACCGCATGAATACACTCACAGCACCTCCCGTCCCGGCCACGGTCTCGTCAAACCATGAGGAAGAGCGCAAGGCCGTCGAACGGCTCATCGCGGGCCGGGCCAAGATCGAAGATGAACTGGCGAAGGTCATTGTCGGCCAGAAAGAGGTAATCGAGCAGCTCCTCATCGCGCTTTTTGCCGGCGGGCACTGCCTCATTACCGGCGCCCCGGGCCTGGCCAAGACGCTGCTGGTCAAATCCATCGCGCAGGTGTTCCATCTCAAGTTTCAGCGCATTCAGTTCACGCCGGATCTCATGCCGGCGGACATCACCGGGACGGAAATCTTGCAGGAGACCGGCGAAGGGCGAAAGATGACCTTCGTGCGCGGGCCGGTTTTCGCGAACATCATCCTGGCCGACGAAATCAACCGCACGCCACCCAAGACCCAGGCCGCGTTGCTCGAGGCGATGCAGGAGCACCAGGTCACCGCCGCCGGTTTGCGCCATCCGCTGGAGGAACCATTCTACGTGCTGGCGACTCAGAATCCGATTGAGATGGAGGGCACCTATCCGCTGCCGGAGGCGCAGCTTGACCGCTTTATGTTCAACGTCGTGATGGACTACCTGCCGGAAGCGGAGGAGGTCGCCGTCGTCCAGCAGACCACGGCCCAGCGTCCGCCGGCGATTGAGCCGCTGTTCACGGGCGCGGATGTCTTGCGGTTCCATGAATTGGTGCGCCAGATGCCGATTGCCCAGGACCTGATCCGCTATGCGGTGCGGTTGGCGGCGGCGTCGCGGCCGCAGCAGCCCGGTTCACCGGGTTTCATTAACGATTGGGTAAGCTGGGGCGCCGGCACACGGGCCGGCCAGTCCCTCGTGCTGGGGGCCAAAGCCCGCGCGCTACTGCGAGGCCGGACGCACGTTTCGACCGAAGACATTCGCGTGCTGGCCGCGCCCGTGCTGCGTCATCGCGTCCTGGTGAATTACCGGGCGGAAGCGGAAGGCGTGAATGTGGAAACGCTCATCCGGCGTCTGCTCGAAACCGGGAGAGAGGCCGGTCCTCCCTGAACCGCTTATGCCTGGCGCTACTTCCACCGGTCCATTCTCGCTCGCCCGCGAGCACAGCTTTGCCGATCCCAAAGCGCTGATGGCGATTCGCAACCTGGAGCTGCGGGCACGGGTGGTGGTCGAGGGATTTTGGAAGGGTTTGCATCGCAGTCCGTACCACGGGTTCTCCGTTGAATTCACTGAATACCGTCAATACTCGCCCGGCGACGACACGCGGTATTTGGATTGGCGTTTATATGCGCGCTCGGATCGTCACTACCTGAAGCGGTTCGAGGACGAGACCAATCTCCGCTGCCACTTGCTCGTGGACCAGAGCCGTTCGATGGATTATGGCTCGCTGAGCTATTCCAAATCTGACTATGTCCGCACGCTCGCCGCTACACTGGCCTGGTTTCTGCACGGCCAGGGCGACGCAGTGGGGCTGCTCAGCTTCGATGAACGCGTCCGGGATTACCTGCCCCCGCGCCATCGCCACGGGCATCTGCGCCAATTGATGCTGGCGCTGGAACACCAGCCAGCAGGGCGCCGGACCAACCTGAGCGAGCCGTTGCGCCGTGTTGCGGAGCTAGCGCGCAAACGGGGTTTAATCGTGCTGTTATCCGATCTGCTCACCCCGCTCGATGAACTGGAGCGGAGCCTGGCCAGATTGACGGCAGCCGGGCACGAAGTTGTGCTGTGGCAAACGCTCGATCCAAACGAGTTGGCCTTCGCGTTCCAACGACCGATGCTGTTTCAAGACCTGGAGAGCCAGCAGGACGTTTACGTGGATCCACAGGCGCTGCGCTCGGAGTATCAGCGCCGGTTGACCGGCCACTGCCGCCACGCGGAAATCATCAGCCAGAAATTGGGCGCGTCGTTCTATCGCCTGGTCACCGATCAGCCGCTGGAACTGGCCTTGGTGGATTTCCTGCGTGGCCGGCATCGGCGCAACAAACTGATCCGCCGGGGCACCCCGGCGTTCTCGCAAAGATGAGTTTTCTTGCGCCATGGTTTTTGCTCGGCGCTCTGGCTGTGGCCGGACCGGTGCTGTTTCACCTCATTCGCCGGTCGGCGCGCCAGCGAATGTTATTCGGTTCGATCCTGTTCCTGCGTCCAACGCCACCGCGTGCTGTGCGCCGCCGGAAGCTCGAGCATGTCGCTTTGCTGCTGTTGCGCTGTCTCGGCCTTCTGTTGCTGGCAGCCGCTTTCGCCCGACCCTTCTTCCCGAAGGGCAACGCTTCGCCGGCGCCTGCGGGCGAAGGACGCCAGACCGTCGTTCTATTGGACACCAGCGCGAGCATGTGTCGCCAAGGTCTGTGGCCCAGGGCATGCGCCCTCGCGGAGCAGTATCTTGATAAGGCTTCGCTGCAGGATCGCGTGGCCGTGCTGACGTTCGACCAGCAACCGCGTACCCTAGTCAGCTTCACGGATTGGTCAACCTGGCCGGTGGGCCAGCGGGCGGCGCTAGCCAAACAGCGTTTGGATACGGTGTCCCCGGGATGGGGCGGGACTCACCTTGGCTTGGCTTTGACGACCGCCGCGGAACAGTTTCCGGAGGACGCCGGCCCTGCGGGCGTCGCCGGCCTGCGCGACGTGGCGCTGATCAGCGATTTGCAGGAGGGCGCAAAACTGGATGGGTTGCAGGGACACGACTGGCCGAAAGGCGTCCGAGTCATCATTGAGCGGGTTGATCCCGAACGGCGGGGCAACGCGGGGCTGGAAATCCTGGACGCGGCCAACGCCAGCGCCGGCGACGGACGCGAGGCGCGCGCGCGGGTGGTCAATACGCGCGATTCGGTTCGGGAGAGCTTTCTTTTGGGTTGGAGCGTGCAAGGAGGAACCGGTTTCGCCGGCAAGCCAACGCAAGTCTATCTGCCGCCCGGTCAAACCCGCACCTTTTCCGCGCCCGCCCTTCCAGCCGGAGCAGCAACGGGGGCGTTGCGATTGACCGGCGACGACGAAGGTTTCGACAATACGGCCTATTTTGCCGCCTCCGAGACGGAGCGCGTGACTATCGCCTACTTTGGCTCGGAATCCGCCAATGATCCCGAAAAACTGCGTTACTATCTGCAGCGCGCGTTTCCGGAGACAGCCCGCCGGCAGGTCGAAGTGGTTCCGGCTGTCTCGAACTCGGTTTCTTCCCTCGAAACGCTGAACCGGGCCGCGTTGGCCGTAATTCCCGCAATGCTGGATGCGGATGAAGTCAAGGCTGTGCGTGAATGGCTCGCGGGCGGCAAAACCGCATTAGTGGTTCTGACAAACGCGCAATCCGCCGCGACGATTGCGGCACTTACAGGCGCAACTGACGTGGAGGTCAGCGAGGCGTCCGGCGAATACGCGTTGTTCGGGGAGGTGGATTTCACCCATCCAATCTTCGCGCCATTCGCCGATCCGCGGTTCAGCGATTTTTCGCGCATTCATGTCTGGAAACACCGGCGCTGGACAATTCCACAAGACCTTCCGGCTCGTGTGCTGGCGAAATTCGATGACGGCGCGCCGGCCCTGGCGGAAGTGAAGATTGGCAAAGGCAGCCTTCTCGCGCTCGCCACCGGATGGAACCCGGCAGATAGCCAGCTCGCTGTGTCCAGCAAATTCTTGCCACTGATGCAGATCATTCTCGATTGGCGCGGCGGCGCGGCGCCCGCCCGCTCCCAGTTTCAAATCGGCGAGCCCATCCCCTCTCCAGCTTCCGCCGGCGATGTTCTGCAATGGCGGAAGCCGGATGGCCGAGTTGTCGGGGTCGCTGCGGGAAAGCCCTTCACCGAAACTGATCTTCCGGGGATTTATACCGTCCAAGCCGGCTCCAGCTTGCGGCGCTTCGCTGTGAACCTGCCGCCGGACGAGAGTCGCACCGCGCCGTTGTCGCCGGACGACTTGGCGCGTGTCGGCGTTCCGCTAGTTAGCACGGCTGGGATTACCGCCGCAAAGTCGCCTGAGGCGGCGCAACGCCGTTTGCAGCGGGCGGACTTGGAGGCCCGGCAGAAAGTTTGGCGCTGGCTGATCGTTGGACTCCTGGCGGTGGCCCTGGTCGAAATTGCGCTGGGCGGATGGCTGGGGCGGCGCGTGAAAACACTTGAGGTGGCGCCATGATGGAGGCCCGCCTTCAAACCCAGTTCGGTGCGCTGGCGCAAATACTCCGCCGCACGCGGCTTTGGCGGGCGCTCGCGAGCCGTTGGGCCGTGGCAGCGGCTGTTGGCCTCGCGCTGTTTGTAATTCAAAGCCTAACGGGCCGAGAATTCCATCTGAAGCTCTGGGTTATGCCGCTGACTGTGGGAATGGTATTGGCCGGTATCGTGTTCATGCGGCCAAAACAGCAGGCTAATGATACCCTGGACCTGATCCGCAACCTCGAACCCCACCAGCCCGAGGTTCGACATTTGTTGTCGGCAGCGGCGGAACAACGGCCCGCTGGAGCGACTGACGGGTTTAGTTTTCTGCAATTGCGGGCCATCGAAGAAGCTCTCGCGCACCCGCGGCGGGAAGTTTGGCGGCGGCAATTGGAGCAACGACTGGCGTTCGCGCGGATTGGCCACGCGGGCGCGTTGATGGCGCTGTTGATCATCGTGCTTGCGTTGACCCGTAGCGCGACCCACGGCGCGTCAGGTGCTGGGCCTTTGCTCGGGGACGAGATTGCTGTGACCCCCGGCGATACGGAGGTGGAACGCGGGACGGGGCTGGTGATTGCCGCACGCTTTGGGGGCGCTCCGCCCGCCGAAGCGACGCTGGTCCTGAACTTCGGGAGCGACAAGGAGTCGCGGATTCCCATGGCCAGGCGGTTGGCCGATCCGGTTTTTGGGGCAAGCATTCCGGAAGTTTCTCAAGCCGGCGTTTATCACATCGAGTATGGCAGGAAGAAAACGCGCGATTACAGAATCGCCGTCTTTGAGTTTCCGGCCCTGGTGCGGGCTGACGCGCAATTGCGCTACCCCGCTTACACGGGCCTCACGAACCGGACGATCCCAGACACCTTGCGAGTCAGCGCCGTGGAAGGCTCCCGGTTGAGCTACACCTTGCTACTCAACAAGCCCGTGGCAAAGGCACGCTGGGTCGGCAAGGAACATTCGCTCGTGCTGGCGGCCCAAACCAACGCCGCGGCGGTGCTTCCAGACTTCTTGTTGATAACCAACGCGCGCTACGCGCTGGAATTGACAGACGCGGAAGGGCGGACCAACAAGTTTCCAACCGACTTCGTCCTCCAGGCGTTGACCAACCAGCGGCCGGACCTGAAGCTGCTTTTTCCGAGAGGCGACCCGCGCGTTTCGCGGCTGGAAGAATTGGAGTTGCAGGCGGAAGCCTCGGACGATTTCGGCCTCCTGAAATACGGCGTTGGCTTCGGGGTCGCCGGGCAGGAGCCGAAGTTCATTGAACTGGGGCGGTCCGCTCCGGCCCAGGCCAAGCGCCAGTTCGACTACCTGATCCCGCTGGAGAAGCTTGGCGTGGACGTGGACCAGTCAGTGACCTATTTCGCGTGGGCGGACGACTACGGCCCGGACGGGCAGCCCCGCCGAACGTTCAGTGACATATTCTTCGCCGACGTGCGTCCGTTCGAAGAAGTCTTCCGGCCCGACCAATCCGGCTCGGGAGAAAGCGGAGACCAGAACGGAAGCCAGGGTGGCGGCAGCAACGAACGCGTGCGGCTCGCGGACCTACAAAAGCAGATCGTGGTCGCAACGTGGAACCTTCAACGAGGAAAAGTGGGCGCGGGAGGCGCCCGCTATCCATGAGAAAGCGCTTTATCATTTCAATCGTCACGGCGCTCGGGTGCGCCCTGTCCGTGCCGGCACAGGAACGCTTGCGTTCGACGACCGCTTTGCCGTCGGGACGCGCCGGATTGCCGAACACCAACGCTACGGGCGACTACGTTTCCGACGTCGGCGTTGTGCTTGACGCCCAGGATCAAGCCCTGGAGCAGGCTCGACAGGCCCTCGACGGGGGCGGCGATGCGCGCGACCGGGCCGCGCTGGAGACTGCCATCAAGGAGATGGAACGTTCGCGGGCCGCGCTGGAACAGGCCCAAAAGTCTCCCGAAAAGCTGCCCACCGCCCTCGCCGCGGAGCAGGCCGCCTACCAGGCCTTGCTCAGAGCCACCCGGCGTGAGTATCGAATAACACGCTCGCGAAACCGCAGCCAAAGCGGCAACAGTTCCGGCCGGCCAAGCCAGCAGGAACTCAACCAACTCGAATTGGCCGGGGAAGAGAACCGTTACGAAACCGAGCGCCAGGCGACGGCCACGCCCACGCAGCAGCAGCGCGAGCAGGCGCAAACGGTGGATCGCTTAAAGCAATTGGCGCGGCGGCAACAGGATTTGAACGATCGTCTGCGCGACTTGCAAACGGCGCTCCAGGAGGCACGCACCGACGAGGCACGCGAAGAGATTCAACGGCAGCTCAAGCGTCTCCGCGACGAAGAACGCCAGGTGTTGTCCGACGTGGACGAGCTGCGCCAGCGGCTGGAGCAATCGCCCGACGCCGCACGACAAGCCGGTGCCCGGCAACAGTTGGAGCAGACCCGCACCGATGTGCAACGAGCGGCGCAGGAACTTGAACGGCAGTCGGTTTCCGAAGCGCTGGCGGCCGGCTCGCGCGCGGAGCAAAACCTGCAAACCTTGCGTGAAAACCTGCGGCAGCAAACCTCCAGCCAGTTCGCCGAGCAAATGCGGCAAATGCGGAACCAAGCGCGCGACCTGGCGAACCGGGAAAGCCAAATCGCGCGCGACCTGGATTTATTGAACAGTTCCGCGCAGAAGCCGTTGGACGATTCCTCGCAGCGGCAGTCGCTGGTTGAGCAAATGGCCCGCCAGCAAGGCGCGTTGACCAATCTCCTCGGCGAAATGCGGGCCGTGACCGAGCAGGCCGAAGCGACCGAGCCGCTCCTCTCCAAACAGCTTTACGACATCCTCCGGCGCACGGATCAAATGCATACGGACAGCCAACTCAAAATTGGCGCGCAACTGGTGGACCGGGGATTTCTGCCCCAGGCCAGCCAGGCGGAGCGCTCGGCGCGGCAGAACATAGATGAGTTGCGCCAGAGCGTGGATCGCGCGGCGGAAAGTGTTCTGGGTAGCGAAGCCGAAGCCCTCCGTTACGCCCAAAGGGAACTCGACGATTTGGCTGGCCAGATGGCAAGGGAAATCTCGGCCGGAACGAATTCCACGGCTGCTGCTGCCGGAGAGAATTCTCGCGACCAGGCCCAAACGAATTCCCTGGCAACAGCAGGGGGCCGCGCCGCCAACCGGCCTGGCAACGGCCGCGCGGAGCCCAACGCCATTGCCGGCGCCGCATCTGAGGCCGGCGGCGGAAGCGCACAGACTCCCAGCGAACAGAATTCCTCGCCGAGTCCGCAAACTGCGGGGCGCGGCCGCGGAACCAGAGAAGGAAACAACCAGGGGAATGAGAGCCAGGCCCAGCGGTCAGGAAATTCACCGGCCGGCCAGAACGCCGCCTCTGGGGAAGACCCGGCGGCGGCAGAGGCCGGCGGCAGCGATGCGGGGCGGGAACGATTGCGGCAATTCGCCCAACAACTTGGCGGAGGCCACGGCGGACTGGGGGGGAACGGCCCCATCACCGGAAACAATTACGTGGACTGGTCAGATCGCATGCGCGACGTCGAGCAAGCGGTGGATTCGCAGGACGTGCGCAATCAACTGGCGACGGTGCGGGAGCGCGTCGGAGTCTATCGCCGGTGGTACCGGCAAAATGGACGGCTCCCTTCCAATGAAGAGTTGCAGAATAAAGTGCTGGCGCCTCTGGCGCTAGTGCGCGACTGGGTCGGGCAGGAACTGTCCCGTGCGCAAAACGATCGCAGCCTCGTGCCGCTGGATCGCGATCCGGTGCAGGAGAAATATTCCGATCTGGTGCGCAAATACTACGAAAAGCTGGGAAGTGCGCAATGACCGGTCTCGCCATCATCGTCTTATCCGGCCGAGCCTGGCTGGTTCCCTGTCTCGCCGCGCTGGCGGGGTTGGCGGGCGCACTGATTTGGGCGTCCCGGCGCAACGCGGCGGAGCGCTGGGTATCCGTAGTTTGCGGCTCGCTAAAACTGGCGGGCGTGGCCGCGCTGGCGTCGTGTTTGTTGGAGCCGCTTTGGGTCAGCCAGCGGGCGCGGCCGGGGGCCAATGTCTTCGCCCTGCTCGCTGACGACAGCCAGAGTCTGCAAATCAAGGACGATGGCCAACGGCGCTCGCGAGGCGAACTCTTGCGCGAGCAATTGGTCGCCGATCCTCAAGGCTGGCAGAGTGCGCTGGAGCAGACTTTTCAGGTGCGGCGTTACACCTTCGACTCGCGCTTGCAGAACACGCGGGATTTCAGCAACTTGAAATGCGACGGACGCGCCTCGGCGCTCGGCGGCGCGTTACGGGCCGCTATGGACCGCTGGCGCGGCCAGCCGGTAGCGGGCGTTCTGCTCTTTACGGACGGCAATGCCACGGACCTGGACGGTGGGCTGCCCCCGCTGGAGGGGTGTCCGCCCATTTTTCCCGTGGTCCTGGGAACAGAATCGGGGCTCCGCGACATCAGCGTGGACAAAGTCACGGTTAGTCAAACCGCGTTTGAGGACGCCCCAGTGACGGTACAAGCCGCCGTCACCGCGCGCGGTTTTGCCGGCTCCGAGATCCGAGCCCAACTCACGGAAATGGCCGCGGGAACCGCGACGCTCGGAACGAACGATGCCGCCCGGTTTCCGACGGGTTTTTCTTCCGTGTCAAACGGAGTGGCCGCGCTGAGCCAGCGCTCGGGCGGCAACGAGGCCGAACTGAATTTTCGATTTCAAATCCAGCCAGACAAACCCGGAATTCACTTCTACCAATTGGAGGCGCGGGCGGCCGAGGAATTAAAGGATGCCGGCGCTTCATCGGCCGAGGCGACTCTGGTCAACAATCACCGGATGGTGGTGGTGGACCGCGGGCAGGAGTCTTTCCGCGTCTTGTGCGTCGCCGGCCGGCCGGATTGGGAATACAAATTCCTCAACCGGGCGCTCCAGGAGGATCCCCAGGTGCAGATGGTCACGCTGATGCGCATCGCGCGACGCGAGCCAAAATTTGCCTTCAAAGGTCGTGCCGGCGAGGCCAGCAATCCCTTGTTCCTGGGTTTCGGAGCCGCGACGAATGAGGAGACGGCGCGGTACGACCAACCGGTCATGGTGCGCTTGAACACCAAAGATGAGTTCGAGCTGCGTGGCGGATTTCCAAAAACAGCCGAGGAATTGTTCAAGTATCACGCGGTAATCTTGGATCGGGTGGAAGCCGAGTTCTTTACCCACGAGCAGATGCTGCTGCTGCGGCGGTTCGTGTCGGAGCGCGGCGGAGGATTCCTCATGCTCGGCGGGGCCGAGTCGTTTCACGAGGGAGGCTACGCCGAAACGGCGATTGCCTCGATGCTGCCCGTCTATTTGGACCGACCCGCGGAGGTCCATCTGCCGTCGCTTTTCAAGCTGGCGCTCACGCGCGAAGGCTGGTTGCAGCCCTGGACACGGTTGCGCGCCACGGAAGCCGACGAACAGACGCGGCTGACAGCCATGCCGCCATTTGAAGTGGTGAATCCCGTCCGGGAATCCAAGCCGGGCGCCAGCGTCCTCGCCACCGTGTCAGACACCGATAACCACGCCTATCCCGCCCTGGTGGTTCAGCGCTTCGGCTTAGGCTCTGTCGCCGCCGTGATGGTCGGAGATCTGTGGCGCTGGGGACTCAAAGACGAAGCGATGCAAAAAGACCTGGCCAAGTCCTGGCGCCAGCTCGTTCGCTGGCTGGTGTCCGATGTGCCGGCGCGCGTCACGGTCGAGTCCCGATCCACTGACGACCCAACGCAGGTCCGGCTGATCGTCAGAGCGCGGGACGAAGGATTCAAGCCGCTGGACAATGCCGTTGCCCGGCTCACTATTCGGCCGGTTCTTCTGCAGCCGCATTCCGGGGATTCTTCGAGTGCTTCCGCCGAGACGAGGGCGCTCGAACTCGCTGCTGATCCCTCAGCGACCGAACCTGGCCGGTACGAGGCCACGTATGTTGTGCGCGAAACCGGGGCGTATTGCGTTGACGCGGTGGTGACGCAACCCGATGGACAGGTGGTCGGACGCGCCGAGGCTGGCTGGACCGCCGATCCGGCGGTGGACGAATTCCGCTCTCTGAAGCCGAACCGGGCCTTGTTGGAAGCCATCGCGCAGCGCACAGGCGGGGAAATTGTGGCCCTGGAAGATTTGCGCAGTTTCGTCCGGCGCCTGCCGGCGCGCGGCGCGCCCATCACCGAGACCGCTACGCAGCCTTTGTGGCACGAGCCGGCGGTGTTTCTTTTCGCGCTCGGCTGTTTCATTACCGATTGGAGCCTCCGGCGGTGGAAAGGATTGCCATGAGCCTGTTTCGCTGGTGGATGCTACCGGTGGTTTTGCTTCTATCGACGCTGCTCGCCGCCGCAGCGCGCGCGCAAACCAATGAATCGCGCTCGTTGGTCCTGGTGATCGGGGCGTCGGGTGAACCGGAATATGCCGAGCAGTTTTCGAGCTGGGCCGGTCTATGGAAGAAGGCTGCGGCAAAAGGTGGTCTGCAGACATTCGTCGTCGGTGAAGACAAGGACAAACCGGACGATGATCTGCTGCGGTTGCTCGGCGTTCTGACGAACGAAGTCGCCAAGCCGGCGGGGGAACTCTGGCTGGTATTCATTGGCCACGGAACCTTCGATGGACGTTCCGCCAAGTTCAATTTGCGCGGGCCGGACCTCTCGGCGGCGGCCTTGGCGGCGGTCTTGAAACCGTGCCGGCGAGCGATGGTGGTCATTGAATGCGCCTCCGCCAGCGGCCCGTTTCTGAACGCGCTCTCGGCGCCTGGCCGCGTAATCATCACGGCCACGCGCAGCGGCTACGAGGTCAATGCGACCCGGTTCGGCGGCTATCTCGCCCAGGCCATCGCCGATCCGGCGGCGGACCTGGACAAGGACGGCCAAACCTCGTTGCTGGAAGCCTATCTGGCCGCCTCGCGCCAAGTGGAGCAGTTTTACAAGGAACAGGGTCGGCTGCTGACGGAGCATGCGCTGTTGGATGATAATGGCGATGGACTCGGGACTCCCGCCGAATGGTTTCGCGGCGTGCGCGCCGTCAAATCGGCGGCCGACGCAAAAGCCGTGGATGGCGTGCGGGCGCATCAGATGTTTCTGGTCCGCGGCGACGTCGAGCGGCAGCTTTCACCCGAAGCCCGCGCGCGTCGTGATGAGTTGGAGCAAGAGTTGAGCGCGTTGCGGTCGCGAAAGACGAAGGTAAACGAGGACGAATATTACCATCAACTGGAAGGCATCCTGCTTGAAACCGCGCGGCTGTACGAAAGCAAGTAACAGGCTGGAATGGATGACCGAATGTCCCTGAAATCTGATATCTGAATGCTACTGGCGATGAAGTCATATAATTCGGCGGCAAGATGGGTTGTTGTCCTGGTGACTTTGGCGCTGTTGTCGGTCGAGGCGCAGTACCGTGGAGGCGGGCGTTTCCGCCGGGACTATGACATCCGGAACCCCGAGTTGATCAGAGAGCAGGAGATGATGGAGAAGGCGCTGAACCCGGGATTCCGGGAGGATGTCTTCACCTTTGCGCGGCTGAGGTTTCAGGCTAACCGCGATTACCGATTTGGCGGCGGCCGGTTGTGGGATGACGACACGCCCGAGGCGGATTTGAATCTCATCTTCCGGCTTCATGAAGTGACCAGCCTAAAGGTCCGACCGGGGCTGAATTTTATAGATATTACGACGAAGGATTTGGGCAAATATCCGTTCGTCTATCTGGCCTCGGCGGGCAGGGTGGTGTTGAGCGACCAGGAAGTCAAGGCCTTGCGGCAGTATCTCCTGACCGGAGGGTTCATGATGGCGGATGATTTTTGGGGCGACGACCAATGGCAGCATTTTCACGAACAGCTCAAGCAGGTCTTTCCGCAACGCGAGCCGGTGGAATTGACGCTCGACCATCGCATTTTCCACACGGTCTTTGATTTTAAGAAAGAGCCGCAAATCCCGAGTGTGGGCGCCTACCTGCGCACCGGTCAATCCTATGACCCGGGCTGGCCATACTATGAGAAGAACCAGGACCCGCACTATTACGCGCTCTACGATGATAAACAGCGGATGATGGCTCTAATCTGCCATAACAACCATTACGGCGATGGCTGGGAACACGAGGGCGACGATGAGACCTATTTCGACAGATTCTCCGAGCCGATGGCCTACCCGATGTTGATCAATATCCTCGTTTACACCATGGCGCACTAACTGGGTGACTCGGTCATTCGCATTCCTGGCTCGACTTGAGCGGCGAAACGGGCTATGCGGCTGCCATGAACCGAGTTGTTGGCATGACTCTCTTGGCTGCCGTGCTGGCCGCGTCCGCCTTCGAGGCCGGCGCACAACCGGCCAGAACTGACGCGATCATCCATTCCCAGCCGCTCCACGCAGGGCAAATAGACCCGAGGTTGTTCGGCAACTTCATCGAGCTGCTCGACGATGTCGTGCCCGGGATGTGGGCGGAGTTGCTCAACGACCGTTCCTTCGAGGGCGTGGCGCCCGCCGCCAATTGGTGTTACTACGATGGTTCGCTCGATATCTGCGACCGCCAATGGGACACCAACGCCACGTGGACCCTCGACACAGCCGATCCTTTCAACGGTGCCCGTAGCGCGAGGCTCGACGCCGGCGCCCGGCCCGCCAGCTTGACTCAATCCGGCCTGGGCGTGAAGAAAGGCATGGGCTACGCCTTCTCGGGCTGGCTGCGCGCTGACCGCGGGGTCAAGGCCCTTGTCCGGCTCAAGTTTCTGCTGCCCAGCGGCGAGTGGATGACCCTGGCTTCGGCCGAATTGCCCGCGCTGTCGCCGCAATGGCGGAAATATTCCGTCAAGCTGGTTTCCTCGGGCCAGACCGATCAGGCGGTCTTCGAGTTGCAGGTCCAAGGTGAAGGCAGCCTCTGGGCGGATAAGCTCTCGCTCATGCCCGCGGACAACCTCCGCGGCTGGCGGCCGGATGTGGTCGAGGCCATCCGCGAAGTCCGCCCATCCATCATCCGCTGGGGCGGCTCGACCGTGGACCCGGGCCATTACCGGTGGAAAAACGGCATTGGTGATCGCGATGCGCGCGTGCCGTGGCTTAACGAAAACTGGGGGAGAATTGATCCCAACGACGTTGGCATAGATGAGTTCTGCCAATTCTGCGAGCTGGCGGGAGTCGAGCCGCTCGTGTGCGTCAGTTTTGCGGATGGCGTCCAGAGCGCAGCGGAGTTGGTCGAGTACTGCAATGGCGACGCCACCACCGCCTGGGGGGCCAAACGCGCCGCCAACGGCCACTCGGCGCCGTACGGGGTCAAGTACTGGCAGGTGGGCAACGAGATCAACGGCAACGATGCCCGGTATCTGAACCAGATCGCCGAGTTCATCGCCGCCATGAAGAAAGCGGACGCCAAGGCGCTGCTCATGACCTCGTTCCCCACGCAGCGGCTGCTCAACCGCGTCGGCAAGGACATTGCCTACGTTTGCCCGCACCATTACACGACCGACCTGGCGGAATGCGAGCGCGACTTCGAGCGCATCGGCCGGATGATTGACCACACCCCGGGCTGCGGACACCTCCGAATCGCTGTGACGGAATGGAACATTGATGCGGGCTCGTGGGGACTGGGGCGCGGCAAACAGGCGACGCTCGAGGCGGCGCTGCTGAACGCCCGCTACCTGAACCTGATGATGCGCCATTCGGACAAGGTCAAGATCGGCTGCCGCTCAAACCTCGCCAACAGCTACTGCGGCGCGATTATCGAGACCGGGATGCCAGGCTCCGGCGTGCTCAAGCGCGCCAGCTTTTACGCGATGTGGCTCTATGCGCACCATGCCCAACCTGTCCCGCTGTGGCTCGAGCAATTTAGCGACCGCCTGGACCTTTTCGCGTGCGGGTCCGAAGACAAGAAGACCGCGGTGGTGTTCGCTGTGAATCTGCGGCCTGAAGCGGTGGAACTGGCCATCGGCTTCAATGGTTTTGGCCAAGCAGCCCGCGTTCTGAAGGCCGAGGCACTGTGTGATACACTTCGTGCTGGTCAGCCGGATCTGATCAACCACTGGCAAACGCCCAACCGCCTCAGGATCGTGCCCTTGCCTGTCTCGTCGAACAAGGTCAGCCTGCCGGGCCTGTCAGCAGCGGCAGTTGAGTGCGAGACCAACTGAAGCTTGTAACCGACAGGTTTCACAAGCGTCAGTTCGACCTTGAGGATCCTTGACCATCCGCGTCACGGGCATGTCAGGAGCTTGCCGTTCACTCTCTTTCTTGCAGCGGCGTCGAGCCAAGCGGGCTAATAATCATGGAATGCCTGACCGGTGAGCTCCTGAGCCGCGCGCAGGTGGCGCACGCAAGCATCCAACAGTTCCAGTGCCGCCGAATCCAACAGCGCGGCATTACGGAGCTCATCCATCTAGGATGGGGACAGCAGCTCGTCTTTGGAGGGGGCTTTCGCTAGTTTGGTCCAGTAGAACTCAGGGTGTTCTCGAGGGATGATTTTCATTCACCGCGCAAATCCAACATGTGGCTTAACGCCATGACGTCCAGATCAATGGCGCGGCCCGATACCTCGTGTTCGGTTTTGCGCCATTCTGCAAACTCGTTCAACGTGGCGTTCTTAAGCTCCAGCATATCCTGCGCCCCGTATCTTTTGCGCCAGAGCCTCAGACCGCTTTTTTCGCGGCAGGCGCTTGCGGGACTCCTCTTTTCCAAGGTGTTGCGGTCCTTCTGGTATTCTTTAACAACCGCCGATAAGGTCCGGCATTCAGGGGACGTGTCCGCAGCGCCTTCTTTGGGGTCTTTGGCAGTGCCTTCTTTTTCCTCCTGCAACTTTGAAGGCGGCAACCCCCCCAGCCCGCTGCTTCATTTTTGGGGCTTGCTGGACCAGCACCGCCTGTGGCACAGTTTCCGAGTGCGCGTTTAGACCAAGCAGATCCCTGGTTTTGGCTGGGTAGCTCAGTTGGTAGAGCAGAGGACTGAAAAGCCCACCGGCGAGGGTCGCACTCCGTTTCATAGCGTCTCATTGCGTCTCACGAAAATCGCTTTCAATCCGGTGTTTATGCGCGATTCTCACCTTTGGCGCAAAATCGCGCGTGTTTACCGATATGGAACCGAATTGGGGTAAAAGTAGAACAAAGTAGAACACCGCCTGGAGCAGTCTTGTAGGATCCTTGGTCCATCGAGCTTTTGGCAAGGCAAAGGACCAAAGTTCCTTGTAGCTGCCAAAATTTCTTCGTCAATGAAGAACCAGAGGCGGCTCGTGGATGGCGAATTCGCGTTTAACCTCAAAGGCCTTATGCGTCGGTTCGATTCCGACCCTCGCCTCCAAACGCAAGTAGCTGTCGTTGAAGCGTTTGGAAAGAAAGGGGTGTCGGACTTCCGGCAAAAGTTCCAGCAAAACGACCGGTACGGCACTTT
>Ga0326727_10009803_pt1 | contig 23252 bp, 24 predicted proteins | sample MB2enrmetagenome_FD_207643 | JGI IMG/M metagenome (GOLD analysis project Ga0326727, IMG submission 207643) | Lab enriched peat soil microbial communities from McLean, Ithaca, NY, United States - MB29MY | ecosystem: Environmental > Terrestrial > Soil > Wetlands > Peat | place: USA: New York... | reverse complement strand
CTTCCTTCACGAAAAAGACTGTCGTTATGAACGCGATCAGCAACAGCGAACCCGTGATAAAGAAGACATTTTGTATGCCGAGATTATCTCCGATATAGCCGCCGATCATCGGTCCAAGCAGGGAGCCCGCGATTCCCGCAGTCGAGAGCGTGCCCAAGGCCTCTCCCGCGTGTTCCTTATCCGTCTGTGTCGCGATCAATGTCGTGCATGCGGTGCTGTAGCCGGTGATTGCGCCTTGTAAAAGCCGCAAGCCGATCAGGACGTATACATTCGGTGCAAACCCCATGCTGAATATGACTACTGCCATTCCGAGGCTCGACCTTAACAGCATAGGTTTGCGCCCGAATCTGTCGGCCGCGTGACCCCATACTGGTGAGAATATCGCCGCGACCACAAAGGTGGCGCCAAAAGCGATTCCGGAGAATTGCGCGATCATGGCCGCGCTTTCGACTCCGAGATGCTTAATGAAGAGCGGCATTATCGGCGCGATCTGGCTCATACCCACGCTGGTTACGAACATCCCGAACCAGCAGACAATCAGGTTTCTTCTCCAAATTGGCATGGACGAAATCTCTCCGGCTTTCACACAGATGCCTTTTCCACCAACCGCATGATGATGTCGCCGGCCGCAAATAGAGTATCCCGTTCCTCTTTGTCGAGTTGGGCAATGGCCTTCGACAGCCACGTCCGCTTCTCGTCGCTGGCGGCCTTTCGCACGGCAAGACCCTTGGCCGTCAACTCGACCAGCATTTGGCGTCCATCCGTCGAATGCGGTTTGCGATCTATAAGGCCCAGTTCTTGGAGCTCGGCTATCGCAGTCCCCATCGACTGAGGTTTCATGCCTTCAGCGCGCGCCAAATCGGCAGCAGTGGCAGATCCTTCTTTAGCCAAGAGGGCCATCACTGTTTTTTGTGTCCAGGAGAGGTCATTTGATGCGACCGCCGAGCGGAATCGTCGCGTCAAGAGGCCAACCGCCAGCATGAGATTAGTCACATTATCATCGAACGTTTTTCCTGCCATGAAACCAAGATACTATAAAGGCATAAAGACTGTCAAGTATAACTGATAAGATATACTTCTATTAAGGCGATATATTTTAACTCTTTATCCGGGGACTTATAGTAATAAGAGCATATCCGACTAAATCATTAATGATCGAAGCCGAACTGGCACCGGAAAACCAAAGACGGCTCACTGTCTTGTAATGTCTTTGACTTATTCATAATGAACACCGCGTCCCTCGCCGCCGCCCAGCTCGTCCATGACTATCTCGTCTTCACCGGGGATACCCTGAGCGCCACCGTTTGCCGGGCCTTGGGCTTGCCGCACGGAAAACACTACCTTCACGACCTTCGCCGCCGCTTGGTCGCTCTCGATTGTCCCGGAAGCGCTTGTTCTGGGAACCCTTCAGCGAACGGGCAAAAAGGTTCGTCCTTGTCGGCTGCCGCCGCCCTTGAATGGATAATCGAGGGGCTTCCCGACGGGGACTTCACCACTAAGGATCTCCGGGGACGCTTCAAGCTAAGCACCGCGACGATGTCCAAGGCCCTTAGGAAGCTGGAAAGAGAAGGGCTCATCGCGCGGGTTCCCTCGCCGCGTCCCTATCGATACCGCCACCTCCCAAGGCCCCATCCTGACTTCACCAATGCCTACATGGAAGCCCACGGTATGACAGCCCCCGAATCCACGCTCTCCCTTCGCCGGCTCCCGCTCCTTGCCAATCGTGCCCTATGCGGAATGACTATCGAGGGAATTGACCTTGCGGACATCGTCGCCGACATGACCTCCCGCTACTCAGGACTAGCGCTACTCTGTCCCCCGCGTCGAGCCTTGGAGCCGTTGCTCCTGGCCGTCCTTCACGGCAGTGGCGACTCTCGAGCAGTCAACCGGGGGGTGGGAAGGGCCATTAGGGAGGCTCTTTCCACAAGGAGGGTCCTTGATAACCTTTCCCCCGGAGCGGCCAACGAGCGCGCCTTGACGGAGTTCTGCTTGCCTCCGGAGTGGGTAGTTCTCCTCGAGTCTCAAGGCGGTGTTTCGGCATTAGTCGAAGCCGTCACGCAAGCCCTTGGCGGAGAGCTTCACCCCAAGGAGGCGGGAGAGGTCGCGGACAAAGCCATCGAGGAGACCCTAACGCGCTTGAGAGACGAGGGCATCGCCGCCCAATACGACACAGAGAAGGGGCTCCTGTACGGGTTGGGTCCAGTCGACCACGAACGCGTGGGCTTGATACTCCGCACAAACTTGAGGGAGCTCGCGAGGAAGTCGGATTTGCCGGTTCGGAGGTTCACTGCGAGGGGACTTTATCGGAAGGCGGCGTTGGAGATGACAAGGACTGGAAGGTCGCCTTCCGGTCCGAGCGCGGGGCGGGCTGCGGATATATTTCTGAAGATGTGGGGCAAATCAGCCAGCCCCAAATATCAATCTTTTTCCGGGCCCATTACCTAACCGAGCAGGATGCCCTCGAGGAGCTCGTAGTAACGGAAATATTTTACGAGAAGGCCGAGGCCGCAGTCGACCTCGCGAGCCTCATCCTGGCGGAGAAGGGGCGGACTATAAGCGTGCGAGAGCCTCTATAGGCAAACTGCGCTCGGCCTTGGCACTCCGCCGCAAGGAACTCGGGGCCTAAAGCTAGAGTTCATCATGCTTCCAGACATTCTTCACTCAAAGCTAAATCCGGGCTAGTACCGAAATTCACGGTGACATTTAGTGCCACCGGCTCTTCCGTCTTGAAGCGATTGACTTCCTCATCGAGCTGCGCGCTCCCCGAGCTGACCTCTTCAGCGAACTCGGCAACCGCGCGGATCGATGTGCCGATGTCTGAGATACCCGCAGTAATCTCGGAGACATGCGACGTGACTTCGGTCGACACCCTCGAGAGGTCGCCCATCATCCGCTTGATGTCTGAGGAACTCTCGTCCATGGCTGCAGAGCCTTCCTTGACGCGGACGGAGCGCTCCTGGAGCTCGATCATGGCCTGGAGTATCTGCTTGCTCCCGATCTGTATTTCGCTGATGCTCCCGTGCATCTCGGTCATCGACTCCGACACGCCTTTAATTTTCTCATCGATGGCGGCGAAAACATGACTCGTCTCCGCGTTGGCCGCCGTGGCTTCGTCAATCTTCGAGACGATTACCTTGATCGACTCTGCGATGTCGCGAGAGCTCTCCGACGATTCCTCGGAGAGTTTCCGTATCTCGTCGGCCACCACAGCGAATCCGCGGCCCGCTTCTCCGGCGTGAGCCGCCTCGATCGCAGCGTTCATCGCGAGAAGGTTGGTCCGCGACGCTATGTTCTGAATGATGGCGGCCATCTCGCGGATCTTTCCGACACTCTGCGGTATCTCCCCGATCTTCGCGAACGCAGTCTCGAAAATAGTTCGGCCACGTTCCGATTCCTGCACGAGCTTCTCAGTCGAGGCTTTGTTCTTCTCGGTGATACGGCTCATGTTCTCGAGGGAGGAAAGCATTTCGGTGACGGAGGCCGTCGCCTCCTCGACCATGGAACTCTGGCCCTCGATCTGTGCGTTGAGGTCGGTGATGCTTCCGATGATTTTACCGATCGAGCCCACGGATTCCGCGATGTGCGAGTCGAAGGCCTCGATTTGCCTACCGATCGAATGGGCGCTTGATTCTATTTGGGTCGCCGAGCCCATCGCCTCGGTGGTGGCTTCGACGAGGCGGTTCTTCACCCCGATGTTGGACTTCGATATCTCCTTGATGTGGTAGATAGAGGAAGAGAGCTCGTCGAGGAAAAAATTGAGGTTTTGGGCGAGCATGCCGATCTCATCCCTCGATTTGACATTGGCCCGCCCGGAGAGGTCGCCCTCTTTAAGCCTAGAAATGTTCCGTTCTATTTTAATGATGGACCTTGCGATCCCATGGGCGAGTACTACGGCGAGCATGATCATGATACCGAGGATAAAGACAGCAGCTGTCGCTAAAGCTCGTGCCCGTGTAGTGCTGATTTCCCCGTCGATGATAGAGTATTGTTCCGCGATGGTCTTCTCCGAGGCAACAAGCGAATCCTGCATGACGGCAAGGTCGGACATGAAAGTTTCAAGATGCGGCAACGCGGCCACCGCAAGTTTTTTCTTTTCGGGTCTGAAATCATAGCTGTAAAACATGGGGAGGGTGACGGAGTCCGGGAAGTAAAATGCCGCCTGCACATCGGTGGTGAGGACTTCGATGTCTGCGTTTAGTTTGGCAAGTCGCTTTTTATTCAGGGTCTGGAGATTGGTAATCACCTCCAGGGCTGACTCTGTGTCCTTATTGAACCTGGGTAAGGCCTTGATGTTTCCGAGATTCTTGAAGGCAGTGTCGAGGCCCTTGTTCGTGTCAGCAAAGGCCCCGCTTTCCGTTTTAAGAACAGTGTAGGGTAACTTGTTGAGTTCGATAAGTTGATTCTTAATCGCGTCATCCAAGACAATAAGATAACTCTTCTCGTGCTCGATCTGATTGGCTGAGCCAAGAAGAGCCGCGTATGCACCTGCTGCGACTGCCAGCACCAGGACGACACCCATAACCAACGAAATCAACTTAGCGCGAATTTTCATTATTTACTTCCTTAGGAAGGCCCATTTGTTGCTGAGAATAATTGATCCGTCATTTTTATTTTTAGGCCCTGGTTGTGTAAATTTTTCATAAATTATAATTTATCTGAGTTTGTTATCACTCCCTACATAATAACCATCCCTCAAAAAATCTCCACTTCTCAGTTTTTGTTTACTATCGGTTATCATTAATACCATAGAGGCATAGCGGAAAGTTGCCGTATATTTTTTCGGAGAAATTAAAATCCACCGGTGCCGATTTTTAGGCATGCGGGCCTCGGGGTATCCACAGAGGCGGACATAGAAGAAGGCTACGGACTTCTCGACGACCAAAGGGCGAGGAGGATCAGGCGCTAAGGGTCAAACACAACGTCGCTATCTTTGGACTCATCCCCAACCAATTTAGGAAGGAGAGTGTCATGGGAAAGTTCATGGTGAAGGTCGCGAAGGCTCTGACTTTAATCGGGATAGGGACCCATAAGGGGCAGGAGAAGGACGCGGCCGGCCAGGAGGAAGCGCTGGCCCCCGTGATATGGCTTGACGGGTTCGCGTACCATGACCGCGAGGGAAGGCTGGCGTTCGCTCAACGGCCCGGCAAGGAGGCTTGTGCCATTACCTACGAGGAGTTCGACCCCTATCGCTACATGTCGATGCTTTCTCTGTCGGATCCTTTCTGGAGGAGCGTCAACGAGAGGTTCCCGATGAGCATGAACATCACGGACGTGGCAATCGCCCTGAAGCCTGAGCTCTACGCGATGCAGCTGGCGTGGCTCGCGGAGATATTTCCCGATGACCGACACGACGAGCGTGAAAGAGACCAAGCCGAGTCTTCCGCCTCAATGTAGAATAGTTGACGCGAAACGGAAGGCAAAGGCCTCACGCCTTTCGCTGGGATATTCGCCTGTCGGACCGTATGGGCATCACCTCGTCGCCCTCGACGGGTCACGTCTTGCTCGCCCTCAAGAGGGCCCAGTGCAGCCCCTCCACCAAGGCCGACCTTTTGGTCCCGCACGGACCTCTGGGAGAATCGAAGCCGAACCCGCCTGGGTGAGCGCTACCGCTCAAGGGTTGGTCGGGAATGTTTTCCCACCGCGTCCACGACAGCTTGCTCCCGTAATGCGGATAGACGAGGACTACGCGCTCCTCGACGCCCGAAGGTGGAGAACTAGGCGTGGATTGTAAAGCCAAGAACTCTCGGACCAAGAACTGTCCAACGTCCTGTGGGCTGGTTACGGCGTGACGCCCATGAGTACAGGAAAGGCGAAAAGCGGGAAGACCGCTCCGTCGGCCTCGAACGCTGGTGACCGTCGATAACGGCAAGGGGTTTAGCCAGGAACACCGCATTGGCCACCACGGCTGGTGTTCCAATGTTTTGTCCATCCTTACCTTTCCTTGGAGCAAGGTTTCAAGGCACACACCAATGGGCTACTTCAGTAATACCTGCCGAAGAAATAATTTTTCAACAAACACTCACATCAGTACAGTGCTCGAATCGTCGAGAAGATAAATCTTCATTGGTAAGGGCTCATTCCTAAACTAGTCGTTACGAATCGACATATCAACTCTCCTTTCTGCTGGAAGTGATGTCATATTATAGGATTCAGTAAAGGGATACCGCAATTGGTTGCTTTACCAAAAGCCTACAGTCCTCCCCGGAAGACATGGTGGCCAAACTTTACTTGGAACGCTGTCTTTTCCTGATGAGGAACCCACCGGGCGAGGATTGGAATGGTGCTGCCAATTCAGCTAAATGGCACAGTCTCTTGGAATACTGAAGCTCGCACTACGCCGCAGGCCTTGGTAATCTAGCCACCGCTTCAGCCCTTCACAAGCCTGTACTTCCGCGTCCGGGGACCTAACCTCTCGGCGTGATCGAGGCCGGCGCTCCAGTTGGTGTCAGGTATTTTTGACTAACCCCGCGAAAAGTCAAAATTGAGGCCGACCCCTAGCACCTTGTTTATCGATTAGGATTTCCCACAAAACAGACGTTTTTCCGCCCATGAGATATTCCTGGCCGAGAAAGCTATGCGTTCCCGTCACAGGGCGTCGAGGAGATTCTGTTGTATTCGGGCCTTGGCACGGTTATGCTCGATCCTATATGCGCAGAAGACGCTCACCTCATAGAGGACCACAAGAGGACACATCACCATCAATGGTGCTAAGATCGGGTCCGAGACGGGAGTAATTATCTCCGCGAACGCGAACAGGATAAAATAGGCTATGCGGCGCTGCTTACGCAAGGTTTCGGCTCGCAGAAGGCCCAACCTGACGAGGGTGATCAGGACCGATGGGAGCTCGAAGACGGCCCCGCAAGCGAGCATGAAAAACGTGCTGAATGATATATAGTCGTCGGCGGAAGGTAAATACTCAATTTCGCTGGGGAAAAATCCCAGCAAGGTCGGCACCATACTGAACAGCAGATAGAAGGCGAAAGCCATCCCCGCGAGGAATAACGCAAACGAGCTGAAAAGCATCGGCCAGACGGCGAGCCTATCATGCGTGCGCAGTGCCGGCCGGATAAAACCGTAGATCTCGAAGGCCCATACAGGGAAGGCGGCAATAATGCCTGCGAAGAGCGATATCCTCCATTTGATCATAAAGCCGTCCATCAGATTGAAGGCCTTGAGATGCAAGTCCTTCAAGGGCATCATGAGGATGCGCAAGAGTTGCTCGGAAAAGACGAACGACACGACTACAGTTACAACGATCGCGATGATCGAGACGATTAATCGCCTGCGCAGCTCGCTTAGATGGGCGAGTACCGACATTTCGGCGCCATCGCCGCCTGCGCTGCTACTGTTCATCCTTTGATAGACTTGCCACAAGCATTGCAGAATCTCGCGTCCGGAGGATTAGGAGCCCCACAGAAAGTGCAGAAGTTCCCCTTCTCCTGAGTCGCCTCCGCTCCCTTCGCCGGAGATGCGGCATCAACGGCCGCCGGCTTTGCTGCGTCGGCCTCCTGAACAGCCTCCTTGAAGCCATTATTCATATCACGCGCTCCGGCGCGCAGGTCGCGGAAGAAGGTCCCCATGCTGCGACCCAATTGAGGCAGCTTCGAGGGACCGAAGATAATGAGCGCCACTATCGCCACGACGATCAAGTGCCATGGCTGGATTCCAAAGGGCATTCTCCACCTCCAAGGTAGTGAAATGTACTATTATACGGAAAGCTTCTCGGCAAGGATCGAGGACAGGAATAAAGACAATCGCCCGTCAGGAACTATAATGAGATTGTTGTCTTCCATGAGTTCGACATTCACCGGGGCTCTGACCTTCCAAAGCCCTTGGATAAAGTGATCGTAGGATGCCACGACCAGTTGGCCCATGAGGCTGAGGCCGTGTTTGCGAAGCATTTCGGTGCCCGTAAAATGCGCGTCACCAGCGTAGTGGGCCATCATCGCGTCTACGATCTGGCTCGAGAGGATATTCCTATCCTGCTCGGGCACGCCTAGGCTTTTCATCGCAGAGTTGGCGATATTCCGGAGGCCTTCTTCGATTATAATCTTGCCATCGGTATCGAAACTGCGAGAGATAGCCGCGTAGGAAGGCAATTGATCGACCCTGTACGTCGTAATGCGAACCGTTCCGTCACCGCTGAGTTTGACGCTTCGGTAGGAGCAGGGCCAGGTCACGAGCGAGCCGGTCTCCACATCGATGATGTCCCTGCCTCGAAGCGCCGCAGGCGCGTCCTCGTTCCATCGGTGCTGCACGATACTGCTCGCGTGGAAGTGGCCGGTGAAGACGAGGCCGACGTCATGGGAAGCGAGGAGGTTCACCAGCTTCCAATTGTCATCCACTATATACTCGGTGTATTTGGCCTTCATCCCGTCGTAGTGTTCCATAATTGGATGGTGTTCCATCGCTATGACAGCCTTGCCTTTTTGCTCGGCCTCGATAAGGCGCGCCTCGATCCAGGACATGGTCTCTTTGCGAATGCGCCCCGAGGTGACGGGGGTATTCAGCCTGAGGTTGTCTTCATACTTGGCACTATCGAGGGCGAGGATCCAAAGTCCCGGAACCGGCTCGCCTACATAGCTCAGGCTCGCCGGATCCCGATAGAGGGCTTGGCCATAGCCAAAGTCCTTGTACAATGCCGCGAACTCCTCAGGACTCACGGTGGGAATCCTCGTCTTCCCTCCCGAAGGCAGGTAGCGTGCCGCGTCCGTATTGTTCACGTCATGATTGCCCGGTATGACATAGACCGCGATGCCGAGATCCGTAAGTTCCCTGAGGTAGGTGACGAATTTCTCGTGACATTGTCGCTCGCCGTCTTTGGTGAGGTCTCCACTTATGAGCACAAACGCAGGCTTTTCAAGCTTGGCCTTCTCGAAAGAGACCCTGAGCGTTTCCTCGCTGTCCTTGAGGAGCTTTCGGTCGTTGGCCATATAGTCAACCCAAGCTGCGCCGCTCGTGCCCAAGCTGTCATCGTAGAGATGTGTATCCGAAAAAACCATAAATGCTACTTCAGGATAATGCGGTGCCGCAGCTATCGGGGCCGCCGCTTTTTCCCCGGGACCGGTCGCCAATCCTTTGGTGGCTGTTCCTGTTTTTTCGGCATACGCCGTGGACTCGGTAGCGCAGCTACTCAGAGTACTGAGTAGCCCAAAAGTGACCACCGACCCCGCAATGCACCTGCCGCCCAGTTTTAGAAAATCGGCGCGGCTTGTCCTTTGCGTCATAAACTTTGGCATACTGCTGTGAAAATTCGTTTTATTATCATTGCTATTTTCGGTATCCACGGCTTTACCTCCAGAATTAAATTCCATCTAATCTTGTATATATTTCAAGAGTAGTTTTATTGTTAAAACTCGTAGAAATTTCAGTTATTGCATCTTCTTAAAGCGAAAAGCTAAGGATTCTCGCCCTACAATGAGACTAACCCCGCGTGCTACAGTGCCTCTTTGGATGCGCCAGGTAGCTCTCTACACGATTCTCTATGAGGACGAGGTCCTTCTCCCTTCGCTATATGAGGCATGATCGTATCGATGGCGTTGGTACCGCTGTCGAGCTGGAACAGAATAGGATGCGTGAGCTTGTGCTCTTTGATCTGGTCCAGAGTCCTCTTTATTAAATCGGGCGTTCCCTTCTTGCAATGTTGAAGATCAGGGCACAGCTCATAATCAAACTTATACACTTCCGAAACAATGCAGCTGAACATCGGGACGAAGCCATCAGTAACCATGTACGTACCGCTCGCCCCTTTCTTGTGGGACTTTTATGTCGTTTGATTAAACTAACCCGATATTAATGAAATTTATATTTTCCTCTTACCTGCAATTTACAGCCAATTAATGGAATTCTTGTTGCTTTGAGCCACCTGTGCAGCCAAGATGGTGACAGCCTTTTACTCAAGGAGAGATTCATGCGTATTAAACTTGCCGCACTCGTTACAGCGGCAATACTTCTCGGGGTTGCCACCGCCTGCTTTGCCGACGACGGAAGCGTTCTACCTGGCGGAGTGTTTCGCGCCCGTGTCGTCCCAGCTTATGAGTGGGTTCCAGGAAGCTATAATAGTAGCGGGACTTATTCGGCCTATGCCAACGGTACAACCACGGTACCCAATTTCGGGGCAGCACTCGAGTACGGCGTCAACGATTGGATCACCGTCGGTCTTCAGTGGGCCCCCGGGGTAACCTTCGACTCGAATGTGCCGACTGGCACGTCTGCCTCTGAAAATGTGAATGGCCTCAGCAGTCTTTTCGCCGGGTTAATGGTACAAATAGTCGGGCCAAAGGCCCCCGTAGTCAGCAACGACATTCGCTTCGCTCTCGCGCCAGGAGTTAAAATTCCCTTCGGCAGCGGGGCCGATTTCTCAACACAATTCCAGAATTATGAAACGGGAGCCGCTACTACCGTCCAGAATCCCGACAAGCAGACACTCGGCATCGGTGGTCGCGCCTGGTTGGACTATGTCCCCAGTAAGAGTTTTTATCTCGACCTCTATTCTCAGTTTATCGACTATCCAGGTACGGTTGCGTTAAAAGATTCTTCTTTAACTGGTTATGGCACCTATGCGACTTATGCAGCGTACGGGAAATCATACGACCCACAAGTGAATTATGGCTACACTCTCCGGTTAGAACTCGATCCGCATTATATTGTGGATATTACCGATGGGATTGAGTTTACCGCAAATTGTGCCTTCCGCTACGACACAAGCCCTGATACAACCTGGGGGGGAGTCGATCAGGCCAACACAGGTTATTACTTGTTTAGTGCACTCCCCACATTGGATTTCTTTTTCATGAAGACAGTCATTCCCTTCGAGCTCGAGCTCGACTACGATCAGCCCATTGCAGGCGTTAACACGACTGCGGGGTACTCCCTCGACCTTCAGGTAAAAGTCTACTATAAATTTTGACACATCTTTTTTCACTGTGAGGGCAGTTCCTTTCCCTCAACCAGGAAAGGATTGGCGCCCTCCCGAGGTTTCACACCTCCTCGGGGCGCCATGGAATCAACAACCCCGCAGCTGTGGAGTATTCGACCCACCTGCGAATAAAGAATTCAATAGTTCTTAGTCTCTCGTCCCCGCCATAGACCGGCTCCCGAACCTCCAAAGGCGGCGCATGATTCGCTCTTGGAGGTCAATGAAGGTGAGCGATGAGAGGGACAACTTATTCGAGGCCCCATCTATGGCTACTCAAGGGCCCAAGCTCCCGAGGGTGGGGTCCTTCTCCACGTCCCGAACGCAGTCTACAAGTGACACGCCGCGGTGACCGAGGAGGTCCTTGAGCTGGTCGGGGAAGAAAGGATGAGGGAATTCCTGGTGGTCTCGGCGACCCAATGGGTCAAGTCTTGGGAGACGGGGGCATCTTCTCGCTCTGCTGGCCATGGCAGATTATGAAGAACCAAGTTTCTTGGGAAAGAGAGGGGGAAAAGAGGAGCGGTTACTGAGACGCTGTCTTTCATGGGAATGGAGCATAAGAGAGGATCCATATACGCATCAAACTTGCGGGCGTAATCGGGGATTCAAGCATTGTCTCCTTATGGCTCTCAGGCGGAGGATTGGCCGATGAAAGCGGCAGTGGCCGTCGTCGGCAGTTCGACGGTAAATTCGCTACCCTTCCCGAGGCCAGCCGATTCGGCGCGGATGCTGCCGCCGTTGAGTTCGACGATCTTTTTGGCGATGGCCAGGCCGAGACCGCTGCCGGAGGCGGCGTCCGACCTCGTGCGGGAGCGGTCGGCCTTGAAAAAGCGGTCGAAGACGAGGCCGAGGTCCTCGGGCGCGATGCCCTGTCCCTCGTCGGCGAAACGCACGACAGCGAGCGTTCCCGACCGGCGCAGCGAAATCACCAGGTGGCCGCATGTTTCGCTGAACTTCACGGCGTTGTGCAGCAGGTTCGTCCAGACCTGGGCGAGCATCGCCTCGTCACCGTACGCCTCGACGCGCTCGAGCTCGAGGTCGAGCTCGATTTTCTTCGCGTTCCATTGCGGCTCGGCAGCGATCACGACCGATCGGATCTGCACGTCGAGGGCGAAGCACTTCTCCTCGGGTACGAGCCCTTTCGAATCGAGGGCAGTCAGCCGCAACAGGCCGTCGGACAGGCGCGAGAGCCGGCCGCTCTCCTCCTCGATGATCGAGAGGTAGTGGAGCCTCGCTTCCTCGCCGAGACTAGGCTCGCGAAGGGCCTTCGCAAAGCCCGCGATCGAAGTGAGCGGCGACTGAATCTCGTGCGAGACGGTGGAGATGAACTCCTGGCGCATCTCTTCCATACTCCTGAGCGACTGCACCATGAGGTTTATCTCTCCGGCGACCGTCCCGAGGGGGTTGTCGGGGTGTATGTCCACCGTCACTCCGAAGTCACCGGACGTAACGCTCCTGATGGCTGCGATGAGCGCGGCGAAGGAGTCGGGGTGACGCGCCCTGATGAAAAGTCCGATGAAATTGACTGCGAAGCCCAACACGATCAATGTGGAGAAAAAGGCGAGGAGACCTCCCCACCAAGACGAGGAGTCGAGTCCGACCAGGGTGGCGAGCGCACGGAAGCCCGACCAGGTCGCACCGAGCCCGGCGATAACGACGACCGCGCCGAGGAGGCTTTTTATCAAGAGTCTGCCGGATTTGTGGGGCGCGCTCATCGCTCGGTCTCGAGGCGATAGCCCAGGCCACGGATCGTCGTGATGCGGTAGCCAAAGCGGTCTTCGGGGAAGCGTTCGCGGATACGGTTCACGTGGACGTCGACCGTGCGCTCGTTCCCGTCGAAGTCCCCTCCCCAGATGTCCTGCAATAGCTCGTCCCGTGTGAAAGTCCTGCCCGGCGAAGCGCCCAGCTTGAACAGCAGTTTGAATTCCTTCAGCGGCGGAGTTACAGCCTCGCCCTCGGCCACGATCTCGAGGCGCCTTCGGTCGAGGAGAAGGCTTCCCACCTGGACCGATTGCGAGGACTCGGCGCGGAAGCGCCTGAGCAGCGACTTTATCCTCGCGACGAGCTCGGGCGGATCGAAGGGCTTGACCACGTAGTCGTCGGCGCCGAGCTCGAAGCCTTTCACCTTCTGCGAGCTGTCGCCCCTCGCGGTGAGCATGAGGACGGGAATCTCCCACCGACGTTTGATCTCGGCGCAGACCGTCCATCCGTCCAGGCCGAGCATCATCACGTCGAGGACGATGAGGTCGACCTTGATGGACTTGAGCAAGGCGAGCGCGGCCGCGCCGTCGCCTACCTCCGAGACCTCGAACCCCTCCGCCTCGAGGAAATGGCCGACGAGTTCACGGATGTGTGGATCGTCGTCTACAACCAGTACCCTGCTCACATAGCCTCCAACTCTATTCGAGTATAGCGCCGCGGGTGCCGCGGAGACACAGCTCAGGGGACCGGCTCGGCTGCGGGCATCCGGAGCTGACGCTCGGCGAAGGACCGATAAAGCTTGTGGGTCTCGATGAGTTCCTCGTGCGTGCCCTGGCCCGTAAGGGCGCCTCCCTCAATGAAAAGTATCCGGTCAGCATCGAGGACGGTCGAAAGCCTGTGGGCTATCACGAGGGTCGTCCTACCGCGCATCAGATTCTCGAGGGCCTGCTGCACCCACTCCTCCGACGAGCTGTCGAGGCTCGAGGTGGCCTCGTCGAGCATAAGTATGGCGGGGTCGCGCAGGAGGGCGCGGGCTATCGCGATGCGCTGCCTCTGGCCGCCGGAGAGCTTTACCCCGCGATCGCCCACGTCGGTGTCGTAGCCGTTGGGCAGGAGGCGGATGAACTCGTCGGCGTAGGCCGCGCGAGCCGCCTCCTCGATCCTCGAAGCGTCCTTCGCTAGCCGCGAGTCCACGCCGTAGCAGAGATTGTCGCGGATGGTGCCGGCCATCAGCGGGCTGTCCTGGGAGACGTAGCCGATGGCTCCGCGCCAGGAAAGAAGCGAGTAGTCGCCGATGGGGCGTTCGCCGAGGAGGATGGCGCCCGAGTCGGGCTCATAGAAACGCTCGAGGAGGGAGAAAATCGTGGTCTTGCCACCGCCCGATGGACCCACGATGGCCGTGACGCTGCCCGGATCGAGGGCGAAGCTCAAATCGCGCAGCACCGCCTTGCCTGGCTCGTAGGAGAAACACAGGTTCTCGAAGCGTATGGCCTCCTCCACCCGCTCCAGCGCGACGCCCTCCGAGGTCCTCTCCTCGGGCGAGGCGAGCAGCCTGATGATGCTCTCGGTCGCGCCCCTGGCCTTCTGGAGCTGAGTTATCGCCTGCGAGATCATTGCGACGGGCATGATCACCTGGAAAGTGTAGAGGATGAAGGCGACGAGGTCGCCCGTTGTCAGTGCCCCGGAGGCGACTTGGGACCCGCCGTAGCCGATGACCAGAACGAGGATGGACATCAGCACGAGGGACATGATGGGGCTGACCACGGCCATGGCCGCGCCTTCTCGCACGCCAAAGGCCTGGAGTCTGCCTATCGCCGACTTACCCGCCTGGAATTCCCTCTCCTCCGCATTGGAGGATTTCACGAGCCGAATCTCGGAGAGGACGCGGGAGAGTATGCCCGTGAAGGCCGCATTCTCGTCCATGGTCTTGCGGGACAGCCTGGACATAAAACGGCCGATTGGTACGAGGACCAGGGCGGCGATCGGCATGGCCCCGAGGATAATCAGGGTCATCCTCCAATTCAGGTAAATGAGGAAGCCCACCGCCCCGACTATCGATATGGCGCCGGTCACTAGTCCCGCGAGGTTGTCGGTGATGAAGGCTTTCACTACGGCAGTGTCGTTGGTCATCCTGGAGACGAGGGCTCCCGAGCCCTCCTTGTCGAAGTCGGCTACCGGGAAAGCCAGCTGCTTGCGCCAAAGCCGTACGCGCAGCGAGGCAACGACTCCCTGCCCGACCTTCGCGAGAAGGTAGCCCGAGAGAGCCCCCGCGGCGGCCTGGACCAAGAAGGCTAACGCGATGAGGCCAACCTGCCCCACCCCCACCGAGCTGAGCGAGAAGCCGTTGACGAGTCCCTTGGTGAATAGGGGCACGAGGAGCCCACCCACCGCCGAGGCGCCTCCTAGAGTGAGAGCCAGGACGAGGGCCGGGATCGAAGGTTTGGCGCTGCCTATAAATCGGGCAAAAGCCCTCAGGCTAGCCTTGGGGCCCGAAGAATCGATATCGCCAGAGCCGGGGCGCCCACCTCCGAACCCACCTCCATGCATTTCATCGTTATGTGCCATGTTTATCCTTCTCCTTCGGGGAAAACATACAAGCGGAGTTTAAACTGAAGGTAAATTAGGTCCCGAAATCGCTAGTGATAGGAAAAATTATCGCCTGCCATGATGGCGACAGGAGCGTCAGACGCGGTACTAGAGTCGAATCAGCCCCGTATGGAAAGAGCGGCAGTGCCGAAAACGTAAGCTCCACATCCCCCACTTCTGACGAGCGTTTAGGGGAGCAGGCGGCAAAACACAGGAATTATACTCAGGGATTTAGAAACCATGAAGTCCTTAATAAATTGGAGCTATATCATACGCTGATGTATCAGTGTTTTGATACAGCCCCTTCCAAAAGCTGATACATCTGCTTCTAGTTTTTATAATTTCAACTTACAACTACGAAAGGATTACACATTGCGCTTATACGCATTCAGATTCAGCGGAATGAATACGACGAGTATCGTCAAAGCGCTGAATACTGCGAACCAAAAATCCGCGCCTATCGTGCCATAAGTCAACAACGGCCGCGCCACCATCACAAGCCAGATAGCTAGTTGATATGCAGAACAAAAATAGTGTATCCAACTCGGCATCGTCTCTGTCGGAACAAAAACGTTCGACAGAAGTACTAAGAGCCTGACCTCAGGAGAACACGAAAACCGAGATGCTCGTTACGGTCGGATGGCGCGTATCCGTATCGCATGGTAGTACGACAAGCGAGCACTCCAGGGTTGCCCCAGCTGCTGCCACGGTCAACCCGCCACGAGCCGCTCTGAGGAGGGGAGAAGTCTCCTCTGATGGAACGCGGAAAGCCTTCCTCGTCCCACCAATCTTCGACCCACTGGAAGACATTCCCTGCCATATCAAGTGCGCCATATGGTGACGCTCCTTCCGTGAAACTGCCCACCGGTGAGGTGTAAGGGAATCCGTCGTTATACTTCAAGTCACGACCACCAAAGGCCGCCATGTGCGCATCTAGCGTCTCATCGCCCATCATGATTTTGTCTCCGGGACATGACGCGTCCAGGTAGTTTGCCTTCGTACGATCCCACCAATCCCCCCACGGGTACTTCCGGCCATCGGCGCCTCGTGCCGCCTTTTCCCATTCGGCTTCGGTCGGCAACACGAGAGCGGCCCATGCGCAGTAGGCTTTCGCGTCGTTCCACGAGACCATGATCACCGGGTGACGATCCTTGTCCCCATCCAGCTTGTCGTCGAAGTAGTTCTTCTCTGGCTCAGCTCTGCCCGTCGCGCTGCAAAACACCCTGAATTGCCCACGCGTCACGTCGTTGTGGCCGATCCAATAGGAGTGCTCCATCGGATGGGTGTGCTTCGGCTTCTCCCAGTCGGGTGCGTCTGAGCCGTCCGTCCCCATGACGAAGTCGCCCGCCGGCACCGCGACCATCTCCATGTCCGAGCCGTCCGGCAACCGAAACAGGTAGAGTGGCACCTGACTCTCGTCCGCAGCCGGCACGTTTCGGTCTGCGAGCCGGAGCCCCTCGGGCAACTTTTCCCCCATATTTACTCGAATGATTGACTTCATAAGTACGCACTCCTTTTTGTGGTTTGTATTGCTTGACCACCCCAGATACTGCCTCTTGGGATTTCCAGACTCACTCCATCAACAGCCCTGTTATCACCAAAGGTCTTTACCAAGCCGTGAGCTTCAACCGCTAAATTTTCGTTATTCGTCATCCTTGTGTTTCCCTTCATACGTTCTTTGTTTGTCCTCCTGTTCGTGGAGAATATACAGGAGGAGTTTAAACTGAAGGTAAACTAGGCCCCGAAATCGCTCCTTAAACGCGCAAGTATCTCGATCGAGGAGTGATTGTCGCGGGCCATAGCGTTGTTGAATGGATGCCGATTTTGGGGAAAAACGCCACTGACTTTCGCAGACCTGACTCAAGACGCATGACCTTTATTGATGTTTTACTGCATCTATCTATCCCAAAGCTCCCTTGGCGGCATCTATGCAACAACGCCCCACGTTGCTCATCGACTAGCCGACGACTTTCCACTACTAACCACACGGCTCGCGAACCTTCAAAGACGGCTCATGATTCGCCCTTGGAGGTTAACGAAGGTGAGCGACGACAAGGGCAACTTTTCAAGAAACCTCATCTATGGCTACTCAAGGGCCCAAGCTCCCGAGGGTGGGGTCCTTCTCCACGTCCCGAACGCGGTCTACAAGTACCACACTGCGGTGACCGCGGAGGTCCTTGAGCTGGTCGGGGAGGAAAGGATGAGGGAATTCCTGGTTGCCTCGGCGACCCAACGGGTCAAGTCATGGGAGACGGGGGGGCCTCATGAACCAGATCTGCCCGGCCTCGACAGTCTATGCCGCCAACAATCGATGGGCAGGTCCGAAGGAGATCCGCTCCTAGCCCTACAACGGCCACAGGGCGGGCTGGTCCTTCTAGGACAGTGAGAAGTCCTCCTCAGGAAGTGGCTGTAGCCAATACCCCCGTGAGACCAAATTGGCGTCGGCCATCAAGGATGGATGCCACGATGCCGGCCATGGCCTCTGGCCCAGGATTCGCGTTGTGCGATATCCAAGCCATAAGTACCTTATAGAGTCCCCCCACCACGAACTCGATCTCGAAGCGCATGGCAGGCGACCCGTCGATCCCCACATGGAGGACTTCCTCAAGGATCCTCTCAAGATACCGGTCAAAGCAGTCAAGCACGATAGTCTGCAACCCAGAACACGCCAGGAGCCCCAAGAAGCGCCTATCCTTCCGGAAGTATCGGAAAAAACGCAAGGCGAAGTCATAGGGCAGGCCCGAAGCCATGGACGCGACTTCCTCAAGGTATCGCTCGAAGCCCGAGTCGAGATGATGGATAAGGATGTCCTCCTTGCGGCCGAAGTTGCGATAGAAGGCCATCCGCGAGACGCCAGCCCGCGCGCAGAGCTCTGTGACGCTGATATTCTGGAAACCCTTCTTTCCCATAAGGAGGAGAAGGGCCTCGAGAAGGAGTCTCTGTACATCCTGCCCCTTGTCGGTTTTTATCCTTCTGCCCAAACAAAGCCCCCCGTTTTGTCACAATTCACGCTTCCGCCCTTGCCATGAAGGCGCGCGGTAGGTATGTTCACCCCGTTGTTGTTACAATTGTAACTGCAACGATGCATCGATGGAAGCGCTGCCTCGGGACCGCGGCTAGATGGCAACGCAAGGAGACATCATGGGATCCATTCACGGAAAACTCCGAACCTTTGCCCTCCCGGCCCTTGTCATCGCACTGGCCGGCTGTGCAACAACAAACAGCAAGGGAGTCGCCTACACCCAGGCCTCGGTGGACGAATACCTAGCGCTTGGGATAGAGCGCGGCACGATCGCGCAGCGGGAAGACGGCATGAGGACTAGCGGCGCCAGCGGAAGCTACGAGTGGTGGTATTTCGATTCCGTCTTCTCGGACGGCTCAACCCTCGTCATCTCCTTCGAGACCAAAGATATCGTCAACCCCGCGGGTCCCCTCAAGCCCATTATCACCTTCGACCTAACCCGCCCCGACGGTACGAAGGTCACGAGGTCCAGACAGGTCGGCCCTAAGTCCTTCTCTGCCTCACGCGATGGCTGCGACGTGAAAATCGGCGACAACCACATAAGCGGCGACCTCCACAGCTACAGCGTCCATGTCGCCATCGAAGACGTGGCGGCCGACCTTGAACTCGTCGGCACCGTGCCCGCTTGGAGGCCCGAGACGGGCGTCTCCGTGTTCAAGAAGGGCGGCGAGCATTATTTCGCCTGGCTCCCTTCCGTGCCTCAGGGCAGGATCAGCGGAACGGTGACCGTGGCCGGAAAGACGGAGGCCGTCGCTGGCTCAGGCTACCATGATCACAATTGGGGCGACGTGGCCATGACGAGCCTCATCCACGACTGGTACTGGGGCCGTGCCCAGGTGGGAGCCTACACCGTCATCGCCGCCTGGATCACCGCCAGCGAGGCCTATGGCAGCGACGTGATGCCGGTCTTCATGCTCGCGAAGGACGGCAAGATCGTCGCCGATGACGAATCCAAGGTGCGCTTCACGGCCGGAAGAGTCCATGCCAACCCGAAGACCGGCAAGCCCGTGGCCGACCGCCTCGTCTACGACTATGACGACGGCGCCCGCCACTACCGCGTCACCTTCGACCGCAAGGCCACCATCGAGGAGTTCCCCTTTACCGACAGCATGAAGCCCTTCAAGCGCTTCCTCGCCAGTCTCGCCCGCTTCGACGGTGCCTACCACCGTTTCACCGGCTCCGTCACTGTCGAGGAGCTCTCCGGCACTCAGGTCCTCGACAGCGCCGTCCAGGACTCCGCCGTCTGGGAACTCATGTACTTCGGCCACGCGCCAAAGCCCAACCCAGCTAGCACCAAGTAGCGACTTCGGAAAAGGCGAGGACCATGGCAAACCACGGCCTGCCTTTAATTGCTCCTCACCCCTAACCATGTCTACAAGTACCGCACCGCGGTGAACGCGGAGGTCTACTCGAACGTCGGGAACGAAAAGAATGGGAATCTTTCTACAAAACTCGGTCGCCAACTCAATGAAATCTTGGGATACTGGCGCGCCCACCGAGTTCGAGGGAGCCCAGTGCAAGGTCGAGCGCAGTCCAGGCGACGAGGCCGAGCCAACGATTACAATTCTCTTCATGGGTGAAGAATGATGACTTGCTTTTAGGTTTCCTCCTAGTCATAATCCCGTAATCATTCTTGAAGCGAGGTTTCCTACTATGCCCAAAGCCAATCCCCTAGCCAAGATTTCCACCAAGTTGTCCGCGCTCCAGACCAAGTCGGAGAAGCTCAGCTCCGACATCAAGGCCCTCACCGCGCTCGTCGCCGATGCAGCCAAGAAGGCCGACGCATCGACTGCCGCTTCCAAGCCATTAAGCAAGGCCCCGGCTAAGGCCAAGGCCTTCACTGCGGCGAAAAAACCAAGTCCTAAGTCCAAGTAACTTCGAGGCCTGGTGAGGAGCAATGCCTCACGTTCGTGGGACATACTCCCGCCTTGCAGATCTTTTGCACGCGAGGGTTCCACTGAGCGACCCTAGGCGGGGATTCCTTAAAATTACTGGTCAAGGATTGGAACTGCTTAAATAAAACCACAAGACAAGCAATCAAGATTATCGAGGGGGGATTATATGAGTGTTTTTCAGCCAGCCACCTTGAATAAATGCTTTATTGGGGTTATTGACTTATTGGGATACAGAAATAGAGTCATGAGCACTCCGATTGAAGTTTTGGTTGAAGAATATCAGAGCATATTGGAAAAAAGGAAAACTCTACCAAGCTGGGAAGAACGATACTCAAAGATTGTAAAAATAAAATGGTTTTCAGACCTATTCCTATTTAACCCAAACATAGAGGACTACAAAGCTAATTGGGATTCCGATAATGATATAAACTCATTTTATTCAATCGAGTATTCCGTTAGATATTTCTTCAGTTCTTTATTGTTGAGCAATATACCCGCGCGTGGAGCCATCTCATATGGAGAACTATATTGTGACGATAAATTGGGGATTATTATTGGAAAAGGTTATTTAGAGGCTTTCAAAGCACAAGAAAATCTCAGGTTTATTAGTCTCTGTTTGACGAAGAGTTGTATTGATAACCATCCTGATTTTAGAAAGGATGATCCCCAGTATGCTGAATATAGAAATCCTCCTTCGGATTATTTTTACGATAGTAATTTGGGCGGACCTTGCTATCAGCTTAACACTCATTTTATGCAAAATGATACGAGGAAAAACTTAGTTGATTTTCTTAGGAGTTCATTGGGTTTCTCAGAAAAAATAGCAGAGAAATACCGCAATACTTTATCTTGGATTGGCGAGAAAGAATATGTACAACCCGATTGAATAAGTGAGAGTAATTCTTTCTTATGTTTTTGCTGAAAGGGGCAGTAGATGTCTCGAATTGAAGCGCGACGTTTGTTTTTTGTAATTGCAACCATATTATTACTCACAATATCAGTATTCCCTCAAGCTCCTCTCCCCTCTGGCTGTTCCTATGACCTCGGCTTTTCCCCAGGAGGAACATCTCTTGAAGTAGTCTTGAAGGCAATAAACGCCTCGAAGATTACGCTCTTGGTAGCATGCTATGAGTTCACGGATAGGGACATTGCCGAAACCATTGAAGCCGCCGCGCATAGAGGGGTGAAGGTTAGGATAGTTGCCGACTATAAAGCCGCCCAGCAGAAGTATTCACAGACTCGCATTCTAAAGGCCGTAGGCATTCCTATTCGTCTTGATGACCGTTATTCCATCCATCACCACAAGTTTATGGTCATCGATTCTCTCTCCATCGAGACCGGCTCTTTCAACTATACGACCGCCGCCATAAAGCATTATGCGGAAAATGCATTGGTCCTGTGGAACGTGAAGCCGTTGGCAGATGAGTATACAAGGGAGTTTGAGAGATTGTGGGGAGAGTCGGAATAGTCATATCATATTATTTTTATCTATTTGACCTAAAGGAGTACAAAAGGAAGAGTGTCTATTTGTTTTAACACTCTTCCAATAATGGTTACTTGGAATCAATTAGACACCTTCATGTACCATTTTAGCCTTTCCTTTCTCGAACAATGTGTGACCAAGACAGGCTTTTCGGAGTTTTGTAATAGAGAAGTTCTCCCACTCTTCTACCGTCATCTTCCCCGCCTTAATTTGATATGGGTAATAGCTATATACAAAGGATTGGAGACCAGTCCCCAATAGTGACATGACATTCCCGCATCCCTTTGACCCTAAGAAAATGAAGAGTGACTTCCTGTTATAGTCTTTCATGAGATTAAGACCGATGATTTGCTTTACGTTTTTTTCTATCATAGGACAGACATCTATAGGGTATCGAGTGAATGTGATATTCGCATCAGTGATGGTCATGTCTGGTACTGAAATCTCTACCTCCGTCTTGATGTCGTGTGCTGAATCGACCAGATGACAAACGACGAGCCAGGATTTTTCGCTCTTCTCGAAAAAATCAACATCGAAATGCCGAGAATCACGCTTTTCCATTTTCCCCTCCCTTTTCTGAAGTCATAGATGTGCCTATCTGGCTTAGAACAAGAGAAACTTGATTTAACCATTTCTGTTCCGCATCGAAGTGGATTTCATGGTGGTTAAAGATAAGCTCTGCGATGGGGCGGTAGTGTTCCGGTACATGTGAGAGGGTTTCGGCTCTATGTGCTTTGATTCTTGCTAAGGACTCGCTGATGGCCTTTTGACTAATATCAAGCCCTGTAATAAAAGTTTCTGGTTTGATGTTTCCACTGAAAAAGAGTGCACCATCAAGAGGAAAATCAAAGCGGACCACGGAGATTAGATATTCCTCAGCAAGTCTATGGAATGCCGTTACTCCAGCTTGAGTAATGCTGTATACCTCTCGGGCGGGACGTTTACCGGTTTCTTCTTTTTGAGCTTCCAGCCAACCTTTTTCATTCATAAATCTGAGGTGGTAGTAGAGATTTGACAGCGTGATTTGGGAAAAATCGCTGGCTTCTTCTTCGATACGTTTCTTCAGCTCGTAGCCATACAAAGGACCCGACCGGAGAAGGAATCCGAGGATGAAAAAGGGAACCTTCATTGATTCATTCATACTCAATACTGAATAATGCAAATCTGATTATATGTCAATAGAACTATTTGATAATTGATTGGAAAAACGAAGGTCTAACTGGACCATAGGCGTCTATAAATAGGTGGACAAAATGAATCAATATACGTATGTTATACGTAGAAAATAGGTTTTACTGTCAAAGGAGCCCTAAACTCATGGTCTACGCCTATACAAGAGTCTCGACCGACAGACAGGACACCGCCCGCCAAGTCGATGAGATAGTCGCCTATTGCCGTTCCCATGGCCTTGGGAATCCCGTCGTGGTCCAGGAGACGGCCTCGGGAGCGGGGGACCGTCCCCAACTCCAGGAGACCATAGAAAAGCTCGCCCAAGGCGATTCTCTCGCCGTATGGGAGCTATCGTAAGCGTCAATACAATCACATCTCGCCTTTGGGATCTGGCATGGCGATGGTAGATACCCAGGAGGTATCGCTATGCGGAGGACCAGGGATGAGTGGGCGGAGATTGTTGAGCGGTATAGAAAGAGT
>Ga0326727_10009802_pt1 | contig 23255 bp, 23 predicted proteins | sample MB2enrmetagenome_FD_207643 | JGI IMG/M metagenome (GOLD analysis project Ga0326727, IMG submission 207643) | Lab enriched peat soil microbial communities from McLean, Ithaca, NY, United States - MB29MY | ecosystem: Environmental > Terrestrial > Soil > Wetlands > Peat | place: USA: New York... | reverse complement strand
TGCGGCTCGTCGCCTGGGCCGAAAAGGAGATCGAGAGTCGCGGCATCGTCGCGGCGACGCTGAACATGACCGAGGACGATCGCGGCATCGGCAGCCGCGAGGTGCAGAGCGCGAAATTCACTCTCCCCTCCTGAAGGCGAAAAGCGCCCCGCCGCGGTCAGCGTTCGCGCCGTCAGGATCGCCGAGATCGCAGCGGGAGGGGGCCTGAGCGCATCGCGCCCGACCCCCACGTCCCTCATTCGCCTTCGCTGAGGCGCAAGGCCCGGCCGTCGACCTCGGGGCGCCGCCCTCGTCGCCGCCAGCGTCTCGGTTTGGCGATTCCGGCCCCTGACGCGCTCGCGCCGCGCTGCGGTCCCGTGGTATGCTCGATCGAAAAGAGAGCGGGAGGGTTGAACATGCCAGAGCCGACTGGAGGCGACCCGTTTGACGAGGGATTCGAGGCGTTCGAGCGTGGCGTGGCGCGCGAGGATTGCCCTTATCCCGAAAGCTCCGCCGAGCGCAAAATCTGGGAAGAAGGATGGGATGAGGCGGAGAGCGTCGACGAAGAGGGCGGCCCAGGGGACGAGAACTAACGCCGCCCCGCGGCCGTAGAGGCCGAGAAGCGCCCCGCCGACATCGACGCCCGCGTGGGCGCGACCGCCTAAGCTCGTGGCGGGCGGGAGCGCGCGCGCCGCCTTCGACGCGCCTCCGTCGTTCGCCATGCGGCGACCATGAAACCCGATCGCCTGAGGCGGCGCCTCCGCCGAGGCCGTGTCTCAGTGCGCGGAAACCCACGGAAAATAAGGGGTTGACGCGGGTCGTCGCACGCCCGTGTCCGTGTTATGCTCGGCGCGGAACGTGGAGGAGAGCCGATGACCTTGGAAGCGGACATCCTCGAAATCATGCACCAACGAATAGGACAGCTTCTTACCGTTGAAGAAGTGGTTCAAGAGGTCGCCGAGAGATTGACGGAACAGATCAGGTCCGTATTGAACGGGCTGGCCGCGAGCGGGCATTTGCAGTGCGATCAGGGCGGAGAAGGCCAAGTCGCTCGTTATGGGTTTCACGTGGAGCGTCGAACTTAGCAATGCCCTGCGGCCCCAAAGGCGAGAAACGCCTCGCCGGCGTCGACGCCCGCGCCGTCATGATCGCCTGAGCTCGCGGCGGGGGAGATCGAACGCGCGGGCCGCCGGCCCGCGTCCGTCGTTCGCCATCCAGCAACCATAAAATCTGATCGCCGACCCGAGGCGCCGCCCGCGCCAACCCCGCCCTTGACACCGGCTGTGGATTAGCTCAAAAAAAGAACATAAAGCGAACATATGGGGCTTGCCGCGGATGTCGCCGGGCGACAGCGTTGGGATGGCGCGGTTGCGGCGCGCCGTCGCCGAAATCGAGGGCCGCCGAGAGGCGGGGCCGGCGGGCGTCGCCCGCCCCCTGTCGCTGACCCGCGCGCTCGATAAGGCGCTCGGCGGCGGCCTTTCCGCCGACGGCCTGCACGAGATCGTCCCGGCGAGCGCGCTCGACGGCTGGGCGGCGACCGGCTTCGCGCTCGCGCTCGCCGCGCGCTTCCTTTCCCGGCGCGCCGGCGCGGCGCTGGTGATGGCCGAGGATTTCGCGCTCATCGAGATGGGCGCGTTCTACGGGCCGGGCCTCGCCGATTTCGGCCTCGACCTCGCCCGGCTCGTCTTCGTGCGCGCGCCCGACGCCGCGGCGCTGTTCCAGGCGATGGAGGACGCGCTGAAGAGCGGCGCGCCGGCGGCGGTGGTCGGCGAAGCCTGGCGGCTCGACGCCTACGATCTCGCTCTGTCGCGCCGCCTCGTCGTCGCCGCGCGCGCCGGCGGCGTTGCGGCGCTGCTGCTCGCCTCCGGCGCCCCCGGCGCGGCGGAGAAGCTCTCCAGCGCCGCCGAGACGCGCTTTGAGATCGCCGCCGCGCCGAGCGCGCGTCTTTCCTCGGCGGGCGGCGGCCGCGCGCTGCCCGGACCGCCCGCTTTCGCCGCGCGGCTCGTCAAAGCGCGGCTGACGGCGGGGCGGGGACCGCCCGCGCTCGATCCCGCCCGGATCTTCCGCCTGACCTGGCGAAGCGAGGAGCTCAGCTTTGACGAACCGACGCTTTCTCTCCCTCTGGCTGCCGCGGCTGGCGACCGACCGCGCCCGGCGCGCGCATTTCGTTGACGCGCGCGCGCCGCTGGCGGCGGTGGCGACGATCGCCAACGCGCGCCGGCTCGTCGGCGTTGACGCCAATGCGGCGCGGCTCGGCTTGACGCCCGGCCTGACGCTCGCCGACGCGCGCGCGCGCCGCCCGCAGCTCGTCGCCGTCGACGCCGATCCCGAAGCCGAGGCGAAGCTTCTCGAACGCCTCGCCGACTTCTGCGCGCGCTTCACCCCCCTGGTCGCGCTCGATCCGCCCGACGGGCTGATGCTCGACGTCTCCGGCGTCGCCCATCTGTTCGGCGGCGAGGAGGGGCTCGTCGCCGAGGTCGAGGCGCGCGTCGCGCGCTTGGGTTTCGCGCTCGCGCTCGGCCTCGCCGACGCGCCGCGCTCGGCCTGGGCCTTGGCGCGCTTCTCGGATAAGCGCGTCGCGCCCGCCGGCCTTTGCGGCAAGGGCTTCGCCAAGCTCTTTCACGACCTGCCGGTCGCCGCGCTGGGGCTCGACGAAGCGATTTGCGCCGGCCTGGCGCGCGCCGGGCTAAAGCGCGTCGGCGACCTCGCGCTGAGGCCGCGCGCGCCGATCGCCGCGCGCTTCGGCGCCGAGACGATCGCGAGGCTCGACGCGCTCGCCGGCTTGACGCGCGAAGCGATCTCGCCGCGTTTTTCCCCGCCCGATTTCTGCGTCGAGCGGCGCTTCGTCGAGCCGATCCTCGCGCGCGAGGCGGCGCTCGCCGCGCTCACGAAGCTCGCCGACGATCTCGCCCTGCTGCTTGCGCGGCGTGAGAAGGGCGCGCGGCGGCTGGAGCTTTCGCTGTTCCGCGTCGACGGCGCGGTCCGCCGCGTCCGCGTCGGGGCGGGGCGGCCGCTCGGCGAGGGCAAAGCGATGGCGCGCCTGTTCGTCGAGCGCCTTGCCGGCGGCGAGGAGGAAGAAATCGACGCCGGCTTCGGCGTCGACCTGATGCGCCTGTCGTGCCTCCTCGCCGAGCCGCTCGCGCCTAAGCAGAGCGAATGGGAGCAGGCCGAGGAGGCCCAGCGCGCCGCCGGCCTCGCCGAACTGCTCGATCGCTTGAGCGCGCGGCTGGGGCCGCGCCGGGTGACGCGCCAGGCGCTGGTCGGGGCGCATATCCCCGAATGCGCCGTCGCCGCCGCGCCGGCGACCGCGGCTCCTGAAGGGCTTCGCTTCGTTCGTCATGACGAATGGGACGAGGAGGGGGACGATGCGTTCGCGGCCGCGCCGCGCCGGCCGCTGCGCCTGTTCGAGCGGCCCGAGCCGATCGAGGCGATCGCCGAGATTCCCGACGGCCCGCCGCTGCGCTTCCGCTGGCGGCGCGTGCTGCGCGAGGCGGCGGCGATCGAGGGGCCCGAGCGGCTCGCCCAGCCGTGGTGGCGGCGCGCCGACGCGCCGACGCGCGACTATTTCCGCGCCGAGGACGCCGCCGGCCGCCGCTTCTGGCTCTACCGCGAAGGCCTCTACGGCCGCGAGACCGCTAAGGCGAAATGGTTCGCCCACGGGGCGTTCGGGTGAGAACCCCTTCTCCCGCTTGCGGGAGAAGGTGGCGCGAAGCGCCGGATGAGGGCGAGTCGAAAGGAGGGATGCGATGCGCGACGACATTCCTATCGCTGCCAAGGCGCATGCCCGCGCGATGCGGCGCGCGCCGACCGACGCCGAGCGCAAGCTCTGGCGCGGGTTGCGCGACCGGCGCATGCAGGCGCTCAAGTTCCGCCGGCAGGCGCCGATCGGCGGCTACATCGCCGACTTTCTCTGCCTCGAACATCGACTGGTGGTCGAAGTCGACGGCGCGCAGCACGCGGACAACCGACACGACGCCGCGCGCGACGCGTGGCTTATCCGCAAAGGCTACCGCGTTCTGCGCTTCTGGAACCTCGAGGTCTTGACCGCGCGCGAGAGCGTGCTGGCGACCATTGCGGCGACGTGCGGCCTGCCATGGTGACGCGACTTGCCCTCACCCCAACCCTCTCCCGCAAGCGGGAGAGGGGGCGGAGGCGCCGCCGCTCCCCTTCTCCCGCGTGCGGGAGAAGGTGGCGCGAAGCGCGGCCGGATGAGGGAGCGCGGCGATGATCCGCCTCAGCCCCCGCTACGCCGAGCTGGCGACGACGACGAACTTTTCGTTCCTGCGCGGCGCTTCGCACCCGGAGGAGCTGGTGGCGCGCGCCGGCGCGCTCGAGCTTTCCGGAATCGGCGTCGCCGACCGCAACACGCTCGCCGGCGTGGTGCGCGCCCATGTCTACGCGCGCGAGAACCGCGGCGCGCTCGGCGGCCTGCGCGTCGTCGCGGGGGCGCGGCTCGCCTTCGTCGACGGCGCGCCCGACGTCGTCGTCTACCCGCAGAATCGCGCCGCCTACGGGCGGCTCAGCCGGCTCCTCAGCGCCGGCAACCTGCGCGCGCCGAAAGGCGAGTGCCACTTGCGGCTCGAGGATCTGCTCGATCGCGCGGAAGGGCTGCAAGCGATCGCCATGCCGCGCGACCCCTCGCCCCCCACCTCTCTCCCGCAAGGGGAGAGGGGAGAGCGTCGACGCCTCGCCGAGCTACGCGAGGCGTTCGCCGGCCGGCTGTGGATCGGCGCGAGCCTGACTTACGACGCCGACATGCGCGGCGGCTTGGCGCGGCGCGCGGCGTTGGCGCGCAAGACCGGCGCGCCGCTGATCGCCGTCAACGATGTCGTCATGCACGCGCCCGAGCGGCGGCCGCTCGCCGACGTTCTCGCCTGTATCCGCGAGAAGACGATGCTCGATGCCGCCGGCCGGCTGACCCAGGCCAACGCCGAGCGCCACCTCAAGGGCGCCGCCGAGATGGCGCGCCTGTTCGCCGAGGCGCCGCAGGCGCTGGAGGAGACGATCCGTTTTCTCGACGGGATCGCCTTCAGCCTCGACGACCTCGCCTACGACTACCCGGAAGAATTGCGCGAGGGCTACGCGACGCCGCAAGCGGCGCTCGAAGCCTTCGTCGAAGCGGGCGCGCGCGCGCGCTATCCCGACGGAATCCCCGCGCGCGTCGGCGAAGCGCTGACGCACGAGCTCGAGCTGATCGACCAGTTGAACTACGCGCCCTATTTCCTCACCGTGCACGACATCGTGCGCTTCGCGCGCTCGCGCGGCGTCCTTTGCCAGGGGCGCGGCTCGGCGGCTAATTCGGCGGTGTGCTTCTGCCTCGGGATCACCGAGGTCGACCCGGCCAAGTTCGACCTTCTGTTCGAGCGCTTCGTCTCGCCCGAGCGCGGCGAGCCGCCCGACATCGACGTCGACTTCGAGCACGAGCGGCGCGAGGAGGTGATCCAGTACGTCTATAAACGCTACGGCCGCGAGCGCGCCGGGCTCGCCGCGGCGGTCGCCACTTATCGCACGCGCTCGGCGATCCGCGAGACGGCGAAGGTCTTCGGCCTCTCCGAGGACGCGATCGTCGCGCTCAACAACACGGTATGGGGCCACGGCTCGGCGCCGGTCGGCGAGGAGCGCGCGCGCGCCGCCGGGCTCGACCCCGCCGACCTGACGCTCGCTCTGATGCTGAAGCTGGCGGGCGAGCTGGTCGGCTTTCCCCGCCATCTCAGCCAGCACAGCGGCGGCTTCGTCATCGCTCGGAGCCGGCTCGACGAGATCGCGCCGGTGATGAACGCGGCGATGGAGGAGCGCACCCAGATCGAATGGGACAAGGACGACCTCGACGCGCTCGGCGTGCTGAAGATCGACCTCCTGGCGCTCGGCATGCTCACCGCGATGCGCAAGAGCTTCGATCTCTTGGAAAAGCATTACGGCGAGCGGCTGAGCCTCGCCTCGATTCCGTCGGAGGAGGCGTGCGTCTACGCGATGATCCAGCGCGCCGACACCATCGGCGTCTTCCAGATCGAGAGCCGCGCGCAGATGTCGATGCTGCCGCGCCTCAAGCCGGAAAAATTCTACGACCTAGTGATCGAGGTGGCGATCGTGCGCCCCGGGCCGATCCAGGGCGACATGGTCCATCCTTACCTGCGCCGCCGCCAGGGGCTGGAGCCGACGGTCTTTCCCTCGCAGGAGCTCGAGGAGGTGCTCGGCAAGACGCTCGGCGTGCCGCTGTTCCAGGAACAGGCGATGAAGATCGCCATCGTCGCCGCCGGCTTCGCGCCCGCCGAGGCGGACAAATTGCGCCGCGCCATGGCGACTTTCCGCCGCGTCGGGACGATCGCGACGTTCGAGGCCAAGATGATCGAGGGCATGGTCGCCAAGGGCTACCAGCGCGAGTTCGCCGAGCGCTGTTTCCGCCAGATCGAAGGCTTCGGCGAATACGGCTTTCCCGAGAGCCACGCGGCGAGCTTCGCGCTGATCGTCTACGCGTCGAGCTGGATGAAATGCCGCTACCCCGACGTCTTCGCCGCGGCGATGCTGAACGCGCAGCCGCTCGGCTTCTACGCCCCCGCCCAGCTGGTGCGCGACGCGCGCGAGCACGGCGTCGAGGTGCGCGAGGTCGACGTCAATTTTTCCGAGTGGGATTGCGCGCTGGAGGCGCTCCCTTCTCCCGCTTTGCGGGAGAAGGTGGCCGCGAAGCGGCCGGATGAGGGCCTTCGCGGCGCCGGCCCTCATCCGGCGTCGCTGCGCGACGCCGCCTTCTCCCGCAAAGCAGGAGAAGGGATCCACCCCCGCCACGTCTCCATGGCCGAGCACATCCGCGCGACCCATGCGGTGCGGCTCGGCTTCCGGCAGGTCGCCGGCCTCAAGGAGGAGGAGATGCGCCGCCTCGTCGCGCGGCGCGGGGCGGGCTACGATTCGGCGCGCGACTTGTGGTTGCGCGCCGGCCTCGACTTGGCGACGCTGGAGCGGCTCGCCGACGCCGACGCCTTCCGCTCGCTCGGCCTCGACCGCCGCCAGGCGCTGTGGGCGGCGCGCGGACTTGACCGCGTCGGCGACCACGACGCGCTGCCGCTGTTCGCCGCGAGCCGCCCGGAGCGCGAGAACGAGCCCGACGCCAAGCTTCCGCCGATGCCGCTCGGCGCCCATGTGGTCGAAGACTATCGGCGCCTGTCGCTGTCGCTGAAGGCCCACCCGGTCGCCTTCATGCGCGCGCGCCTCGACGCGCGCGGCGTCAAGCGCTCCGACGCGCTCGCCGCGCTGAAGAGCGGCGATCGGGTCGCCGTCGCCGGGCTGGTGCTGGTGCGCCAGCGGCCGGGCACGGCGCAGGGCGTCGTCTTCATGACGCTGGAGGACGAGGCGGGCGTCGCCAACCTCATCGTCTGGCCGAAGGCGTTCGAGCGCCTGCGGCCGATCGTCATCGGCGCGCGCTTCGTCGCCGCGACCGGCAAGCTGCAGAACGAATCCGGCGTTGTCCATCTTGTCGTCGAGCGCATGGAGGACCTGACGCCGATGCTCGGCCTGCTGTCGCGCGAAGGCGGCGAGGTCGAGCGCGCAACTTTCGCCGAGGCCGCGCCGCGCTCCTCGCCGCGCCGCCAGGGCGACCGCTTCGCCGAAGTCCAGCTCTTCTACGACCCGCGCCTCGCCCAGCCGACGGCCCGCGAAGCGCGCGAGGCGGCCCGCGCGCTGCCGGCGGGAAGGAGCTTCCATTGAGGCGCAGCCGCTCCTTTGCAACCCTTGTGCGCTGGCGCTATCCTTTCGCCATGAACGTCGAGGACGCCCTTTTCCGCTTGGCCGCCGTCGCCCCCGCCGTCAAAGCGATGGGCGCGACGTCGCTCTATCTGTTCGGCTCGACCGCGCGCGGCGAGGCGGGACCGGAAAGCGATCTCGATCTCTTCATCGACCACGATCCGCTGAGCCCGCTTCAACGCGTTCGACCTCGTTGGGATCAAGCAATTCCTCGAGGACGAATTGCGGACGCGGGTCGACGTCGCCACGCGCGACGGCCTGCATCCGCTGTTGCGCGACAAGATCGAGCGCGCGTCGATCCGGGTGTTCTGATGGAGCGGGATCTCGCGCCGGCGCTGCACGACATCTTGCAAACGATCGAGCGCGTCGAGTCCGTGACGTCGGGCAAGACGCTGGAGGAATTCTCCGCCGACTGGCGCTTGAGCTAAATCGTTCAGCGCGGGATCGAGATCATTTCCGAAGCCGCGCGACGCATTCCGGCGGATCGCCAAGCGTCGCGAGCCGAAATCCCCTGGCGGCGGGTGATGGGAATCGGCGCCGTCCTGCGCCACGAATACCAAGGCCTGTCCGACGCGATCATCTGGCGCGTCGTCGTCGATGAGCTTCCGAAACTGAAGGCGGCCGTCGAAAGCATCGCGCGAGCAGAAAAAGGCTGAGGCGGCCGGCTGGCCGCCGGCGCGCGGCGGCGTCTAGAAAGCGCCTCCCGCCTCCGCTCCCCCCTTCGCCGGGCCGCGCTTCTTCAGCTCCGCGATCAGCGCGCGCGTCTCTTTGACATCGATCCCCGCCGTCTCGCGCGCGTCGGCGATCAGGCGGAGGTTGTTGGCGGTGGTCTCGGCCTTCCACGGTTCGTCGAGCGCGGCGAGCGCGTCGGAAAGCGACTCCGTCGCCGCGTCCCAGTCGCCGGCGATCACCGACAGCTCGGCGAGCGTCGCGTGGTCCCAATAGTCGGGCTTGCCGGCGAGGCGGCGGCGGACGGCGTAGCGCACCACGCCCGCCATCTCCTTGGCGAGCGGGTCCTTCGGGTCGGCGATGGTCATCAGCGTCACCGCGTTGACGCCGGGATAGGCGTCGCGCCAGTCGGCCTCGAAGCCGGCGCGATAGGCGGCGATCGCTTTCCTCAAATGGCCCTTGGCGGCGAAGCTGTCGCCCGCCGCGAGCGCCTTCGCCCAGCGGTCTTTGTGGATGCGCCCGAGCAGCGCGTTGGTCTCGCTCGACGGACCGCGCTCAGCGATCAGCTTGGTCAGCGTCGCCTCGGCCTCGCGGTCTCGCCCGACGCGGTTCAGCGCCAGCGCCCATTGCTCGCGCACCAACTGCGTGCGCTGCAGCGCCGCGTCAAGCTTCGGGCAAAGGTCGACGATGCGGTCAAAGGCGGAGATCGCGCGATAGGACAAGATGAGGTCGATCGCGACCCCCGCTTGCACCGCGCTCAAGTCGCCGAGCGCGTCGCGCAGCGAGTCGAGCCCTGCTTCGCCCCCCTCGCGCGCCTTGGCGAGGCGCGCCTTCAGCTCCTCCTCGACGGCGATCTTGGTGCGGAAGACGTCGGTCTTCAGCCGGTCGATCGGCGCCGCCTGGTAGCCCTCGAGCAATTGGAACAGCGGCGAGTCCATCGCCCGATGCTGGCGCGCCTCGACCAGCCTCTCGGCGAGCGCCGCCTTCGCTGCGCCCGCGTCGGCCGGCGCGCCGTCGTCGCCGAGCGCGTAAGGCAGCGCGCGCAAAGGGCCGACGTCGAAGGGGAGGGGGCAGCCTTGGGCGAGGGTGAGCACGGTCGTCTCCGGCCGCGCCGCGTGGCGGATGCCGAGCTCGTAATAGACGTTGGCGTTGAGGATGGTGAGGTCAGCGATGGCGTATTCGCTGAGCAGGATGCGCTCGTACATCAGCTTGTGGATGAAGCCGGCGCCTTGCTCCTCGTCGGCGCGCACGCCATCGAGCCCCGCCGCCTCGACCGCGGGGGCGATGATCTCCGCGTAGATGCGGTCGAAGTCGATCGACCGCCCCGCCGGATCGGGCTTGCGGCCGAACGGCATGATGACGAAACAGACCGCCCGGTGAGTCACTTCCCGCCTCCCGCGCTCGCGCCGGCGGCCGCGATCCTAACCTAGCCGCGCGGCGAAGTCTCGTCGTCGGCCGGCGTCGCCAAGCCGGGCCGGGCGTGCTAGCGGTTGCCCGCGCGCCCGGGATCTTTTCGCTTTGCCCTACCTCGTTCTCGCCTTCGTCTCGCTGCTGTGGGGCACGTCCTTTCTGCTGATCAAGATCGCCACCCAGGGCTTCGATTGGACGAGCTATTCGCTCGGCCGCTGCGGTCTCGCCGCGGCGGCGCTGGTTCTGGCGGTCTCGGCCATGCGGCTGAAATGGCCGCGCTCGCCGCGGGTGTGGGGCCTGATGGCGGCGATGGCGATCGTCGGCCAGGCGGGACCGTTCCTTTTGCTCGGCGTCGCCGCCCGTTTCACCACCAGCGCCGACATGGCGCTGATGATGGGCGGCGTGCCGATCTTCACCTTCATCCTCGCCCGGCTGTTCGCCGGCGGCGAGGCGTGGAGCGCGCGCGCGGCGCTCGGCCTCGCGATCGGCCTCGCCGGCGTGGCGATCTCGCTCGGTTCGCCGCTGTCGACGGCGGAGGTCGCGACGGCGCCGCATCCGGCCCTCGGCCGCGCCTTGTCGTTGATCGCGGCGGTCAGCTACGCGTTCAACGCCTTCGCGTCGGGCGCGGCGACTCGCAAGGTCGGCGCGGCGATGGCGGCGGCGGGCTCGATGTCGATCTCGACGGCGCTGCTCGTCCCGCTCACGCTTGCGGTCGGCGCGCCGCCGTCGCTCGCGGCGACGGGGCCGGCGCCGCTCGCCGCGGTGGTCGTTCTCGGCCTCGTCAACACCGCGCTCGCCTATTTCGTCTATTTCCGGCTGATCGCCAGCGCCGGCGCGACCTTCGCCACGCTCAACAACTACATCGTGCCCTGCGTCGGCGTGATCGCCGGGGCGTGGGCGCTCGGCGAGCCGGTCGGCCTTTCGTCGTGGCTCGGCCTTGGCGGCGTCCTCGTCGGCGTGGCGCTCACCGGCTCGGCGACCCGGCCGCGCCGCGCCGTCGCCGTCGCCGCGCGGTCGCGCGCCGCCGCCGCCGCGCCGTCGCGAGCGCCGCGATAGGGCGGCTATTTCGGCTTCGCCCCCGCCTGCGCCTTGGCGGCGGCGGCGACGAACTTGAACGTCTCGGCGAAGGCGCTGTCGAGCGGCGCCGCGCGGTCGCGCTCGGCGATCTCGGCGAAGCGCGCCGTGATCGCCTCCGGCGTGCGCTGATCGGGCGCGAAATAGACGCCGGGCGTCTCGGCGACGTGGGTGACGGCGAAGACGCCCGCGCCGGCGCTGAGGATGACGCGCGAAGGCGCCTGCTCGCCGACCAGGAACAACAGGCCCGGCGTCGCGGATTCGAGGGTCAGCGCCGCGGCGGCCTCGGGCGGGAGCAGGCCCTCGGAGGCGGGCGAGACGACCACCGGCGCCAGTAGGTTGACGCGGATGTCGTGCTTGGCGCCTTCGAGATGCAGCGCGTTCATCAGTCCGATCAGCCCCGCGGTCGCCGCGCCGGCGTCGGCCTGGCCGGCGCCGCCGTAGAGGCCGGCGGCCGAGGCGGCGAAGACGATGCGGCCGTAATGGCGCGCGCGCATCCCTGGCCACACCGCCTTGGCGCAGATCGCCGCGCCGGTCAGGCGGACCTCGACGGCGCGGCGAAAGTCGGCGACCTCCATCTCGGCGAAGCTCGCCTCGTGGGTCGCGCCCGCGTCGGCGGCGGCGACGAGAGTGTCGACGCCGCCCCACACCGTCGCGACGCGCTCGACCATCGCCTCGATCGCCACCGCGTTCCGCGCGTCCGCGCCGTCGGCAAGCGCGAAGCCGCCCGCTCGCTTGATCTCGGCTGTGACCCTCAGCGCGCTTTCGGGCGGCTCGCCGCCCGCGCCGAAATCGTTGACCACCACCCTGGCACCGCGCGCGGCGAGGCCGAGCGCCGCTGCGCGGCCCAGACCGGCCCCGGCGCCGACGACCAGCGCCACGCGACCGTCAAAACGAACGTTCATCGAGTCTTGCTTCCTTTGGCGCCAAGCCTTGCCGTCGCTCCGCGCGCCGCGATCACGCGCGACGGCGCTCGGGCCCCCCCGCAATGGGCGCGCGAGCGAGGCGTCGCAGCGCGCCGATCGGGAGGCGCAGGCCTTTGGGTTTTCCCTGCGAGCCGTCGTAGGCGTCGAACGTCATCACCGCGCTGGCGCAGACGACGCCGCCGAAGGTGAAGGCGAAGCCGGCGCACAGCAGCGCGACGCCGGGCGCGAAGATGTCCGAGCGCCACAGCAGCGAGCGGACGCCGAAAGCGTCGAACGCCAGGATGAAGCCCGCGCAGGCGAGCCCGGCGAGCATGCCGAGCGCCCAGTTGAGGATCATCGCCCGCACCAGCCGGTCGATGGCGCGCCACCGCCGCCGCGCCGCGCTCCAACGGTTCCGCATCGTTCCTCGCTTCCGCTTGAACCTCATGCAAGCCGCACGCCGTTTAGAACCGATCTTAGGCCGTTTTTGGCGTCCGTCCAGAGCGGCGTCGCTGCGCCGCGCGTCGGCCGCGCCCCGCGGTCAGCGGGCTTTCAGCGCGTTCGAGCGGTCGCCGAGGGCGTCGGCCAGGCGCGCTGCGGCCGAGCCCGGCCGCAGCGGTTTCGGCTGGCTCTCGTGCGGCGCCCAGCCGGTCAGCCAGACGATGTCGAAAGTGGCGCGCAACCGCCCGTCCGGGTCGGCGAAGCGCTCGGCGTAGAGCGCGGCGGCGCGCGCGATCACGGCGCGGCTTAGCGGCTTGCGGCTGCGGAGCGTGAGCGCGTTGGTCGCGCCGAAGGCCCTGAGGTCGCGCGTCAGCGCGAAAAGGTCCGGGTAGCGGACGACGATCCGGTCGGCGTCGACCACCGGCAGCGCGAAGCCGGCGCGCTGCATCAGGCCGCCGAGCGCGCGCACGTCGGCGAAGGGCGCGACGCGCGGCGCGGCGCCGCCGAGAACGTCGCTCTCCGCCTCGGTGAGCGCGCGGCGCAACTCGGTCAGCGTCTCGCCGCCCGGCAGCGCGGCGAGGAAGAGGCCGTCGGGCTTCAGCGCGCGGCGAATCTGGATCATCGCCCCGGGCAGGTCGTTGGCGTGGTGAAGCGCCATCAGCGAGACGACGAGATCGCAGCTTTCGTCCGCCAACGGCGAGCGCTCGAGGTCGGCGACCGCGGCGGAAACGCCGCGGCCGACGGTGAGGAAGGTCGGCGCGAGGCGTAGGGTCGCGCCGCCGCCGCCGCGCGCGGCGAGGACGGCCGCTGCATGGGGCGCCGGCGCGCCGAAATCGACGGCGAGGGCGAACGCGCGTTTGACCAGCGCGAGCCGCTCGGCGAGCTCCTCGGCCGCGCGGGCGAGGAGGAAGTCGGCGCCGGGGCGCTCGGAGGCCCGCCGCGCAGCGCGATCGAGCCGCCGGGCGAGGAGCGCGCGGTCGAAAAGGGCGGGAGGCGGAGCGGGCGCGGTCATGGCGAAGCGTATTGTGGCGTGGGGCCGGGAGTTGCGCCAGCCCCGCGCGGCGGGTAGGCAGGGCCGAGCGGGAATGGGAGCGAAGCGATGAACGACACAAGCCACGAAGCGATCGTCGAGGGACAGTTCGGCCCGGCGGCCCGCTCTTATCTCGAAAGCCCGGTTCACGCCGGCGGCGAGGACCTCGAGCTGATGGCGCGGCTGGTCGGCGAGCGGCCCGACGCCGCGGCGATCGACGTCGGCTGCGGCGGCGGCCACGTCGCGTTCCGGCTGGCGGGGCTGGTCGGTCGGGTGGTCGCCTACGACCTCTCCGCCGAGATGCTGGGGGTGGTCGCCGAGGAAGCGCGCCGGCGCGGGCTCGCCAACCTGACGACCGAGCAGGGGACGGCGGAAAGCCTGTCGCCGCCGCCGGCCTCGTTCGACGTCGCCGCGACGCGCTACAGCGCCCATCACTGGCGCGACCTCGGAGCCGGCCTCGCGCGCATGCGTCGCGCGGCCAAGCGCGGCGCGCTGGCGGTGTTTATGGACGCGGTCTCGCCCGGCTCGCCGCTGCTCGATACTTGGCTGCAGAGCTTCGAGCTGCTGCGCGATCCCTCGCACGTGCGCGATTATTCGCAGATCGAATGGCGCACTGCGCTGATCGCCGCCGGCTTCCTGCCGAGGCAGGAGGCGGCGTTCCGCGTGCGCCTCGATTTCGCCTCGTGGATCAAGCGGATGAACACGCCGCCGGCGCATGTCGAGGCGATCCGCTCGTTGCAGCGCCGGGCCGGCCCGGAGGCGCGCCGCCATTTCGCCATCGAGGAAGACGGCAGCTTCAGCATCGATTCGCTGCTGATCGCCGCCGAGGCGGCGTGAAAAGCGCGGGCGGCGGGGAATCCCTTCGCGTTGCAGGGAAATTCGGCGTAGAATAGGACAATGAGCGCGCTTTTCGCCTGCGACGACGTTGCGCTCGCCCAGTCTGCGCCGGGGGCAGGCTGGCGCGCGTCGTTCGCCGGGCTCGCGCGCGCCGTCCTCGACGCGCTCTATCCGCCGACCTGTCTCGCCTGCCGCGCCGCGACCGCGGCGCCGGGGGCGCTGTGTCCCGCCTGCTGGCGGGCGATGCGCTTCATCGAGCGGCCGTATTGCGAGCGGCTGGGCACGCCTTTCGAGCAGGATCTCGGCGAGGGCTTGCTGTCGCCGCAGGCGATCGCCGACCCGCCGGCGTTCCGGCGCGCGCGCGCGGTGGCGCGGTTCGAGGACGGGCCGGCGCGCCGCCTTGTCCACCGGCTGAAGTATTCCGATCGCGGCGATCTCGCGCGCCCGCTGGGGGCGTGGATGGCGCGCGCCGGCGCCGAGCTCATCGCCGAGGCCGACGCGATCGTTCCGGTGCCGCTGCATCCGCTGCGGCTGTGGCGACGCCGCTACAACCAGGCGGCGGCGCTCGCCGCGGCGGCGGCGCGCGAATCGGGCAAGCCGTTCGAGCCGCAATGGCTGCAGCGGGTGAAATTGACGCGCTCGCAGGTCGGCCTCAGCCGCGAGCGGCGCGCCGAGAACGTCCAGGGGGCGTTCCGCGCCGCGCCGGGCGCGCCGATCCGCGGGCGGCGGATCGTGCTCGTCGACGACGTGCTGACCTCCGGCGCCACCGCCAACGCCGCGGCGCGGGCGCTGTTGCGCGCCGGGGCGAGCGACGTCGACCTTCTCGTTTTCGCGCGGGTTGTGCCCGGGCCGTGAGCCCCCATATAGTCACGCGGCGCCGAACGTCTCGGCGCGTTGAGGAATGAGCTTTCTTTTGGCCCCGATCGTCATCTACACCAAGTCGACTTGCCCCTACTGCCGCGAGGCGAAGAATCTGTTGCGCAGCAAAGGGGCGCCGTTCGAGGAGGTTAGCGTCGACGGCGACCGCGCGGGCCAGGCGGCGATGGCGGCCAGGACGGGCGGCCATTCGACGGTGCCGCAGATCTTCATCGGCGACGTTCACGTTGGCGGCTGCGACGAGCTTTACGAGCTCGAAAGCGCCGGTCGGCTCGACGGGTTGCTGGCGGGATGAGCCATGATCCGATTCTCGCTCGTCTGCGATAAAGGCCACAGTTTCGAGAGCTGGTTCCCCGACGGCGCGTCCTACGAGAAACAGGCGCGCCGGGGCCTGATCGCGTGCCCGGAGTGCGGCTCGACCGGCGTCGCCAAGGCGGTGATGGCGCCGGCGGTGGTCGGCGCGGCGAGGCCGCAGCAGGAGGAGGCGAGCGCACCCGTTCCCGCGCCGGCGACGCTTTCCGACGCGCGCGAGCGCGCGCTACGCGACGCTTTGCGCAAGCTGAAGCGCGAGATCGAAGCGCATACCGACGACGTCGGCGCGGAATTTCCCGAGGCGGCGCGCGCCATCCATTCCGGCGAAGCGCCCGAACGCGCGATCCGCGGCCAGGCGACGCGCGCCGAAATCAAGGCGCTGATCGACGAAGGCGTCGGCGTGCTGCCGATGCCCTTCGTCCCCGACGAGTTCAACTGAAGCCGCGTTGGGGCGTTCTGCATTCAGGCGGCCGCTGGAAGGCGAATCGCTCTACTTCGCCGCGAGGCTGAACTCGGAGGCCTCGATCACCGTCGTGCCGATCATGGTGCGCGCCGAGACGCGGAACGGCAGCAGCACCCGCGCGCTCTCCACCGGCGCCAGCCATACTTCGAGGTCCTTGTTCTCGGCCATGAATTTCGTCGCTGGACGGTCGCGGCGATGGCCGGCGATCGGGACGTAGCGCACGGCGCACACCGCCACCGGACCGTTGTAGCCCTTGGCCGAGACGTCGCGCTCGCCGACGTAGGCGAGCTGGACGTCGAAGCGCGTGTAGCCGTCGAACACCGGAATGGTGCGGTCGCAGGCGCCGGGGCCGACCAGCGGACCCTTGGCCGGGGCGGGGATGACGACCGCGCCGACCGGATCGACGATCCCGCGCTCGTCCTTGTCGGTCAAAGGAACGCGATCCGGCCGCTCCTCGAAAGGCGGCGAAATCTCCACGCCTTTGACCGCGTTGGCGGAAAGCGACATGCGGATGGTGCGGGTCATGTAGGCGTTGGCGGCGATGGTGGCGAAGGTCGCGGGCACGATGCGGTTGTCGACGATCGCGCCTTCGCCGGTCGAGGCGCCGCGCGCGCGCGCGAAAATGCTCGCGAGCCCGGTGATCTTCGCGCTGGCGTCGATCGCGTAGCTCTTCGGCGTCAAGGTGGCGTTGAGGATGGCGACGCCGATCGGCAGGCCGATCAACGAAACCTTGTAGGTCGCGCGCAGAACGTCGGCGCTCGCGCTCGCGCTCGCCAGCGACAACGCCAGCGCGCCCGCGACGATGACGCGGGCGGCGCGCCGAGACGTCCGCGGCAGGAACATGCTTCCCTCCTCGGAAACCAAATCAGCCGCAAATACCATCTGTTTCGTTAAAATCCGACTTCAAAATGGCGGGCGCGGCGGTTTCGTCGCCGCGGCGCCGCGAAACAAAAATGTTCCGCTTGCGCGCCGCGAGGCTCTTGCGGCGCGGGCGCGGGCCGACGTAACCTTCCCCCCATGGTCGAGACCGTCATCTCCATCCGCCCGGCGCGCTTCGGCGACGAAGCCGAGATCGCGCGCGTCCATGACGCGGCGTGGCGGGACGCCTATCGCGGCGTGATTCCCGGCCGAGAGCTGGAGCGGATGGTCATGCGCCGCGGCCCGGCTTGGTGGCGGCGCGCCATCGCCGGCGGCACCCGGCTGATCGTGCTCGACTTCGCCGATCGGGTTGCGGGCTACGCGAGCTACGGCCGCAACCGCATGCCTTCGCTCAATTACGCCGGCGAGATCTTCGAGCTCTATCTCGCCCCGGAGTACCAAGGCGTCGGCCTCGGTCGGCGGATGTTCGAGTCCGCGCAACGCGATCTCTCCGAGCACGGCTATCCGACTTTTGTCGTCTGGGCGCTGGCGGACAACGAACGCGCGCTCGCCTTCTATCAACGCCTCGGCGGCCGTGTCGTGCGCCGCGCGCCGGAGCGCTTCGGCGCGGAAGTGCGCGAGCGCGTCGCCTTCGGCTTCGGTTAGTTCCGCGGTCGGCGAACGCGCCGGCTTCGCCGGCGCCGGTCCGTCCGGTCTTGGAGCATCCCCGGAGAAATCGATGATGGTTCCGATCAGCCAACAGGCGCGGCGCGACGCCGTCGCGGCGACGGCGAACGTACGATCGGAGGCGGGGCGATGAAACGCTCGTTCATCGACGCGCGCATCGACGCGATGCTGGCGATGTGCGGACGCCACGGCGTCGCTCTGCCGCCGTTCGCGCTGTGGCGCGAGCAGGACTATCGCGCCGACCCTGAGGCGGCGCGACGCATCGCCCAAGCCGGACTCGGTTGGAACGTCAACGAGTTCAAGCTCGGCGGCTACGCCGCCGAGGGCCTGAGCGTATTCACCTTGCGCATGGGCGATTGGCGGCGCCTCGACCACGGTCGCGGCCGCCTTTATGCGGAGAAGGCGCTGATGGCGGAAGACGGTCAGCGCACGCCGCGCCACTATCACATCGTCAAGACTGAGGACGTGGTCAACCGCGGCGGCGCGCGCTTCGTCGTCGAGCTGTTCAAGGTCGACCGCGCCGGCGCGCCGCTGAAGGAGCGCTTCCACGTCCTCAAGGACGTCAAGACGCTCGACCTCGCCGCGGGCGACCGCGTCGCGCTCGCGCCGGGCGAGAGCCTGACGCTCGAGCCGTTCGTCGCTCACGCCTTCTGGGCCGAGGGCGGCGCGACGCTGGCGGGCGAAGTGTCGCTGGTCAACGACGACGCCAGCGACAATTATTTCCTGCCCCCGCCGGATTCGCCGGCGCCGATCGAAGAGGACGCGCCCAAGCGCTACGTCACCGTGCGCGACCACGCGCGCCTTATCGGTCGCCTCGGCTGAACGCCGCCTAGCGGCGCGCCAACCGCTCCATCGCGTCGAGGAAGGCGGAGCGGAACCGCGACGTCTCGACGGCGATCGCCACATGGGCGTTGGGCGGACGCTTCCATACGCCGCTCCAGTCGGCCACCGTCATGCCGCGCGTGAGCGTCCCCGTGATCTCGACGTCGACCGCGACCTTCTGGGTGGCGATGAGCGACGGTTCGATCGCCGCGGCGACCGCGAGCGGGTCGTGCATGATGAACACGCGCGCGCCGGTCGAACGCTCCATGCGGTCGAAGCCGTAGCGCGCCGCCTCGTCGAGGAAGCGCAGCAACGCCGCCGCCGAGGGCAGGCCGGCGCAGCGGCGGGCGAGCTCGACGAGATCGGCGGGAACGAGCTGCGTCTTGCGCGTCACGTCGAGGCCGACGGCGATGAGCGGCGCGGCGCCCTCGGCGGCGAAGGCGCGGAAGACGAGTTGCGCCGCCTCGGGGTCGCTCCAGATGTTGAATTCCGCCGCCGGCGTGACGTTGCCCGCTTCGCGATAGGCGCCGCCCATCAGCACCAGCCGTTCGATCAGCCGCGGCAGCTCGGGCTCGCGCATCAGCGCCGCCGCGATGTTGGTGAGCGGGCCGGTGGCGACCAGCGTCACTTGGCGCTCGGCGGCGCGCGCGTGGGCGAGGATGGCGTCGACGGCGTGGATCGCGCCCTCGGCGGGCGGCGGCTCGGGCAGCGTCGCGCCGCCGAGACCGTCCGCGCCGTGCGCGACGCGCGCCTCGACCGGCACGCGCAGCATCGGCGCGGCCGAGCCCGGCCACACCGGCAGGTCGGCGCGCCCGGCGAGCGCCAGCACCGCCCGGGTGTTGCGCGTGGCGCGCGCCAGGCTGACGTTGCCGGCGACGGTTGAGACGCCGATGAGACGCGCGCGCGCGGAAGCGCAGGCGTAGAGCAGGGCGAAGGCGTCGTCGAGGCCGGTGTCGACGTCGACGATCAGGGGAGCTGGTTCGGCGGTCATCGATCCTTCCTCCCTGGTCGAAACCGCCGCTCGCGCCCTTACGTTCCGGCGAGCGCGCGGCGAACCGCTTCGGCCATCGCCGCGCCGAGAAGCGCGTGCTGGTCGGCTTCGTAATGAACGCCGTCGAGATCGGAGCAGCGGACGATCGCGCCGGCGTCGACGAAGCCGACGCGCTGGCGCTCGGCGACCTCGCGATAGCGCTGGGCGAGCCGGCGCGACTTCTCCGTCGCATCCTCGAACATCTCGCTCCAGGTCGACAGCTTGCCCAACGGCGGCGGCGCGACGATCAGCACCGCGGGCGGCGCGCCGGCGGGGCCGCAAGGCTCGGCGCGCGCCATCAGGACCAGCCGCTCGACGCCGCCGCCGATGTCGCAGGCCGGGACGGAGAAACGCTTCTTCAGGTCGTTGGCGCCGAGCGCGATGATCAACAGGTCGAGCGGCGCGTGGCTGCGCAGGCACGCCGGCAGGTAATCCGCGCCGCAGCGGTCGGGCTCGAGCGGGTCGTCGAACACGGTGGTGCGGCCGTTGAGCCCTTCCTCGATCACGCGATAGCCGGCGCCGAGCGCGCGCTGCATCAGGCCGGTCCAGCGCACGTCGGGCGGGTAGCGCGCCGCGCTGGTCGGATCATAGCCCCAAGTGTTGGAATCGCCGAAGGCGACGACGACCGTCATCAGTCTCCCCCTCGTTCGCGCGGTCCGTAGCGCGTCGACCGCTTGCGGTCAACGCTTAGCGTGGCGCGCCAGCGGCGCGGTTCGCTTCGGTCGCGCTCTTTATGGTTTCCTTATTGTCCGCCGGCGCGCCGCCGGCGGCGCCGGCAGGCCGGCGCGGGCCTGCCGCCGCCGCTGGCCGTGGTCGCGAGGCGCCGGCGCGCCCTTACGCGCCCCTTACCTTTCGCGCCGGCAATCGACATCGACCTCTTACCGCGCTTCGCCGTAATTCATCGTCGCTCGCCATCCGCTCCGGCGCGTCGTCGCGCCCGGGCGGCGAGAAGGAGAGTTCGATGAACCTTTGGGTCTGGCTGCCGGCGTTGTTCGCGCTCGGACTGGTCGGCTTGGGGGCCTGCTTGGCCTTTGTCTTCGCCTGCGAGCGAATCTGAAAGGAGCGCGCCGATGATCCTCTTCACCGCGGCGGTGGCCGCTTGCGTCATCGTCTACCTGTTCACCGCGCTGATCCGGCCTGAGTGGTACTGACGCGGCGCCTGCGGTCGGCGCGGCCCTGACCAATCGACCTTGTCGCTGAACGGTTCGCCGGCGCGGCGGCGCGGAACACGCGCCGCCGCGCCGCGCCGGATTGCTGAAAGGCTATTTCGATGTGGCTTCTTCCCATTCTCTTGCTTGCGACGGCGGTCGTCCTGTCGATTCCGCTCAGCGCCTATTTCGCCTGGCTGATGGACGGAAAGTACCGCGCGCCGCGCGTCCTGCGCTGGTTCGAGGGTCTGCTCGACACCGGCCCGCAGGACTGGAAGCAATACACGATCGCGCTGATCGTCTTTAACGCCGCGCTGTTCGTGTTCGGCTTCGTCGTTCTGTCGCTGCAGCCGATCGCGCCGCTCAACCCGCTCGGCCGCGGGATGCTGTCGCCGTCGACGATCTTCAACTCGGTCATATCGTTCATGACCAACACCAACCTGCAGCACTATTCCGGCGACCAGCACCTTTCCAACTTCAGCCAGATCTTCTTCATCCTACCCAACATGTTCCTGTCGGCGTCGGTGGGTTTCTGCGCGCTGGCGGCGATCATCCGCGCCTTCCGCGGCGAGAAGACGGTCGGCAACTTCTTCGTCGATATGTGGCGGGTCGCCATCTACATCTATGTGCCGGTCGCGCTGATTTTCGGCGTCCTGTTCATGCAGCAGGGCATGCCGATGACCTACAACAGCGCCGAGGTCGCCACGACGCTCGAGCCGGGCGCGATGGGCCTCGACGACAAGGGCCAGGCCAAGCCGCAGACGATCATCGTCGGCCCGGTCGCCGCGGTCATTCCGATCAAGATGCTCGGCACCAACGGCGGCGGCTTCTACGGCATGAACTCGGCGCATCCGCTCGAGAACCCGACCGCGACCAGCAACTTCCTCACCACCCTGGCGATGATGCTGTTCCCCTTCGCCCTGGTTCTGATGTACGGGCGCATGCTCAAACGAGTGAGGCACTCGATCGTCATCTACGGCGTCATGCTGACGATGATGGCGGGGCTGATCGCCTGGTCGATTCGCTACGACGCGTTGACGCCCAACCCGGACTTCACCGCCCACCCCGCCGCGAGCTACGCGGTGGCGAGCGCCTCGGCGCCTTCGGGCAAGCTCGACGTGACCAGCCCGGCGATCGCCAGCCTGCCGGTCGACCAGCATCTCGGCAACCTCGAGGGCAAGGAGCTGCGCTTCGGAACCTCGGCCGGCGCCGCGTTCGCCGCGATCACCACCGACGTGACCTGCGGCGCGGTCAACGCCGAGATGGACAGCCTCAATCCGCTCGCCGGCCTGTCGCCGCTCATCGGCATGTGGGTCAACTGCGTGTTCGGCGGCAAGGGCGTCGGCATGATCAACCTGCTTCTGTTCCTCATCGTCGGCGTCTTCCTCGCCGGCATGATGGTCGGCCGCACGCCCGAGTACCTCGGGCGCAAGGTCGGGGCGCGGGAGATGAAGCTGGCGATGATCGCGCTGCTGGTCCACCCGATCCTCATCCTCGGGCCGTCGGGGCTGTTCGCCGCGACTGCGTGGGGAACCGGGGCGGAGGCCAATCCGGGTGCGCATGGCCTGACCGAAATCGTCTTCCAGTACTCGTCGGCCTCGGCCAACAACGGCTCGGCGTTCGACGGCCTCGGCGTCACCTACGGCCTCAACGACAACGCCAACCCCTCGCCGCAAGCGGTCCCGTGGGACATCGGCGCCGGCTTGGTGATGCTGTTTTCCCGCTATCTGCCGATCATCGCGCCGATCGCCATGGCCTTCTATCTCGGGCGCAAGAAAGTGGCGCCGGTGACCTTAGGGACGATGCGCGACGACAACTGGACCTTCGGCTTCCTGTTGCTCGGCACGATCGCGATCATCGGCGCGCTGCTGTTCCTGCCGGTCGCCGCGCTTGGCCCGATCGCCGAGCACCTCGGGCCGATCCCGTTCGGCGGCTGACGCCTTCCTCTCGCGCGGTCGGCGCGCGCGCCGCGCCGACCGCCGGCTCTTCGCAGGAGTTCGATTCATGGACGCCAAAAGCGCTTCGACCCCGGTCCTCCATCTGGCCCGGCGTCGGGACCTGTTCACCCCGCAGATCGCGGCGACCGCGCTGAAGCAGTCGTTCGTCATGCTGCGCCCCGACGTGCAGTGCAAGAACCCCGTCATGTTCGTCGTCGAGATCGGCGCCGCGCTGACGCTGCTCTACATTCTCACCGGCGCGACCGGCGGCGCGTCGATCGGCTACTTCGTCGCGCTCGACGTCTGGCTGTTCCTCACCGTCCTGTTCGCCAATTTCGCCACCGCGGTGGCCGAGGAGCGCGGCAAGGCGCAGGCGGAGACGCTGCGCAAGACCCGCATCGCCACGCCCGCGCTCCGCCGCCGCGCCGACCATAAGATCGAGCAGGTCTCCTCGATCGATCTCAAGCCCGGCGACGTCGTCGTCGTCGAGGCGAGGCAGACGATCCCTGGCGACGGCGAGGTGATCGAGGGCGTCGCGATGGTCAATGAGGCGGCGGTCACCGGCGAATCGGCGCCGGTGCTGCGCGAGGCCGGCGGCGACCGCTCCGGCGTCACCGGCGGCACCACGGTCATCTCCGACCGCATCGTCGTGCGCATCTCCGCCGGGCCCGGCGAGTCCTTCCTCGACCAGATGATCGCGCTGGTCGAAGGCGCGCGCCGCCAACGCACTCCCAACGAGATCGCGCTGACGCTGGTGCTCACCGCCTTCACCTTGATCTTCATGATCGTGGTCGTTCCCCTGTGGCCGATGGCGTGGAACGCCGAGCAGTACATGACCAGCTACCTCGGGCTCTCGGACCCGCTGAAGAGCCTCGGCACCGACGTGCCGACGCTGGTGGCGCTGATCGTCTGCCTGATCCCGACCACCATCGGCGCGCTGCTCGCCGCGATCGGCATCGCCGGCATGGACCGCGCGCTGCGCGCCAACATCATCGCCAAGAGCGGCAAGGCGGTGGAGGTCGCCGGCGACGTCGACACCGTGC
>Ga0326727_10009801_pt1 | contig 23255 bp, 24 predicted proteins | sample MB2enrmetagenome_FD_207643 | JGI IMG/M metagenome (GOLD analysis project Ga0326727, IMG submission 207643) | Lab enriched peat soil microbial communities from McLean, Ithaca, NY, United States - MB29MY | ecosystem: Environmental > Terrestrial > Soil > Wetlands > Peat | place: USA: New York... | reverse complement strand
CTCCTCGTCTGTCGCGACATCGTCAATTTTGATCAGCCTCATGCGGGGCAAACTGTCCCAGAGAGTCTAGCGGCAAGCTCGGGCGCGTTCTCCATAGGCATGACCAACGGCTTCAAAGTCGGATCTATGATCATCGACGCTCTCGTCGCGAATTGGGCGGTGTATAAGATCGCTGTGCCTTCAGCGAAATAACCGTTACATGTATCATGAAAAAAAATGCTCACGGAGGGATTCGTCCGGGAGCATCGCTGCATCTGACACTTTTCTATGCTCCTTGCACTTACTATACTTCCTTCCATGAGCACTCCCATCGACCGCTTCATCGACTTCGTCGCCGCCTCTCCCACGGCCTTCCACGCCGTCGACTCGATCGCCGCCGCCTTGATCGCCAAGGGCGCGATAAGGCTCGACGAGCGAGAGGCTTGGAAGCTCGAGCCAGGACAGGCCTACTTTGTCCTGCGCTCGGGCTCGGCCCTGATCGCCTTCCGCCAAGGCGCGAGGCCGCCTCAAGAGTCGGGCTTCGCGGTGGCCGGGGCGCATACCGACAGCCCCGCGCTCAAAGCGCGGGTGGAGAAATCGCTCTCGGGCAAGGGCATGGAGCGCGTCGCCGTCGAGATCTACGGCGGGCCTATCGTGTCATCCTGGCTCGACCGACCATTGAGCCTCGCCGGCCGAGTGGCGCTGCGCTCCACGGGCGGCGGGATCGAGACTCGCCTGGTGAATCTCGCGCGTCCCGTAGGCGTCGTGCCCGATCTCGCCATTCATCTCAACCGCGATATAAACAAAGGCTTCGAGTATAACGCGCAGACTCAGCTGCCGGTTCTCGTCGCCGCCCTGCCGGTCTCGGCGGATAGCGTCTCGCCTAAAGGCGCTTCGTGGGCGCTCGAGCTCGTCGCCTCCGAACTCGAGATCGCGAGCGACGCCATTCTAGGCGCTGATCTCTACTTCGTGGACGCGCAACGCCCCGTTGTCCTAGGCCCGCAATCTGAGCTTGTAAACGGACCGCGACTCGACGATCTCCTAGGCTGCCACGCCATCCTCGAAGCCTTCGCGGATGCGCCCCAGGCTGAGCAAGGGCAGATCGCCTGCTTCCTGGACAATGAGGAAGTCGGCTCGAGGACCGCCCAGGGCGCGGATTCTTCATTTCTCCGCGATACGCTCGGCCGGATCTGCTCGCTCTCGGGCTGCAGTACCCAGGACTTCTACCGCGCCCTCTCCGCCTCCTTTTGCGTCTCGGTGGACGTGGCCCAGGCCTTCCACCCTTCCTACACGGACAAGTACGACGACTTCTACACGCCGCTTCTGAACGGGGGCCCGGCGCTCAAGGTCAACGCCGCCTACCGCTACGCCACGGACGCGCCGACCGAGGCTCGCTTCCGCCTGCTTTGTGAGTCGGCCGGTGTATCCTGTCAGAAGCTCCAGAGCCGCGCCGACCTCTCGCCGGGTTCGACCATCGGCCCCATGAGCTCGTCGCTCACTGGCATGCCGACGGTCGATGTGGGCGCGCCCCTATTGTCCATGCACGCGATACGCGAAACAGCGGGAGTCCGTGACCATAAGGCGATGACGGCCGCGATCGGGGCGCTCTACACCAGAAGCCTAGCGCGATAGCCCCGCCGAGATATACGACAACGATTGCGCTATAATGGTGCTATGGTAATAAGGAACACTCCTCTAGCTTTCGCCGCCTCGCTCGCCGTACTCGTGGTATCGTCCTGCTCGACCTTGCTCAATTCCGGTCAGTTCGGCCACGACGCGATCGTGCCCCCGCCGATGGCGGCCGACGCGAAGAACGCGGGCGAGACTATGGCCTTTCTCGGCGGTTCATTCGCGAAGGGCAACTTCTACGAGACGGACCACAACTACTTCGGCCAAGCGGGGCTGCTCCGCTCGTGGAGGATGGATAAAGAGCCCATTCTCTTCGACGGCCACGCGGCGGCCAGCGGCTGGTACGGCGCGGCAAAGCTCAACGATCACGATGTGATCGGTTACAAGCCGTCTGTGGCCGAGCCCTTCGCGTTCTACGGCGGCAGTGCCCAAGTGGAAGCCGACATAGGCTTCAGACCCAGCCCAGGGCTTGTGATCGATTCGGGCATACGAGGGAGCGTCGCTTACGAGGACGGCCCATACAGGGCTTTCAGAGCGGTCGCGACGGGGGTCCCCGATAGCGCGACGGTAATAAATGCCTGCAGCTCAGGCTGGTCCGGCAACACAGCCCTCGACGTTGCCCTATCCGTCAGCCCAAATAACAGTGTGGGCATAAGGTTCGGCGTCTTGGCCGGCGACGCCATCTCGGACCTGCCCGGCTACTTCGCCTCCTCAGAGGAAACGTCGGACATTTTCTTCTGCCAGACCAGCGTCAGCCTGCGAGACGATCGTTTCGTCGTGAGCGTCGCATACAATTGGAATATCCTCAATAGCGGCTTCTCCGCCTCCGTAGGCTATATCCTTCCCTAATCTGATTAGAAAAGCAGCTTCACTCCTCCCACGATCGCCAGTATCTGCGCGATGAGGTTGAAGGCTTTCTGCGGCAGCTTCTTCATCACGACTACGCCGACGAAGCTGCCTAGGACGACGAGAGGAAGGAGGAATAGGTTTATCTTGAGCGTCTCCCAGGTCACAAGGCCGAGAGCGATGCTGAAGGGCAGCTTGAACAGGTTGATAAGGCAGTAGAACCAGGCGCTCGTGCCGACGAACTCGTCCTTGTCCATGTTCATCGATAGAAGGTACACGGTCATGATCGGTCCCGCGGCGTTCGCAAGCATAGTCAAGACGCCGGCGAGCACGCCGGCCGCTATCGCGAGGACGCGGTTCTCGGCGCGCAGCTCGATCTTCATCGCCCTACGGCCTAAGTCGAGTCCCACGATGGTGAGGATCATTCCGCCGAGGAGGGGCTGATAGACCGCGTCGCTCAAGACGCCCATAAGGAAATAACCGCCCGCTATGCCAACGGCCGTCCAGGGCAAAATTCGCAGGAGGCTTCGCAACACCGCCTTGCGCCTCCAATAGGCCACGGCAATGAAGTCGCCCTCGATGAGCACGGGCAGGATGAAACCGGTCGAGACACGGGCCGGCATTGCGAAGGCGGCGAGGAGGGGAATAAGAATGCCGATGCCGGGCATGCCGGACTTCGAGAATCCCGTGATGAACGCGGCCCCTGAGACCGCGAATATTCCGCCGATGTCCATTAGGCGCCCCTTGTCTCACTCAGTATAGCACGTTATGCGGAGGCATTCGCACTCGAAATGCGGCTCCTGCTGGCTCGAACCACGGTGAGACCGATTGCGATAGCGATGATGCCCGCGGCGGCGAGGAAAGCCGCGCGCATGCCGAAGACGAAGGCCTCGCTCGCGCCGGGGACGAATCCCGACACCTTGCGCCCGAGGCGCACGCTCATTACTCCGTAGAGGATGCTCACCGCGAAGGCGATGCCCGACACCATGCCCATATTGCGCGCAAGGGCATTGATGCTGCCCGCGATGCCCAGCTTGCTTTGCGGCGCATGGGTCATGATGAGCTTCGTGTTGGGCGAACTAAACACCCCCTGACCGAGCCCGAAGAGTCCAAGGAAAGTCGCGGCGAGGAAGGGACTCGAGTTCGCTCCGAGAAAACTCATGCCGACGAGGGCCGCCAGCTCGACGAGAAGGCCGAGCACGGTCAGGGACTCGCCGCCGACATGATCCGCGAGGTAGCCGCTCAATGGGGCGATGACTCCGCTCATGAGTGGGGAGGCGAGGAGAACGAGCCCGGCCATCGCGGGCGAGAGCCCGAGCACGTCCTGCAGGTAGAAGGGTTGTACGATGTTGACGCAGAAGCTCGCGCAGAACACAAGGAGAACGCAGAGCACGCTCACCGAGAAAAGCCCGGAGCGGAATATCGATAAGTCGATCATAGGATCGACGACGCGGCGCTCGCGTGTAAGGAAGAGCAGACCGCAGAGGGCGGCGACCACGAGGGAAGAAAGCTCGGCGGGAGCGGACCAGCCCGAACCCTGCCCGTCGAGGAGAAAGAAGAATAGGCCAAAGATAAAAAGCGCGAAAAGCAGTGCTCCCGCGAGGTCGAAGCCGGCCAGCGAGCTCCGGCGCTCCTCGCGCGGCAGCTTCGCGCTTCCCACGATGAAGGCGAAGAGAGAAACAGGAATATTGACGAGGAAGAGCGAAGGCCATCCGAAGAGCTCGACCATTATCCCTCCCAAGGGAGGGCCGATCATCGTGCCGATGGCGACTGTCGTGCCCATTAGGCCGAGGGCGCGGCCTCGCTCCTTAGGCGGGAATATCGAAGCGATGATCCCCTGGTTCGAGGACATGTACATCGCCGCGCCTATCGCCTGGAAAGCGCGAGCGGAGATCAGGACAGGAAGGCTCCAGGCGAGGGCGCAGAGGAGCGATCCCGAGCCGAAGACGACGAAGCCCCAGAGGAAGACCCTCGTCTTGCCGATAAGATCGGCGACCTTACCGAAGACGAGGACGAGGACGAGAGCCGAAACGACCATGAGGTAGATCGAGACCGTCCACTGTACGCCGTCGAGCCCCGCGCCGAGGTCTTTCGCCATAGTGGGCAGGGCGACGTTGACGATGCTGCCATCGAGGCATCCCATGAAGGGGGCGAGAAGGACGACCGGCAGAATCTTCCAGCGATCCTCGCGAACTGTATCGGACATGCCGCGACTGTACGGAAGGCACCTTCCTCTGTCAACCGAGAGGAGGGTGCCTCATGCCTCCCTGTACTAGCGCTGCACGGAGGCGGTCGCTCCCGAGGTCGCGTCGGCCTTGGTCTTTGCATAGGGCGCGACGGAGAAGCCCATGACCAGGGCGAGGGCGATCGCGACCACTACGGGCGCAATCCACGAACGCTTCTGCCCGCGCTTGGGTCCGAAGCGCCGGGCGCGGATCGTGCAGGTCGCCGCGGCCAGAAGCGCGCAGATCGCCGTACTGATCGGCGCGAAGCCGCAAAGGGACTTGTAGCCGAGGAGGTTGCTCCAGCTCGCCTGAGGCCAGGGTAAAAGGGTCAGGACCGCGCCGAGCGCGAAGAGCGAGGAGAGGCCGAGGAGGTATCCGTAGGCCTTCGCTGACTTTTGTTCGTTCACCATGTCTATTACTCCTTATGGAAGAGCGCGCGCCAAGCCTCGCGGAGGACTGTGCCGTCCCTCTCGCCGAAGCCCGCGGCCTCTCCGTAGATCACAATCCCGCCCTGACTGCGCATGAGTTCAATTATGCCTTCGTCCGTCCGATCGGCCGCGAATCCGCGCACGAGCGCCTCGGCGAGGCCGAGCGAAAAAACCCACATGCGCTCGAAGACCCGCTCTCGCCGCGCTCCCTCGAGGAAGTCATAGGCCGGGTCCGCGAGGAATCGTCCATAGAGCTCGGCCTTGTACGCGTCGAACCGCCCCAAGGACGGCGCCTCCCCTACAAGGGCAGCGTAAAGCCTGGGTTCGTCGCGGGCGAAGGTCGCCATGCCGATGCCCATGTCGAGGAAGAGATCGCCACCCCCGGCGCGTTTTATGCAAAGATCGAAGACCTTGGCCGCCCCGTCCAAGACGTAGGCCTCGAGCTCCTTCATCGAGCCGAAGGCGCTGTAGATGGGGCCGACAGAAGAACCTAAGTGCGACGCGATCGCGCGGGCGCTGAGCGCAAGCCAACCTTGCTCTCGCACGAGATCGAAGGCCTCACGGCCGACCAGCTCGCGAGTGAAAACAATTGGTTTCGTTGCCATATAACTAACGCATGTAATATAACAGACGTTAACTTCAAACGCAATGACATTCCTCTACTTGCAGCATTTTACCTAGTTCGATATTGTACTTAGTACATTCTTATATTAAGGAGTATCTCATGAAAACTTTCGTTTGCACGATTTGCGGCTACATCTACGTCGGCGAAGAACCGCCCGCCCAGTGCCCTCAGTGCCATGCCCCTCGCGACAAGTTCATAGAGAAGAAGACCGCCTCCGACGCGCCCTTCGCCGATGAGCACAGGATCGGCGTCGCTAAGGGCCTGGACGCGGAAGTCGTCCAGGGCCTCCGCGACAATTTCACGGGCGAGTGCACAGAGGTCGGGATGTATCTCGCAATGGCCCGCCAGGCCGAGCGCGAGGGCTACCCCGAAGTAGCCGAGGCCTACAAGCGCTACGCCTTCGAAGAGGCCGACCATGCCTCCCGCTTCGCCGAACTCCTCGGCGAGGTCGTTTACGCGGATACCATGACCAACCTGAAGCTCCGCGCCGACGCCGAGTTCGGCGCCTGCGAAGGCAAGCTCAAGCTCGCTAAGCGCGCCAAGGAGCTCGGCTACGACGCCATCCACGACACCGTCCATGAAATGTGCAAGGACGAGGCGCGCCACGGTTCAGGCTTCCGCGGCCTCCTCGCTCGCTATTTTAAGTAAGGCGTAAAAGAGTATATTCATCCGGTCGCGCCGGGGCTCGCAGTCCTCGGCGCGGCTCTGTATCCGGAGGATCATGAACGTCGCCGATTTTCTGCGCGAAAGGGGCATTCAGCCCTCGCAGCAGCGCATCCGCATTTACGAGGCCCTCGCCGCCGTGAAGACGCACCCGGCCGCAGACACGATCTATCGCGAACTCGAGAGCGAGATGCCCACCCTCTCGCGAACGACGGTCTTCTCGACCCTCGACCTCTTCGCCCGAAAAGGAATTGCGCAGCGGCTGGCCATTTCGGGGACAGAACTGCGGTACGACGCGGACACAAGCCGCCACGTCCACTTCCGCTGCCACTCCTGCGGGGCTGTGTCCGACCTTCCCGATCAGCGAGCGCCGGCCCCACCGCGTGCCCCCAAGGGCTACATCGTCGAGAGCTCGCAGTTTTACGCAGAAGGCCTCTGCCCCGATTGCGCCGCAAGAGAGGCGCACGATCAGGGAGAAGTCAGCCGCTCAAGCTCCGCAAGGTAAGCGAGGGCTTCCTCCCGCGAGGAGCCGCACATCTCGAGCGTCGGCCGCAGCGAACTGCAGACGACAGGGCGCTCGAGCCTACCGAAGAGAAGGCACAACCCCTCGGGAGAAAGCTGAGCGCAAGGCATCCCCCCCGGTTTGCCGTTTAGCATCCCCGGGATCGGCGACGAAATAGAAGGCGCGATGCAGCAGGCGGCGCAGCCGGGTCGGCATTCGAAGTCGGCCATTAGCTCAGTATAGCGCCTTTTCGATCTCGAGGAGGCGCTTTTTGCGCCAGACGCCGCCGCCATATCCGCCCAGGCCTCCGTCCGAACCGATAACACGATGGCAAGGCACGAGAATCGCTATGCGATTGCGGCCGTTAGCCTGGGCCACTGCGCGAACCGCGGCCGAATCGCCGATCGCCTTCGCGAGCTGGGCGTAGCTCCTGGTTTCGCCATAGGGTATGGTACGCAGCGCGGCCCACACTCGTTCCTGAAAAGGCGTTCCAGGCTCAGCTATCGGGAGGTCGAAGTCCCGTCGCTTGCCGGAGAAGTACTCGTCCAGCTCGACCCTGAGCCGCTCGAGGTGGGGATGGGAGGCAGGGGCCGCCGGAAGCTTGAGGCGCGACTTCAAGGTCTCGGCCTGTGCCTCCAACATGCGGCGCTCGGTGAACTCGAGAAGGCAGATACCGGAATCCACCGCTGCCGCGACGATCGGGCCTAAGGAGCTCTCGAGCCAAGCGACGCGGATGAAGTCCCCTCCGCCCTCCGCCGCGCGGCCGGGCGCCTCTCCGAAGAGCTTGCCGAAGGCCCCGCGGAAGCCCGAATGCGAATCATAGCCGTGGTCGAAAACGGCATCGTCTATGCTCCCGCCCCGCTTGATGCTCTCGAATGCCGCGGCGAGGCGCCGCGCGCGCTGATATGCCTGGAAGCTAAGACCGTAGCGCGCCTGGAATCGCCGTCTCACGGTCGCGGGATCGAGGCCCTCGGTCCTAAGCTGTGCGTCCCCGATGCGGCGTCCAGGCTCGACCTCGATCCGCGCGACAAGAGCGGAGACCCAGGCGGGGTCGCCGTCGGAATCAAGGGGCTTACAGCGCTCGCAAGGACGATATCCCGCGAACAGAGCCTCGGCGGCGGTCGCGTAATAGCTGACGTTTCCGGGTAGGGGCTTACGCGCGGGGCAAGAAGGGCGGCAAAAAATGCCGGTCGTGGAGATGGCCGCAAAAAAAATGCCATCGAACGAAGCGTCTCGCTCGCGAAAGGCTTTGTCCATGGTTTCAAAAGGGGGCAACTCGGGCATAACTGGCTCCTTGCTAGGCCTAATAATACGCCAAGCCGAGGAAACACAACCACCGAAAACTGGACAGGCATTTCACGCCAAGGGCCCGCAGACTAGAATCAGTCTCGAACAAGCGAAAATGCAGGGCATTTTCGCTTGTTCCCTATGCCGGCAGAGGGACTTGAACCCTCAAGCCATCGCTGGCAGCAGATTTTGAGTCTGCCGTGTATGCCATTTCACCATGCCGGCGGCGCACTGTTTCTACTATGCGAACCTCCGCCCGTCAAGGTATCGACGAGCTGGATAAAGAAAAAGCTTAACAAAATCTCTAAAACATAATAAACTCCCTGTTACTTCTCGAACTTTTATGGAGCATCAGTGGGTATCGATGACATGCAGTCTTGCCTCGAGGATGAAACGCAGCCCACGGAGGGACTGAATCCTCGAGGCGTAGATTATAAAGAAGGGCTTTCTCGCAATTTTCTTCGTCTCGGTGTTCCGCTCGGTGCCGTCCTGCTCGTCCTTTCCCTCATCCTCGCCCTACGACAAGGCGATACGCTCTCCATCGGCATCGACTGCACAGCATTCTTCCTCATCTTAGCCTTCCGTATCCGCCCTGTGAAACGGCCGCTGGCACTCCAGCTTTTAATCGTAGCCCTCCTCGTCGTCGTCGGCTCTTTTCACTTCATTGATGCGGGCATCGTTTCCTCGGGGCCGCTCTGGCTTTGCTCCGCCGCTACCATAGCGACAGGCTTCTTCGGCCTCCCGGGCGGAATTGCGATCTGCGGCGTCGAAGTCATCGACTTCGTGGCCATAGGTATCGCCGGGGAAATAACGGACGGCAAAGTACTGCCCCTAATCGACCTCGCGCTTAACACCCTCGGGGTCAGCCTGCTCCTCAGCGCAGGCCAGTCATACCTCATGAAGGGAATGAGCCGCTCTATCGAAGCGCATGGCAGGCTTGCCTCCGAGCTCGAGCGCGAGGCGGCGGGCCGTCATAACGCGGAGACGCGCGCGGATTTCCTCGAGACTCACGATCAGCTCACCCGATTGCCCAACCGCGAAAGCTTCGAGCTCGAGCTCGATAAGGCGATCGTAGTGGCGGCGGCGCGCGGCCGCATACTCGGCGTCATGACTATCGGCCTTGATCGATTCAAGCGCATCAGCGAAACCCGCGGCCCGGCGGCCGGCGACGTTATCCTCGCAGCGACCGCCCTGCGCCTCGGCCGAGCCTTCCGGGACGACGACCTCGTCGCGCGCTCGGGCGGCGACATGTTCTTGGTCCTCCTGTCCGACATGAAGAGCCCCGACGACGCGCTCTCGATCATCGCCAAGGCGAGAGGAGTATTCGACCGTTCTTTCTCGATCCCTGGCGCCGAGATCGGGCTCTCCGCCTCCTTCGGCCTCGCGCTTTACCCGAGCGACGAGAGGGACGCCTCCGCCCTCATACGGCAGTCGGAAGTGGCTCTCCACCTCGCTAAGGAGGACGGCCCCGGATCGTTCCGGCTCTACGACGCGGGCCTCAACGCGCGCATCATCGAAGAAAGCCTCATCGAGCACGAGATGCGCGGGGCGCTGCTCTCCGACGCTTTCCTTCCCTGGTACCAACCGAAGGTTGACGTCCTCGGCCGCATAGTCGGGGTCGAGGCCCTCGCCCGTTGGGTGCTGCCCGAAGGAGGCATACGGCAGCCGGATCAATTCATCCGGACCGCCGAGAGCTCCGGCTGCATCTACGAGCTCGGCCGAATAGTCCTCGCCAAAGCCTGCGCGAGCGCAGTCGCCTGGGAAAAAGCCGGACTCGAGCCCATACCCGTGTCGGTCAACCTCTCTCCCTATCAATTCCGCTCGGACGAGCTCGTGAAAGACGTGCGGGCCATTCTGACCGCCTCGGGCCTCGCCCCCTCGCGGCTCGACCTCGAGATCACCGAAAGCGGCATCATGGAGGACTCGGGAAAGGCTATCGAGAAACTCGCCGAGCTCAAGGCCCTGGGCTGTTCGATCTCAATCGACGACTTCGGCACCGGCTACTCCTCCTTCGCCGCCCTGCGCGACTTCCCCGTCGACTGCCTCAAGCTGCCCCAGGCCTTCGTCGACCCGCTGCCCTCCGACGAGCGGGCTTCGACCATAGCCCATGCGGTCATCGACCTTGCGCACCGGCTTAGCTTCTCTGTCGTGGCCGAGGGCGTCGAGACCAGTGCCCAGTTCAGCTGGCTCGGAAAGGCGCGCTGCGACCAATACCAAGGCTTCCTTTTCTCGCGGCCTCTGCCCGAGGCCGCGTTCGGCACCGCGCTTGCGAGAGGGCTCGAGCTCGCCGTAGAATAGACTCTCGGAGGCAAAGATGGACCCGATACTCACGTGGGGCTTGGAAATCGTGCGCGGCGCGCAGTCGATCGCCAACCCGGCCCTCACTGCTGTCATGAGGGCACTCAGCGAGACGGGCACCGAGTTCTTCTTCATGGCGGCCATTCCGCTCATTTACTGGTGCGTCGACAAGCGCAGAGGACTGCGGATCGGCATCCTCGTCTTCCTCTCCGCAGCTCTAAACGCGAGGCTCAAGCTCGCCTTCGGGCAACCGAGGCCCTATGATCTCGATCCCTCGGTAGGCATGGCGAAGGAAACGAGCTTCGGCCTACCCTCGGGGCATGCCCAGAACTCCGCCGTATTCGCGCTCTCTTCTGCGCCTCTATTCCGCGCCCCCTGGGGCCTCGTCTTCGCGATAGCATTCCCACTGCTCGTCGGCCTCTCGCGGATATACCTCGGTGCACACTTCCCAACAGACGTCCTCGCCGGCTGGGCCATAGGCGCCGTGATCGTAGCTTTGGACTACTTCTTCGGCGACCGGATTGTCCACGGGGTAAAAGGTCTGCGCGAAACCCTCGGCCTCGCGACCGTCGCGGTGGTCGCCCTCACCATGAACCTTTTGACGAACAACGACACGTCCATCTCGGGCGCCTTCTTCGGCCTCGCAGGCGCGGCGATCTATGCGGACAAGAACGCGCCCTTCTCAGTCGCGGGCAGCTTCTGGAAACGAGCGCTCCGCTTCATCTTCGGGATGCTGACGGTCACCATCGTCTATGCGGCCCCCAAGCTCCTCCTAGCGGAGCTTGGAGCGGTACCGCTCCTGCGCTTTCTCCGTTACGTTATTCTAGGCTCTTGGATCGCGGTCGGCGCGCCCTGGCTCTTCCTCAAGATGGGCCTGGCCGAGCGAGAGGATCAATAAAGGAGCATTTCACGGCCTATGGTGGTCTCCTCGCCATGGCCAGGAAAGACTTTCGTCTCGGAAGGCAGGGTAAAAAGCCGTTTAAGGCTGGCCTCGAGGGCCGCTTCGTCCGCGTCCGGCCCGTCGGTGCGGCCGACTCCGTCGCGAAAGAGGGTGTCGCCCGAGACGAGGATCCCGTCCTTCTCGTTGTAGAGGCATATAGAGCCGCGGCTGTGCCCGGGGCTGTGAATGACGCGATAGGGCAGGCCGGGCAGAGTATCACCGTCCGCAAGAAGGAGGTCGGGCTCTGGAATCGGCTTCCAATATTGCGTGAAGTAGCCCGTAGCGCGGATGGCCGCGAAGAGGCTGCGGTTAGTCTCCTCCGCCTTGGCGCCGAAGTAGTCGGCATCCGCTGCGTGGGCGGCGAGGCGCACGGAAAGGCCTCGCTGTTTCCAGACGGCGAAGAGCTCGGGTATAGCCGCAGTGTGGTCGAGGTGCCCGTGCGTCGCCACGACAAGGGCGGGCTTTAGACAACGCGAGTCGAGGAAAGAGAGGATGCGCTCAGCTTCGTCGCCGGGATCGACGAGGGCGGAACAACCCTCGGCAATGAGGACATAGGCGTTCTCGCCTATAGGACCTACCGTCAGTCGCTCCAACATGGTATCCTCACTCTAATCCCCTCGATGAAGGGTCTGCAAGCGTGCTGCTTCCCGTCTATGCCGCCCTCTGCGCGGCCCTTGTTTTTTACCTACTCATCCCCATCGTCGGCGCTTTTACGCTGCGAAGCCAGTGGCGTCGGTTCCGCGAACGCATCCTCCTGCTCGAGCAAGCGCCCCGCCTTCGCTACCGTCACCTTGCGCGGGCATTGGACGAGCGGAGGGCCGAGGTAGGACGATTCCGTCTCTACGGGACCATAGACGCGATCGAGGGGACGGACAAGGTCTGGATCCGCGGGAGAGAGGCGAGCGTCCTCGTCGACCTCTCCCGCGCCCCTCTCTACGTCCTCGCGTCGGCGGAAGATAACGCAGGCACCGAGGCCGGGTCGATAGAACGGCTCACGTGGAGCTCGGTATCCTCGCTCGTCGAGGGCACAAGCATTTTCGTGGCGGGGCTCCTCGTCATCGAGGATGGAAGGCCCGTCTTCGTCGACCGGCCCGACGAGACTCTCATAGCCGTCTGCCACGAAGACGATGAAAAAAAACTTATCTCGAGGCTGATAGGCGGAGGAAGAGCGCCGAACGAGTACTGGAACTACCCGACGAGGATATCGATCGCGCTAGGCCTCGTCGCGATCAGCGGTATACTCCTCGTCTACAGGAGCTCGCCCTACTCGACGGTGCGATCGCTGATCTTCCTCGCGGGCGCTGGCCCCATCCTCCCCTTCGCGCCACCGGGAATCGTGTTCTTCTTCGCCTATCGCAGGCTCTGGCGGAGGGCGCTCGCGTCGCGAACGGCGCGTGATCTCCTCAGGCTGCCCCTGCGACTCTCGGAACAAAGGGAAGATGGCATGGAATACGAACGGAGGGCCTTAGGTCCCGGCGAGGCGCCGCCCGAAGGCGCGACGAGGATCGCCCCCTCCTCGAGCACGAAGGCCCTCGAAGGTAGAGGAGGAAGCGCCGCGACGCTCTTCCTCCCCCCCCAGACGGGAGAGCCCGAGGCGGAAAGCTTCGTTGTCGAGGGCGAGCCTGAAGCCATGGCGCAAAAAGCTGAGCGAGACGCCTTTTTCTATGCCGCCGTCTCGGGGCTAGTCTTCGGCCTAGCGATAGTCGTTAACTACATCGTTGCCTTCCTGGCATGGCGCGCTACGCTGTAAAGGGCTCGGACAAAACGCCTGCTGATCAGGCCTGCTCGGCCTGCTGCTCGCCTTCCCTCTTCTTGGCTGGGCCGACGGAAAGCTTACGACCCCGAAGCTCGTAGCCGTCGAGGGCCAAGATGACCGCTTGGGCCTTCGCGGGATCGATATCAGCGAAGGAGTAGTTGTCGAAGGCGCGAACCTCGCCGATCGAATCGGGAGGCAAGCCCGCCACATCGATCACGAGGTCGATGAGGATGCGCGGATAGAGACGCTGCCGCTTGCCCATCGAGAAGAAGAGGGTAGTCGCCTCGCCGACGAATCGAGGCCTCGGAGGCTGCTGCTCTCCTTGGACGCCGCCGCGGCCTTCGCCCTGGCCGGAGCGGCCCTCGGCCTTACGTTTTTCCTGAGCTTCTCGGCGACCATCGCGCGACTCACGGCTCTCGCGAGGTTCGCGCTGTTCGCGCATATCGGGCTTCTTTCCCTTGCCCTGGACCTTAGGCGCGGGGCCGCGGGATAATCCAGCCGCCCTAAGGATGAGGGCAGCAGCGGCGTAGGAACGTTTGGAAAAAGGGACCCTCTTCCGGAAGGCCGCCCTGATCTCATCGAGGGCGACAGGGTCCGCAGGCTCTTCGAGCTCGGCGAGAATGCCGTCAAGGAAAGCGTCGAGAGCCTCGGGTTGTAGCCGCTTCGCGGCTTGTTCGCTAGGCACGTAGAACTCCTTATAGCGAATTTTCTACCTATTCTCTACGAAAGCCGCCCGATCGGCAAGACGCATCGCGTGAGTCTCATGGACATGACGAGCCGCATCCAGTAAAGTCGACAAAGTATGCATCGAAACGCATCGCACCTTTACTGCATCGCACTATTCCTCGCCCTGGCCGTCGGGGCTTCCGCTCAGCCTTCTTCCGCCGGCCCCACGAGCCCCGCAGCCCCGGCCTCTCCTCAGACAATTCAAGGCTCCTCCGCAGTGACCATGACTCCGCTGATACTCGACGACGATCCCTCGCCCTATCTTGGCCTCGGCCTCGCCGATCTCTTCTCCCGCTTCGGAGTCCCATCGTCGGTATGCGCAATACGCGGGGACGAAGCCTGGCAGGACGACGTAGCCTTCGTCTACGGTTCAGGCTATTCCCTCTTCGTATACGGCGACAAAGTCTGGCAACTGCGACTGACCAAACCCTATGCGGGCTCGATCTACGGCCTCTTCATCGGCGACCTTTCGAGCAAGGCCCTCTCCATACTCGGCCAGCCTTACGAGACGAGCCAGAGCGGCCTCGCCTATCGCATGCCCTACAAGTCCTACCCCATCAAGCTCAAGCTCGTCATACAAGACGACCGGATAGTGGACGCCTATCTCTATCGCGCGGACTTCTAGGCAAGGAGGAAAGCCGATGCCCCTCGTATGCCTTTCACTCACCGCCAAGACCATCGAGGAGGATCTCGCGACGATAGAACGCTATCGCGGCAAGATCGACCTCGCGGAGCTCCGCGCCGATCTCCTCGACCCGACGGAAGCCTTCACCCTCCGCGATTTCCCCTCCGTGGCAGGACTGCCCTGCATCCTCACGGTCAGGCGCAAGTGCGACGGAGGAGGCTTCGTCGACGGCGAGGGACAGCGCCTCGTCATGCTGGCCAAGGCCTTGGCCTACGCGAGACCGGACTCGAGCGCGAATTACGCCTATGTCGACCTCGAGAGCGACTTCCGAGTCCCCGCAGTCGAGGAGGCATGCCACACCTTCGGCACCCGCATCATCCGCTCGATTCATGACGTGGCAGGCATGCCTGACGACCTCGACAAAGCTTGGACCCAGCTCGCCTTCGAGCCCCACGAGATTCCCAAGCTCGCGGTCACTCCCAAAAGCGCCGCCGACTTCGCCCGCCTCTTCGCCTGGGCCCGAGGACTGCCCCCAGGCGAGCGCATCGTCATCGGCATGGGCGAGTACGGCATGCCCAGTCGCATCCTCGCCGAGCGCATAGGAACCTGCATCTCATACACGAGCGCCCTCCACTCCGGCCTCCCGGTAGCCGCGCCGGGGCATCTCGATCCCGCAGTGCTCGAAGACAGCTACCGTTTCCGTGAGATAGGCAGACTTACCGAGGTCTACGGCTTAGGCGGAAGCAATATCCTTGCCTCGAGAACTCCGCAGCTGCACAACGCCGCCTTCAAAGCCATGGGCAGAGACGCAGTCTTCCTCCCCATGCCCGCTAACGATGCCTCTTCCTTCCTCGCTGCGCTCGAAGCGACCCAGGCGCGTGGAGCGGCGGTCACTGTACCCTTGAAAGAGGCTATCCTAAAAGTCCTGAATCGCCGCTCGCCGGAGGTCGAGGACATCGGCGCCTGCAACACCCTCGTCCGCGAGAATAGGGGCTGGACCGGCTACAATACGGATGCCGAAGGCTTCGAACGGGCGATAGTGGAGTTCCTCGGCCGCTCCGACCTCCATGGCCTTCGCGCCACCTTACTCGGCTCAGGAGGCGTCGCCTTGGCCGCTGCCCACGTCCTCGCCAAGCTCGGCGCGAGCGCCGTTGTACTCAACAGGACGGTCTCCAAGGCCCGCGCCCTCGCCAGCCGCTACGGTTTCGCCTTTGGCCCTTGTACCGAGCACTCAGCCGAGCTCGTCGCCGACCATGCTGATATCATCATCCAGGCTACGCGAGTCGGGATGGATGGGGAGGTGCAGGGCGACCCCTTAGACTGGTACGACTTCACGGGAAGGGAGGCGGTCTTCGACCTCATCTACAGACCCGAGCGCACGATACTCCTCGAGCGGGCCCAGAAGGCCGGATGCAAGACCACCAATGGATGGAAGATGCTCCGCTATCAATCGGCGGCGCAATTCAAGCTTTGGACTGGCGTCCAGCCGCCGGCCTCCTTTTTCGCGTGAGGTAGTGCAGTGGCCAAATCGGCTTTCGTGGCAATAGCGGGCAGGCCCTCCGCCGGCAAGTCCACCCTCGTCAACGCCTTCTGCGGAGAGAAGGTCTCCATCGTATCGCCCGTGCCTCAAACCACCCGCAATACGGTGCGCGGCATAATCAACAGGCCGGCGGGACAGCTCGTCTTCCTTGATACTCCCGGCTACCACCTCTCTGAGAAGAAGCTCAACCTTCGCCTCCGGAGCGTCTCCGACGAAGCTTTTTCCGATGCGGACCTCGTGCTCTATCTCGTAGACGCCGTCCGCGAGCCTGGCCCCGAAGAGGAAGCAGTCGTCGCCGCCCTCCTGCCCGCGGCCCAACGCGTCGTAGCGGCGATCAACAAGATCGATTCGCCCGATGCCGACATCGCCAGGGCACGTGCCTTCATCGAGGCCAAGCTCCCTAACGCTCCGATCTACGAAGTCTCGGCGCTCAAGGGCAGAGGCATCGAGGAACTCATAACGGCGCTCTTCGGCCGCGCTACCGATGGCCCCGCATGGTATCCCGAGGAGTACTACACCGATCAGGAGCCGGTCTTCCGCATCGCTGAGATCATCCGCGAGAAGATATTCCTCCACACGCGGGACGAGCTGCCGCACGCGGTCTACGTATCCTACGAGGACTCCTCGAGGGGGGCAGACGACAGCCTCCTCGCCGAGTACGACCTCGTCGTCGAGCGGGAGTCGCAGAAGGGCATACTGATCGGCAAGGGCGGATCAATGATCAAGCGCATCCGTGAGGAAGCCGAGGCCGATCTCGCCGGCATCTTCGATTACGCGGTCAAGCTCAAGCTCTCGGTGCGCGTCGATCCCGATTGGAAGAAGAACGACAAGAAGCTCGAGTCGCTCATCTTCTAGCCTCGTTCGAAGTTTGCCTTGAGGTTCTCCAGCCGTTTCGGGATGAAGGGATGGCCGAGGAAGAGGCCTATGAACTTCACGACCGCGCTGCGGTTCCCGCTCGCCGTCTCGATGAAGTCGCGCATGTCCACTCTCTTGTAGAGATCCTTGCCCGCCGCGAGGAGCAGCATGCCAGAATAAGGGGTCTCGGCGACGAAGGCCGCGCCGAAATTATCGCAGGTGAGCTCGCAATGCCTCGAGTAGGCGGCAGTGAGGAATGGAACGAGAGAGGATGGGAAGGTCCAGAATCTCTTGGACAAGTGATTTCGCTTAACGTGCGCGAGCTCATGCCCGATGATGAACTTCAGCGTTTCCATGTCGGACTCGACGAGGGAAAAAATGTCCGAATAAACGGCGATGTAGTTCTTCCCCGAGAACCTCACGGCGAAGGCGTTGAGGAGTCCGCCCTCCTGCATCAGGAAGAGCTGTGGTGCGCGTGCAATGGCGAGGCTTTCGCACATCGAAGCGTACACGGCGTGGACCTCGGGGAACTGGCGCTCCGTCACGCGGATGCCGTTGCCTTTCAAGCAGGCCACGAGGTAGAGCTTCTGAAAAAGCACGAAAAGGACGATAATGACGATATAGATTAGGATCACCGAAATTGTCGCGATGGAAGCGGCGGCGGAGCCGAGAGCGTTAAGCAGTGCGATGACCGCGACGATCACCGCCGCAGTGCACACAACCTTGATGCTGAAGAACAGGTTTTCCTTCTTGTCGACTTTGAAATCCATCTTTGACTCCTAAATTTATATTGTCCGGCGCTCGCGGCCGGATCATTTCCCTTTTCGCATATCCTTGGGCGCCGAATCGACCAGCGAGAGCTTCGTGAACAGGACCCCGCTTCCTCCTTGCGTGTTGCAGCAGCACAATGCGCGATAGAGGCCTTTTTCAGCCGAATTTGTAGCCGAAGCGCCTAAGCATTGCCTTGCGGTCGGCCTTGTCCGCGTCGCCCTCGAGCCCCTTGGGCGAGTAGCCGTCGACCACGCCGAGGATGGCGACGCCTTGGTCCGTACGCGCCACGACGATCTCCAGCGGATTGGCGGTAGCGCAGAACACGCGACAGACTTCGGGACAGGCCTTTATCCGGTCGAGAACGTTGATCGGATAAACGCCGGGGCCGAGCACAAGATAAAAGCTGTGGCCCGCGCCGATCTTTCGCGCGCAAGAGGCCGCGTCCGACACGAAGGCTGGGTTATTCCCCTCGGTTCTGACGAGGCAGGGGCCCGAGGCCTCGTTGAAGGCCAGACCCCACTCAGCGCCGGGCACCGACGAAGACATGATCTCGGCGAGGTCCTCCACCGTCTTAATAAAGTGGGACTGGCCCACGATGATATTGCAATCCTGGCTCCACTCGAGCCGCACGGCTTCGACGTTCATGCTCTCCTCCTCCTCGGTTCTAGCCTCGAGTATAGCACCAATTCGAGCCTGGGCTATATCGCTTCCCGGGTTGGATGCGCGAAGGGATTGGCCACGCTCACGCCGCCCATGGTTCTTCCTCAGTGCCCCAGGTGAAGCCTCGACCTGAGCCTTGGCGTGGCCTTTCGTAGAGAACGCAGGGCTTACTCCTCCTTGTCGACATAGGTGAAGGAGGAGAGAAGCTCGAGGAGGGCGGGGCGCGCAGCCTCTCGCTCTTCGGGAGAGCGGCAGGCGAGGACGAAGACGAAGAAGGCCCCCTGGCCCTCGTAATAAGCGAGAGCCTGATAGTAGCCGTCGACAGTATCGTCGAGGTCGCGGAGCGGGAAGGAGTAGCCCATGCCCGGATCATAGGGATCCAGGGTCTTCACGAGGACGCCTGGGCTGGAAGCCATAAAGGACTCCTCGTCATCTTGCATGAAGGCGGAGAGTGAATCTGGCTCGTCCTTGGCTTTTGTCCTTGGCGTCGGGCACACATAGAGGTGGAGGGTCGATGGGGAAAACGTATCCCCCGCCTTGCAAAAAAGTGCATCAATGCCCTGAGCATGAAGGCTGCAGCCGTCGCGCACCCAGCCAGAAGGCGCAGAGGCGAAGAAGGCCCAGCCATCGCCTTCGATAAGGCCGCCTTCGTCCTGGGCGAAGACGAGGCATGAGAACGCGGCGAGGAAACAGACCAAGACGATTTGCTTTGGCATAATAGCTTCGCGGCCCCCTTATTACTCGCACGAGAATGGATTATACTCCACTCATCCTCTCTATACACCGAGCATACATATGGAATTCCAAGAACTCAACCTGCATCCGGACCTTCAAAAAGGCATAGACGAAGCGGGCTTTACTGTCTGCATGCCCGTGCAGGAAATGGTCTTTGCCCACTCGCTCATCGGCAAAGACATTTACGCTCAATCGCAGACCGGCACCGGCAAGACTGCCGCCTTCCTTATCTCGATCTTTCAGCGGATCATGACCGTCCCCGAGCTTCGGACCAAGAAGGCTCTCATCCTCGCCCCAACCCGCGAGCTGGCGGTCCAGATCGAGGCCGAAGTCGAAAAACTGGGCAAGTACATCGATATCAAGGCCGGATCTTTCTACGGCGGCGTGGGCTATGGTCCGCAGATCGACAAGCTTCGGGACGACGTACAGATCATCGTCGGCACGCCCGGTCGCATCATCGACCTCCTTCAGCAGGGCAAGATGCTCCTCCAAGACGTCCGCTTCCTCGTCATCGATGAGGCAGACCGCATGTTCGACATGGGCTTCATCGACGATATCCGCAAGCTCCTTCGCTACCTTCCGAAGGCAGACAACCGCCAAACCTTCCTCTTTTCGGCGACCCTCGGTCTCAGGGTCAAGGACTTGGCCTGGGAATATATGCGCGACCCCGCGGAGATCAGCATCGAACCCGAGCACGTAACGGTGGACCTGGTCACCCAGGAACTCTACCATGTCGGCTCACAAGAAAAGATGTCCCTCCTCCTCGGCCTCCTCCAGAGGGAGAAGCCCGAAAGCTGTCTCATCTTCTGCAATCAGAAATTCATGGTCGAGGAGCTCGCGCGCAGGCTCAAAGTGAACGGCTACGACTGCGAGTTCATCATGGGCGACCTTCCCCAGGTCAAGAGGCTTGAGGTCATCGAACGAGTCAAGGCCGGCGAGATCAAGATGCTCGTCGCGACCGACGTCGCGGCCCGAGGTCTCGACATCGAAGCCCTCGAGCTCGTGATCAACTACGACGTTCCCGAGGACGCCGAGTCTTATGTACATAGGATCGGCCGTACGGCACGTGCGGGCAAAGCAGGCAAAGCTATCACCCTTGCCTGCGAGAAATTCGTCTACGGCCTCTACGCCATCGAGAAGTACCTTGGCAACAAGATCCCAGTCATGCCCTTCGACGAGGCACTTCTCCTTGAGGATAAGAGCTCGGGCATGCGCTTCTCCCATGATCGCGGCGGACAAGGCCGCGGACGCGATTCCCGCCAAAGCGGCGGCCGATCGGGCGGGCGCAGCCCCAGCTACGGCTCGGGCCGTTCCAGCGATTTCAGGGACCATCGCGAGCCGAGCTCACGGCGCGAGCCAGGTCCACGTCGCGATTCGGGGCCTCGCCTCAACGACCGCAAGCCGGTACGCTCGGGACAAGGGCAAAGACCGGCGGTTCAAAGCCCGTCCGGACAGGGGCCACGGCCGGGCGATCCCTACGCCGTTCCCCAGGAAGAGCGGATGCGAATGTACAAAGAAAAGTATAACAGTCAGCAAGGCGCCCGACCGCAAGGGACCCGGCCTCAGGCTCCGCGGTCACCGGGCGCGAATGGGCAGGAAGGCCGCAACAAAAATCCTCGCCAGCAGAGTGGACGCCCTCAAGGTGCGCGACCTCAGGGCGTGAAGCCGCAGAACGCGCGTGCTAAGGACACGAGGCCCCAAACCGCCCGTCCCCAGGCTTTCCGCCCCCAAACTCGGGGATCGAAGGCACAATCGACCGCAGCGATCTCCAAGCCGAGTCTCGTCGAGCGCATCAAGGGACTCTTTGGCGGGAAAAAGAAGGGCAAATAGGCGCTCTACCGCTCGCACCAATAGGCGTAGAGGATCGGCGGCACTCCGGCGCGCCGTGCAAGGGCCGCCACTGCGCTCTGAAGGATAACGTACTGCTCCTCCGTCGCGACGAAGCCAGAGGGAATGGTCGCGGGAATCTCGATCGAATAATCGAAGTCGATTAGCTCATCGATGATTCGCCTAAGCGGCCTCAGCGTCGAAGCATCGAGGGGAACGTGGAGGAACGGCCGCGCCGAATCGAAGCGGCAGCTCGAGGACTCGTCGATCTCCTTGAACAGGAGATCGACGATGCGATAGGCGACGCCAAAGCTGAGTTTATCGGGCCGCTCGGAAGACGCCTCCCGCCAGATGCGGAGGAGGTCGAAACCGGTCCTACGCACCAAGAGGTCGAATTGCTCCTGGTTGATGACATAGCGCGCGTTCTTGGCCATCTTCGGTACGTTCTCTACGGCCCAGGCGCGATAGACCTCAGCGATCCCTGCTCGCCGCCGCGTCAGGGCCTTAATCCAGGCGATCTCGAGGGAATCGCCGGCAATGGCGAGGGAATCGCGATCGACGCATGGATAACAGAAGCTCCTCGCGTATGCCTCGAGCGTCGATACGGCCGATTCCAGGCCGGGAAACGGGTCGTCCTTCTCCGAACTCACAGTCATTTACCTTCCACGAGGCGACGAGCCTCATCGTCGGGGCCGACATAGCCCTTCTTGTCGTGGAAAGCCACCCAATATGTAGCAGTGCCGTCCGCCGAGTAAAGGCGGAGGCCCCAACTCCCGGGCTCCTTGGGAAAATCCTTGCAGAGCTCGCGAATGCCGGGCCCGGGCACGATGAGCGTATCGGTAGTCCTTCCATCGGGATGGTCTAGTTCTACTCGTACGCTAGAGCCTTCCACTTTGACATAGAGCTCAAGCCTAACCGGCTTCTCATTCATGGCGAAGACCGCGCTCGCCTTGGCTTCACGTCCATTGCCGAGGACGCCACGGGTAGATACAAATGTCCCGGAACTCGTGCAAGAAGCGCAGAACAACGCGCAGGCCGCCATTGCGAGGGCAGCCAGGAGAGCGTGAGGACGCGCAAGCGAACTCCGCACTGAACCTGACACGATATGCTCCACGTATGTTTAGGTTTTGTATGCTTTGTAAATATTCAGGCATAGTATAGGGCATTTTTGGGTGTCTTTCAATAAATTGTTGATCAAAGCAAGTTTCTCATGAATAACTTACGGTCGAGGGTACATATGGATGCGCATTCACCGCTCTAGAGCCGCCCCCTCGTTATCCGCGTTGAGTCGCAGAAGACGCCAAGCGCCCTCGGGCCTTGCGGCCAAAACCGGCGCGATAGCCCGACTGAAGGCTCCAGAATCCGCAATGCTGATGGCCATGACCGTCGGCCCCGCTCCGCTCAAAAAGACAGCGATCGCGCCCGCCTCGCGAGCCGCGTCGACGACCTTCTGAAAACCAGGGATGAGAGGAACTCGGTAGTTCTGGTGGAGCCTGTCATCGCAGGCGACGGAGAGCGCATCGTAGTCGCGCGACGCGAAGGCCGCGGCGACAAGGGCGGCATGTCCTAAGTTAAAGACCGCGTCCTTGTAGGGAAGAGTCTTCGGCAGCGCGGCCCGCGCCTTCGAGGTCTCGAGCTCGAAGGGGGGTACGAGGGCGTTGAACGCGAGTTCCTCGCCGACGGGGAAACGGACCGCGCGCACCGTGCCGTTCGCTATGACGGCCGCGACAAAGCCGCCCAGGAGGGCCGGCGCGACATTGTCCGGATGGCCCTCAATCTCGGCCGCAAGGTCGAGGATACGGGACCGGGGCAGCTTCCCGCCGTGGATCGCGTTGGCCGCCAAGAGGCCGCCAACTATGCAAGTCGAGCTCGAGCCCAGGCCTCGCGCCACGGGTACTTCGGCCTCGAAGCGGACGCGCAGGCCGCGAAAGGGCAAACTTAGTTCGTCTAACGCGCTCCTGTAGGCCTTCACGAACAGGTTGTCCTCGTTGCAATAGGCATCGTCGCAGCCGGAAAGCTCAAGAGCGTCGGCCTCTTCGGTCTCGAAGCGATTATAGAGCTTCAGCGAGAGGCCGAGGGCATCGAAGCCCGGACCAAGATTGGCGCTCGTCGCGGGCACTCGCACGCGGACTCGCCGCATTTCGGAGGCGGCACTCACGAAAGCACGCCCCGAAGCGTTTTCTCCATATCGGCGGTTTCCACGACCGATGTATGCACGACCGGCGCAGTCCGTAGAGCGCGCACCGCGGCCGGCAGCTCGAGGCCTGCAGCCTCGGCGAGGCGCTCGGCCAAATCCAGCTCGGCCTCGGGGCCGAGGGGCGCTTTCCCTCCCGCGCCT
>Ga0326727_10009800_pt1 | contig 23256 bp, 19 predicted proteins | sample MB2enrmetagenome_FD_207643 | JGI IMG/M metagenome (GOLD analysis project Ga0326727, IMG submission 207643) | Lab enriched peat soil microbial communities from McLean, Ithaca, NY, United States - MB29MY | ecosystem: Environmental > Terrestrial > Soil > Wetlands > Peat | place: USA: New York... | reverse complement strand
GACTGGCTCGGCGACCCGGACGGCGATTCGCCGAATGTGGACTACGGCGATGACACGTTCCCCGGACTGCTGGCGTTTGGTCAGAAGAAAGCTGCCGTGTGCGAGAAGATCGCCCGCGCCATCATCGCCGCGTCCGGTGGAGCGCAGCGGCTACGCGTCGAGCTTCCCGCGACCGACTCCCGCGGAACGACGACGGGTGTGTCGTTCGACACAGTCAAGGACTGCTGGACAACTGACCCCGCGAAGTGCCACTTCAACCTCGTTCCGCAGGACAGCGATTGGGAAACCATCGTCTGCCAGAAGTTGGAAGAGATGGACGAGGTGCGAGCCTATGCCAAAAACCAAGGGATTGGATTCCGCATTCCGTACACATGCGACGGGCGGCCTGGCAACTACTACCCGGACCTCATCGTGAAGATTGACGACGGCCGGAGCACCAAGGACCTACTTAACCTCGTACTCGAAGTATCGGGCCAACGGAAGAAGGAGAAGGAAGCGAAAGTACAGACAGCGAAGACAATGTGGGCGCCAGGCGTGAACAACCTCGGCGCGTTCGGGCGTTGGGCGTTCTTCGAAATCGACGGGTCCAATTTGCACAAGACCAAACAGGAAATCCGCAAGCTCCTAAAGGGGTGAACGCCGCGCCGTTCACTACGTAGCGATGGCAAAAAAGAAATCCGCCGCGTCCGTCCCGGTCGAGGTGCACAAGCACATCGCCGACAAGCGGCCGAACATTCCCACGCGCGAAACGGCAGCATTCGCCTCAGACGACGGCCCGCAGCCGTTCGTCGCCAAACGCGATCGATCTCTCGACCCGCAACTCACTTGGAAGGGCAAGGACGAGCAGGACGCGAAGCTCCTCGAAGTCCCTGTCGTGCCGATCCACGTCCAGGAGAAGATCCACCCGTAGGCCATCGTCGAAGACGTGAAGGCTTGGTCAAAGAAGGGCCGGTCGGTCGCCGACCTGTTTTCTGACTTCAATGGTCTGGACGACTTCTCGAAGAAGCTTGAATTCTACCAGCACGATCAGCACTGGACGAACCGACTGATCCTTGGCGACAGCTTGCTCGTGATGGCGAGTCTCGCGGAGAAGGAGCGCCTGCGCGGCAAGGTTCAGTGCGTCTATTTCGACCCGCCCTTCGGCATCAAATTCGGCAGTAACTGGCAGGTCAGCACCCGCAAGCGCGACGTGAAGGACGCGAAACCCGAAGACTTGACGCGCCAGCCGGAGCAGATCAAGGCGTTCCGCGACACCTGGGAACTCGGCATCCACAGTTACCTGAGCTACATGCGTGACCGCCTCGCCGCCGCACGCGACTTGCTCACCGAGAGCGGAAGCATCTTCGTCCAGATCGGCGACGAGAACGTGCATCTTGTCCGTTGTTTGATGGACGAGGTGTTCGGGAGCGAGAATCTTTGCGCACAGATCAACTATGTCAAAACCAGCGGGGCAGGCAGTTTCGCTGTTGGGACTAATGTTCTAGCTTCGGTCGCGGATCACGTTCTTTGGTTCGCAAAAAACCGGGCGCAAGTAAAGTACCGGCAACTGTACGTTGAGCGAGAGATTGGAGGCACTGGAGGCAGTAAGTATTCAACCGTCGAGGAGACAAACGGAACAAGACGCCCGATCAAGCAAGATGAAGCTGAGGCAGGGAAACTGTGCGGAAGGCTGCTCCGGTTCGACAATCTCACTTCCCAAACCACTCGTGCCGGTCAAACAACGGTGTTCCCCGTACAGATTGACGGAGCGACTATTCGCCCCTCGGCTGGTGGGTGGAAGACCAACCGTGATGGAATGGACCGACTTCTCGCTGCCCGACGTGTGGCACGTACTGGGCAGAGTCTCTCCTATGTACGTTACTTCGATGATTTTCCGGCATTTTCGCTCACCAATACCTGGCCTGACATCGGTGGCATCCAAAGCCGTGCCGATCCGAAAATCTATGCGGTTCAAACATCGGTGACTGCAATCCAGCGTTGCCTCCTAATGGCGACGGATCCCGGAGATCTCGTTCTGGACCCGACGTGCGGCAGTGGCACGACGGCCTACGTCGCAGAGCAGTGGGGCCGGCGGTGGATCACCATCGACACGTCCCGCGTCGCGCTGGCGCTTGCCCGCACGCGTCTCATGGCCGCCCGTTTCCCCTATTACCTGCTCGCCGACTCGCCCGAGGGACGCCGGAAGCAGGCCGAGCTGTCCGCCAGGCCGACCGATCTCAACGCGCCCGCTCCGCAGCGCGACCTGCACAAGGGGTTCGTATACCGCACAGTGCCACACGTCACGCTCAAGAGCATCGCCAACAACCCCGATATCACAGAAGGGATGACCCGCGAGCAGATCGACAAAGCGATTGCACGCCACGCCGAGAGCGAAACGCTGTACGACCGGCCCTACGAGGATAAGAACATCGTGCGGCTGACCGGGCCGTTCACCGTGGAGACCTTGTCGCCACACCGGGGCCTGCCCGCCGCTCCGACCGCCGACGCGCTTCCAGCCCCGGGTGCCCCGACCGCGAACTTCGGGCAGATGATCCTCGACAACCTCCGCAAGGCCGGCGTGAAGGGGACCAAAAAAGGTCAGCGCATCACCTTCGCCCGACTCGACACCTTCCCAGGCGAGTATGTCCACGCCGAGGGCGAAACGGAGGCCGGCGCGGCCGTCCGCATAAGCATCGGTTCGGAGTTCGGCACGCTCGGCGATGCCGACATAAAGAAGGCGGCACTGGAAGCCGTCAAAGGGAGCAGATGCGAGCTGTTGCTCGTCTGCGCGTTCGCGTTCGAGCCGAGCGTGCATGAGCAGACTGCAGAACTGACGAAGGAAATCAAGTTCGGCAAACTGGCCATCCTTCCGGTTCGGATGAACCCCGACCTGTCGATGGGCGACGAACTGCTGAAGAAGACTGGCGCAGGTAACTTGTTCACTGTGTTCGGCGAGCCGGACGTGAAGCTGACCATGAAGGACGACAAGGTGACCATCACGATCCGCGGCGTGGACGTGTTCGACCCAAGCACTGGCGCGGTGCGGACGGGGGACACCGACGACATCGCCTGTTGGTTCATCGACACCGACTACGACGGCCAGAGCTTCTTTGTCCGCCACGCTTACTTCCTCTATGGCGGCAAGGACACGAAGGAGGGCCCCTACGACAAGCTAAAGAAGGCGCTCCGGGCAGAGATCGACGAGGGCGAATGGTCGAAGCTATACAGCGCAACGAGCCAACCGTTCGACCCGCCCAGCACAGGCAAGATCGCGGTAAAGGTCATCAACCACTTCGGCGACGAGGTGCTGAAGGTGTACCCCGTGCCGGCTGCGTCGAAAAAGCGCTAGGTTAACAGTCTTTCTCCCGCTCCGAGCTCGAGGTGGTTTCTATTGGATCATGTACTCCAACCCGAGAAAGACACTGCCGACCTCGGCGACCTCCCGGGTACTTGATCTCGGCCCTTAGCGCCACGTTCGCCGCGACCAGTTCGGCGGTCCGCTCGGCCACCCGCGCCTCCAGGCGGTCATGGGCCTCCCGCAGCCGGGAATTGAGAGGCGCCGCCGCCTCCATAAGCTCGTGCTGCCGGACCGACGAGAGGACGAGCGCCTCGTTGATGGTGTGGTGTGGCGCATTTGTCCGCGTTCCTACCGAGACGAATCCGCACAGCGGGTGACGCGAAGCCGCACGGCACTTCATCCAGGCTGCGTCCAAAGTCCTGCAAGAATGCCGCGAAATCGAATTCGCAACCGATCTGGTCCGCCAGATGCTACTATGGCCGTCAAGTTCGCTTGCGGTCGTGGTGAATTGCGTCGCACCGAGCTGCCGCCGACACCGCGGAGACGAAACATCTGCACGGGGCGCGGCGGTCTGCCTTCAGTGCGGGTGGGACCCGCAAGGGAGCAACCAACGGTGAATCGAACCGTTCGAATAATCCTGTACACGGCGCTGATCTGCAGCACTCTCTTCATGGCTTCTCGTCTCCGCGGTTTTTACTGGCCGGGCAACCAACAGGATTATGCACCGGAACAACCGATCGCGTTTTCGCACCAATTGCACGCTGGAAAACTCCAAGTTTCCTGCCTCTACTGTCACTTCGGCGCGGATTCCAGTCGGCACGCGGGAATTCCGGCCGCCAGTCTGTGCATGAACTGTCATCGCCTGGTAACAGCGTCCCGCGAAGCCGTTTTGCAGGAATACCACGACGCCGAGCGCGCCCGCAGGCCCGCTCGACCGGTCGCGTCGCCAGAGTTGCAAAAGCTTTACGATACCCTGGCTCTGGACGACAAGCTGCAACCAGATCCACAAAAGAAGCCGTCGCCGATCGCGTGGGTGAGAATCCACAATTTGCCGGCGTTCAGTTGCTTCGATCATCGCCCCCATGTGCACGCTGGCGTGGCTTGCCAGCGTTGCCACGGGCCGGTGGAAACCATGGATCGGGTCCGCCAGGTCGCAGATTTGTCCATGGGCTGGTGCGTCAATTGTCACCGGGAGTCCGGCTTGTCCGACAGCACCGGTAAGAAGCTCCGTCCTTCGACCGATTGTTCTGCCTGCCATTACTGAGAGGCGACTAGTGTCAAAAACCAGCGGGGAGTCGGTAATGCGGCACGAACTGGCTCGACACGAGAAGCTCTTTCGAACGCGTGGCGAGTTCGGGCCGCTTCTCGCAAGCGGTGTCGGGCCCCTCAGTCGCCGCGATTTTTTGCGTCTGGCGGGCTTCGCCGTCGCGGCGAGTTCGGTCGCAGGTTGTCGACGCGCTCCGGTACAGCATGCGCTGCCGTACCTGAATCAACCGGAGGGTGTCGTCGCTGGCCGGCCGGCTTATTACGCATCGGTCTGCGGCGGCTGCAACGCCGGCTGCGGTCTTCTCGTAAAAACGCGAGACGGGCGGCCCATAAAACTGGAAGGCAATCCCGAACATCCGCTTTCACGAGGCGGTTTATGTGCCGTCGGCCAGGCATCGCTTCTGGGTCTGTATGACTCGCACCGCCTGACCGGTCCACTCCGCAGCAACAAGGAAGTCAAATGGGACGAAGTCGACACGATGATCCGAACGCGACTCGCTGACCTGGCCAAGCAAGGAAAAGCGGCCTGTTTCCTGACCGGTCCGATCTTGAGCCCGACAACGCGGACGTTGTTGCGAAGCTTCACGGATGGCGTGCCCGCTGCGCGACACGTCGTGCTCGAGGCACGCTTGGATTCATCGATTCCAGAGGCCCACAGTCGGACGCACGGTGCGCGGGTTCAACCGTCGTACCATTTCGAGAAGGCCGCTGTCGTGGTCTCCTTCGGTGCCGACTTTCTCGGCACCTGGATCTCTCCGGTTGAGTTCACGGCAGGATATCGGGCGGTTCGTGAGGCGCAGGACGCAGAGTCAGCACGCGGCTGCCACGTGCAATTCGAATCGAGCCTTTCTTTGACGGGAAGCAAGGCGGACCAGCGCTTCGTCATTCACCCCGACGAATTCGGAGCGGTGCTCAGTCATCTGGCGATTCGGCTCGCCGGAAAGGCTGGCGTCGCGCCTCCCGGCGCGGCGGCTGGCGATCCACCCGTGCCTGGCAGCCAACTGGACAAGCTTGTCGACCTCTTGTGGGAAAGTCGCGGGAAAAGCCTGGTGCTCTGCGGCAGTGAAGACGTCAATTTGCAGATCCTGACTAATTACTTGAATTACTTGTCAGGCAACTACGATTCGACGATTGTTCTTGCGCGTCCGATGCATCAGCTTCAGAGCAAGGACACGGAACTGGCGGAGCTATTGCGCGACGTGAAGGGTGGAAAGGTCGGCGCCCTGTTCGTGCACGCTTGCAACCCGGTTCACGACTTGCCGGACGGTGCCGCGTTGGCGGACGCGATTAGAGGCCTGCCGCTTGCGGTGGCGATTTCCGAACGACTTGACGAAACGGCAAAGCAAGCGGAATTCGTCTGTCCGGTTCCGCATCCGCTGGAATCCTGGTCGGATTCCGAGCCTGTCAACGGCATCGTTAGCATCGCACAACCCGCGATTGACCCGCTCGGTAACACGCGACCGTTTCTCGAAAGCTTGGCCGCTTGGACCAGTACTCGGGCAAGCGCTCAACCCGCCAGCGCGTATGACTTAATTCGGGCGCACTGGAAAAAGGAGATCTTCCCTCGGCACGGAGCAACCGGCTCATTCGACGCCTTCTGGAATCAAACGGTCCACGACGGTGTGGCCCGGATCCGTCCGGCGCCAATCAAGATCGAGACGTTTCGTTCGGAATCCGTGCGCCTGGCTTTCGACAATCGCCCGAGAAAGGAAGATTCGTTCACTCTTTTATTGTATTCGAAGGTCGGCATGCCGGACTCGTCCCACGCCTACAATCCCTGGTTGCACGAGCTTCCGGATCCGCTTACCAAGGTTACGTGGGACAACTACGCTTGCATTTCCCCGCAAGCCGCTGTGCGCCTCGCAGTCAATGACGGAGACATTGTGCGTCTTGAGTGCGACGGTCCCAATGCGCCCAAGTGCACTCTCGAATTACCCGTGCTCGTACAGCCGGGCCAACACGATCAGGTCGTCGCGGTTGCATTGGGATATGGGAGCGTTCTTAGCGAACGTTTTGCGAAGGTGGGGCCGCCGTGGATCGACGCCCGCCCGAGTGTCGGCGACAACGGGCAGGTGGGGGCGAATGCCGCGGAGTTTTTGAACTTGAAAGAAGGACGCTTCCATCGCCAGCGCCGCGATGTCCGGATCGCGAAGACCGACAAGCGTCGGCCGCTCGCACGCACGCAGGACTACCAGCGCCTCGATCCGCCGCCCGATCTGCGCATGCAGCCCGGGGCGGAAGTGGCGATTGCGGGTCCGGAAATCGCTCCCGAGAAAGCCGATCAAGATCGCAAGGCGCTGCCACTGGTCGACGGAGACCCCGGCCTTTGGCCGGATGACCATCCGTCGGCCGGACCGCGCTGGGGTATGACGATCGACCAAAATGCCTGCACGGGGTGCTCGGCGTGCGTCATCGCTTGCCAGGCGGAGAACAACATCCCGGTCGTGGGCCGGGACGAAGTCCGCCGTCATCGCGAGATGCACTGGCTACGGATCGATCGCTACTATTTGAATCCCACCGACGACGTTCGCGTCATCCATCAACCGATGCTCTGTCAACATTGCGGCAACGCACCGTGCGAGCCGGTCTGCCCGGTGTTGGCGACCGTGCACAGTGACGAGGGACTGAATCAGCAGGTTTACAACCGGTGCGTCGGCACGCGCTACTGCGCGAACAATTGTCCCTACAAAGTTCGGCGTTTCAACTGGTTCGACTATGCGCATGACGACGTGTTGCAAAACTTGGCGCTGAATCCGGAAGTGACAGTGCGTTCCCGCGGAGTCATGGAGAAGTGCACATTCTGCGTGCAGCGCATTCAGGATGCCAAGAGTCGCGCGGGCCACTCGGATTCATTGGCCGACGGCGACGTCCAAACGGCTTGTCAACAGTCCTGTCCGGCAAAGGCGATCACGTTCGGGAATCTGAATGATCCCCAAAGCCGCGTCGCCCGAATGGCGAAGGCATCCCGTGCCTATAGTGTTCTGGCGGAACTCAATGTTCGCCCCTCGATCCGCTACTTGCCCCCGCAGTGGTATCCGCCGGCCTAGTCGGAGACGAATTAGCATGGCGACCGCGACGATGAGCCGAATGCCTCCGTTGATCGCCGGGAATAAAAACCCGGGCCAGGTCACCGCCGAGATCTGTCGCCCACTCGAGCGTGGAGCCACGGGTTTGTGGTGGATGGCCTTCATACCGGCTGTTGCGCTCCTTTCGATCGGCGTTGCCGCTGTCGTGTACTTGTTCATTACCGGCATCGGCGTCTGGGGATTGAACCGATCGGTCGGCTGGGCTTTTGACATTACCAATTTCGTTTTCTGGGTCGGTATCGGCCATGCCGGGACGTTGATCTCGGCCATCCTGTTCCTGTTCCGGCAAAAATGGCGCACGTCGGTTAACCGCGCCGCCGAGGCCATGACAATTTTCGCCGTGATGTGCGCCGGCTTATTCCCGGTGATCCACATGGGGCGCCCCTGGCTTTTTTACTGGTTCATCCCTTACCCCAACGAACGCGGGCCGTTGTGGGTTAACTTTCGCTCACCGCTTCTGTGGGATTTTTTCGCCATTGGCACCTACCTGACGATATCGATTGTCTTTTGGTACGTGGGCTTGCTTCCCGACTTGGCGACGCTGCGCGATCGTATGCGCGGACGCTGGTATGGCCGATTAATTGGCTTTTTTAGTCTGGGATGGAACGGCGCCGCCAGGACCTGGCATCGCTATGAACTGGTATACCTGCTGTTGGCTGGACTGGCGACACCGCTGGTCGTTTCGGTGCACTCGGTCGTCAGTACGGACTTCGCCGTGGCCCAGATGCCCGGCTGGCACACGACAATTTTCCCGCCATATTTCGTCGCCGGTGCGATTTTCTCCGGCCTGGCGATGGTACTGACGCTGATGCTGATCGCCCGCAAGGCAATGCATTTGCAAGATTACATTACCCACCGGCACATCAACGCGATTACTAAGTTAATCGTCGCCACCAGTTGCCTCGTTGGCCTTGCCTACGCTACCGAGTTTTTCACCGCGTTCTATTCGGGCGATGTTCGAGAATCGTTCGCCTTCCAGAATCGCTTGCTCGGCCCGTTGTGGTGGGGCTTCGCCATCATGGTCGCCTGTAACGTGGTCATACCGCAATTGCTGTGGTTCGGCGGAATACGGCGAAGCTTGTTTGTCGTGTTTCTGATATCGCTGTGCATCAACGTCGGCATGTGGTTCGAACGCTTCGTCATTATCGTCGGCGCATTGGAACGGGATTTCCTGCCGTCCACCTGGAGTGACTACACCCCGACCACGGTCGAGATCGCGACGTTCGCGGGTAGTTTCGGCCTGTTCTTTACCTGTTTCTTGCTCTTTTGCCGGTTACTTCCCGTCATTGCCATGGCGGAGGTCAAAGCGGTGCTGCAACCGTCACTGAAAGGCGGAGAACGATCATGACCACCGTCTATGTCGCCGGTTTCGAGCGCGAAGAGGATCTCCGCGCCGCTGTCAAGGCCGCCAAGAACAGCCGCTGGCCCGTGCTCGAGGCATACACACCGTACCCGGTTCACGGCCTGAGCGAAGACCTGGGATTGCATCCCTCACAATTGGGCAAAGCCTGCTTCGTTTTTGGCATACTCGGAGTAGTTCTGGCGGTGGTGTTGCAGTATTGGGTGACGACGACGAACTGGCCACTAAACATCGGCGGTCAACCCTGGAATTCCCTGCCGGCATTCCTGCCCGTGACATTCGAAATGATGGTGCTGTTCGCAGGTCTGGGGCTTGTGGCCACCTGGCTGATGCGCTGTCGACTTTACCCGGGCAGCCGTAGCTGGTCCCCCCGGCGCGGCGAAACCGATGATCGCTTTGTGCTCGTCCTCGGCCAGCCAGTCGCAGTCACCGACGCCGCCGAATTCCGCGGGCATCTCCGGGACAGTCTGGCCACGACACTCGAAGAACTCGAATGCTAGGAGGCCGTCAATGCGGGGCCTTTTTCTGAATGTGACTTTGGCCGTTCTGGTGGCTGGAACCTGCGCGATCGGCCTGTCCGTAGACCGCGACGTCACGCAACCGAATTACCGGCCGCTCGTGGAAGGGCAAATGGCGTATTCGCCGGCATACGACTCGTTTGACCGAAACCCCAATTTCGCCGATGGACTAACGCTGCGGACACCTCCTGCCGGCACCATCGCACGGGGAGAGTTGCCGCTACCCTACAAGGCGACACCCGACGATGCCGTGCGAGCCGGATTGGAACTGCGCAATCCGTTCACCGAGCAGGATGAAGGCGCCCGAATTCGAGGCGAAGCGGTTTTTTCGAACTTCTGTCGAGTCTGCCACGGTCCGCTCGGCCAGGGCGACGGACCGGTGACACCTGGAGGATTTCCGGCGCCCCCGTCTCTTTTGACCGACCGAATCGCGAAACTCCCCGACGGACACATATTCCACGTCCTTACGTACGGGCAGGGCCGCATGCCTTCGGTCGCGCCACAGTTGACCAGCGGCGATCGCTGGCGCGCTATCCTGCATGTGCGGCAATTGCAACAGTACTACAAGCCGCCAGGCACCGCGGCGCCCGTCACGCTGGCGGAGGTCACGCAGCTATTTCAGCAGAATTGCAGTGCCTGCCACGGCTCCGACGGGACGGGGATCGCCATGCGCAAGGCGTTACCGAACATACCCGACTTTACCAGCCTGGCGTGGCAGGTATCGCAGACGGAGATCGCCCTGGTTAATCAAATCGATTACGGTTCGCTGCCACTGATGCCGGCTTTTCGTTACAAATTGACACGCGAACAGATCCAGGGTCTGGCCGTGTTCATCCGTTCTTTCCCGGGGCGAACCACCGGCAGTGCGGCGGGAAACGCAGTCACGCAAATGTCGCCGGTCAGCGTTTACCAGACCTATTGCTTTGCCTGTCACAACACCACGGGGACGGGCGATCCTAACATGAAAAAGAGCATGCCGGAGATTCCTGATTTCACGCTGGATACCTGGCAGAAGTCTCGCACCGACGCAGACTTGTCCCAGTCGATCCTGCAAGGCAAAGGCAAGTTCATGCTGCCGATGAAGGACAAGTTGGGCGCGGTCAACGCTTCCGACATGGTCGCGCTAGTGCGCAAATTCAAAGACGGCAAACAAATCATTCCCCTGGCTGCGCCGCTGCCCCCGGGGCCTCCGCCGCCCGAGGGGAGTTTTGCCATGGCACCGGACGCTGGCAAGGCCGCAGTCGAAAGCAAGGTCGTGCCGCTGACGGACCTTCCCAAGCCCGTTGGTGACTTGCGCCGGCCGGCGCCGACACCATCGGGCGAGCTGGCAGCCCGAATCCGCACCGGGTCCGTGATCTTCAGCCAGTTCTGCCTCGTATGCCACTCTCCCGACGGTACCGGCAGACTCGTGCGGGTGGCAATGCCTCCGATTCCGGACTTTACGAACGCCGAGTGGCAGCGCAGCAAACAGGATTCGGAACTGCTAGTCAGCATTCTGGAGGGCAAGGGAAAGCTGATGCCACCCAACAATTCGCGCGTCACGCGTGACCAGGCGCGCGATCTGGTTGCGTTCATTCGCTCGTTCGGACCGGCCCAACCGATGCAGGCCGCCCTTACCGACAGCGACTTCGACAAATCGGTGCGCAGGCTCCAGCAACAGTTCGAGCAATTGGAGTCGGAGCTGAAGAAGTTGAACCACTGAGCCCCTGCTTCGTTGGAACCACTCATCCGGTAAGGTGATTCGTCATGTCGGATGGCTCGAACTTCCACGCCGCGCCATTAGCGCGAATCCTCTTTCCGACGCTCGCTATCCTCGGTGCCGCCGTGCTAGCGTACGAGTCATTCGAGACACCGCAGCGCGCGCGGGCGAACTTCTACGTGGCCGCTAATTTTGCCGCCTGGCTGGCCACGGGGGCCCTGACATTGATTGCCCTGGACGCCATTACCGGGGCGAGTTGGAGTCTGCCGTTGCGGCGGCTCCGCGAAGCGTGCGTTGCCATTCTTCCGGTCGCGGCTACGGCGTTGATTCTCGCCCTGTTTGCCTATCCTTCGCTCTTCGGAGCGCCAGCTACGACGAGCGAGCCGGAAGGGCTGTCATCGTTTGCTTCGTACTGGCTGCAGCGGCCGTTCTTTCTGGCGCGGGCGCTTGTGTACGTAACCTTGTGGATTGCGTTTGCAGTCGCGATCATTCAATCAATTCGATCGGCTGAGCGAACCGGCCTTGGGCTGTGGAGCCGCGGCACCGTTGCATTGTCTGCAGCCTTTCTGGTGGTGTTCGGTATCACCTGTTGGTTGGCAAGCTACGACTGGATCATGGCGCTGGAGCGCGGTTGGTCCAGTACAATTCTGGGAGTGTATAACTTCGCGGGCGCGATCCTCAGTGCGACGGCCCTAGTCACGCTGCTCGCAGTGATACTGCGCCGATCTACTTCGCTTCGGACCGCACTGTCTGATGATTGTCTGCACGACCTCGGCACCTATTTGTTCGGATTCAGCAGTTTCTGGATGTATATCGGTTACTGTCAGTACTTGCTCATCTGGTACACGAACCATCCGGACGAAACGAGCTACTTGCGCGTGCGATTACAGAATCCGTGGATAGCCTACTGGTTGTCAAGCGTCGTCTTGTGCTGGGTAATTCCTTTCTTCGTACTCCTGCCGCGCAAAAACAAGCGGAGCGGTTTGCTCCTGACGATCGTTTGTCTCGGCGTCCTTGCGGGACGCTGGCTGGACCTGTTCGTCCTGATCGGCCCGACTCAAGGCACAGCTCTCGCGACGTTTGGCCTCCCGGAAGCAACCGCTGCAGTCGTGGTCACAGGAGTTGCCGGGTCGGTCGTGCTTTGGTACCTGTCCAAAGCACCGGTCACCCCGCTGATGGCAACGTTGTCCGAGCATGACCGGACCCTGTAATCGGCCGCAGCAACAGAATTAGCTTTCGCAACTTCGCGCCTCGCGTTCCACGGGCAACTCGGGTCGCCATTCGTGTCGAACTCATGTGATCGCCGGCACAGTGGTCGCGCTCGGCTGGTGCGCACTGCCGTGTGTTGAGTCGCGACCAGTCGCTTCGGGCGCGGAGTAACAAGATTCCTGCGGCATCGATTCCGCGAGCCATGCGATGCACATTCTTACGGACGGCGGGTGGCACAAAGAACTGTCGTCGAGTCTCTGGTGTCGGAAACGGAGACAATTCGTCGTTTACGATTGCGAAATTCGCGCACCACATGCCGATAACATCCAGGGCACGTTGTACGCCGAACCTCCGATATCACCGGCTTAGTTGCTCCTGAATTTAAAATCCCCAAAAACCGCGAGAAAACCATGTTTGCGAGATTGCATAAGTCGCGGCGGATGGCGATCGTCGGCGGCCTGGGGATTCTGGCCTGTTTTGCGATCGTACTGTTTGTCGGCACCCGGCGCGCCGCGGCCGGAGGCGTTCTCGACTGGTGGCGCAATAAGCACGTTTGTAGTCCGAATTTCGCCGGCTGCGGCGAAGATCCGCCGCCTTGCGAAGAAGTCGGTGGGGCCTGGTACTGGCTGCGAAGTCCCGAGCAGGAAAAACGGGTAACGATCAGCCTATTCAATCGCTACTGCATTCGCTGCCACGGAGTCGACGGCCGCGGCGTTTGGGACATTCCTGATGTGCCCAATTTCACAAACGCCCGCTGGCAAGCCTCGAGAAGCGATGGGGCGCTCGCGCGGGCCATACTCGAAGGCCGTGGATCGGTCATGCCTCCTTGGCGAGGTGCTCTGAGTATCGAGGAAGCCTGGGCTCTGGCTCGATATGTCCGCACGCTGGTGCCAGGCACCGAGGTGCAACGGCCCGACTACAGTGCTCCAGCGCAAGCCCCGCCGCCACGCCTTCAGCAGCCTCCGACTCCGGCCCCGTCGAAGTGATCAATTGACCGGCAGCTTTCTGCAACTTGCCCGTGGTCCATCGACTGCGGGCATTTCTGTTTTCAGCTTGCCGGCACAGATCGACCGCACACGCCACATTCTTACGTCACGCATTTACGTTCGCGGTGCTCCCCGTCCGGGAGCCAATTGACGGCGGTCAAGCCAGCAAGCAGCCCACTTACCCCTCAGGTTTCGATTGCCAAAACGGGTAGTCGTTTCCACCGTCAACCCGAACAGACGACCCGCGGTTCGCGACGCTAGAGCTTCCGTCCAACCGGACCTCCGAGGCGAGAACGCTGCTCGCGGAAATTCGCCTTTCCCACCTATCTAAGTGCTCCATGTTCACAAGCTGGCACCGCCGTCAAAGGTCGCCTAAACAACCTGCCAGGAATAACCGATACAACCGATACCACTCACAGACAATTGTTTGGTCTTTGGCTGACGTGACTGACGTAGTCGTCCAAAATCGCAAATCACCTGTCCGCCGGAGCTTCGCATGCATAGGCTTCCGCTGACTGCGTTTCTGATGGCCGCTGCAATCCTCGGCGCTACCGATTCCGCACACGCGCAGACCAACGTCGCCGGGTCGCCCCCGCCTGCCGCGGCGGCGACGGAACCGCTCCCTTCGGTGTCGACTTCCGCTGCCCCGGCAGAGGCGCGGCTTCAGCTTCTGGTTCAAAACGCGCGTAACCTTCAGGAACAACAGAAGGAAGCACAAAAGCAAACTGCTAGCGAGGATCAGAAGAAGCGCATCGATCTGCTCCAGAAGCAAATCGAAACGCAGCAAAAACTGATCGAATTGCTTTTGGAGCAAATGAAGAAGCAGGCTCCCGCCGGCGCTCCCGTCGAGAAGCTGCAGGAGCAAACCGCAACGCTGGAAAGTCGCTCCCAGCGCGGCGCGCAGCGCGATCAAGAACTGGCGGACGCCGTCGACAGTATCGTTGAACACCAGGATGGCACGGATCGCTATGGCCCAACTTTGCCCGCCCCGCTCAAAGAGCTCTTCTTGCCCGGCGGCAACAACGAGACTCCGCTGAGTATCTACGGGACCTTGGCCGTCGGATACAGCAAGATCATGAATTTTGATGCGCCGGGAACCAACTCACCCGTCGCCAATACGCCGGGAGGCTTCTATTTCGGCGAGTTTACGCCCGACTTCTTCGTGAAGCTCAACGACTGGATTTTTCTCGAGGCTGAGATCGGCGTCGGTTCGGACGGCTCCGTGAGTGCGGGATCATTCGCGCAGGTCGACTTCTTCGTCAACGACTGGTTGACGATCATCGCTGGCCGAATCGTGGCTCCGATCGGCTGGTACAACGAGCGCTTGAACAACCCGTGGGTCAACAAACTGCCGACGGACGCGGGCGGAAGTCCACCGCTGCCCTGGCTCCAGGTGATGCCGCCCCTGTCGATGTTGGGTATTGAGGCACGTGGCTCGTTCTACCTCGGTGCCTCGCCGCTGAAGATGGAGTACGCCGCTTTTGTTTCCAACGGACTTAACGTGACCCCGTCAACAGCCGGCGCCCCGACGATCGACGAGCTGGCCAATCTGGAGAATATGGAGAATACCTTCAATCTCATCTCGAACGATAAGGCACTGGGCGGCCGCATCGGCCTGTGGTGGCCGGAGATGGGCCTGGAAGCGGGCATTTCCGGCATGTACAACGGCGACTACGTCGCGGGCGGGTACGAAGATTCCATGATGGTCTGGGCGGCGGATTTCAACTTCCACAAAGGAAATTGGGACGTTCGCGCCGAATACGGCCTGACATATCAGCAGGCGGGTTCCTTCGCCGGGACGCCGGGATTGATCGGCAACAACATTCGACGCGAAGGCTTTTACGGACAAGTTGCTTACCGACCGTACGATTGCTCGAACAAATACTTCGCGAATACGGAAGCGGTCTATCGCTATAGCTACGTCGACTTCAACGGCATCGATCCATCTTCACTGAATTTGTCCAGCTACTCTACCGCTGTCGACGTACCGGTCCGTCGCCAACAGAACGAGTTCGGCATCAACTACTACTTCTATCCCAGAATGGTGTTGCATTTGGCCTACCAAATCAACGACGAACCGAACTTTCACCTCCACGATAACCAGTTCATCACCGAGTTGGCGTGGGGTTGGTGACGACACGTTTCGCGCGTCCGGATTGACTGTTCGCGAAGAAGCATGAGGCAATCGCCGTGACCAAGTGCCGATCACGAAACTGGAAGGAGAGCGGGCCGATGCAATGCATGCGCAGAAGCTGCCCGACCGGGCCCGTTGTCGTTGCCATTGTGTTCTTGGCCGTCGCGGGGTGCTATAGCACGCCGGTCGATACATCGGCACTGGCCCAAGGTCCGGCGCCCATGCGCATGCCTTCGCCGGCCCGGGAGGCCGAGGCTCGCACCTACGAGGATTCGCTGACCGGCGGACAAATCTTCCACATGTACTGCAGCTATTGCCACAATGCGCCAAGCCTCGCGGAACGTCCGTTCGGCCAATTTCGCAACGTGGCGTCCCACATGCGGATTCGGGCCAATTTGACCGGCAAGGAATACGCAAAACTGATGGAATTCCTGCGCCAGTGGAATGATATCCCGCCGCCCACGCGCCCGGTCGAGCCTTCGCCTAAGCGCTTCTTCTTCTCACAGCCGATTTCGGAGCTTCAGCCTAAGCCCGACGCGTCCAACCCACCGGCAGCACCTCGAACCGAAGTGCAGCCGGAAGCGCCACCGGCGACCACTGTGGGATCAGCAGCGACGGGCAAGTGACAGTAAAAACCCGGCATCGCCATGCGTAAGTTTTCCGGGCAGGTGACGCCACAAGGATCCTTGCTCGGTCGTAAGTGGGATGCAGCGACAGGCAACCGAACCAAAGTGGATTCTATTGAAGGCAGCGCTTTGGAGACTCGTATCAATCGGCCCGGGAACAGCCGGCGCGGGAGAGCTCAATGATGATGCGAAAAGCCTTAGCCTGCCTGCCGGTCTTGCTAGGTACTGCCGGGCTGGCCTGGGGGCAAACACCCGGTATCGTTACTTCGAACGGCACAACGTCCGTTGCCGCAGCCCCGAACCCGTACGTGCTCGCGGACGTGCCGGCCGCGGCCGCTCCGACTGCTGGCGCCCCCTCGCCACCGGACGGCAGCGCTCCTGGCGGCCGATTCTTCGGGAGTGCTGAGTACCTTCTCTGGTGGACCGAACACAGTCCTCTGCCTCCCGCCCTGATAACCACCGGGCCGGTTACCGCGATGCCCGGTGCCCTTGGAAATGGCGGTATTCCAATGACTCCGGGCTCGCTTGACGAGGGGGCGATGTCAGGAGCTCGGTTCGGCCTCGGCTACTGGTTGGATGACGGGCGGAATTGGGGTATCGAGGCAGGCGGCTTTTTCCTACCGCGGCAAACACGGACCGTTGCTTACTCGTCCGACTCGAGCGGCAACCCGGTGGTTGCTTTCCGATTTCTGGATCCACCCGTTGGCGGAGTTTCGAGCGAAGACGCCTTTGTAGCGTCTGTTCCGGCCATCGTGTCCGCCGGACCACCGCAGATCGGCCCCTACTCCGGCAGCGTCGGGCTGACGACCAGCACAAGTCTCTGGGGGGCAGATGCGAACTTCTTAGCGAAAGCCTGGGAATGTGAAGGTATACGTTGGCAACTTCTAGCCGGTTTTCGATACCTAGGTCTCGACGAAAGTCTGGATCTGTCGTTCACACGCCACGCAATTCCCGGCAGCGGCGCCATGGTATTCTTCCAGGGCAACCCTTATTCGGACCCGAGTTCGGTTAGCGCTTCCGATTCGTTCCAAACACACAATCAATTCTATGGCGGCCAAGTGGGAGCCAAGGGAGAAATGAACTTTGGGATGTTCTTCTTCACCTTTGGCGGTAAGTTGGCCATCGGTGACCTTCACGAATCGCTGAACATCATGGGGACTTCGACGTTAACGCAACCAGGCTCGCCGAACGTCACAGTTCCCGGCGGTCTGTTCGCGGCAGCCAGCAACATTGGCCACTACACGCGGGACGAATTCTCGGTCCTACCCGAACTGGAACTCCGGGTCGGCTGTCATATCAGCGAAAATATTCAGGTTTTCGTCGGCTACAACCTCCTTTATTTGAACCGAGTCGCCCGACCGGGGAGCCAGTTCGATCAGGTAGTCGATACCGGGGGTACTGTAATCGACCCCGGCTTCACTGGTGCGACGACCACCTATCCGAGACCTATCTTCGGCGAAACCAACTTTTGGGCCCAGGGACTCGACTTCGCCGTGCAGTTCTCGTATTGATCTGGCGAGGAAGGCACGTCCCGCCCAAGCCACTTAATTTAGGTTTGCCAAGAAGCTGACGGCTCCCTTCGGGGATAAGCGTTGGTGAAGGAGCTGCGAGGTCGGCAGAGACGTGTGGAGCGGTCGGCATGCGTCGGCTCGGGAACCTGGCCGTACCGCCCGCCTGGCTAGATGGCCTCGCCATGCGCCGAGGGCAACTGCCAGCATGTTCACGCGGAAAACGTGATCCTTGAAGTTCTTGATGAGCCGGAAGAACATTGCAAACCGGGCGAAACCGGCCGAATGGTTCTTACTACCCAACACAATTTCCGTACTCCTGTCGAACTCGGTGCCGCTTAACAGTACAGCGCGGGTTGCCTGAATGCCGATGAATCTGTTATCGGGAGGGAATCCGATGACAGAACAGGAAATCGCGGGTCTCGGGCCTGCCTTCGCAAGTTACCTGGGCCGCTTTCGGAATTGCTTTCGCCAGAAGCGGATCGCTGCCCATTTTGACAGCTACTGTCGGGGGTTGCTGTCCGATTTGCCACGCAAGAGCGTCGAGCCGATTGCTCTGGAGGCCGGCACGGCCGTCCGCACGCTCCAGGAATTCTTGGTCACTGCTCAGTGGGACCACGAAGGTGCGCGCACAAGGCTGCACCGGGACTTGGCTGCGACGGTCGCTGCGCTCCCGGCCGATGCGGTCGGCACGGTCGGGGTTATCGACGAGACCAGTTGCCAGAAGTGGGGCGCGCATACCCCGGGGGTGCAACGACAATACCTGGGTTGTGTCGGCAAGGTGGACAACGGCATCGTCACTGTCCACGTGGCAGTGGCCAAAGGAGATTTCCAGGCTCTTCTGGACGCGGACCTGTACCTGCCTCAGTCGTGGGACGGCGACCGCGAACGCTGCCGTGCCGCCGGCATCCCGGACACGGTAGTTTATCGGCCCAAGTGGCGGATCGCCCTGGACCAGTTGGTCCGACTCGCCGACCACGGCCTGTCGTTCGACTGGTTGGTATTCGACGAGGGCTACGGATCGGCGGTGCCGTTCTTGCAAATCCTCGGCTTGGCGGGGCAGAAGTTCGTGGCTGAAATACCGGTGAATTTTGCGGTCCGCACACGGGCCGGCGGCCACAGCCAGCGTGCCGATGAGCGGCTCACTGCGGCCGACGCCCGGAATGGCCGGCGGCAGCGCTTGGCCCACCGCACGGTCGGCGACTCGGTGTGGCGGGTGCGTAGTGCGACGGTGTGGGTGGTCGACCGTCCGCATACGCTGATTGTGGCCATCAACGAGGCGACCGCCGAGATCAAGTACTTCCTGACCAACGCCACTGGCGAAACTTTGGCGCGGGTGCTGACGGTGGCATTCCGCCGCTGGACGGTGGAGCACAGCTTTCGGCTGGCCAAACAGGAGGCCGGCTTGATGCACTACGAGGGACGTGACTATACCGGCTTGACGCGCCATCTGATCTTGACCTTGGTGGTACTTGGCTTCGTGGCCGGGCAAACGCGGCGGTTGCGGGGGGAAAAATCCACTGGTGACGGCCGAACAAGTATGCCGAGCACTCAACCAACGATTGGCGCTAGTATTCCGTCGTCGCCGCAAGATCCCGCAATTGCAGCACACGAGCCAAATCCTCCGATACCACCAGCGCCGCAACGCACAAGCCGCGAAGTCCCACAAGAAACGGCGGCATAGACGAATCATCTAATGCCGCGCTGTACTGTTAATCGCGGCCGAGCGGCAAGCCTTTCAGCTGTGGACATCCTTATCTGTCTTGGGCGGCAAAGCGATTCCCTGCTCAAGCTGAGGCTGGCCGCCCGCGTGGCTAGCGAAATCGGTTGAGCCAGTGGAATAGGTCCGGGGTCATGGTCTAGAGCCTGAAAGCTAGTGCCTCGCGGGTTTCCCCCCCTCGTTGTTCTGCGAGGTTCCGATTGAGGGTCGGGCATGTCCGCCTTGTTGTTGCCGCTACGCCAGGATTTCCTCTCAGCGGCCGGCGGGGTGAGCGTGGGAGAGCGCCGGCGCGGACCTTTCTACGCGCTTGGCTGTTTTGAGGCACCGCCGTCTCAGGACGATCTTGAGGCTGTCATCGCCGAAGCCGATCCGCTCGCCAAAAACACCGTCTTCCTTAACACTTGGTGTCCGCTTCCTCCAGGGGTCGGGCCGCCGGTCCAGGGCTGGAACGCCCCCTGCCGCGTATCAGGACTGCGGCATGAGTGGTTCTGTTCGGTGGATTATGAAAAGCAGCTATCCGCTTTCGAGGGACTGGCGCGACTGGCTTGGCTCAGTCTGGAAGAAGGGAATCCGGCCTCTCGGCCGACGGCCGAGTGGGGGCGTCGTCCGCGACCGCATGAGCGCTGGATTTGCTTCGTGTTCCAGACACTCCATCGGGCGAAGCGCTTGTCGGCCACCTCGTTGAAACTAGCAAGCGGTACCGGCAAATTACTGTGGTTTGACGGCGATGCCTTTGCGGCGAGTGTGGCGGCCATCGACCTGCACAACCAACGCTCTCTGAAGCAGAAAAGACATGTCCCCAGCACCACCAGGCGCCCGTCGCCAACAGACGCGCGCGGCGAGTGGATGTACAAGAAATGGCTCCAAAATTGGCAACTTAAGCGAATTAGAACGAAGGCAAACGAACTCGCGAAACGCCGAGGATGGTCGGTGATTCTCGAAGACCGTGCTGTACATACGGCGATCGTCCGCTACTGCAAGAAGCTAAAGATCAAGATGCCTCGACGGAAACCGCGCTAGCCCGCCCCGAACGAGCGACCAAATCATCAAGTATTGATGAATAGGGATGAACGACCAAGCAAGACCTGGTTGCTCCAATTACCTCTGTACAAAAACTGCGACCCCAATGCGGCGACTGACATAGAACTACGGTCGTGGTAAGCGAAACACTTCTCCAAGAGATCGAGGCGGACGAAGGTGAATACGTTATTAAAGCGGCCCGGCGCATCCCTTCGGTCCGTCAAGGAAAACGGACGGCTCTCTCTCGAATCCTGCGACCGGTTCTAAAAGGGGTCCGCGGACCGAACAGAGTACGCATCAAACTTGAAGTGGCGAGATTGGCCGGGAAAAGGTCAACCTTCCCCCCCGGCGCGGTCCGCGGTAGCGGGGCGCAGGTTCGGCCTGGAGTCCGCACCGGTGTCCCTCGGTCACTCGCAGGCGGACGCGACGCAGGTTTAAGCGGAGCGCGACCTGACACTCGCCGTCCGCTGGCAACCGAGATCGGGTAGGATACGAGGCAAAGGGACGGCGAGAGCAGCGACTCGCCTATGCTCCGGTCCGGCGAGGTATACCTCCATCCGCGTAGGTCGGCCGGAGCTCACCCGACCTTCGGTGGAGGTGCAGATCCGTGCCACTTGTCACGTCTTTCATCGCGCCGATCCAAGCCAAGGAACGCGCGAGTCTGAAGCGTGCCTTACAAGGTTTGTCGAATTGCATGCGGAAGCGGCCGAGGAATGTTCGTCGCGTAGAACAAGACCCTGGGTATATCGCTCGGCTAGTTAAAGCGATGAAGGCGGTTGGAGATGCAGTTCCGACTCATCGACGCGAGGTTTTCCACGACTATAGATACTGGACTCCGAGCCTAAATCAGGAAGAGACTTGGCTCCGAAACCTCTTGCAACTTTGCCTTGACGCGACGACTGAGAATGTCACCCGCTTTCTGGGACATGATTCCGGCGGGGTATCAGATGGAGTGGGCCGAGGCGGGTCCGTCCGGTTCTTCGACGACATGGCCTATCAGCTCAGGAATAATGTGATGCCAGCATGGCTAATAGCCTTGGCCGCAAACAAGGAACCTGCTGAGAAGCGGACGATGCGGCTGTCCGAGCCACGGAAAGTCCTGTCGCCCACTGACGCTCGAGGACGATGGATGTATAGACTCTGGTTGAAGAACAAGGACTGTAAGCAGATCAAGAGCGAGCTTGCGAAGATTGCCGGGGCTAGAGGATGGGAGCTTCTCGGGTCACCCAGTGCAATTCACACGGCGATCGACCGTTACTGCAAGAAGAATAAAATCAAGATGCCTCGACGGAAACCGCGCTAGCCCGCCCCGAACGAGCGACCAAATCATCAAGTATTGATGAATAGGGATGAATACGGATGAATGACAGAGCTTGAGTGACTTGTTCCAATTTACCTCTGTGCCAAGACTGCCGCATCCATGCGGCGACTAACACAGAGGTACAGTCGTGGTAAGCGAAACACTTCTTCAAGAGATCGAGGCTGGCCAAGGTGAATACCTAACCCAAGCGGCCCGCCGCATTCCTTCCGTCCGTCAAGGGAAGCGGACGACTCTCTCCTGCATCCTGCGGTGGGTTCTGAAAGGCGTCCGCGGCCCCGATGGCCAACGCATAAAACTCGAAGCGGCGCGACTTGCCGGGAAGTGGATAACATCTGCCGCCGCGGTCCGCCGCTTTGTTGCTGCACAAACACCGCGCGATAGCGACATGCCCGTTGCTCCGCGCACGCCACGACAAGCTTTGCGTGCGGCGGAGCAAGCGGGGAAGCGTCTGGCCGCGATGGGGAGTTGATCGCGCAGGAGCCGGTGACAACAGCGCGGATGTCACCACGGTGAAGGATTAACACGGAGTGCTAGCACAAATCTTCCTCATGACTCTCTCAAGCGGTTCGATCGAAGATGATCCAAACTCCTCCGTCTTGAACGGTACACCGTCAGCCGACCGCGCGTCAACCGGCGAACAATGGCCCGCGAATGTACTCCCGCATCATCGGAAGGAGCTACTCGCGAGCGGCATCAGCGCAGCTTGCGTGAAAGATGCCGGCATCTACTCATCCAGCGATCCGATCCACATAGCCCGCCTACTCGGCTGGAATGAACAGGCGAAGCCTATCCGAGACATGGGGTCATGTATTGTCTTCCCGTTCATGGATTCGGCTGGAAGACAAACCGGTTATGCAAGAATCAAGCCAGATCATCCGCGTGAACGAAAAGGCAAGGTCGTCAAATACGAGTCCCCGCTCAAACAACCGAACCGTGCCTATTTCTGTCCTGGCATCGGAGCGACGATTGAAGACTCGGCTTTGCCTCTGTTCTATACCGAAGGCGAAAAGAAAGCGCTGAGCGCTACTTTGCACGGGTTCGCCTGCGTCGGATTAGTAGGTGTCTACGGATTTGCCAAAAAGCGAGAGGACAGGAGCGAGCCGTTCGAGTTTATCCCAGGGCTGGAATGTATCCCCTTGGAGGGGCGGCCAGCTTACGTCGCCTTTGACTCAGACATCCCGGATAAGATAGAGGCCGCATATGGCGAATGGCATCTCTGCGAAACACTCCGCCGGAAGGGAGCGCGGGTCAGGGTTATACGCCTGCCGAACGGGCCGCCGGGAGCGGACGGCAAGCCAACCAAGATGGGCCTGGACGATTTCCTTGTCGTGCACGGCACGGCAGCTTTTCAAAAGCTGATTGACACAGCAGCAGACCCGCAACCACCTCGCGACCCACGGCCGAAGATCTTATGGCACGCTGATGAGCACCGACCCACCTATGAAGTAGTCCGGGCTTTGTCCTCCGACAGGAGCATCTATCAGCGAGGCGGATCCCTCGTAACTGTTGAGACCAACGCACGAGCC
>Ga0326727_10009799_pt1 | contig 23259 bp, 16 predicted proteins | sample MB2enrmetagenome_FD_207643 | JGI IMG/M metagenome (GOLD analysis project Ga0326727, IMG submission 207643) | Lab enriched peat soil microbial communities from McLean, Ithaca, NY, United States - MB29MY | ecosystem: Environmental > Terrestrial > Soil > Wetlands > Peat | place: USA: New York... | reverse complement strand
AGGGGGAGAATATTTTTCACTCCAGCACGTAGTTTTGGATGGCGGCCGCGACACCATCTTCGTCGTTGGCGAGAGTCTTGATCCATTCAGGTTGATGCAGTTCGGGACAGTGATTTCCCATCAGCACGGGCAATCCCGCGTATTGAAGCATCTCGAGGTCGTTGAAATTGTCCCCCAGGGCCATTATCTCGGAAGGCTGGATTCCACAGCGCTCGGCCCAGATCTTCAGCGCGCGACCCTTCGAGCAGCCGCGGTTTAGGACGTCGAGGATGGAAATATTCGTGGTCAGGTATTTCGTCCAGGTTACGTGAATCTTCGACCGGACAGGGGAACCTTCCAGGAGCGTCTCCGCCGGTTCGATGCGTGCCGGCGGCCCACCAATCATCACCTGGATCGGGTCGGTCGCCAGCGCTGCTTCAAGGTCCGGAACGAGCCGCAGGGAATGAGGGCTGTTCTGGGCATACCAATTGAGAGGCCCGTCCGTGGCGGCGTTGTCCTGCATCGTGACTTGACCGTAGCCGGCGGTGTGGAAGATGGCCACCGAGTAGGGACGGAACTCGCGTACTGCTTCCAGAACTTCCCGGGCGACCTGGCGGGAAAGAAAATCCTGGTGCAGGACCTCGCCGGAGGAATTCGCGATGAGCGCGCCGTTGGAGGTAATCAGATTGACGAGGCAGGGTATCTGACTGACCAGCGGCAGGGCGGAATGAAACCTGCGCCCCGTGACAATGACGACCTGGACGTCGCGTTCGACCGCCTGGAGGAGCGCCCGGCGGTTACCCTCCGAGATTTCTCGACGGCTATTCAGCAGGGTGCCGTCAAGATCAATGGCTACGAGACGAATCGGCATGCCGATAGCATTCTAACTCAGCAATCGCCAATCACCAAGAATTGACCTGTTCCAAAGCGCTTGCTAGACTTTACCCTTTAGACTTTAAACTTATGTCCAATGTCACCCACCTCGAGTGCGCGCTCTGTGGAAGGCAGTACGAACCAGGCCGCGTTTACAACCTCTGCGTTTGTGGCGCGCCGCTCCTGGTGCGCTACGACCTTCGCCGGGCAGCGGAGACGATGGTCCGCGAGCGAATGTCCTCGCGGCCGCCCACACTCTGGCGATATCGGGAAGTCCTCCCGGTGACCAACGATCCTTCGATTCTCTGCTTGGGAGAGGGATTCACTCCCCTGATCCACGCCCAGCGGCTCGGCGGTCGGCTGGGGCTTCCCAACCTGTATTTGAAAGACGAAGCTTTGAATCCCACTGGCTCCTTCAAGGCGCGTGGGCTAGCGGTGGCCGTCAGTATGGCCAACGAACTGGGCCTCCGAAAACTGGCGATTCCTTCGGCGGGGAATGCCGGCGGGGCCTTGGCCGCCTATGCCGCACATGGCGGGCTGGAGGCGGCGGTTTTTATGCCGGCGGAGACCCCCCTAATGAATCGGCGGGAGTGTGCTCTGTTGGGCGCGAGGGTCGTGCTCGTCTCCGGCAGCATCAAGGACTGCGCTCGAGCGATGAGGGAACAACTCCAAGACCGGGACTGGTTTGACGTGTCAACTCTCCGCGAGCCCTACCGCCTGGAAGGGAAGAAGACCATGGCCTATGAGGTGGTGGAGCAGCTTGAGCGGCGAGTGCCGCAGGCCATGATCTACCCCACCGGCGGCGGTACAGGGCTGATCGGGATGTGGAAGGCTTTCGACGAGATGGAGGAGCTTGGCTGGATCGGCAGTGCGCGGCCCCGTATGTTTTCAGTACAGGCGCAAGGCTGCGCCCCCATCGTCCGGGCTTTCGCCCAGGGCCGCGACCGCGCCGCAGAGTGGGAAGCACCGCAAACGCTTGCTTCCGGTCTGCGTGTTCCGTCGGCGATCGGCGATTTCATGATGCTGAGGGCGATTCGCGAAAGCCGCGGGTCGGCTCTCGCCGTGCCCGACTCAGAGATGCTTGCCGCCATGCGAGAATTGGCTGAATTTGAGGGCATACTCACTTCGCCGGAGGGCGGGGCAACCCTGGCGGCGCTGAAGAAATTGCTAGCGGATGGATTCCTGGCGGGTCACGAAAGCATCGTCTTGTTCCTGACAGCAAGCGGGTACAAGTATCAAGAAGTGCTCGAAACACTGAGCGGAACCGCGTAGGGGCGGCGCGTGTGGCTGGTCCCCGGGGTTTCTGCATTTCGATCGATGAGAAGGCGCGGCTCCGCCGCTGCGTCTTGCGGAAAGGCTGTGCCTTTCCGGGCGTTCCCAATCTAATTTCTCGTTTCTCGGCGAGGCTGAGCCTCTCCGGTTGAGGCGCAGCCTCAACCGAGGAGTGGGCCCCGAAGCCGACCCCGGAAAGGCTTAGCCTTTCCGCAAGACAGGGCGGCAGAGCCGCTTGGCTCTTGGAGCGGTACCACTGGCTGGATACACGATCTGTAGACTGGAAACTTGAGGGTGCAACCCTTGCGGCCGCCCCGGGCATCCACAAGGGTTGCCCCTACAAATGCTATGCCGAAAACCGAGAGGCTTTATTACACGGATTGCTACCTGCACGAGTTCCAGGCGAGAGTACTTCGCTTCGAGGCCACGCCCGGCGGCTTCAAAGTGTACCTCGACCGGACAGCATTTTACCCTGCTTCGGGCGGGCAACCGGCCGACGCAGGAACTCTCGCCGGTCTCGAAGTCGTCGACGTGATTGACGAGGGCGACGAAATCGCGCACTTCCTCCGACAGGCTCCAGAGAGTGAAGAGGTGACAGGAAAGATCGCTTGGGAGAAGCGGTTCGACCGCATGCAGCAGCACACGGGACAGCACGTCTTGTCCGCTGCGTTCGAAAAGGTGGGCCACTACAAGACCATTTCGTTTCACATGGGGGCGGAGAGTTCGAGCATCGACTTGGATTCCGACCGGCTCGGCTCGAAACAGCTCGAGCAGGCTGAGAGCGCGGCGAATCAGGTGCTCTTCGAGGATCGGCCGGTACGGATCTTTTTTCAGTCGGCGGATGATGCAAGTCGAATGGACCTACGCAAGCCGACTTCACGCGAAGGAGACGTGCGACTTGTCGAGGTTGAGGGGTTTGACCTGTCGGCGTGCGGGGGAACGCACGTTCACCACACGGGCGCCATCGGATTGATCCTGGTGCGCAAGGTCGAGCGCTTGAAGGGATCGACGCGCATCGAGTTCGTGTGCGGCGGTCGTGCCCTCAACTTGGCGCGGCGGGATTTCAGAGTCTTAAGCGAAGCCTCACTGCTGTTTTCGGCCGCTCCGGAGACGCTTCCTGGGCTCATCGCCAAGCAGAGCCAGGAACTGCGCGATGAGATGCGGGGAAGGGAAAAGCTGCTGGAGCGCCTCGCCGAATACCAAGCGGGCGAAATATGGCGCCAGGCGCCAGTCGTTGAGGGGCGGCGCCTGGTGCGCCGGGTCTTTGAGGTGGATGAATCGGCTCAAGTCAAAACGCTGGCGCATGCTTTGATTAAGCTACCCGGTGCAGTGGTTTTGCTGGGAGTCAAGGGTCAGCCCACCAAGCTGTTTTTTGCGCAGACCCCGGGCGGCCCGTCGGAGATGGGCAGCGTCCTCAAACAAACGGTCTCGAAGTTTGGCGGCAAAGGGGGCGGCGGCCGTGATTTTGCGCAGGGCGGGGGACTGGAAGAAAGCCGCTTGGACGAAGCCCTGGCTTACGGAGAGGCGCTGGTGACCGGCGCGCCCCCAGCGTGATCCTTACACCGGAGTCGCGCCCTGTCATCCTGAGCGCGCACCCGTGAGGAACGGCCTTTCTTACAGCGCGTTCTATCGACGTCGACACGGCGGCAACCGCGTGTTATATTGGGACTCTGTACTGAGAACCGAGGGCGCGTAGCTCAGTTGGGAGAGCGCGGCGTTCGCAACGCTGAGGTCGAGGGTTCGAATCCCTTCGCGTCCACCATCTCTTCCTATGCAATGCCCCAAGTGCCATCACGAGAGTCGGCAGGGCGTACAATTCTGCACCCGCTGTCACACACCTCTCCGCTTCACTTGTCCCTCCTGCGGGCATGTTCAGGAACAGGGCGGTAAATGCGAGCGGTGCGGCGTCGATTTCGCGAAATACGCGGCGATGCTGGTTTTCCAGGCGACTGCAGACGTGCAGGACAGGCGAAGACGCTCGCAAGAGCGTGCCTCGCTTGCTAAGCAGATCCTGCTCGTTCCTTTGACGGGAGGACTTTCTCTCCTGAGATATCTCTTCTCGCGCTTCCGGCGCTAGCTGCCACGCCGCATGGCGCAGCGCCGGCACTCTTCTTACCTCTGGCCTTTGCTGGCGATATACCGTTTGGCCTTGGCCAGAAGTTCGCTGGCCTGAGGCATATCCTCGACCGCTTTCTCAACCAACGGGTCGTTCACTAGAGCGATCTCGCTGGCCTCTGTCTTGCCGTAAATGAACTCGACCAAGGGGGGCCGGATGCGGGTCCGGATAAAATCCAAATTGCTGTTGAAGTCCTGATCGGACAGCTGGACTTTCTGGTCGGCAAGGTAATGGCGGAATTCCTGGAGCGTCGCGTCTGTCACCTGAAAGTCGTTGGGAATGGTCTTATGAACCCCCAGATAATACTTGGCGAACCCGAAGAAAACGTCGTGTGTTACCAGCACCTCCTGCGTAGGAGTGAGTTTGGGTTCCTCGTACCTAACGTCCGGCGTGATACCGCCGCCGCCATACACCTCGCGTCCCCCGTCAGTCAGGCGGACATCGCTATGAGGGGTGGGGGCGTTTTCGGGCCGATAGTAATAATCCCATAGGGAGACGTTGTTGTAATCGCGCTGGATCAATCTGCCGCTGGGAGTGTAATAGCGAGCCGTAGTAAGCGCCAGGCCGGTATGCTCGCTGAGCGGAAAAACAGTTTGAACTAAACCCTTGCCGAAGCTCGGCTCACCCATCACCAGGGCGCGGTCGTGATCCTGCAAGGCTCCCGTCACGATTTCCGCCGCACTCGCCGTCATGCGGTTGATGAGCACGACGATGGGATACTCTTTGCCCCCGTCTCCCTTCGTCGTGTAGTAGCGCTTCTCTTGGGAGTGGCGACCATAATGATAGACAATCAACTGGCTCTTTTCGAGGAAGTGGTCCGATACCTCAACCGCTTCCTGGAGCAAGCCACCGGGGTTGCCGCGAAGGTCCAGGACCAAACCTTGGAGATTCTTATTACCCAGTTTCTTCAGCGCTTCGGAGAGTTCGTCGTTTGTGTTCTCGTTGAATCGGTTGATGTGAACGTAACCGATTCCCGGCTTGATCATAAACACATCGTCCACGCTCTCCTGCGAAATCTCGTCGCGCGTAATGTCCACTTCGATGGGCTGCTCGTAACCTTCGCGCGTAACCGTGATGTGTACCTGGGTGCCCTTGGGTCCCTTTAGCTTCTCTGCAACCTCGCGCGTGTCCATCCCCTCCGTGGACTTGCCATTCACCTTGATGATAATGTCATCCGGCCGCAGGCCGGCGCGAAACGCCGGCGAGCCCGGGATGGGAGCCACCACAAAAACTATGAGCTTGCCCAGCTTCCCGGCACGTTGCCCGATCTGCATGCCCACGCCGTAATACTTGCCCTCCTGGTCTTCGCGCAGCAGCGAAAAAGCCCGAGGGTCATAAAAATTCGAGTGAGGGTCCAGGCTGCGCAACGCACCAGGGATGGCGCCGACATTGGTGTCGCTGGGACCATAGATGGCCTTGTCCGGGTCCACTGCATCGGCGTAGTTCTGCTCCACCACGTTGTAAACACGGGTGAATTCAGTGAGGCTGTTCTTGACTTGCGAGTCGTCACCGCCCGTCGTGGCATCGACTTCACGCCCGTACACTCCGCCCAGCAGTGTACAAAGCAGTACCGTGCCCAGAATAATCCAGAGCACCCGTGGCGTCAGTTTCATGTTTAAGCAGCTCCTCACCCTGCGCTCGTCATTATAGCACAGGGAACTTCCGACTCAAAGACACAAAGGCGCTTCTTGCGATCTGTCGCGTCGGCCCTTTGCCCCATGTTTCTTAGACGCTTGGAGTTGACTCCGGGTTGCGGGAAATCTCCTCAGAGCGCCTTCGAGATGTCGTGGCGGGCCGTTTCTGCTAGAATAGTTCCGGCATGCCATCCCAAAGCTTCGTTCATCTTCACCTTCACACCGATTACAGCCTGCTCGACGGGGCCTGTGAAATTGATCGGCTGATGACCCGCGCGGCGGAGCTTAGGATGCCTGCCGTCGCTATCACCGACCACGGCAACCTCTTCGGGGCGGTAAAGTTCTATGAGGCTGCGTTAAAACGGGGACTGAAGCCGATCCTGGGTTGTGAAGTCTACGTGGCGACCACGAGTCGCTTTGACCGCTTGCCGGACTCTGACAGACCTTATCACCTGATTCTTCTCTGCGAAAACGAAAGAGGCTATCGCAACCTCCTCAAGCTGGCATCGTCCGCGTTCCTGGAGGGCTTCTACTATAAGCCCAGGATAGATAAGGGGTTACTGGCGAAACACGCCGATGGGTTGATTGGCTTGTCGGGTTGTTTGCGCGGCGAAGTTTCCGTGGCCCTCAGCGCCGACAAATTCGACGCGGCGCGCCAGGCTGCGTATGACCTTCGCGATATGTTCGGCAAGGGCAATTTCTATCTCGAGATTCAGGACCAAGGTCTCCCGGAAGAGAAGCGGATTAACCCGCAGATGGTCCGTTTGTCGCGAGAGACCGGCGTTCCCCTTGTGGCCACCAACGACTGCCACTACCTCACCCAGGAGGACGCGCGCGCCCAGGACGTGCTGGTTTGCATTCAGACTGGGAAGACCGTCAGTGACTCGAACCGCATGAAATTTGCCACTGACCAGTTCTATTTCAAAACCCCTGAGGAGATGTACGCGATTTTCGGCGAGATTCCGGATGCACTTTCTCGCACCCTGGAAGTGGCTGAGCGCTGCAATGTCCACCTGGAAGCAAAACAGCACGTTTTCCCCCATTTCGAGGTGCCTCCCGGCGAGACGCTAGACAGCTATTTTGAGAAAGTTACCCGCGAGGGGTTCCTCCTTCGGCGGCAAAGGCTTGAGCAGTTGGCGGCGGCAGGGAAGCTGCGGTACCCACTCGAGGCCTATGAGGAACGGCTGGAGCGTGAGATTGAGCTGGTCAAACAGATGCGTTTCGCCGGCTACTTCCTGATCGTCTGGGATTTTATCCGGTATGCGCGCGACAAATGTATTCCCGTCGGTCCGGGGCGTGGTTCGGCAGCCGGCAGCTTGGCTGCATACTCTTTGCACATCACCGATATTGATCCACTCCAGCATGGACTGCTCTTCGAGCGCTTTCTTAACCCCGAGCGGATCAGCTTCCCGGATATCGATATTGACTTCTGCATGCGCCGGCGTGGGGAGGTTATCGACTACGTTACGGATCGGTATGGGCGCGAGAATGTTAGCCAGATTATTACCTTCGGAACGATGGGTGCGAAAGCGGTCATACGCGACGCCGGGCGGGCGCTGGACATCCCATTCGCCGAAGTTGACAGGATTGCCAAGCTCGTCCCCAATACGCTAAACATTAGTCTTTCTGACGCCATTAAACAGACTCCCGAACTCCGCCAACTAAGGGATACCGACTCTCGCATCGCCGACCTGCTCCAGGTGGCGGCACACCTTGAAGGATTCGTACGCCATGCCTCGACCCACGCTGCGGGGGTCGTAATCTCCCCTCAGCCCTTGCAAGAAATTGTCCCGCTCTATAAGAGCAACAAGGAAGAAATCACCACGCAGTACGCGATGGACGACCTGGAAAAGATTGGCCTCCTCAAAATGGATTTTCTGGGTTTGACCACGCTTACCGTTATCGACGATTGCGTGAAGCTGATTGAAGGCACGCGCGGCGAAAGGCTGGATCTGGACAACTTGCCCAGTAATGATGACGCCAGTTATGCCTTGTTGGGCAAAGGTCTGACGGCGGGGATCTTCCAGTTTGAAAGCCGGGGCATGACCGAGATTTTGCAACGCGTCAAGCCAAGCCGCCTGGCGGATTTGACCGCCTTAAACGCCCTTTACCGGCCTGGTCCCCTCCAGGGTGGCATGATCGACGATTACATTGCGCGTAAAAGTGGCAAGAAGCGAGTGACGTACGACCTCCCCCAGCTCAAAGAGATTCTCGAGGAGACTTACGGTGTAATTGTGTATCAGGAGCAGGTCATTCAGATCTTTAACCGGGTTGCGGGGTTCACCTTGGGCGAAGCGGATGTGGTCCGCCGTGCCATGGGAAAGAAAAAGCACGAAGAAATGGTGGCGAACCGCGAGAAGTTCCTGGCCGGGGCAAAACGAAACAATGTCCCTACGGCCAAGGCCGAAAGACTGTGGGAACTGGTCGAACAGTTCGCCGGTTACGGTTTCAACAAGTCGCACTCGGCCGCCTATGCGGTCGTGGCCTATCAGACCGCTTTCCTGAAGACCCATTATCCTGTGGAGTTCATGTCGGCGCTTCTCTCCTCGGAAATCGGGAACCAGGACAAATTGACGAAGTACCTGAATGAGTGCCGGGACATGAACATTCCGATTCTCCCGCCCGACGTCAATTCGAGCGGTCTTCGCTTTACCCCGGCAGGTAACAGCATCCGGTTTGGGCTAACGGCGATTAAGAACGTTGGGGAGTCGGCCATCGAATCGGTGCTGGCCGCGAGAGGCAAGCTCGGGCGCTTTGATACCCTGGTGCAATTCTGTGAGAATGTGGACCTGCGCTTGTTGAACAAGCGTGTGATCGAGAGCCTCATCAAGGCGGGAGCGTTCGATTCGCTGGGCGCGCGCCGGGTGCAGCACATGGCCGTACTTGATCGCGCTATGGAGTTGGGCCAGAAGCGGCAGCGCGAAACGTCGAGCGGCCAGCACGGTTTGTTCATGGGCGATGCCGGACTGGCGCCACCGCCACCTTTGGAATTGCCTGACGTGCCGGACTGGACCGAAGCAGAGCGGCTAGCGGCCGAAAAAGAGGTCTTGGGCTTCTACGTTACCGGTCACCCTCTTGAAAAGTACATGGATCGCCTCGCCGCGATCACACGCCATGACAGCTCTTCGCTGGAGGAACTTCAGCACGATGCGCCGGTGACCTTGGCCGGAATCCTCACCAGTTTGCGCGTCCGGCCGAGCAAGAAAGGCGATCTTTGGGGCAGCGGCATACTTGAGGACCACCGGGGGTCGGTGGAGCTACTGGTTTTCCCGCAGGCCTATCAGCAGCTTCAGGGCGTCCTGAAACCCGACAAAGCCCTACTCATTAAAGGCCGCGTGCGCCACGAAGAAAACCAGCGCACCAAGGTGGCGGTGAGCGAAGCACGACCGCTCGAGGCAGCGATAAACGGTCCCAAGCCGCGCCTGCGCATCCGAGTGGACCTTGACCAAGCCGGCGAGGGTCTTGCCGCAGAGTTGTTGGACGTGCTGTCCGCGCACCCCGGGGGCAATCCACTCATCTTGGAACTTACTCGGGCCGGGGAATTCTCCGCCACTCTGCGTGTTGGCCACCCAAGGACCGTGGCGGCAGATGAGGACGTAATCAACCAGTTGCGAGCCCTGGCCGGAGTCTCCGGTGTTGAACTTGAGAAGCAGTCGAAGGTCGACTCTTGAATCTTAACTATTAAGGACGATCAATGGCAAACCCTACCGACCAACACGCCATAGTCCGCGACATTGAGAAGCAGATTGCCGAACTGGAGCAGTCTTCTGACTCAGAAGTGACGCGCGAGGAAATCGAGCGCCTCCGCCAGCAGTTGGACGCTCTGCGCGATAGGGTCGCCGGCGCCGTTAACGACCCCTGGGATCGAGTCCTGCTCGCTCGTCACCCCCAACGTCCTTACACGCTGGACTACATCCAGATGCTCTTCACCGAATTCACCGAACTGCACGGAGACCGACGATTCGGAGATGATCAGGCCTTAGTAGGCGGGCTCGCCAAATTCGAGGAGAAGCCTGTTGTGGTCATGGGGCATCAGAAGGGGCGCGATACGAAGCAAAAGTTGCTGCGCAACTTCGGCATGACTAACCCGGAAGGCTACCGCAAGGCGTTGCGCTTGATGCGAACTGCGGCCAAATTTGGTTTGCCCATCATAACGTTCGTGGACACGCCCGGGGCCTATCCCGGCATCGGCGCTGAGGAGCGGGGGCAGGCCGAGGCCATCGCATACAATCTAAAGGAGATACCTAAGCAGCGAGTCCCCATTATCGTGATCGTCCACGGCGAGGGCGGCAGCGGCGGGGCACTAGCGATCGCGGTCGGCGATGAGGTCTTGATGCTTGAAAACGCAGTCTATTCAGTTATAGCTCCGGAGAGTTGCTCATCTATTCTGTGGCGCGACTGGAGTCACAAACAAGACGCCGCCCGGGTACTCAAGTTGACTGCCGAAGACATGCTTCGGCTGGAGATCGTGGATTGCGTCGTGCCGGAACCTCCCGGGGGCGCGCACAACAGTCATCAGCTTGCCGCCGACATTCTACGGCCCGTCCTAAGGTCGTGCCTTCAGGAGCTGCAAGCGCTTTCCCCAGAAGCACTTCTGCGACGCCGTCATGAAAAGCTGCGGAAGCTCGCCACATGTGTCACTGGCGGGTGATTTGGCCCGGCCGGCCGGCGGTCCCCTCACTCCAGAGCGGCCTCTCTTTGTTGCTATCCCCACAATGGCGGTATTCCGGTTTTGTCGGTGGTCTTGGTACCTGCCATCCGGACTTGCCAATCGCCCGACTTTAGCGCGACTCTTAAAAGCCTCCAGTTTTCCCTTGACACCCAGCCATTTGTCGTCCACAATTCGCTCGCGATTATCAGGAAATAGGGAAGTGTAGTAGTTCTGTTAACTTAATAGATCCCGAGGAGAAAACTCCATGCGTAGTACCCTTCGAGGCAGTTTGCGCGGAAGTGTGTTGTTATGCCTTTTTTTGGCGGCCGCTTTCGGGCTGTTCGTTGCAACCCCCAACGCAGGGCAGACTGGACCACTCGCCAGTGCCGCTGCGGTTTCTCAAGCTACACCAATCGCCGTACACGGTGCGACCATGAATCTGGCTGATACCCACATCGGCCTGCCGTTCGGAACCAATGGGGTGGATCTTGTTACTCGTGGCAAAGGCGAAGTTCAGGGGAGCAGTGCCTCTTGGCGCGTGCAGCATGCTGGTCGGACTCTCAAAGGCAGAGACCCTCGTTCCCCCTGGCTGTGCCTTATGTGCCACCTCCCCTCCTCTCCCAATCTCTAGGGATATGGCCAAATACGGCGCTTAACGCTGGCTAAGGAATGCCCAAGCCAGTTCCCGCGGCTGAGCCGGCGAGGCGCATGCCGAACTGTTCAGTTTCGTGGACGGGAAGGATTTCTCGCCAGCCCCCTTCATCTCGCGCCCTGTGGTTCAACTACTCCTCAGACCCACCTAGTTTGCGGTCAATAAGTCCCCACTTAACTCGAAGCACGGTCTATTGAGGTGTGAAAAGTCGCCATTTGACGGAAGTCAGTTTACAGGGCCTAGATTAAGAAACTAAAGTGGCTAAGGTCAAGTGGTGGAGTGTACTCCGTTCGCGCAGGGCTGAATTGATTTAAATTCCGTCGTAAATGGGTCTTGGTGGCCTCTTCTTGTTCACTCCAACTCGATCGTCTCGGCCGTTGGTCGCGGCCCGTGACAATCGCCGAGGGCGCCCAGACTCAAGCGGCGGCACGGCGGATCCAGATTGCCGAAAAAACTCAAGGGGCTTTGACGTTCGGTCTCCAGCACGCGACTTTGCGCATGCAAATTCCTGCTTGGGATTCTTGAAACGAGGTGACGAATGAGCATCAGTCCTATCAACGAAGTACCTGCAATCGGCGGTGGATTAGTCCAAATCTCCTCGAGAGAGGACTTGATCCGCCAGCGTCTGGACGAGGAGCGGCGACGCCTCGAGAAGGAAGCCGGGATCACGAAGCGCGCGCCCCAGCACTTTCACAAGCCCATTGAGAACCCCTTTACGAAATCCCAACGTGATCGGACCACCATTCTTTTCGGCGGCCTCACTTGGAAGCACGAAAGTCTCATTCACGGGGCTTTGGAAAGTCTAGGGTACAAATGCGAGGCGCTTCCGGTGCCGAACAAGAAAGCTTTCCAGCTTGGCAAGGAGTATGGCAACAACGGCCAGTGTAATCCGACCTACTTTACAGTAGGTAATCTCGTCGAGTTTGTGCAGGGCCTGGCAGAGAAGGGCATGAGCAAGCAGGAAATCATCGACAAGTATGTTTTCATTACGGCCGGCGCTTGCGGGCCTTGCCGTTTTGGCATGTATGAGGCCGAGTACCGGTTGGCCCTGCGCAATTCCGGCTTCGATGGGTTCCGGGTGCTGCTCTTCCAGCAAGGCGGAGGTCTGAATCAGGCCGAAGCTGAAGCGGGCCTCGAGATGAATCTCGATTTCTTCCTGGGCATCCTGAACGCCATGAACATCGGCGACGTCATTAATGATGTCGCTTACCAGATCCGCCCCTACGAAGTGAATCCCGGAGAAACCGACCGCGTCCTCGAAGAATGCATGAATCTGCTCCACGAGGCCATGCGCAAAAAGCAGCCGTGGACGCTCGAAGGCAAGCTCAACTCACTGCTGGCGAAGACCGGCTTCGCAGGTACCGCGGAATACCTTGGCAAATTCCTGAACCAACTCTACGGCGACGACTACACGGCGGCGCTCAACGAGGTGCGCGAGCGCTTTAACAGCATCCCGGTAGATCGCACACGCGTTAAGCCCCTGGTTAAGGTCACGGGTGAATTCTGGGCCCAGACCACCGAGGGCGACGGGAACTTCAACATGTTCAAGTTCCTGGAAAAGGAAGGGGCGCAGGTCCTCGTCGAACCCATCGGCACCTGGATCATGTACATGATCCACCAGGCCAAGCAGCAGGTTAAGGACGAGCGCGGGCTGGATTTGATCCAGCAGGGCGTTTCGAAGTGGAATTTGACGAAGAAGTTTGGCAGCCATCTGAATAGTAAACAGAAACTTGCCAAACTTAGCGCCGCCGAAGTCATTTTCAAACGTGAGTATCACCGGCTGGTCGATTCTCTGGGCGGAATTGCCCACCACTTAGCCGACCAATACGAACTCCAGCGGCTCGGCCACCCGTTCTACAACTCTCGCGCCGGCGGAGGTGAAGGCCACCTCGAGGTCGCCAAGAACATTTATTATTCCAACAAAGATCTCTGCCACATGGTCCTCAGCCTGAAGCCGTTTGGCTGCATGCCCTCCACTCAGTCGGACGGCGCGCAATCAGCGGTCGTAACCCACTTCAAAGATATGATCTTCATCCCCATTGAAACCTCCGGGGAAGGCGACGTGAACGCGCACAGCCGCGTCCAGATGGCGCTGGGTGAAGCGAAGGTAAGAGCCAAGAATGAAATGAAACGAGTGCTCGAGGAAGCCGGCGTGACCGTCGAGGAGATCAAGGCGTTTGTGGCTGATCATCCCGAGATGCAGCAGCCCATGTACAAGTACGGGCACCGGAAAGGGGTGGTGGGGGTGTCGGCAAACTTCGCGATCCACACGGCCGAACGGATCAAAGCCGAGCGCCGGGAGCGCGTGACCGTGGAGCGAACCAAGGAATTGGCTGCGGTGTAATGGTGGTGGGGCAAACCCTGAAAGAAATCCATCGAGTCTCGGGAAGGAGACACGATTATGCCTACTACCAAACCCAAGCCAGTCCCGGATGGCGTGAACACCATCACCGCCCGCTTGTCCGTGCGTGGGGCAGCCCAGGCGATCGAGTTTTACCAACAGGCATTCGGTGCTCAATTGACCTTCATCCTCAAGACTCCTGATGGCAAAGTCATGCACGCCACCTTGGAGCTCGGGGATTCTCGCTTCCAACTCGGGGACGAGTTACCAGGAATGAATGTTCCCTCGCCGCAAAAGCTGGGTGGCAGTCCTATTGTGCTGCACATCTGCGTGGAAAATGTCGACGAACTATGGAATCGGGCCGTCGCCGCTGGCGCCAAGGTGACGATGCCGCTGGCTAACCAATTCTGGGGCGCTCGTTACGGTCAGGTGCTTGACCCGTTCGGCTTCACCTGGTCTCTTTTCTCGCACGTCGAGGACGTTTCACCCGAAGAGCTGAAACGCCGCGCTGACGGTGCCGTCGCGAAGATGTCCGCTTAACGCCGACGAGCGCAGTGGGCGCAGCGGCAGTTGCGAAGAAAATCTCTACCACAGAGTTCAAGGAGATGAGTTCACTCTGTGGTCTCTGTGCCCTCTGTGGTGATTCCTTTACCGGGAAAGGTGTGAAATGGACCAAGTCAATCCCAAGAACATGATAGTCGGTTTCGACGTCGGCTCCACCACGGTGAAGTCTGTTGTGGTCGATGCCTCCTCCGACCAGATCATCTGGAGCGACTACCAGCGCCACGACACGAAGCAGCCGGAGAAGTGCCTCGAGTTCCTGAATCGCATGGAAGCCGAGGCCGGCATCAAGGCGGGCGAAACCCGGATATTTGTGACCGGGAGCGGCGGCGGCCCCATCGGCCAGCACACCGGGGCGAAATTCGTACAGGAAGTGAACGCGGTTTCGCTCGCTGTTGAGAAACTTTACCCGGAATGCGGCTCGGTCATCGAATTGGGCGGCCAGGACGCCAAGATCATCATCTTCAAGGAAGATCCCGAAACCGGCCGAAAGAAGAAAATCCCCTCCATGAACGACAAGTGCGCGGGAGGTACGGGCGCGGTCATCGACAAGATTAACGCCAAGCTGAGAATCCCCGCCCAAGATCTTTGCAACATGGGCTATCTTGGCCTGAAACTGCACCCGGTAGCCGGCAAATGCGGGGTTTTCGCGGAGACGGACGTCAACGGCCTGCAAAAAAGCGGCGTGCCGCCTGACGAGCTCATGGCGTCGCTTTTCGAAGCCATCATCCAGCAAAATCTATCCGTGCTCACGCGCGGCAACACGTTGCGCCCGGTTGTTCTCTTGCTCGGCGGACCGAATACTTACATCAAGGGAATGAAGGACTGCTGGAAGTTCAATATCCCCAAAGTCTGGGAGGAACGGAATTTCCCCCTGCCGCAGGACAAGGATCCGCAGGAGTTGATTACGGTTCCGAACAACGCCCAGTACTTTGCCGCTCTCGGCTGCGTACGCTTTGCGATGGACGAAGATCCCAACCTCGGCATTTACGCAGGCCGCGAAAAGCTCGAATGGTACATCAACGTCGGACGCACGGAGGAGAAGAAGAAAAAAGGCGGCTCCGGCCTTTACAAGACGGAAGACGAACTCGCCGCATTCAAAGAACGGTACAAGCCCAAGAAATTCGTGCCACACCACTTCCATCCCGGAGATCAGGTCCGCGCTTTCATGGGGATCGACGGCGGCTCGACTTCCACTAAAGCGGTCCTGGTCAACGAATCGGGCGAGGTGATGGTGAAGTGCTACCAACTTTCGAAAGGCAATCCGCTGGAAGACACCATGGAGATGTTCGCCAACCTGCGCAAGCAGGTTGAATCGCAGGGTGCTTCGCTCGAGTTGCTGGGCGTGGGCAGCACGGGATACGCCAAGGACATTCTCAAGGAGGTTCTGAACGCTGACGTGGCCCTGGTCGAAACCGTAGCCCACACCCAGGCGGCTTTGCATTTCTACCGGGACGCTGATGTGATCTGCGATGTGGGCGGGCAGGACATCAAGCTCATCATCCTGCAAGATGGCCGCGTGAAGGACTTCAAGCTGAACACACAGTGCTCAGCGGGCAACGGCTATTTCCTCCAATCCACTTGTGTGGGATTCGGGCACGATGTGGTGCAATACGCCGACCTCGCCTTCAGCGCCAAAGCCATGCCCATGTTCGGGTACGGCTGTGCGGTCTTTATGCAGTCGGACATCGTGGACTTCCAGCGCCAGGGGTGGAAACCCGAAGAAATCATGGCCGGCTTGGCCAACGTGCTGCCCAAGAACATCTGGCTTTACGTCTCGCAGATTCCGAATTTAGCCTCTCTGGGCAAGACCTTCATCTTGCAAGGGGGGACGCAGCACAACCTGGCTGCCGTCAAGGCGCAGGTGGACTTCATCGAATCGCGTTTCAAGGACAAGGGGCAAAAACCCAACGTCATTGTTCACGAACATTGCGGGGAAGCGGGCGCCATTGGGGCCGCCATCGAGTCGCGCCGGCTCTATCAAAACGGCCATCGAACCAGTTTCATCGGATATGAAGCGGTCGAGAAGATCGCTTACGTTACCCATCGCAATGAGAATACGCGCTGCTACTTCTGCAAGAACAAGTGCATGCGAACGTTTATCGACGTCAATATCGCCAGCGCCGACGAATCCTGGAAGAAGTCGAAAATCCCCATCCTGCCGGGCGTCAAGCGCCTGATCGTCGGGAACAGTTGCGAAAAGGGCCTGGTGGAAGACGTCGCCGACATGCGCGAGATCAAGAAGGGCCTGGACGCCGCCAAAAAGGACAATCCCAACATGGCGGAAGTCAGCGCCAAAGCTCCCTTCAAGTCCTACGCGCCCGCGCCGGTTGTTGACCCGTTGCCGAAGTTCGCGTTTACCGGGAAGCAGAAGAAGCGCATCGAGTTGATGAAAAAACGCAAGGACCTGCGCATCGGCATTCCGCGTATCCTCAACATGTACTCCGTGAACCCCATCTTCAGCGCCTACTTCGAGGCGTTGGGAATTCCCGCCGAAAACATCGTCTATTCCGATTTCACGAACGAAAGCCTGTATAAAGAAGGAGCGAAGCGAGGCGCCATCGACCCGTGCTTCCCCTCGAAGGTCGGCATCCCGCACGTCCATAATCTGCTCTATGTGGTCCACAAAAAGAAGCCGCTCAACATCATCTTCTGCCCCATGATTGATGACCTTCCGAGCGACCTCCCGTACGCGCAGGCGCACCGCTCCTGCCCCACGGTCGCCACCACGCCGGAGTCCATCAAAGCGGCGTTCATCAAGGAAGGCGATATTTTCAAGGAGAACAATATCCTCTTCCTGGATACGTTTGTGAATCCGGGCAAGCCGGCGCTATTGGCCAAGCAGCTCTACGATCAGTTCGTGGACATCCTCGGCCTGTCGTGGGAAGAGAATTACCGCGCCGTTGAGGCCGGGCTAAAGGCTCAGGACGAATTCATGAACAAAATCCTGCGCGCCCAGGGCAGGGAAATCCTGAAACGGCTGGAGGCTGAGGACCGCATCGGCATCGTGCTTCTGGGCCGCCCCTACCACAACGATCCGGGCATCAACCACGAAATCCTTGAGGAGTTCCAAAAAATCGGTTACCCGGTTCTCACCTTGCAATCGCTGCCCATCGACGAGGACGTCATTAACCCGCTCTTTGAGGAAGACGTGAAGGCAGGGCTCATCAAGCATCCCATGGACATCAGCGATGCCTGGAAGAACAGCTACAGCGAAAACACCTCGCAAAAGATGTGGGCCGCCAAGTACACGGCGCGGCATCCCAATCTCGTGGCCCTCGAGCTCTCGAGTTTCAAGTGCGGACACGACGCCCCCATCTATACCGCCGTCGAGGAAACCGTCACCAAGTCCGGCACGCCTTACTTCTCCTTCAAGGATATCGACGAAAACAAGCCGACCGGCTCGATCAAGATTCGCGTCGAGACCATCAGCTACTTCCTGAAGCGCTACCGCGAAGATATCCTCCGCCGCAAGCTGAAGCAGTCCGAAATCGACGCCAAGCTGAAAGAGTTCGAAGCGCAACTGCGCGCCCAACTCGATGGCATGCCTGTCGTGGCGCCGCCTCCCGAACCTTATCAGGTCGAGACGCCGGTGGGGATCAATGCGATCCGAAATGGGGACTAGGGACTGGGGATTATTTTCAATTTTGGATTTTAGATTTTGGATTGGCCGGGGCGCGGGGGCACCTGCCCACCCTCAGGATGACAGCCCTCTCCCTTGGGGAGAGGGTGACCCGCAGCCGGCGTTTTCTTCAGCCGGGGCGGGCCGGGTGAGGGGTTGGTTTTGCCACCCGGAAACAAACCTCTGTCCAAGCAAGTCCTCGCTAAGAACCGTTCCTACGGAACTTTTCCCTTTGCCTTCATCCGTGACGAACTCCATTTACAATCCTCGCTTGCCGTGCGAATATTGCCTCCAACTCCAAGCAGCGAGGTTCAATCCGTGGCCAACCCGGCACATGTCAAGATACTGAGGCGAGGAGCCGAAGTCTGGAACAAATGGCGGGAGGGAAATCCCAGGACGGAAATTGACCTCGTAGGTGTGTGCGTAACTGGTTTAGAACTTCCCAGCATAAACCTCCGTGGGCTAAACCTCTCCGGATCGCGGCTCATGGACAACGACTTTTCCGGGGCCGACTTCCGCGACGCGCATTTACCCGAGGTGCATTTATGCGATTGCGTTCTGAACGAGGCGGACTTCAGCCGGGCGTTCGCAGTCTATGTAAACCTAAGCGACGCTAAGCTGAACCGGGCAAAGTTCCAACGAACTTACTTTGAATATGTGAACCTCAGCTTTGCGGAACTCAAGGGCGCAGATTTCGCTGGGGTAACGATGGACGCGACGGTATTCGGTGACAATGACCTGAGCGAAGTCCAGGGCCTAGAAACGGTGCACCACCGCGGGCCCTCAACCGTCGGCATTGACACCATCTTGAGATCCAGAGGCAAGATTCCGGAGGACTTCCTCCGTGGCTGCGGCGTGCCTGAGGATTTCATCATCTACATGGAGTCGCTGGTGGGCAAGCCCATCGAGTTGTACTCATGCTTCATCAGCTACTCGAGCAAGGACGACGACTTCGCCAAGCGGCTGCATGTAGATCTACAGGCCCAGAAGGTACGCTGCTGGTTTGCGCCCGAGGATCTGAAGATCGGGGACAAGTTCCGAACGCGCATTGACGAGGCCGTTCGCGTCCACGACAAGCTGCTCCTCGTTCTTTCGAAGAACTCCGTCAACAGCGCTTGGGTTGAGAAAGAGGTCGAGACTGCCTTCGAGAAGGAGCACCGCCAAGGCGGCAAGCCTGTGCTGTTCCCGATTCGTCTTGACGACGCGGTGGTGCAAACTGACCAAGCCTGGGCCGCTGATATTCGCCGCACACGCCACATCGGCGACTTCACTCACTGGAAGGACCACGACGCTTATCAGCAAGCCTTTCAGCGGCTGTTGCGAGACCTGAAAGCAGAGCAGAAAGCTCCAGGTCACGAATTAGAAGCGACGTCGCGTTAATGGGCAACGAACCCCCTCACCCGTCCCGCTCCGGCTGATGAAAGCGCCGGCAGCGGGACACCCTCTCCCCCAAGGGGGAGAGGGCTATGGAATCCAATCCCAAAGGCTGGCAGCCGTTAGGAACTCTCTCCTGCGCGTGTATAATTGCCGCGTCGGTCAGAGCATGGTACGATTATGAGTAGCTGGGCTGAACATGGAACACACCGCCGTTTTCAAGAAAGTGCCGGAAGGTTATATCGGTTGGGTGGAAGAGTTGCCTGGCGCGAACACGCAAGGCGAGACGCTTGAAGAAGCTCGCGAGAACCTTCACGAAGCCGTCCAGTTGGTTCTCGAAGCGATTCGCGTACTGAAAGAGAGGCACCCAAAGTAGGGCGTTGGCATCAATATCTGGGCGTTCCGGGAAGCAGGAGAGCGACAGCGCATTCCCCAACCCTAGACCCCATTCCCTAGCCCCTAGTACCGAGGAGTATCATGCCATTCGAATTAGACAAGATCATGTTTGAGGTTTATAAAGAGTCCACCTACTCCGGGAAATACCGCGTGGTCTATTTCACGGAGTTGCAGGACCACAACAAGGAAGCGGAGATCAATCGCGCCATGGCGGGAGAGCATTTCCTTGACGGTTTTATCCGCGCCTACCGCAAGGACCAAGCCAAACAAGTCATCGACAAACTGCTCAGCCGCCTGAACGATGGCGAGGCGGTTAGCAAGGCGGATTTCGAGCAGGAACTGAAGCCCTTCACGCCAAATTGAGTCATCGAGCCATTGATTCATTGGGCCATTGGGTCATTGAGCCATTGAAAAACCTGCTCGTCCGCGGGAAAGCGTTAGTTCAATGACTCAATCACGCAATGACTCAATGGCCCAATGACTCAATGGCCCAATGAATCAATGGCCCAATGACTCAATCACCCAATGCCTCAATGGATCAATTGATCCAGCGCATCCGCAGGCCCTGCGGCGCTCAATTCGAGGCGTGCTCCCTCCCGGCTAACATCCAAGTTCTGGACGATCGGGCTCGGCCCGGAACCACCCGCCGCAGCCGCAAACACCGGCGCCGACTTGAGAAGATTCAAAAGCTGGAACAGCCCTGCGGCGGTTTCGGGCGAATTGCAGACCACGCTGATGTGAGCCACGAAGCCGCCGTCCCAATCGATGCGATACAGGACTGCCAGGATCGGCTGCATAAAGGCCGTCAAATCTACGCTAGACTTCTTGCCTCCCGCCAGCCAGGGCGTCGCCACATTGGCCGCGGCCCTCCCGGTCAGGATTCCCCATTGAGGAGACGTTCCGTCGAGTTCGGCTTCGTAGCCTTGGAGGGCCTGGTTTGCTTCCAGGGGCGGAGCGTAGCCCTCGCGCACATCTAAGAGGGCTTTCAGGTCGTGCAATCGGCCGAAAGCGGCCAGGGTGGAATCGAGAAAAGTGAAAAAGGTATCGTCCTGGTCGGCGCCCGAACCAAAGGCGTAGAGGTCGCAGCCGTCGTAGGACCGGACCGGCAACTGGGTCTTGGTGAAATACTCGCTCACTTTATCGGGTTCGAAGCGTCCTGCCGCTACGCCGAAACTCCCCGGCCCGCTCGGGGAGTCGCCGCGCCAGCCCAGCATCACCTCATCGACGTCCTTCTCGGGGTTGATGCCCAACGAATGGAGGAACTCCTGAAATCCGTGCAACTGTTGATAAAGAACATGCCGGCGGATCTGGGGATAATCCGCCGAAGACCGCAGTTGCGCGAAGCTCGAGTACGCAATCTGCTGCGTGTCAGCGGGAAAATAGGCCAGCCCCGAGCGCGCAGCTTCCTGGGCGCCCAGCGGCCCGGAACAGGCAAGAATTATGCCGGCGGCCCACACGGCGCGCGCCAGCGTCGACTTGGCATGGTCACGATGCGTCATGGTCTGAGTTCTACGTGCTCCCTCGTACTCCCTTATAGGATGCGGAAAAACGCTGTCAAGTCTGTCATTCTGAGCGCAGCGAGGAATCTCGCTCGGTGCGCTCTGCCGTCCTGAACCAGGGCGAGATTCCTCGCTGCGTTCGGAATGACAACATTCACGATAATCTTAAGGCAACTGGTGGACCTCCGTGGCCACCTGAACTTCGGCCGGCACGGTCCAACTCTCCACCCCGTACGTCGTAGCGCTCTGCTCATAGAAAAGCAACCCCTTGGCCAAGAGGAAATGGGCGCCAGGGTTATCGAGGCTGGACAGATTCGCAAGGCCGGAATAAACGGTTTGCTGGTTAACGAGGGCCGTAATCGGCGCGCCCTGAAACAGAGGTGAGCAGGGAACCAGGGTGAAGCCTCCGTCTACGCCGTCGGTGGCGACGCTGACAGGGGTGCTCGGGTTCGTGGAGAGGTTTCCCAGAACGGACTGCAGGCCCAGAAACACCGCGCGCGCCGTGGCACTCGAGACCGCGGCCGATCCGCTGGGGAGCGTGCCATGGACGACCACGCGCTGGCCTACCGCGAGGCTGTTGGGGCCATACGAGAAGCCGGCAAAATCCGCTCCCGGCGCGCTGATTCCGAAAGTCGTCGATGCAGACGCGACATTAACCGTCAACAGGGAGAAGACCGGCACCCGGCTGCTCACGTCGGGATTCTCCTGTTGGACCAGCATAGTGAATTGCGTAGCGTTGCCCGTCGGCGGCGTCACGGCGGTGATTAAGCCGACAAAAGCCGCTTGGCCACTCGACGCGTCCTCTAGAGCCTCGGGGACAACAGCGTTGGCAACAATGTTCAGATTGGCGTCGAGAACAGCGCTCATTTCCACAAAGGTCCCGGGAGTCAGCCCACCCAGGCCGGAGACGCCGACGAAGCTCGTGGAACTGTTGACGCTGACCGTGAAGGTTGGAGCGTTTGGGCTGGAGATCGTGAAGCCTCCAAGGAAGGACGGATTGGTTGAAGGTGTGCTGACACTCTGAACGACCCCGCTTAAATCGTCAAACTGGGCATAACCCGTGCTTCCCGATGCCGAGGCGACAGTCGCGCTGAAAGTGGGGGTCGCCGTGAACTGACCGCCGGCGCCGGCGGTAACCGAATTAAGGAGGTTGAAGTCGAGTTGCAAGGCGAGGCTGCTGGCGCTGGCAACGGTAATTGCCGGGTTGAAAGGCAGACTGACGACCAGGGTTGGCATGGCCGGCACGACGGTCTTGATCGAGGGCGGGTTGGTAGACGTATCCATGTACGTCAGTTGTGGGTTGGAAAGAGTCATTCCCAAGGCGGTGTAAGGTCCGGGAGGAGCGCTTGAAAGGCTAAACACGGTGGCGAAGTCCATCAGGGAGGCAAAATCCACCGTCACCGCCGAGCCACCGGAAAGGACCGATACCGGCGTCGAACCTGATTGCGGCGTCAATGTCAGGCCGGTGATCGTGACCGTGAAAGAAAGTACGCCACAGAAGGGAGTGTCGCCACCGAAAATCGCCAGCGTTCCCGGGGTAGTAACGATGTGTGGCGTGGTTCCGGACGCACCCGGACCGCTGCAACCGCTCTCCAGAAGAACGCCTGCGGCCGCTACCAGCGCCATGGCCAGCATGTACTTTTTCACCGGACGTTACCTCCCGGCAGGGAGCCGTGGCCGAGGGTCACGGCGGTCCTGTGTAGCCGCGTGCTTGCCACTGTCCCGGCCTCTCCATGCGACTTGCAGGTTTCGGTTCGTTTGCGCAAGATATGACGTTCTTGCTCCCTGGAGGCCTTAATTCGTGTTGATTCGCACGCAAAAAGCGCGAAATTTGCACCATTCAAAAAAGTGATGTCATTTGTTCTAAAGCACTTATTGAGTTCGTTCCCACTATTTTTGATTATTTGCATGGCCCGGCTTTCCGCTCCCCCTCGCCGGCCAGGGGCACGGTCTTCCGGTTGGTTGAGGCGCAATCCTTGCAAACCGGTGCCGGGGCTCGTCTGCGACATAATGTCTCCCACAAGACAACAGTTATAGGCTATCATGGCTCTCGGCGGTTGTCAAGCGAAAAGTGCAAACAAAAAAGGCGTTGACGAAGTGCAAACGCGAGATGGGACAAAATGGCAGCGCGGCGCTTCGCCGCTAATGGCACCTACCAGGGCCCAAGAGTTTCGGAACGAGAGATAGACTACCGCCAGCCGAGGCTTAGAGTCGGGCCTTCTCCAGGGCTGTTCCAGAACATTCCCCAAGCTTTCCTATTTTCGCATTCACAAAAAGGGCTTGCTTTTC
>Ga0326727_10009798_pt1 | contig 23259 bp, 20 predicted proteins | sample MB2enrmetagenome_FD_207643 | JGI IMG/M metagenome (GOLD analysis project Ga0326727, IMG submission 207643) | Lab enriched peat soil microbial communities from McLean, Ithaca, NY, United States - MB29MY | ecosystem: Environmental > Terrestrial > Soil > Wetlands > Peat | place: USA: New York... | reverse complement strand
ACCTGGGTGGGCGTCTGGGTGAGAGATGTCACCGCGAGTCCCGAAAGCATTTCGCGCGTTTCGAGCCGCTCAAGCCGTAAGCCGCGTTTCATAGATTTGCTCCGCATGAGAAAGTTCCTCGATCAACTGGCGTGCATTCTTGCCCCAAAACCGGGACCGTCAGGCACCGGAAATGGTCGGCGTAATGTCTCAATAAACGCGCGGCCGCCGGTTTTATTGCACCCGCCGGGTAAGAATTTTTGTCTGTAAAATAGAAAAGATACGCAATGTAGAGGAAGGCGACGCGGGGTCTATGTATAACAGAGCTTAGACGCGGGCAGAGCAACCAGATGGCCGCATTGGCAGGAGCCCGGCCCAGGCATGTCTAGGTGCCCACTGCAATAAGCTATAACGGCCCGCGTTAATAGAAAGTATTGGGTCCCCTGAGCCAAGTGAGGCTGCGTGCCAGTGGGGCGCACCGCCCCCCTCGGGTACGTGGACCGCTTGGCACCGCGAAGACTCGCGCCCCGCGAATACCATGGCCGCAAGAGGTCTAGCCCACACACTCGGCTTCGCAACGGCCGCGGTCATGCTGCTTTTCCCACCCGTGGCCCGCGCCGCAAGTTACTCTTGGACGGCCACGTTACCATCCGCCGACTGGTCGGTGAAGGGTAACTGGGGCGGGACCGTGCCTGCCTCAGGCGACTATGCCTATATCATCAACGGCGGGACCGCGACGGTCAGCTCGCTGGGAGACGCGTGCGGAACTCTTTCGCTCGGCAGCTCAGCCGGCGCCGGCTCACTGCTGCTGCAGGGCGGCGGACTATCCGCAGCCACCCAATATATGGGCTATTCCGGCAAAGGCACGGTCACGCAATCCGGCGGCAGCGACGCGGTGTCCGGTACGCTATGCCTCGGCTATAGCGCCGGCAGCAACGGAAGCTACAATCTTACCGGCGGCTCGCTGTCGATCACCTCGACCGAGTACGGCCTGTACGTGGGCTCGTCCGGCACGGGGACCTTCACGCAGTCCGGCGGCACCGTCTCCATGAACTCCGGCGCCGGCGGCATGTACCTCGGCTTCGCCGCCGGCAGCAGCGGAAGTTACACGCTGAGCAGCACCGGCTCCTTGTCCGCATACGCGCAGTACGTGGGCACCTCCGGCAGCGGGAGCTTCGCGCAATCCGGCGGCACCAGCTCGGTCACCACCGCCCTCTATCTCGGCTACAATTCCGGCGGCAGCGGGACCTATAACATGACCGGCGGTTCGTTGTCGGTCCCCTCCGCCGTCTGGGGCCTCTATGCGGGCTATTCCGGCGGCGGGACCTTCACGCAGTCGGGCGGAACCAACTCCGCCACGAGCCTCTCCCTCGCCTACAGCTCCGGCTCCACCGGCTCCTACAATCTCAATCCAACCGGCCTGCTGTCTTCGACCACGCAGTATCTCGGCTACGCCGGCACGGGCAACTTCACGCAACTCGGCGGCAGCAACACCGCCGGCACCCAATACCTCGGCTACAGTTCCGGCGGCAGCGGGAGCTACACCCTTAGCGGTACCGGCGCACTATCCGCGACCAATCAGTATGTCGGCTACTCCGGCACGGGCAGCTTCACGCAATCCGGCGGCAGCAATGCGGTGTCCAGCTCCCTGTGCCTCGGTTACACCTCCGGCAGCGGCGGAAGCTACAATCTCAACGGCGGCTCGCTGTCCGTCGCCTCGACCCAGTACGGCCTGTACGTGGGCTCCTCCGGCACGGGGACCCTCACCCAATCCGGCGGCACCGACTCGGTGTCCGGCACCCTCTACCTCGGCTACGCCTCCGGCGGCAGCGGCACCTGCGTGCTCAGCGGCACGGGGCAACTGTCTACGGCCAACCTCTGGCTGGGCAACGCCGGCAGCGGAACTTTCACGCAATACACCGGGACGAATTCGGTCCTCGGCAAATTCGTCCTCGGCAACAGCCCCGGCTCCAGCGGGAACTACACCTTCAACGGCGGGCAACTGTCCGCGCCCAACACCTGGGTCGGCTATTCGGGCACGGGGCTTTTCACGCAATCGGGCGGGACCAATTCGGTTCTCGACCAGCTTGTCCTGGGCAACAGTCTCAGTTCCAGCGGAACCTACGACATGACCGGCGGCTCGCTGTCGGTCGCCTCGACCCAGTACGGCCTGTACGTGGGCTATTCCGGTGGAGGGACGTTCACGCAGTCGGGCGGGACCAATTCCAGCGCGGCGCTCTCGCTCGGCTATAGTTCCGGCTCCAGCGGATCCTACAAGCTGAGCAACAGCGGACAGTTGACGGCGACGAACATTTGGCTGGGTTGTTCGGGTACGGGGACCTTTACGCAATCCGGCGGCACCGATTCCGCCACGAATCTCACGCTCGGCCTCAATTCCGGCTCCAGCGGCACTTACAACCTCAGCGGTGGAATGCTCGCCGTCGCAAGCCTCGCCGCCGGAAGCGGAACCGCCGCGATGAACCTGAGCGGCGGCACCCTCAGCGCCGCTGGGTCGATGTCCACCTCGCTTCCCATCGCGCTGAACACCAGCGGCGGCAGGGGCACCATCGACACCGGCGGCTATGCCGTGGCGCTTGCCGGCGCCCTTTCCGGCCCCGGCGGCCTGATCAAGGCCGGTAGCGGCACGCTGACATTGACCGCCAGCAACAGGTACAGCGGCGGCACGTCGGTCGGCGGCGGGGTGCTTGCGGCCGAGAACGCCTCGGCGATCCCCGGCGGGTCGCTGCTGTCGATCGGCGCAAACGGCTCCGTGGTGCTGGGCACGCCGGGCGCCACCGAGCCGCTGGGCGTGCTCTCCGGCGGGGCGGGCCCATTGGATTCGCAGCCCTCGACCAGCAGCATGGCTACGGCGACCCCGGCCCTGGGCGGCGGCGTTAACGCCACACCGGAGCCCGGCACGCTGGCTCTCTTGGCTGCCGCGGCCGCTTGTGGCCTGGCCGCCCTGCGGTGGACGAAGGGAATTGCGGATTAGCCCGCATTTGTCACCAACGTGTGCCACGGCTTGCCGTAAGGCGAGCCGTGAAAAGGCACAACGACTGGCACTGCTTCGTAGAAGCAGTGGCACACTGTCACACAACGGCCGGGGAGTGGAATGCAGCTCCCCTCTCTGGTCCTTCCGCCTTCATGCACCCGGCATCATTCCGCCGCGGGTTGCGATTCCACGATCTTGCGATCCGCCTCGCTGAGCTTGGTCAGCGGCACCTGGATGACCGAGCCGTCCTCGGTCTCCAGCGACAGTTTGCCGTCCTTGACGCCGCGGGCGCGAGCCTTGACGGCGAATCGGCCCGTGGCGTCTTTCCACGTTCGGTAGCCCCGTTTTGCCGTGTCCGCGGCGGGCGTCTCGGCGGTCTCGACGCCGAGTTTCTTGAGTTCCTCGGCCGCCAGCTTGGCCACTTCCGTGTCCGGATACGTGGAGATGATCCGCTGGAAGGCTGTCGCGGCCTTTTTCGCATCATGCGATGACGCGGCCGCGAGCTGGGCCCGATCCAGGGCTTCGGCCTGGCGCAGCGTGTCGGCGAAGTCCGGCACACGCTGGTATTTGCGGGCCGCGGCAGTCAGGTCCGCCTTGAGCGTCGGCAGCGCTGCAAGCGTGCGTTTGGCCCTTGCATAGGCCAGCGCGGCCGCGAACGTGGCGTTGCCGTCCGAGAGCTTCTCGTCGACCTCCTTGAGCACCGCCTTGCCTTCCTCGGTCCAGTCGGCCACCAGCTTGTTGGCCTCCACGGCCGGCTTCGCATGACTGTCGAAAGCGCCCAGCGGACCGAGTTTCTTCACGGTCAACAGGGCTTTGACGGCCGCGGCCAGGTCGCCCTTCGCGTGTGCCTGCTTGGCGTCTTCCACGGCCTTTTTCAAGAGCGTGAGTTCTTTGCTGGAAAGGTTCTTGCCTATCTTTTCGGCCTGGGTGGTCAACAACTGGCGGAGTTCTTCGCTCTCCATGATGCCGCTGTGGCTGAAGAGCTTTTCGCCGTTGGTCCCCACCACGTAGACGAAGGGCAGCATGTCGCCGGGGTGGCCGTACTTCTGTTGGCACTTCTCGCCTTCGGCCTCATCGACGTTGATGAAGACGTAGACGAATTGGGAGACCAGGGGCGCGATCGCCGGCTCTTCCAGATGTTTGAGCACGGCCTGGGTCAGGCCGCAGGTGTGGCGGCCCGCCACGATCAGCAGCGGCCGGCCGCTCTCGCGGGACTGCTTTTCCGCCTCTTCGCGAGTCATCGCGCCGGCCCGGGCGGGCAAGAGGCAAAGGAAACTGATCGTGAGCACAAGGACCGGGAGCATTCGAGATCGCATGGTCGTGATCCTCCACGGGTTGGGATTCCGCAGGCCGCGGTCAATCGGGCGGACGCCTCCGGCAGCCGCTCGCGCTCCCTGACATGCCGGAGATCGAATCGAACGACGCGCATCTGGTTATACACCACCGCCATGCCCCGGCCAAGACCACAGGTGCACACGTGTCCTCCGACACGTGGCTGGAATGTTCCAGAGGAATCACCTGCGAATCGCAGGCGAATTTGTCGGATGTCGCATCCACGACGATGGTTGCGACGATTTCAACAACGAATGTAGGAGGCACACGGCGTGTGCCTGCTACAATTTCGGTAACCCATTCTCTTGCCCTAACCGTGGGACCAGAGGCTCAACTTTGCTTGTGGCCGATCATCGCAAGCTCATTTGGCTGCGTCCTTCGCCTCATAGACCACCATGATCGCCGGCCGCGACTTGACGTCCTTGGCCAGGGGCGTGCATAGCACGATGTAGTCGTTGTGATCGCCGTGTACGAGGAAGCCGTGGTTCTCGTGCCGGCCGTCGGTGAGGAACTGGACCGCCGCGGTGAAGTCCCAGTCCGTCACCACGCCGCTGCCCGCGGGACCGAGGCAGGCCAGCGCCGGCCAGAAGTCGGGGTCCTCGCCGTAGTAAAGACCGTTGACGGCCTTCCAGTGCTTGCCCGGGGCGTAGAAGTAGCAGTTGGCCTGCTTGTCGTCCCAATCGCGATTGCAGAACTCGGCCGCCCACAGGTTGGGCCGGTCCGGCCCGTTGCTCGTGCTCCCTCCCGGGTTGGTGCGTGAGAGGACCAGCCGGGCGGCGAGGATCGACGACCCCTTGGGGATGCTCGACAGATCCGCGCGGAACAGGACGCAGCGATGCCGCATGAACAGCTCCACCTGCTCGTACTTGCTCTGGGCGGCCTCGCGGCCCGGATTGGGTCCGTCCGGACCGTGGCAATTCAGATAGGCGTATTTCCAGCCTGTGTAAATCGTGTCCGGATGGGCCGGATCGCAGCCCTTGTCGCCTTCGCGGAAGACCGCCGTCACGGCCTTGGGATGGCCCTGCTTGAGCTGCTGGAACTGGGTGTTGAATTCCTGCTCCACCTGGCGCATCGTCTTGGCGGGGGGCTTGCTCCAACGCGGCTTCAGCAGCTCGGCCAAGGCATCCAGGTTGGCCACTTCCAGGTCCGATCCCAACACCTTGAACTTGGGCATGGCTCGCGTCCGCTGGTACTGGCGGGCGGCGGCCACCGAGTAGCCGTCCTGGCAGTAAGGCGAGTACCAATTCACCACGTGCGGCTCGGGCCACTCGCTGCTGAGCCGGATGTTGTCGACCAGCAAGACCTGCCCCTTGGCCGGCCGGAACGTGCCGATCACGAGCGACGTGACTTCCTCCCGGTCGCCGGGCCCCCGGTATAGCAGGGTTACTTCGTTTCGCCCGGGCAGGAGCATCATCGTCCTTTCCCAATAGGGCTGCGCGCCACCCGGGTCCGCCTGGCCCCGATTAACGCGGAAGTAGGCCACGCACGCCCCGGCGACCGTGAGATCGGCCTTGATCGTCGCAAAGCGCTTCCAGTTTCGCAGCGGCAGCCGGCTTGTGCCGAGGACCGGCCAGTCGCCGCCGTTGAACGTCAGCTTGAGGCTGTGCTTGCCGGAGGTGACTCCCTCGGTCGACCATTCCGCCTTGGGCGCCGGCTGCTCGGCTTTGACCTCGGGCAGCTTGGCGGGCGACCAACATGCGATGTCGGCCGCGTCCTCGAAATCCAGCAGCGACACCTCCGCCGGCTCATCGTCTGGCGAGCCTTCCAAGCGGATGTTGTCAAACACCAGGGCAACAGCTTCCTTGCTGGGCGGCAGAAAGATAGAAGCCAGCTTGAGCTTCGTGCGGTCGAGTTTCTCAAGCGTCCTCGTGCGGACCAACGCCTGGAGGTCCACGCTGATTGTCGAGCGGCCCGGCGGGGCCGCCAGACCGTCCTCGTTGTAACGCGAGCCGAAGCCGAAGCTGCCCGCATCATCGACCCTGACACCGTACGCCACGGGCGTGTTCTGCGGATTGAACACGTCGGCCTTGAGCCAGCGGTAATTCTTGAACTCGGCCAGGGCCTTGGCATCCGTGATCGAAAGGCTCTTGAACCCGGCCTTGTCGCTGGGGAGCCGGAAGGCGCAGCGGCCGTCGGTGGCGTGCTCGTGTACGATCTGTCCCTCGCCCTTGGCATAGTCCGGGCCGCCCGGCTCGAAGCTGGAAAGCAAGAAGCACCGCTGGGCCTTGGCGGCCGCCGTCACCTCCGCCGCGGCCTGCAAAACCGCAGCCAGCTCGCACGCCGCCACCGCTAGGCCCGTCAGGCAGACAATCGCCAGCGTTCGCAGATTCATCACCATAGATCGTGCTCCCTTCAAGTCTTGTCATTTTGGCCGAAGGATGCCGCGCTGCTGGAGCCAGCGGGCACAGGTCTTGGTCCATTCCCCGCAAGGGCCGTCCTGGCGGACGCCGAAGCCGTGGCCGCCGCTGGCGTAAATGTGCAGCTCGCAGGACACGCCCGCCCGCTTGAGCGCCAGGTAGAACATGATGTCGTTGTCGCTTTGGCTCCGCGGGCCGGGATCGTCGGAGGTGTGTACGAGGAACAAGGGCGGCACGTCGCCGCCGATCCGCAGCGTCGGTGAGAGCCGCCCCCGGTCCAGCTCGTAGAGGTAGCCGGAATAGGCCATGATGCCGAAGTCCGGCCGGCAGCTTACGCGATCGATCTCATCGCTGGGCGGGTAGCTGCGTTGTGAGAAGTTGGTGGCCGTGGCCGCCACCAGGTGCCCGCCGGCCGAGAAGCCGATCATGCCGATCCGCCGCGGATCGATGTGCCACTCCGCGGCCTTGCTCCGCACCAGGCTGATCGCCCGCTGAGCGTCTTTGAGCGGGCCCGGGGCGGGAATCTCCTTCTTTTCGCCGGGCCGCCGCGGGCAACGGTACTTGAGGATCATGCCGGTCATGCCCAGCGAATTGAGCCACTGGGCCGCCTCCACTCCTTCGAAGTCCCACGCCAGGCTATGATAGCCGCCGCCGGGACAGATGACCACCGCCGCGCCGTTCTGCTTCTCCCGCGGCGGGCGGTAGATGGTCAGCGTCGGCCGCGTGACGTTGGTCAGCCGTCTCTTGTATTTCTCCTCCTCGCCGGGCAGCGGGCCGAGCCATTTCTCCGCGCCGATCGCGGCCGCATCATCTCCCGCCGGCTTTCCCGGCCAGACATCCACCACCAGCGGCTCGGCCGCCCGGGCAGCGGAAAGGAGGCTCCCAGACAAGAACAATGCAATCGTGGGCAATCGCATCGTAATAATCCTCGACCTCATAACGGTACCCTTGCAAACCGGAGATTCAAGGTCCCCTCTCCCTCCGGGAGAGGGTTAGGGTGAGGGCTCCCGGGCGAACAGTCCAACTCCACCCACCCGCCCTGGGCAACCCGCTGCGAATCAGCCACCTGCCGGCACTTCCCCTTTGTCGGGCCGAAAATCGCCCACCACATGCCCCCGCACGATGGTGAACGTCAGCGTGCGGTCCTCCAGGCTCACCCAGGGCAGCAGGGCCTCGTCGATGTGACGCAGGAAGTCGGCAACCTGGGCGTCCTCGATGCCTGCATGATCGAAGAGGAACCCCATTCCGTTCCCGGGATGCTGGGTACCTAGTCGGTAATAATTTCCCCGAGTCGAATGTATCCGGCACACTCCGTGTGCCGCCTCCCAACGGCACACGGAGTGTGCCGGATACGCTTATTCCGCCCCGAGCCCCGACCGACTTGTAGCGGCGACCGCGGGAGCTCACCCCCACGACGGAAGCCCCCGCCACCCACGGAATACCCGATGCCCGAGTTGCTGACGTTGATCCGAAACGGGCCGAGCCCTACGCTCCTACGATAAGTCCAGCTCATGTGAGCCCCCCCGTTACGCTCCAGCCTCGTTCATGCCCCTTGTTGATCCGCTCCTTCGCCTCGGCGATGCCCAGGACTGCCGGGGACGGGCGGCAGTGGGGGAGGGGTCTATGGGAACCGAACCTATCCCGGCTTGCCCTTGGGGCCCCTACCGATTGTCGCCACAATCCGGTTCCCGAGACTCTTTCGGAGTTCGGCGGGTTTGTCCCACACGATGTGGTTCAGGTGGCTGGTATCAAAATGTGCATGGGCCATCTCATCCTTGTGACACATCCAAATTACTGGCAGGCCCATTCCCATTGCGTACCCAGCCTCGAAGTAGACACCGTTCCTGTGCTCGGTAACATCAGCCACAAGGAAGCGGCTCTCCTTGATTCGGGCGATGATTTCAAAAACTATGTCGCCAAGGAACTCTCGCCGATCAACCCTAATGGCCTCGTACCCCGCGTCCAGTTCGACGGCTGGCATGATCGCCTCGTCATACGCCCGGCGCAACAAGGGGCCGAATTTGCCGTCGTCTGCGAAAGACATAGCGACAAACGCGTGCGGCGACTCAAGGGTGGGAACGCGCCCTGCCTCCTGCCAGCCCCCTGGCGTGAGGCAATACTGGTGGTGTGCGTGGCCACCGGAGTCGTGCTCGTCGACAAACCCCGCGTTCTTGATGTACCGAAGATAAAAGCCGAACTTTTCAGCATTTGCTGCAAAGCAAATCGGATAGTCCGTTGCACCGTTCAGGACGATCCCCTCGCCGGGGAATCGTGATTTCTGGGCGAGGTAGCCAAGAAGGTAGCGGACCTTGCTGGGCACGTCATTCCTACCTGGCACTTGGGGCGCGGTTTCATCACGATCCTCTGCGGTAATTCTCCACGGACGACCTGTGAGTTCGTAATGCCGCCTGGCCATCGCCGAGAGCGCAGGCTTCCGGCTGTCTGGAATGCCAGTAAGAAACACGAATTTATCAAGGCCGTACTTCCCGCAGGTCGCACATTCCACCGGGTAGAATGGGAGCCCGTCGTCGTCAACTTGACATTGCAGAGGCCCCTCGAGCGGCCGGTCACATAGTGGACACTGTCGCTGCCTCTGGCTGGTAGAACTCATTTTACGCTCCGGCTAACGGCCCTTTGCCAGGAGGGTGGCCGACCGGGCCATCTCCTCTCCCCTGCCGCCCAATCCCTCCACCATCGGCGGGAACTGCTCCGACGCAGCCTAAACGTGGTCCACGACATCTCGGTAGTTCTGCATCAGTGATCGCCACGATCTCGCCGCCCTCTCCAGCACCCCATCCCAATCAGCACGCCGAACTGTCTCTCGCCCCGGGACGCCAACCGCCCTCACCCTGGCCCTCTCCCGGAGGGAGAGGGGACCATAGCGCCGCCTACTCCTCCCACCCATGCGCGTCGCGGACGGCGATCATGGCGCGAAGAATGCTTTGCCAGGTCTCGGGCTTCATCATCACGGCGTTGGGGAACATGCAGCCGTCCCAGCAGACGTGCCGGATCCGTTTGGTCAGTTCGCCCTTCTCGTCGCGGAGCCAGTAGCCGGCGTGGCGAGGGATGTCCAGCTTGCCGGCCGGGTCGTCGGGCAGACAGTGGCGGCCCGTCTTGTCGTGCGAGCCGCTGCCGTGCACCGTGCCGTCGTTCTGGGCCACGTGGAAGTCGATCGTCCAGGGCCGCAGGGCGGCGGTCAATTGCCAGTAAGCCCCGTCGAACCGCTCCCGCTGGCTCCAATCGAAGTCCTGCGGCAGGATGGCGTCCTCCGGGGCGTTGTAGCCCAAGAGGTACAGCAGGGTGTGGGCCATGTCGGCCTCCAGGCCGAGGGTCGCGGGGCAGTCCACCATTTCCAGCAGGTCGACCATTTTCCGCCAACTGTGCATGCCGCCCCAGCAGATTTCCCCCTCGGCGGCCAGCCGCTCGCCGTGGTCCTCGGCGATCTTGGCGGCCTCGCGGAAGGTCTCGGCGATGCGGCGCTGGTTGCCGGCGGGGTCCTCGTACCACGGGCCGACCGGCGAGGCGGAGTCGATCCGCACCACGCCGTTGGGCCGCACGCCGAGCTGCCGCAGCCGCTCGGCGATGCGGCAGCCCTTGCGGACCTGCCCGAGAAACCGGGCCCGGTCCTGCTCGCCTCCCATGGCGGAGCCGCCGCCGGTCGGCGGCCACACCGGGGCCACGACCGTGCCGATCTCGAGGTTGCGGGAGCGGGCCTGCTCGGCCAACTGCCGGATCTCGTCGTCGCGCGAGTCGATGTTGATGTGCGGGGCGTAGAGGAACAGGTCGAAGCCGTCGAAGCGGACGCCTTCCCACTCGGCCTGGGCCGTCAGGTCGAGCATGGTCTCCAGGTCGATGGGCGGCTCGCCGCCGTCCCCCTTGCCGACCACGCCCGGCCAGGCGGCGTTGTGGAGTTTCGGATAGTTGTTCGGGTGTTCGTAGGTCACTTTGTCCTCCGATTTGCCTTCTGGGCCCACTCGATGAACTCGCGCACGACGCCGTTCTCGCCGATTACCGCTCGGCGATTGATGAACCGCATGAGGTCCGCTGGTTTCAGGAAAGGAAAGGCGACGCTGCGTTGACTGGCAACGTACTTGCCTCTGCTCAGGCGGTAGAACTGCAGGCGGCCGCGATGGGATTGCCAGATTTCGGGAACGCCGATTTTGGCGAACACCGGCAGCCGCGGTATCGAGGATTTTGTCACGTCGATCTCGATCACCAGGTCGGGCGGCGGGTCCTTTTCGGGTTCGTAGGTCTCCTTGCAGTGCACCTGGGGCTCGTGCGCCAAGTAATAAGCCTTGTCCGGCTGAAGCCCTCGCCCGCCTTTGGCCGCCCGCAACGTCGTAGACCCGATGCTTTGAATCGGGAAATCCATCACGAACGCCAGGGTCTCGATCATCCGCGCGGCAAGGCTGCCGACCCAGTCGTGTTCCTTTCGCGGGCTCATCATCTCCAGGGTCCCTTCGTCGTAGGTATGTCGCAAGGAGAAGTCGGGCGTTGCGTCCAGGAGCTTCAGGTAATCCTCCCACGTTACGCCGTAAAGCACACGGCGCATTTCCAGGGCGCCCTCGTCGTAGGTGTGGCGGAGGTGGTACTCGCCCAGTGCATCGAGGATGCCTTCGTACGTGGCCCACGGAACGCCGTAGAGGACCACGTATTCGGACTCGGCGCCGGCGGAACTCTTGGTCGCGGTTTTCATGGGCACGGCGGCACGAAAGTTTCCAGTTGGGCGATGAGGCGGGGCAACTCCACCGTCGCTACCTCCCAGACGGTCGGGAAATCATCTTTCTGCATACTGCACCTGGGCGCTGGCAAGGATGCGGTCGCGGAGACGCGGATTGAGGTACTTCTCCGGCACCATGTCCACTTTGTGGCCGCCGAAAAGTCGCGACAACTCCCCCTCGATTCTGAAGATCTCGAAGCCGACCGTATGGCCCGGCTCAAACTCGTAGAGGACGTCGATGTCGCTGTCCGGCCGGAAGTCGTCGCGGAGCACCGAGCCGAACAAGGACAGCTTGCGGATATGGTGCCGGCGGCAGAAATCCGCGATTGCCTCGGGCGGCGGCGGGACAATCTTATCGGTAACCGGCATGGCGTGCTCCTTGGCCACCGCCGTCGCGTTTTCTTGACAGCAACCCTAAGCGAAGAGCTCGTCTTCGACAAGCTTCAGGTACTTGTTCACGTAGAACATGTCGGGCTCGCCCCGGGCGGCACGGGCGCGGATCGAGAACCCTGGGGCTTTAGGATCGAGGGAATTGAATAGGACTAGGCCGATGCCAAACGCTCGCGCCAGTGCGTCGAGGCGCGTGATGTCCTCGTCGGAGGAAGCCTGCGGAACAACGATGTACGACCTGTGCGAGAAGAGCTTATAGGAGCAGGCCTGCCCAAACGCCGTTATGAGCCCGGCAACGTCCAGTTTGACCTCGGCAGATACGATCTCCGTCGACGGTTTTATGATATCCGATCTTCGCGGTTCCCGCACACCAATCACGTCCGGCGTACCCCACTTGTCCTTGAACTTGTTACCGCCCAGGGCAATTGCCCGTGTGCATTCCTCAAGCTCGTTCACGAGCCACCGGCGGAACGGTTCGTAGAAATCCTCCTCCTTGATTTTCGCGGCCGCAGCTTCCTTACGAATCTCGGCTTCAGCCTCGCCATCCCCCATGAACGCCGTTGCCCGGTACAAGCCGCGCGTGGGCTGGTAGATGTTGTCCGGCAGCTCGGTGCGGAAGCTGCCGAGCGAGGAAATGATATAGTTTGTTGTGATGCCCGGGAGAGCCTGGGAGATTTCGCCTATAAGCTCGGACCAACGCTTGCCCTCCGGGGAGGCGACAATCAACTCGACTGCCTTCTTTTTGACCTGGTCGTATTTGGTCATCGCCTGCTCCTCGATTCCCGTTTGGCCCGCGGGGCGCCATCCGACGGCTCCGCGCATTATCCCGCCGGGCACCCTCCCGTGTCAATCGCTGCCCAACAGCGCGGGCGCCTGTGGGGGGCTACGTTCGTCTTTTTCGTCCCGAGGGCGTGGAAGGGCGGCCACGCGAACGCCGGCGGTGCAGGGGGCCTTCGCGCGCCGCCGGGGCCTCGATACCGAAAGAGCGGCGGATGTCGTCGCTGGTCAAGGTAGCGCCCCGGCGCCGTCGCTTTTCGAGCATTCCCCAGAACTCAACGTCGCCAGCCAGCAGCATTTCTTCGAGATCCCGGCCCTCGACGCCGATCACGAGCGCGGCAGGCCTGCCACGGCGGGTGATGAGAACCCGTTGGTGCTGCGATTCTTCAACGAATGCACTGAGATTCGTCTTAGCTTCTTTCAGACCGATCAATTTCACAGAATGTCCCTTGTGGTCTTGTGGCCCGGCTTTTTCCGGACGGCCCGAATGCTGACCACTCCCTCGCAGAGCTCGTACCCGGCATCCCCACCTTCGTGTTCGCAGGCCGCCACGTCGTAAAAGACCCGGTACTGGCCGACCCGAAGCTGCCAAACGGGCTCCAGGTGCTCGAAAGGCAGGCGTTCGCCCGGACGAATGATCTTCTTGTGCCTGCTGTTGCGGTTCGGCTCGTGCGCGAGTTGCTCGTCCACCGCGTCGATGATCCGCCGGACCTCATAAGCGCGAAGCCTCATGCACCGCATGTCGTGCCGCGCCTCGTCGCCCCAGCGAATCTCGTACACGGCGAAGTGGTCACTTGGGTGGTTACTTTACTCAATTCTAGCCTATCGCTCGCAGTCCGGTCAACCCCGCTCCTTCGGGCGCGACCGCCGCAGGAACTCGTTCACCAGCCGGCCCTCCCCGGCCCGCCCGGCCAGCGATTCCCCAATCCCAGAGGCGGGGCCGCGAGCGGCGGGCAAGCCCGCCCGCCAGCCTCCCAATCCCTGATCCCTAAGGCCTCTTCCTATGATCCCCGATCATCGGCATGTTCTTGTGCACCGTGGGGCCGAAGTAGCGCAGTCCCACCAGCGGCTCGCCGCCCGTGTTCTCGATCTGGACGCCGCGGGTGGCCGCCTCGTGCGTGAGGAACACCTCGTCCCACGGCTCTTCGCCGAAGTGGATCATCACCGGCGCCTGGATCGCGACCTTGCCGATGCGGCCGGCGCCCTGCACCGTGATCCAGCCGCTGGCGCCGGGGTCCCGCAGCAGGCACTTGGCCCCCGGCTGGACGGTCAGCTCCTTGGCCGAGAAGAGTTGCTCGCCGTCGAACAGCCCGTAGTCGATCCAGCGGTCGGTATAACCCTTGCCCGAGCAGGACGCATCGACGATCGGCTCGACGTAGGTGTGCTCTTTGAAGCAGGGATCGACGTTCTTCTCCCAGTCGAGCTGGGCGATGATGTAGTCCAGGTCGTGGTGCTTGTCCTTGGGCACGTCTTTCACCAAGAGGTCCCAGGGCACTTCGCGGCCCTCGACCAGCGACTGGAACATGCCGAAGACGTCGGAACCCCACTGCGGCTCGTAGGTACACAGGGAGCCGGGGGCGTGCAGCACGCCGGCGGGGATCATCCAGCCGCTGCCCGGCTTCAGGCGGTAGGCCTTGGAGAGGTCGAGGATGCCGTTATCGCCCTTGTCCCAGTTTTCCAGGCAGCGGCGGACGTCGCCCTGCGTGGTGCCCGGCTCCAGGCCCATGAACGTGTAGTCGAAGTGGTTCTCGGCGGCGTTGAGCTGGGGGGGGAAGTAGTAGCACTCGGGCTTGCCCTGCTGGCCGGTGCGGGCGGCGTCTACGGCCTTCTGGTGCATGTGATGCGGGATGGGGCCCATGTTGTCGAAGAATTTCGAGTAGACCGGCCAGCGGCCGTACTTCTCGAAGATGGCCTTGCCTACCAGCCGCAGTCCCGCCTCGGCCACGGCGTCGCGCAAGAGAAACCGCTGGCCCTCGAAGACGCAGTAGCTCAGGCCCTCGTCGGGGGTGCGGCCTTCGTTGGCCGCCTCGGTAGTGCTGGCGAACCAGCGCTCGTCGATGCCGCCGCGGTGCGTGCCCAGGGCGTACCAGTCGGTCGGGGCCAGCTTGATCCGCTTGCCCGGATGGAGGAAGTTCCGCGGCACCCAAGTGGGCGTCAGCCGCAGAATGCCTTCCCCGGCGTCCAGGGCTTGCTGGAGAATCTTCCCCACGTTATCGGTCTTCACAACGGGTGATGCGGGCATGATCGTTTGCTCCTATGGATTTGGCTTGGAAAGCTCGCTTGGGCCTGCTGATCCGACGCCGCTGGCGCGGTCTCGCCGGACGTTCCGATTCCGGGTATGATACCCGGTGGGTGTGCATCCGCAAGTGGGGGGTGAGCGTTTCGGCGGCCGGCGGCTGGCAGATCGTCCGATTGACGGTGCTCGCGCCCGGGATTAGACTGACTCGCGTGGTAAGGCGGATCGCATGGAATGCGCGGTACAAAAGCAGGTAGGCTCGTACTACACCCCCGGCGAGGTGGTGGAGTCGCTTGTTCGATGGGCGGTTCGTTCCCCCGACGATCGTCTGCTTGATCCCTCATGCGGCGATGGGCGGTTCCTTGCCGCCCATTCCAACAGCGTGGGGGTCGAGCACCAAGCGACGGCTGCCCGGCTGGCTCACCGGCTGGCGCCGACCTCACCGATCCACGAGGGCGATTTCTTCGCTTGGGCGGCAGCGACGCACGAGAGATTCTCCTGCGCCGCCGGGAACCCCCCGTTCATTCGGTACCAACGCTTTGGGGGCGAGGTGCGCCGCCGGGCAATCCGCTTGTGCGCCGCGCATGGCGCGAAGTTCACGGCGCTCGCGTCCTCCTGGGCGCCATTCATCGTCGCCGCCTCAACTTTGTTGAGGCCCGGCGGGCGCATGGCGTTTGTAGTGCCCGCGGAGATCGGGCACGCTCCTTATGCTCGACCGGTGCTGCAACATCTTGCGGCAAACTTTGACTGGGTTCAAGTCATTGCGATTCGGCGGAAACTCTTCCCGGAGCTCTCGGAGGACTGCTGGCTCCTCTACTGCAGCGGCTTTGGGGGACGAGCCGATGAGCTGGCCTTTTCGACCATCGACAGATTCCGGTTCGCCGAGACCCCGCCGCAGGCCGACCTTCTCGTTCCGCTCAACGACTGGCGCGGCTGGGGCTGCCGGCTTCGGCCCTTTTTGCTTCCCGCGGAAACCCGGTCTTCGTACCGCGCATGGGCCGAGGCCCCGGATTGCCCGCACTTGAAGCACGTGGCCCGCGTGGGGATCGGTTATGTAACAGGGGCAAATGACTTCTTTCATCTCAGGCCATCCGAGGCGGAACGGTCGCGAATTCCCGGCGGTTTTCTGCACCCGGCGGTCCGGAGCGGTCGCTATCTCGTCGGCTCAGCAATCACGGACTCGACGGTTGAGGGGTGGCGGCGGCAAGATGAGCCGATGTTGCTGTTGCGGTTGGAACGGTCGGATCATCTTTCACAGGCCGTGAAGAATTACCTCGACTCCGCGCAGGGCAAGACGGCCCGGGAGACTTACAAGTGCCGCAACCGCCGCCCCTGGTACGTGGTGCCTGACGTCCGCGTGCCCGACGCGTTTCTCTCGTACATGATTGGTACTTCACCCGCACTCGTCGCCAATCGCGCCAGGTGCGTGGCTACGAATTCCGTGCACGTCGTCAGGCTGAACGGGAGCATGTCTTTGGCTGAGCTGCAGGCAAGGTGGCATCAACCACTGACTGCGCTGAGTTGCGAGGTCGAGGGCCATCCGCTTGGTGGTGGAATGCTCAAGCTGGAGCCGCGCGAGGCCGGCAACGTGCTGCTCGCCCCGCGGGTGGCCCGCGCGCGAAAGGAGGAGGCCCGGATCGGCGAGGGGATCGAAATCATGCGAACCTGGAGGCACTATGGCCAAGACGCCGCCCGTTTGCCGTTGGATTAGCCTCCGTGACGCCCTCAGGGCGTTCGCCGAGAATGTGTCCGGCCATCAGGGCTCGGGCCACATCAAGCCCTTGCACTGGTACGTCGCCTGTCGTCTGGTTCTCGAAGGCGGCTTCCATCCCGATGACATTACTCCTCGCCTTCCGTTTGTGGTCACGGAGCGCGGCCGCCAGAACATACTCCAATACGTGCCCGAGGAAGGCCGATCCGGCGAACGAACCGTCTTGGGCGGGCTGAAGACAAAGGACGTGGATGTCGTTGCGAGCAAGCCGGGGATCGGGCCGGTCATCGGCGTGTCGATGAAGGGCACACTCAACGCATTTCGCAATCTCACAAACCGCATGGAGGAAGCCGTCGGCGACTGTACGAACCTGCACATCTCCTATCCGGCCTTGGTCTACGGATTCCTCCACGTACTCCGAGGGAATCGGGAGGCGGATGGTCTTCTTGCCGCCGATGTTGCCGTATGCCTCGACGGCACGGTCTCGGATGCGATCGATCGCTACCACGACGTTATGGCGCGGCTGGCAGGCCGCAACGACTTGCGCAATGACACAACCAGATATGAGGCCGTCGCCCTGGCGGTCGTCAATCCGGATCCGCCTGATGTTGGCGCCACGCTTGACACCTTCCCGCCGAAAGACAGCCCGCTGCTGCTGAGCGAATTCTTCGTAAAACTCTACCAGCAGTATGACCAGAGGTTCGTCTACGCGGCCCCGGGATTGGAGTCGGTCACCCGACGCTTGGCGTGGTCGGAGGATTCGCCCGCGTTGGCCGAAGGGCCTCCCCTGGAATACGAGCCTCGCCTGGACCACACCCGGCAGTGAGCGGCGGGTTGCTCAACCCTCGTAAGCGGTTGCCGGCGCAGCAGAAGATTGGAGAGGATTCTCATGGCCACACGCGCATGGACCCTCGTCGACCAGGACCAGGACCTCTACGTCGACCAGATCGTCTTGGGACCGCAGCAGGTCGGCGGGCCGGCTGCCGGCTACTCGGTCTTGAAGCGGACCCTGCGGGCCGGGCAGTCGCAAGGGGTCGAAGTGGTCGAGGTCCAAAGCGGCGATCTCCGCTTCACCCTGCTGCCGACCCGCGGCATGGGCCTCTGGAAAGCCGGGCACCATCCGAAGGATGGTCGGGGCAGCCTCGAGCTCGGCTGGAGGTCGCCGGTCCGCGGACCAGTCCACCCGGCCCTGGTCCGCCTGGCGGAGCCCGGCGGGCTGGGCTGGCTCGACGGCTTCGACGAGCTGTTGGTGCGCTGCGGCCTGGAGAGCAACGGGGCCCCGGAGTTCGCCCCCGACGGCCGCCTGCTCTACGGACTGCACGGTAAGATCGCCAACATCCCCGCCCACAAGGTCGAGGTGGCCATCGACGGCGAGGCGGGCGAGATTTCGGTCACCGGCACGGTCGACGAGGCCCGCCTGTTCGGCAACAAGCTCCGCCTGGAATCGACCTGCGCGACTCGGGTGGGCCGGCCCACCATCCGCATCACCGACAGGGTGACCAGCCTCTCGGCCGAGCCGGCGGACCTGGAGTTGCTCTATCACGTCAACTTCGGGCCGCCGCTGTTGAGCCCGGGGGCGAAGGTGCTGCTGCCGCTGCGGAGGCTGGCCCCGCGGGACGCCGTTGCCGCGGCCGATCTGCCGGCCTGGGACACCTACGGCCCCGAGACGCCGGGGCTGGGCGAAGCCTGCTTCTTTTGCGACCTGGCGGCCGACGCCGCCGGGCGGACGCAGGCCGTGCTGCGGAGCCCCTCGGGCACGCAGGGCGTGAGCCTGAAATTCGCCAAGAGCCAGCTTCCCTGCTTCACGCTCTGGAAGAGCTGCCGGGCAGTTGCGGACGGCTACGTCACCGGCCTGGAGCCCGGATTGAACTATCCCAACGTGAAATCGTTCGAGCGGCGGGCGGGGCGAGTCGCCGTGCTCATGCCGGGCCAGTCGCGGACGTTCGAGCTGGAGATCGAGCCGCTGGCCGACGCCGACGCGGTCCGCGACGCCGCGGCCGCCGTGGCCGCCCTGCAGCGCGGCACCGTCCCCGAGGTCCTTCCCTCACCCGACCCCGCCTGGTCGGCGGGATAGACAGCCGGCGGCAACCGTGGGACAATGATACCTTTGCCGCGCGGCGCCCGATTCGACCCGCGTTGATGCGAGGCTCCTCAAATGCTAGAAGAGTTTACGGTCGACAACTTCAAGTCGCTGATCAACGTCAGCTTCCGGCCCCGCGAGCAGAACCTGCTCTTGGGCATGAACAACGCCGGCAAGACGAACCTGTGCCAGGCGCTACGGTTCCTGTCCGGCACGACGCGGCTCCCGTTGGCCGAATGCGCAGATCAAACGGCCGGCGGTGTGCCGGGGCTGCAAAACTTCAGCCTGCGTAAGCCAACGATTGACTTTGGTGTAAGGGCGGCTGTACCGTTTGAGGGCGAATCGCTCTCCTTCGACTACCGCCTCAGCGTAATCCCCCGGTCGACTACCACCGGTGAGTGGCTGGGGCTGCACAGCGAGCGCTTATACGTAACCGGCGCAGCGTTCGACAACACGCTCCTCCTTGAGGACTCCGGCCGCCACCTGCTGGTCCTGGACGAGCGGGACGCCCGGAGGGGGCAGGAGACCCCCATCCACGTGCACTCGCCGCGCGACAGGACGGCGCTTTTTAACGTCTGGGACTCGGAAGAGACCGCGCGGGCGAACTGTTTCAAGAAGTACATCGCGTCCTGGCAGTATTATGCGTTGTCGGTGGCGGCATTGCGCGGTTTCGACCACCTGCCGGGCTTCACTGTGCTGAACACGAATGGCAACAACCTGGCCTCGGTGGTGTACCAACTAAAAACGGAGAATGAGCGCGGATATCGGAGGTTGCTCACACATCTGCGGACCGTGGAGCCGTCGGTTGACGTAATCAATTTCCACGTTCCGGCGAAAGACAAGGTTTTCATGGTTTTTGAGGACAAGAACGGGAACCAGCTCCCGGCGGGCAGCGCCTCCAGCGGCACCCTAAGATACCTCGCACTGCTTTACGTGCTGGCCGTGCAGCCACAGGGAGAGATGGGCTCGCTACGAATCATCGAGGAGCCCGAGAATGGCATCTACGTCGGCTACTTGAAGCACCTGCTGGCGCTGGCGAGCGAGGCCGATCCGCCGCAACAACTGATCTTCACGTCCCACTCGCCGTATTTCATTGACCTCTTCGACGATCGGCTCGACAGCATATTCGTTCTGAAAGGCGGCCAACAACACTCCACCGTCACGCAGCCCGATCCGGAACTGGTCAGAAAGCGGCTTGAAAAATTCCCCCTCGGCGAGCAGCACTTCCAGGAAATGCTGGGATGAGGATCGGCTACTACATACAAGGGGCCGCCGACGAAGCTCTCGTACACGGGCTGGCCGCGCGGTGGTGCCCCGGCGCGGACTTGGGCGCGCGCAAGTTTCGCGGCGAGTCAGGCATCTCATTTCGGCGAGAGATTGCTAAAAACCTCTGGGACCTCCGCGACAACAGCCGGTGCGATTATCTCGTGGTGCTTACGGACTCCGACGAGAACCCTTGGAGAGATGTGAAGCGACGCGAGGCGGAACGGATTCCGCCCGACTGCCGGCACCTTTGCGTCTTTGGCGTGGCCGAGCGCAATATCGAATGTTGGCTGGCAGCGGATCGCGACGCGCTTGCCCGGGAACTCGGCTGCGAGGCCGCGGAGATCCCAGTGGATGATCCGTCAGGCTTCGTCAAGAGGGCTTTTGGGCTGGGCAAGCGCGATGCCGCGAGAGAAGAGGCCAAGGAGCGGGTCGCGCGCTTCGTAACCGGCGCGCCATTGTGGTCTTGGATTAGGCGATCGGAATCGTTCCAGGCGTTCTACGAAGATGCCCGTGCACTGGCGGCGCAGGGAAAGTGCCAAATCCGCAACGAAAGGGAACGCGATTAGCCTCCGCAGACGCAGCTTTCAAAACACACCATATTGGCCATGCCGCTAGACAAGACCACGATCGCAGGAAGCTTGGCCGAGCGGCTCGGCCGCGGGCCGCAATGGGTCGTCCGCGCCCCCGGCCGGGTCAATCTGATCGGCGAGCACACCGACTACAACGACGGATTCGTGCTGCCGCTGGCCATCGACCGAGCGGCCTGGATCGCGCTAGTGGCCCGCGACGACTCCCGCGTGGTCGTGCATTCGCTGGATTATCAGGAGACCCGCGAGTTCTCGCTGGCGGGTTTCCGCCAGGAGCAGGCCGGCTGGATCGAATACCTCAAGGGCGTGGCCTGGAGTCTGCAAGAGGCCGGGTACAAGCTCCGCGGCTGGGAAGGGGTGCTGGCGGGCGACGTGCCGGTGGGGGCCGGCCTTTCCTCCTCGGCCGCCTTGGAAGTGGCCTGTGCGCGGGCCTTCGCCGCCGCCAGCGGCTTTGCCTGGGAGCCGGCCGCGATGGCCAAGCTTGCGCAGCGGGCCGAGAATCAGTGGGTCGGCGTCAATTGCGGCATCATGGACCAGTTGATCTCGGCCACCGGCCGGCAGGGCCACGCCATGCTGATCGACTGCCGTTGGCTGGCGGTCACGCCGGCCCCGCTGCCGCCCGGCACGGCGGTGGTCGTGCTCGATACGGGGACGCGGCGGGGGCTGGTCGATTCGGCCTATAACGAGCGGCGGAGCCAGTGCGAGGCGGCGGCGCGATTCTTCCACGTCCCGGCCCTCCGCGACGTGACCGTCGAGCTGTTCCAGCAGCAGGCCGCCGGCCTGGACCCGATCACCCGCCGCCGCGCCCGGCACGTGATCACCGAGGATGAGCGGACGCTCTTGGCCGTGGAGATGATGCGGCAAGGCGACGTGGCTGCACTGGGGCAACTGATGAACCAAAGCCACGCCAGCCTCCGCGACGATTACGAAGTGTCCAGCGACGCCCTGGACGCGATGGTCGATTATGCCCAGCGCCATGCCGCCTGCCACGGCGCCCGCATGACCGGGGCCGGCTTCGGCGGCTGCGCCGTGGCGCTGGTCCGGGCCGGGGAGGTCGGGGAGTTCGTCGGTGCGACCGGCGCCGCCTACCGGGTCAAGACCGGCCACGCGCCGGCGGTCTACGTCTGCCAGGCGACCGACGGGGCAGCCGTCGTCGAGTAAAGGGCCCGATGCACTCGCCCGACGACACGATTGCCGCCATCGCTTCGCCGCCGGGAGGGGCGGCCCGCGGGATCGTCCGCCTGAGCGGACCGGGACTGCGGGATTGCCTGGAGCGGTGCTTCCGCCCGGACCCGTACGTCCAACTGCCCTCGCTTGCCGGCCCGACGGCCGTCGCGGGACTGCTCTGGCTGCCGGGCTTCGCCGCGCCGGTGGCGTGCGACCTCTACCTTTGGCCGCTTAAGCGGAGCTATACGGGCCAGTCGATGGCGGAGATGCACACGCTCGGCTCGATGCCGATCCTGGAGGCCGTGCTGCGGGCCGTCTTGGCCGGCGGGGCCCGGCTGGCCGAGCCGGGGGAGTTCACGCTACGGGCCTTCCTCTCCGGCCGCATCGACCTGACCCAGGCCGAGGCCGTGCTGGGGGTGATCGAAGCCGAGCGGCCCGAGGAGCTCGACGCGGCCCTGGCGCAGATGGCCGGCGGGCTGGCCGCGCCGCTCGGGCAGTTGCGGGATACCTTGCTGGAGCTGCTCTCGCAGGTCGAGGCCGGCCTCGATTTCGCCGACGAAGACCTGGCCTTCATCTCCCCCGCGCAACTGGCCGCACAACTGGAAGCCGCGGCCGCCCAGGTCGCCCGCCTGTCGGAGCGGATCGTTTTGCGGGGCGACGCGGCCGAGCCGGTCCGCGTGGTCCTTATGGGCCTCCCCAATACGGGCAAGAGCAGCCTATTCAATGCTTTGGCCGGCGGGGCCGAGGCACTGGTCTCCCACCAGCCTGGCACCACCCGCGATTATCTGACCGCCGAGCTGGACTTGGACGGTGTGAAGTGCCAGTTGATCGATACGGCGGGGATCGACGAAGAAATCGGCGGCGGTCCTGGAACTTGTGGTGCAGGCGTCTCGCCCGCGCTGGCAGCCGGGACGGCTGCACCACAAGAAGAGCCTGAACCAGCCGCGGCGGCCCGGGCCGTTGCGCTCCAGCAGGCCTACCGGGCGCACCTGCAGATACTGTGTATCGATGCCAGCCAAATCCTCCCCTCTCCCCTTGGGAGAGGCACCCACGAGTGGGTACCCGGGGGTGAGGGCTTGTTGACGCCGGAGCCGACGTCCCGCCGGATTGTTGTGCTCACCAAGGCCGACCTTGCGAGTGTCGCAGAAACATGGCCCCAAGCCATCCAGACCAGCAGCGTGACCGGCCAGGGGCTCGGCCAGCTCCGCACGCGGCTCCGCGAGGCCGTTCTTCATGCGATCGGCCCACGCGGCGACGTGGTGGCGGGCACGGCCGTGCGCGCGGGCGAGTCGGTTCGCCGGGCGGCCGAGTGCCTGGACCGCACCCGCCAGATCGCCCGCACCGGCCGGGACGAAGAGCTACTGGCGGCCGAACTCCGCGCGGCCCTGGACGAATTGGGCAAGGTGGCCGGCGCGGTCTACACCGAGGACCTCCTGGACCGCATCTTCAGCCGCTTCTGCGTCGGCAAGTAGCGCCCACGGTGTCTTTAGAACTCCAGGAATTCAGAGGGGTAGTGTGAGAGGTCCAATGCTTCCGTCTCCGGGATGAGGCGTATCCCCCACTGCTGCATCGCCAGGGCCCCAAACAGAATTTCGATGGGGTTGCCGTCTTCGTCCCTTCCGATGCGGTCGATCACCATTGCCTCGGTGTGAAACGCCTTGCCCT
>Ga0326727_10009796_pt1 | contig 23263 bp, 23 predicted proteins | sample MB2enrmetagenome_FD_207643 | JGI IMG/M metagenome (GOLD analysis project Ga0326727, IMG submission 207643) | Lab enriched peat soil microbial communities from McLean, Ithaca, NY, United States - MB29MY | ecosystem: Environmental > Terrestrial > Soil > Wetlands > Peat | place: USA: New York... | reverse complement strand
CTGGAAGGCGCGCGTGGCGTACTGGTCAACATTTCGACCGCGCCGGGCTGCCTGAAGATGAGCGAATACCGCGAAATCATGCAGATCGTGCGTCAGTACGCCGACGAAGAAGCCGAAATCAAGTTCGGTACCGCCGAAGTCGAGGACATCCCGGAAGATACGATCCGTGTGACCCTGATTGCGACCGGTCTGGGCAAGAAGGCCGTCAGCCGCAGCGAAGAACGTCCCGAATACATCAAGATCGTGAAGACCGGTACCGACGACCGTCCGGTCGAAGTGCTGAACTACGACGATTTCGATACCCCGGCGATCATGCGGCAACGCGGTCGTCGCACCCCCACCTCGACGGATTTCTCGAATCCCGAAGTGAGTGAGTCTTTCGATATCCCGGCCTTCCTGCGCAAGCAAGCTGACTGATCGAATTTGGCTATTGGTGTGATGGTTTTAATTAACAAAGCATGGGTTGCAACCATGCTAGAATCAGTTCGTCCTTGAATCTGGAAGAAAGCTCGACATGATTCTGCAGCGCACGCTGAAGCAAGCGATCAGCGCCACGGGTGTGGGTCTGCACTCCGGCGAACGGGTACGTCTTACCCTGAAGCCTGCCGACCCCGACTCGGGAATCGCCTTTTATCGCACCGACTTGCCCGAGCCGGTGAGGATAAATGTGGACCCGCTGCTGGTGAACGACACGCGACTCTCCTCAACACTGGTCACCCCGGCCGGTGTGCGTGTCGGCACCATCGAGCATCTGATGTCGGCTTTCGCCGGATTGGGTATCGACAATCTGGTCGTCGAAGTCACTGCGGCGGAAATGCCCATCATGGATGGGTCTTCCGCGCCCTTTATCTATCTGCTGCAGACCGCCGGAATTGCCGAGCAGAAGGTCGCAAAGCGGTTTATCCGCATCCTGAAGCCGATAGAAGTCAGGGATGGCGACAAATGGGTGCGCCTCGATCCCCACGAGGGTTTCACCGTCAGACTGTCGATCGAATTCAATCATCCGGCCTTCAACCGGGCACCGCAGACCGTGGAAATCGATTTTGCGCATCACTCGTATATCGACGAGATCAGCCGCGCGCGTACCTTTGGCTTCATGCACGAGGTCGAGTCGATGCGTAGTCACGGACTGGGCCTGGGCGGCAATCTGGAAAATGCGGTCGTGATCGATGACGAATACGTGCTCAACCCGGACGGGCTGCGCTTCCCGGACGAGTTTGTGCGGCACAAGATTCTCGATGCGATCGGCGACCTCTATATCGTTGGCCATCCGTTGATCGGCGCTTTTTCCGGGCATAAGTCCGGCCATGCGCTGAACAACGCCTTATTGCGTAAATTGCTCGAAACCCCGGACGCCTGGGCTTTCGTCAGCTTCAATGATCCGTTGGACGCACCTTCCAGTTTTCATCGGCTCCCTGTGGTGGAATGATGCAAGCGCTTCTTCGACTCAGCCTGTTATTGACCATGTTGTGCTGCTGCTGGAGCATGCTGCGCTATGCGCCGCGCAACGACCGGACGAGCCTGTTGCGCGCAGGACGCTGGATGCGCAGGCTGACCTTTTCAAGTGCACTTTTTCTCGCCTTGTGGCTTATTGGGCTGTTGCGCCATTGATATTCATTGGCGGCTGATGCCTGAGTCTTGCCCTGTTCTCGATGGTCTCTGTTGACGCGGGACGCCGATGCTGTCTTTCTTCGATACGCTGCCGGTCCGGCTCATGCCGGATGGGACGGGTATACGGATTATCAGGCTGTCGTTGCGGACGTGGCCGCACGGGGGCAACAGGTTCTGTCGGCCTGCGCACCGGTAGTGGTTCCCTGAGCGGTTGTGCGCGCCTGTCCCGGTTTCTACCCCAATGATCCTCCCAGCGCGGTGGCGCATCCGACCGCCATCCCCTGAAATACGCCGGAGGTCGCCGGTAATACCGCACCGGAACCCGTAGCAGAAATGCGGGAACCGCCGCGGGACGAATCGCAATCCAGGGGCCGCGATAGCCACCGCTCTGGTACCAGGTATCGCCATGAAATACCCAATATCGATTCTGATAGAAAAAGAAATTGGCGCTCATGCCTGGTGCGTAATAAACCGGATAGCCCGGGATCGGGGCCAGTTGGGGGGCCGAAGATAGCGAAATTCCGATGTGGCTGCCAGCAATACTGACGCCATAGCTGACCTCGGCCATGGCGGCCGCATTCAGCCCGAACAGTAATATTAGCCATCGAAAAAATTCAGACATGAGCGCCTCTCCTCAACAGGATTCCTCCAGTGCTAATCCCATATAGGACGGCAGCGCCTGCCATGCAAGATGATCCGTTGCGTGCTGTTGATCGTGTATGTAAATGACATTAATTATGGCGGTATTACCATTTTTGTTACACATTTCAGATATGATCGAGCGTGCCGCCAGCGTGTAAGGCTGCTTCGCCGCCTGGCAACCGCCGCCGGGGTTTTTGTCATAAGATGAACGTGTAAAACGACGCGAACAGGGAGCACAACATGGCGCAGATTGACTGTAAAAACGAAACGACCACCGCGACGAGCGACATCTGGCAACATCTGATTACGCCCGAAGGCGAGCCGGAAGGCTTTCGCATGCGCGGGACCCTGCCCGGGGATCCGGATGGGGTGGAACTGCTGATGGAACACTGGGATGCCGGTATGACCGAGCCGCCGCATCGACATCCGGGTGACGACATGACGGTGGTGGTGGAAGGCAGTATGTCGGTGCAGTATTACGTGGAAGGACCGGATGGCCTGAAAGAAGACGGAGAGCGTTTTGTGCTGCGCAAGGGCGAGACGGGTTATAACAGGGCGGGGCGTATTCACGATGCCCGTTATCTTGAAGACTGCAAGCTGGTCTTCGTTCACAGCGGGCCGTTTGGATTCGAGGCCTGCTGAGCGTCCGTCGGACTTAACCGGAATCGGCCGCAAAATCGAGAAACGCTGTGCTTCGCGAATTTCAGGGGACTAGGCTGGGGTAAACGAAGCGCCGTACGGCGGGTTGGCCCCTGGGCCATACCCGCCGTTTAAGGCGTCACCATCCTGCCGCGCGGGTATGCCCCTGCGGGGCAACCCGCTCTATCGTCTCTTGTCCGCGATGTTTTGTTGGTGTTCGCGCAACGGATTCCATATTGAAAAATGCCGCTCACTTTGTTAAGTGAACGGCATTAGCGCTTGCACACCCCGTTTTTCGCCTCGATGCCTTCGCCCGACAGGCCGCCAGCCGACCTTCAAGGCTGCGTGACGGAACCGGGAAACGCGGCCTGCTGTAGTGCGGAGCGGGTCTCTTCGTCCAGCTCGCCGCTGCCAGCCAGCCCTTTCGACTGCTGAAAGCGCATCACCGCGTTGTGTGTGCGCGAACCACGCAAGCCATCGATGGGGCCTGGCGACATGCCCAGATAGAGCAATGCGGCTTGCGCGCTGCGCAGGGTCAGGTCGGGCGGATTCAGCCGCGCGCGTGCAAAGGCTTCCGCGAGGCGGGCCGGGTATTGCTGTGTTTCGTAGCCGGGGCCGTTATAGCCACGCGCAAAGGCAGGCCAGTCGTGCGTCATCAGCGCGCCAGCCAATTGGCTGGCGTTAATGAAATTCGCCATCGCCTGCAGCTGGCGGTTTTCGTCCCGGACCATCTCCCGCACCATGTCCTGCACCGAATCAAAGCCAGCGAGCGCGAAGTTGAATCCCATCACCTGACCGATTCCCCACGAGGCGCTTTGCAGTGCGGCATCCTGGTTCAGGCACAGTGCCGTTTCCAGACGGGGATATTCGTTCGTCCCGCCACGATAGCCTCCTGCGGTGGGGGCGCAGATGTCCGGATGGCTGTGCGCAAAAGCCCCCTGGGTGAGCCGATGGAAAATGTGGCGTTCGAACAGGATTTGCGGTCGGCGGTCGGGGAGAAAACCAAAGCCTTGAGTTTCGACAGAAACCAGCGCCCATATGGCGGCCAGGTCGACATTCAGTGTGAGTCGGATCTGCTCAAGACCGTGGCCGGTCAGCGGCAGACCTGCGCCAGTAAAGTTCAGCATGCAATGCCTCCAGTGAGATCGCGTCCGGACTGGCCGAACGCACAGGGGTCTCACTGTAGCTGCAATCCGCCCGCTCACGCGTCAGGACAACGGGAAGCACCGAGGCCGAATAGTCTGTTTGTGGCCGCGAAACGGCTGTTCCGAGCCGGTTCCGTTCTCAAGACAAGCGGCCTCCGCGGTTTCCCGATGCTTTAAAGCCAGGGGGACTTCTTGATGCGCTTGATCGCCATGTCTGCATCGACGGGCGGGTTCCAGTCCGGGCAGAGGTCCTCCGCCAGACGCATGCGCACCTGATCGTCGCGGTTCATGCGATTCCACACGGCGCGCGTCGACTCGATCCACATCTTGTCGACGGCATCGCCGAACGCATAGGTGCGCATGCTGCGGTTAGGGCACTGAAAGCCTTCGTAGCTGATATTTTCAGCGCCGGAGGCACTGACGGCACGCAAGATGAACCGGATGACGCCATCGCTACCGATGCTCAGTGTCTTGGCGTCGACATAAAACTTGAAATTGTCCTTGAGCGGCACATAAAACCCGACCCAATCCGGCTGTTGCGGATAGGGCGGTATGGTATAGCTGCCCTCCTGCCATTCCTGCAGATCCTGCAATGCATAGTTCGTGTTGTTCTGAACGAATTCATGCGATACGGCCAGGGCCGGAAGGGACGTGCTGCCAATCAGTGCAGCGGCCAATAATACTTTTTTCAATCGAATCTCCTGATCATGTACCTGAGCGTGAAGCCGGGGCCTGTTGCCCGGCACGCAGTGTAAAGCGGCGGCGTCCGGTTTCCCTGCCCGCCAGACCGAAGCTGCGCTCTGAAAACCCGATGTCGCCCCGTGCGCTGACAATCAGCAGCATCGACGAGCAGGTTCCATAGTCGCGAGCATTGACAAAAATGGATGAGAGCTGACGCTCGATGGCCGAACCGACGCCGGTATTGGGCAAACGCTCCGGAGGCGCCTGGGTCGGGTCTTCCAGCCAGGCGAACGCGTCGGCCTCGGTCGGCATGCGGCGCAATTGCCGGAGGTGTTCCGCCAGCCGCTCGCTTTTGAACCAGTTTGTATCCAGTGTGGCATTCGACAGCGTGTGAATCCCGGGCGTCAGGCGGTTCAGCGCGCCAGTGGTGCTGTGAAAGTGCAAAAGGTCATCAACCGGCCCAAAGATAATATTAAACGGTGCATAATGGTTTTTTTCCGCAGCCAGCATCCGTGCAAAGTCCAGCGGATCTTCGTTACCGGTAACATAGCGGCTGACCAGTTCGCCGCGCGAACGCTCCCCGGTCTTTGCGTAGCCTTCGCGGATATGGGTGACGGCGGCGAATCTGCCGCTGCTGCTGATGGCCAGCCAGCTACCGCCTGCGCGCAGATCGCGCCCGCCCAGAATGTCGGGCCGGTCCGGCCAGAAGTCGAGCGGCGCTGTCGGCCGGGCGTACGCCTCGTCGCGGTTGGCAAGCAGTGCCAGATGCCCGAGCGCCGGCATCTTGTAGGCAAAAGCGATGACACACATGGCGGATACCATTGACGGATGTTGGGGGTTGAAGGCTGCCAGCGTAAACTGGGGCGTTCGCACACGCCCGCAGCCACGCTTGCGGTGATGCCATTGTAACGTGAATGACCCAGGTAGAACCAAGATGCAAATTGACAGAACACTAGATCTTTCGGGGCTTAACTGCCCCTTGCCGATTTTGCGCGCAAAAAAAGCGCTGGCCGATATGGAAAGCGGCACCGTGCTGGAGGTGATTGCCACTGATCCCGGGGCACCGGGCGACTTCGCCGCATTCTGCCGGCAGACCGGCAATGCCCTGCTGGAGTCAGGCAATACCGAAGACGGAAAATTCAAACTGGTCCTGAAACGAAAATAACCCCGGCAGCTGTCTGGCTTGATGAATCGAAGCCCGACAGGCTGCCAGCTAGCCGGAAGCCCTCAATGCAGACTCTGACCCTGACCCGCCCCGATGACTGGCATCTTCATGTACGCGATGGCGCTGTGCTGGTGGATGTATTACGCGATACCTGCCGCCAGATGGGCCGGGCAATCATCATGCCCAACCTGAGACCGCCGGTCACGACGCTTCAGGCTGCGCTGGATTACCGTGAACGCATCCTTGCCGCCTGTCCCGCCGGCAGCGACTTCGAACCGCTGATGACCCTCTACCTGACCGATAGCACGGCGCCGGAAGAGATTCGTGCCGCGCACCGCAACGGACTGATCAAGGCCGTCAAGCTGTATCCCGCCGGTGCAACGACACATTCAGACGCGGGGGTGACGTCCATCGACAAGGCGATGCCGGCGCTTGAGGCCATGGCCGAAGTCGGCATGCCGCTCCTGGTGCACGGCGAGGTGACCGATCCTTCGGTCGATGTTTTTGATCGCGAAGCCGTGTTCATCGAGCGCGTCATGTTACCGCTGATGGCGCGCTTGCCCGAACTGCGTGTGGTGTTCGAACACATTACCACGCGCGATGCGGCCCAGTTTGTCGAGGCCGGTGGCGATAACCTGGCGGCGACACTGACGCCGCAGCATCTGCTGATGAACCGCAATGCACTGTTTGCCGGCGGATTGCGGCCCCACCACTACTGCCTCCCCGTCCTCAAGCGCGAAACGCACCGTGAGGCCCTGCTGGCCGCAGCAACGTCGGGGTCGAAGAAGTTTTTCCTCGGCACGGACAGTGCGCCGCATGCGCGCGGTGCCAAGGAGTGCGGTTGCGGTTGCGCCGGTATTTACAGTGCGCACGCTGCGATCGAGTTGTATGCCGAAGCCTTTGACAGCGTGGGTGCGCTGGATCGGCTTGAGGCATTTGCCAGCTTTAATGGTCCCGATTTTTACCGGCTGGCGCGCAATACCGGAACGCTTACCCTGGCGCGCAAGCCCTGGCAGGTTCCGGGCAGTCTGACTTTCGGCGGCGACGCGCTGGTACCGTTGCGCGCTGGAGAGAACATACAGTGGACTTTAATCAATAAAGAGGGTGAATGAGATGCGTAGACATCGTAAAGCCAAGATTGTGGCCACGCTCGGCCCGTCCAGTTCCGATCGCGACACGATACTCGCGCTGGCGCGTGCCGGAGCGGATGTGTTTCGACTGAACTTCAGCCATGGCACGCATGAGCAGCATGCGGCCAGGCTGGAGACGATCCGGAGTATCGAGGCCGAGCTCGGCAGGTCGATCGGTGTGCTGCTCGATTTGCAGGGGCCCAAGTTGCGCATTGCGACTTTTGCCGATGGTGCGATTCACCTGACGGCAGGCCAGTCGTTCAAACTGGACTTGTCGCTCGAACCGGGCAATAGCGAACGCGTCGGCCTGCCCCATACCGAAATTTTCGCGGCACTGGTCGTTGGCAGCGAATTGCTGCTGGATGACGGCCGTGTGCGTCTGGAAGTGGTCGCTTGTGGCAAAGACTGGGCCGAGACGGTGGTGCGTACCGGCGGCGAACTGTCCGACCGCAAGGGCGTCAATGTTCCCGGCGTGGTGCTGCCGCTGTCGCCGCTGACCGAAAAGGATCGCCAGGATCTGGCGTTTGGCATGACGCTGGGCGTCGACTGGGTGGCGCTGTCCTTCGTGCAGCGCCCTGAAGATATCATCGAGCTCAAAAAGCTGGTTGACGGGCGCGCGCTGGTGATGGCCAAGCTGGAAAAGCCCAAGGCGATCGAGCGGCTGGAAGCCATTGTCGAGGCGGCCGATGGCATCATGGTTGCGCGCGGCGATCTGGGGGTGGAAATGCCGCCGGAACTGGTGCCACCGACACAGAAACGCATCCTGCGCGTGTGCCGTGCCAAGGGGACCCCGGTCATCGTGGCGACCCAGATGCTCGACTCGATGGTGCATGCGCCGGTACCGACGCGGGCCGAGGCCTCGGATGTGGCGACGGCCATCTACGATGGCGCGGATGCTGTCATGTTGTCGGCCGAATCCGCGTCGGGGCAATACCCGCTCGAAGCCGTGTCGATCATGGATCGCATTATCCGCCAGGTCGAGAACGATCCCCTGCACCAGACCCTGATGGACGCGCCTCACGGCGAACCCAGCAGCACCGCGCCCGATGCGATCAGCGCTGCCCTGCGGCAGATTGTGCATACGCTGGCCTTGCCGGTCATGGTCACGTACAGCACTTCTGGCCATACGGCGTGGCGCGTTGCGCGCGAACGTCCGGAAGCGCCGATTCTGTGCCTGACGCCCCGTCCCGCTACCGCGCGGCAACTGGCGCTGGTCTGGGGGGTGCATGCCGTGATTACCCGTGACGCGGAGTCGGTGGACGACATGACGAGCGCATCGTGCGAGTTGGCCCGTTCCGAGGGATTCGCCGAGCCGGGACAGTCGATTGCCATTGCCGCGGGTCTGCCGTTCGGTACGCCTGGCGCGACCAATGTGTTGCGAATCGCTACAGTTGATGAGAAAAATTGATTGACTGGACCGTATCGCCGTGCAGACGTGTATCACGTGCTGTGAAAAGAAAACCCGCTCAGGCGGGTTTTCTTTTTGAAAAAATGGCCGGTAATGCAACAAATTCTTTGTCGGACAAAGGGACAATGCAGGGGGTCTTTTTGTGCTAATACATTGAATATATTCGACCACGAAGAATATTATGTTATGCGCTATAACCTATTATTCTTTGATTGATATTGTCGAATAACAACAGGTATTTATACCTAGCGCCACGCATGGAATTTCGCTGCCTTCCAGGTTGTATCCAATCGTAAATCCCTGTAATACAAAGAATGTATCTGCGCTTTTACCTTTTGGCGCAATGAAATGCCCGGTCCGTTGGATATGAAAACGGCATTTCAGATGGAAAGTGCTGCGGGCAACCGAAAAGATATTTAAATATTTGCTTTGCGAGTGCTTGAATCCTAAAAAAATGCAGAGGCATAATGCGAATCGGCCATTCGAATTTAGAATCGCGTGGTTAAAAAAATGCATAACATCGGGCAAAGTCATTCAGGAGAGTAAAGATATGAAACAGCAAAATATGCTGAAAGTGATCGGGGTATCGGTATCGCTGGCTTTTGCCGGCGTGTCGGGCGCGGCTTACGCAGCCAAAGTGCCGGCAGGGGTCCAACTGGCCGCCAGCCAGGAGCTGGTGCGTCAGAACGGGTCTGAAGTCGAGTCGCTGGATATTTCCCAGATTCAGTCGACCCCGGCGATTTCCGTGGCCGAAGATCTGTACGAGGGCCTCACCCGCCGCGATAACAGCAGCCATATTTTGCCTGGTGTAGCGCAGAGCTGGCAGCAGAAGGGTTCCACCACCTGGGTATTCCATCTGCGCAAGAACGCACGCTGGTCCAACGGGGATCCGCTGACCGCCGACGATTTTGTCTATTCGTGGCAACGCACGGTCGACCCGAAGACCGCAACGCAGTACGGCATCTTTTTCGAGTTCCTGGCTAACGGCAAGGACATCATGGCGGGCAAACTGCCGGTCAGCGCGCTGGGGGTGAAGGCGCTCGACAAGTACACACTGCAGATCACCACGACGGAGCCGACCGCCTTCCTGCCCGATATGCTGGCCAATCCGCAAATGGGTCCGTTGCACAAGGCTTCGTTCCTGAAGTACGGCAAGGATTTCACCAAGCCGGGCAATCTGGTCTCCAACGGCGCCTTTACCCTGAAGGAGTGGGTGGTGAACAGCCGCCTGGTGCTGGTCAAGAACCCGTACTACTGGGATGCCAAGAACGTCCAGATCACCAAGGTGACCTTCAATCCGACCGAGGACGAAGATGCGTCGATGAAGATGTATCAGTCCGGGCAGATCGATACGCTGGACCGCATTCCGCCGGGAACCTTTGCACAGATCAAGAACCAGCAGCCGAAGGAATTGCGTAACAACAAGATCCTGGGCCTGTACTACTACAACCTGAATAATTCCGACCCGGTCCTGAAAGACAAGCGTGTGCGTGAAGCGCTGTCGCTGGTCGTCGATCGCGAGATTCTGACGCAAAAAGTCCTGGGTGAAGGCCAGGTTGCCGCTTACGGTCTGATCGTGCCCGGTACCGGTGGCGCCAATGTCACCGCTTACGACTGGAGCAAGTGGCCGATGGCCAAGCGCGTGGCCATGGCGAAGCAACTGCTGGCCTCTGCCGGTTATGGCCCGAATCATCCGCTGTCGCTGAAGCTGACTTACAACACCTCCGAATTGCACAAGAAGGTGTCGCTGTTCTTGCTGTCCGAATGGAAGAACAAGCTGGGCGTGACCGGCTCGATGGAAAACCAGGAATTCAAGGTGTTCATCAAGACCCGTCATGACGGTACTTATCAGATCGCTCGCAATGGCTGGTCGGTTGACTATAACGACGCGACGTCCTTCCTGGACCTGGTGCGTTGCGGTTCTGACCAGAACGATCTGCGTTATTGCAACAAGAACGTCGACGCCCTGATTGCTCAAGGCAGCAAGAGCACGGATATGGCCAAACGCAAGGAGCTGCTGACCCAGGCGGCCAAGACGGCGATGGACGACTATCCGATGATCCCGCTGTTCCAGTACTCCCAGCCGCGTATGGCCAAGCCGTATGTTGCCGGCTGGAACGTGCCTAACCCGATGGATCTGTACAAGACTCAGGAACTGTACATCATCAAGCACTGATCGTTCTTGAGTTTGAATGCCCGCCACCGCCATCCCGGACGGGGCGGGCCTTGAAGTCTCCCCTGAATGGCCCGCGGATGGACTGCGGGCGTCAGGGTGTCATTCGTCGGGAGTCATTCCATGTTTTCTTACACGATTCGGCGCCTGTTTGGCGCCATTCCCACCGTTTTCGTCGTGGTCACCGTCTGCTTCGTCATGTTGCAGCTGGCCCCAGGCGGCCCGTTCGACCGCGAACGGAAGGTGTCTCCGGAGGTGCTGGCCAATCTGCAGGCCAAGTACCACATGAATGAGCCCATCTACAAGCAGTACGGCTATTACCTGAATAACCTGATGCACGGCGATCTGGGTGCATCGTTCCGCTATGCCGACTGGTCGGTGAACCAGCTGGTGGCCAACGCCTTGCCGTACTCGGTGACCGTTGGCGGAATTTCCCTGATTCTGGCGTTGGCGATCGGCGTCCTGCTGGGTGTCATCGCGGCGTTGAAACAGAACAGCATCATCGATTATCTGGTGATGTTCCTCGGCAACTTCGGCAGTGCCGTTCCTTCATTCGTGATCGGACCGGTCATGGTGCTGGTGTTCTGTCTGTGGATGAAGTGGCTGCCCTATGGCGAGTTCAGCCTGACGGCGCCCTATATGACCTTGCCGATTGCGCTCCTGACCATCATCAACGTGTCGACGCTGGGGCGCGTGATGCGCGGCAGCCTGATCGAAGTGATGAGCAGCAATTTTATCCGCACCGCGCGCGCCAAGGGGCTGCCGCTGCGAACCATCGTCATGCGCCATGCGATGAAGCCGGCCCTGCTGCCGGTCGTGACCCTGATGGGGCCGCTGGCGATATCAACGGTGGCGCAGGCGGTGGTGACGGAAACCATGTTTGCGATTCCGGGGCTCGGGCGTCTGCTCGTGAATGGCGCGATCAACCGCGACTATACGCTGGTACTCGGGCTGGTCATTCTGATCGCCGTGATTACCGTCATGTTCAATCTGATGGTCGACATTGCCTACGCCTTGCTCGATCCGCGTATCCGCTATTGATCTGGGGACACCATCATGATGTTTTCTAAAGCCAAGCGCCAGGCGCTGGCACAAGTGCTGGAACAGGGTGCCGATCCTGCGGCTGTCGTCATCGAGGGGCGCAGCCCCTGGGCGGATGCCCGCCGCCGTTTTCTTAAAAACCGTGCGGCAGTGGGCAGTCTGCTGATCCTGCTGGTGATCGCCGTTCTGATCGTGGCCGGTCCCTGGATCCTGCCGCACAGCTATGACGATACCGACTGGAATGCGCTGAATCTGGGCCCGACCCTGCAGGACTGGCATCTGTTCGGTACCGATGATCTGGGGCGCGATCTGCTGGTGCGCACGCTGATCGGCGGTCGCATCTCGTTTATGGTCGGTATTCTGGGCACCGTGGTATCGGTGGTGATCGGCGTGTCGTGGGGGGCGATTTCGGGCTTTTTCGGCGGCAAGATCGATGCGTTGATGATGCGCTTCGTCGATGTGATGTACGCCTTGCCGTTCATGCTGTTCGCCATTCTGCTCATGACCTTTTTCGGCCGCAACCTGGTGCTGATGTTTGTCGCGCTGGGCGCGATTTCCTGGCTGGACATGGCGCGTATCGTGCGTGGCCAGACGTTGTCGCTCAAGTCGAAAGAGTTTGTCGAAGCGGCGCACGCGATCGGCGTATCGCGCAAGGCGATCATCTTCCGCCATATCGTGCCGAATCTGCTGGGCGTGGTGGTGATCTACGCCACGGTCACGATCCCCAGTGTGATTCTGACCGAGTCGGTACTGTCCTTCCTTGGTCTCGGCGTACAGGAGCCGATGACGAGTTGGGGGGTGCTGGTGCAGGAAGGGACGCAAAAGATGGATGCCGCGCCGTGGCTGTTGCTGATTCCCGCGCTGTTTCTGTCGACGACGCTGTATTGCGCCAACTATGTGGGTGACGGATTGCGCGACGCGCTGGATCCTAAGGACCGCTGAGGGGGAGTATTAAATGTCTTTATTGCAAGTGAATGACCTCAGTGTCAGTTTTTCGACCCACGATGCAATGGTGCATGCGGTCAACGGCGTCAGTTTTGCGCTGGACCGCGGGCAAACGCTGGGCATCGTCGGTGAATCCGGCTCCGGTAAAAGCCAATCGGTGCTTGCACTGATGGGTCTCCTGGCCAAAAACGGCCAGGCCAGTGGCGAAGCCTTGTATCAGGGCAAGAACCTGCTGACGATGAGCGCGCGCGAACTGAACGGGATTCGCGGCGACCGCCTGTCGATGATCTTTCAGGACCCGATGACCTCGCTCAATCCCTATCTGACGGTCGAACGTCAAATGACCGAAGTGCTGCAGCAGCACAAGGGGATGGACCGGCGTGCGGCGAAGCTGCGTGCGATCGAACTGCTCGACGCCGTACGCATTCCTGACGCGGCGCGGCGAGTCGGGATGTACCCGCACGAATTTTCAGGCGGCATGCGCCAGCGGGTGATGATCGCGATGGCGCTGTTGTGCGAGCCCGAGGTGCTGATCGCCGACGAACCCACTACGGCGCTCGACGTCACGGTACAAGCTCAGATTCTGAGTCTGCTGAAAGACCTGCAGCGCGATTTTGGCACCGCCATCATCATGATCACTCACGATCTGGGCGTTGTGGCCGGGCTGTGCGACCGGGTGATGGTGATGTATGGCGGTCGGGTGATGGAACATGCGTCTTCCGACAAGATTTTCTATCAGCCGTCGCACCCCTATACCATCGGTTTGCTGGGCGCTTTGCCCCGGCTGGATCACGATGGCGGCGCACTGGTCAGCATTCCGGGGAATCCGCCCAATCTGGCGCACATGCCGAGCGGATGTCCGTTTGCCGAGCGTTGTGAGTATGCCATGGCGCATTGCGCCACCGAGTTGCCCGTGCTTGCGCCTTCCGCTCATGACGGTGCGGTGCTGCGCGCCTGTCATTATCCGGTGACACAATTGATGCCCGTGAAGGAGGCTGCCCATGTCTGAGTCCACCCAGCCGATTCTTTCGGTGCGAGACGTCAAGGTGCATTTTCAGGTGTCCGGCGGTGGCACAGAATGGCCCTGGACGCCGAAAAAAACCCTTAAAGCGGTCGATGGCATATCGTTCGATCTTTACCCCGGGGAAACCCTGGGCATTGTCGGCGAATCCGGCTGCGGCAAGTCCACCCTGTCGCGCGCAATCCTCAACCTGATTCCCGCCACCGATGGCGAGATCATCTGGATGGGCAAGGATCTGCGCCGGGGCGGCGTCAGCGACTGGCACCGGGTGCGGCGCGATATCCAGATGATCTTTCAGGATCCGCTGGCCTCGCTTAACCCGCGCATGACCATTGCCCAGATCATTGGTGAGCCGCTGAAAACGCACCGCCCGGAAATGAGCGCCAAGGAGATCATGGACAAGGTGCGCAAGATGATGCGCCGTGTCGGTCTGACCGAGCAGCAGATCAACCGCTACCCGCACGAGTTTTCGGGCGGACAATGCCAGCGTATCGGCATCGCGCGCGCGCTGATTCTGGAGCCGAAACTGGTGATCTGCGATGAACCGGTGTCGGCGCTGGATGTGTCTATCCAGGCACAGATCATCAACCTGCTCAAAGAGTTGCAACAGGAAATGGGCCTGGCCCTGATTTTCATTGCGCACGATCTGGCGGTGGTCAAGCATATCTCCGATCGCATTCTGGTGATGTATCTGGGGCACGAGATGGAGCTGGCGTACAAGCATGCCTTGTATGACCACCCCACTCACCCGTATACCCGCGCGTTGCTGTCCGCGATTCCGATCCCGGATCCCCAGCGGGAACGCAACAAGCAGATCCAGTTGTTGAACGGTGATTTGCCCTCGCCGATCAACCCGCCTTCGGGGTGTGTGTTCCGCACGCGCTGCCCGATGGCCGAAGCGCGTTGCGCACAAGAGCTGCCGTCATTGCGGCCGCTTGATGAGCAGACACAGTGCTCCTGCCTGCTGGCTTGAAGTGATGTCCTCCCCCCGGGTGGCGCCGTGACTGGTGATCCACCCGGGCGGCCTTGTCATGCAAAACACGCAATTCCACTGCATGGGCTTATTGCATAGAGTGAATGCCGGAACAAGCGCATTTGCAAAGTGTGGATCGTGAAACCCCATTCTGTTGTTCTCCTGCTCGTCGTGCTTTCTGGCTGTTCGACCTATAGCCGGCAAGGTCAACTGTCGGATTTCGAAAAAAACACCATGACCTGTCGGGAAATAGACGACGATATCGCGCGTGTCCGGCGGTTTATGGATAAAACCCGCTCCGGGTTCGGTAATTCGCTGGAAAAAACGGCGGCACTGGACAGCGGCAACAAGCGCCTTGAGCAATTGACGCTACTGCGTACACGCCGGGCCTGCCCTGTGCAGAAGGCCGCATCATGACGCGCGCGCGCGCAGGACTTTGGATTGCCGTGCTGGTTCTGGGGCTGGGTGGCTGTGCCGTGAAAAGTTATGGGCGGCTGGCGCCGCTGACGGAACAGGAAAAAGCGCAGTTGAGTTGTCGGCAGATCGACCTGGAGATTGCCCGGGCCCGCAGTTACCGGGCCACCGTCCAGGCGGAGAGCGACTTTACCGGTCGCAATACGTTTGATGTGGTCGGCATGATGGCATTCGGCAATGCTGACGAGAAACCCAAGGCCGTTGCCAGTGCCGACCATCGCATCCGGGAGCTGATCGAACTGCGTCGGCGCAAAGGGTGCCCGGGCTGGCCGCCGGCCTGATCAACTTGTGCGTTTGCGGGCCTTGCTCAATGATTTCAGGGCCTCTGCCGCACAGATCAGGCCAAAGCTCGCGGTGACCACCATGCTGGCGCCGAACCCGGCACACGACAGACCTTGCGGTCCTCTGTCGTCGCTCGAACAGGCGGTGGTCGGGTAAACCAGCTGTTCGGTCGAAAAGACGCACGGTACGCGCATCCGGCCTTCGCGGGGGAGTGCGTGGTGCCGGCGCAGGTTGTAACGCAACTTCGACAGGAGCGGATCGTAGCGTGCATCGGCGAGATCGGCTGTCTGGATGCGCGTCGGATCCATCTGCCCGCCCGCGCCGCCGCTGACGATGAACGGCTGGCGGTGACGCAGGCACCAGGCCGATATGGCGGTTTTGACGCGCAGATCGTCGATCGCATCAATGATGAAATCGTATTTCTGTCCCAGCATTTCGTCCAGGTTGTCTTCGGTCACGAAGTCTTCGATTTCCCGGACCTGGCACACCGGATTGATCGCGCGCACGCGCTCGGCCAGTGCGGTGACCTTGGCCATGCCGAAAAAGGGGTCGAGCGCCGGCAACTGACGATTGACGTTGGATTCGCAGACATTGTCCAGATCGATCAGCGTCAATGTGCCGACCGCGCTGCGGGCGAGGGCTTCGACCGCCCAGGACCCCACTCCCCCCACGCCGATGACGCAGACATGCGCGCCGGCGAAGCGCGCGAGCGCATCCGCACCATAAAGACGGGCGATTCCACCGAAGCGGCGTTCGAGGTCTGGGGCAGGTAAAGTCATGGTGTTTTTCCGGGTAGTCACAGCAGCGGCCAAAGGATACTGCATGCGGCGTGCAACCGCCATAACATGATCATGTAATAAAGATGTGCCATAATCCCATCTTTTGCGATTGGCGTTAATACAACGCCATGGACGGAATTTTCGGATAGATCCAAAAAGAGCTGGTTTGTGCTGCGTGGCCTCGCTATGTTAACGCTAGAGCCTTCGAAAAAAACCGCAGAGAAACCCGGATGAGTGCGCGTCAGTGTGCTGTTTTTCCTTCGCTTTTTCCGGTCGTTCGATGCGGTCTCCTGCAAGGCTTTTCGCCGTTTCTGTTAGGGAGAGTTCCTATGAAGCAGCCGCCGAGATTCGATATCGACCTCGACAAGCACTACAACGCCACGGTAGTGATTGCCTGCAACGAGTGTGGGCATGAAAGCCGGCTCGACCTGAAATCCATGACGCCGGACAAGGCCGTCCGATGCCTGTGCGGCGCCCATATCGATCTGACGCCCAGCGCCATCATGAAGGCACAGCAGCGCGTGAACCAGATCAAGCAAGCCTACCACGTATAGGAGCCCCCTCGATCTTCCGATTCACCCTCGCCGGTGCGGCCGGCATAGATCGGGCCCAGGCCTGTCAGCAACGGCGACCATGTGTCGCCGTTGTGTCATTTCAGAAGGAGAAGAAAGTGCAGTGGATTGATGTACGCAGTGATACCGTGACCGAGCCGACCGCCGCGATGCGCGACGTGATGGGATACGCCGAAGTCGGTGATGACGTATATGGCGACGACCCGACCGTGGTGGCACTGGAGGTTCGGGCCGCGGAAATGCTGGGCAAGGAAGCCGCCCTGTTCGTACCGTCCGGTACCATGGGTAATCAGTTGGCGCTGTTCACCCATTGCCGGAGGGGCGACGAGGTCATCCTGGGCGATGACTGCCATATCGTCTGGCATGAAGCCGGCGCGTCGGCCGTGATTGCCGGCGTGCAGTTGCGTACGGTCGAGGGCCGCGACGGTATCATGGCACCGGCCGATATCGAGCGCCGTGTGCGTATCGGTGATGATATTCATTGTCCGAAAACCGGCCTGATCTGCCTGGAAAATGCGCATTCGAGCGGCAGAGTCATCCCGATGCAGGTGATGCGCGAAGTCTACGCGCTGGCGCAGCGCCATGCGGTTCCGGTGCATCTGGACGGGGCACGCGTGTTCAATGCCGCCACGGCACTGGGGGTGGATGTTCGCGAAATCGCCGCCTGCGCCGATAGCGTGATGTTCTGTCTGTCCAAGGGACTGGCGGCGCCGGTCGGATCCATTCTGGCCGGCAGCGCGGTCTTTATCGCCGAGGCGCGTCGCAAGCGCAAATTGCTGGGGGGCGGGATGCGCCAGGTGGGCGTGCTGGCCGCACCCGGTCTGATCGCGCTGAACGACATGACACGGCGCCTGCATGAAGACCATGCCAATGCACGCTATCTGGCTGAGCAACTGAGCTTTATTCCCGGTATCAAGATCGATCTGGCGTCGGTTCAGATCAATCTGGTCTGGTTCGAAGTCCCTGCGGATCTGAACGTTGGCGCCTTGATGGACCGCCTGTTGCAAGCCGGTATCAAGGCCAATCCGCCCGAGGCGGGGCGCATGCGTCTGGCGACGCATTGGCAGATTGGTCGGCCTGAAATCGAGCGTATCCTCGACGTGCTGCGCGGGGTACTGGTTTCGGGCTGAGGCCGTTCGTCAGGCCCCACTGAACAACTTGTTCGGAGGGGCCTGAAAGATGTGCTAATCTCGTTGCCTGATCAGTTAACCTCTGGATTCCATGGCCGCTCAACACGACCCCTATCTCTGGCTGGAAAGCCTCGACAGCCACGATGCCGCAAGCTGGGTCGAAGGGCAGAATACCCTGACCCGTTCGATTCTCGATGCCGATCACCGTTTTGCTTCGTTGCGCGAAGACATTCTGGAAACGCTGCGCGATACGCGGCAAATCCCGTTTTTCAACGAGCATGCGGGCTGGCTGTACAACTTTCATCAAAGCGAGACCCAGCCGCGTGGCGTGTATCGCCGTACCCGGCTCGACGACTATCGTGCCGCCGGACAGGCCTGGGAGATCGTGCTGGATATCGATCGTCTGGCCAGTGAAGAACAGGAAGACTGGTATCTGGAGGGCGTTTCTCACTATACGCTCGAACCCTCGCGGGTATTGCTGACCCTGAGCCTGGGCGGCAGCGATGCCGCGGTGACGCGGGAATACGATCTGGAAACCCGGCAGTGGGTGACGGACGGTTTTGCCTTTCCTTATGGCAAGAGCCATATTGCCTGGCGGGATCGCGACAGTGTGTTTGTCTGTCCGGCGTGGTCGCAGGAGCAATGTACGCGCGCCGGTTACCCGCGTGACGTATGGGTGCTGAAACGTGGACAGACCTGGGCGGCGGCGCAGAAGGTGTTTGAAGGGGCCGCCGACAGCATGATGGTGACGGCCTGGCGCTTTCTGAGCTGCGATGGCGGCTCGCTCGACATGATCGAAGCCTCGGACGGGTTCTTCCATAAAACCTACCATGTCGTGGACGCCGATCTGCTCACACGGCCGATGCCCTTGCCGGTAGATGCCGATGTACTGGCCTGGCTCGATGGCGACCTGGTGGTCAAACTGTCACGGGACTGGGCCTGGAACGGAAAGGTATTCGCCGCGGGCAGCCTGCTGGCGTGGACCATGGCGGATGGTTCGGTCACCACGCTGCTGAGCCCGGGGCCGCGCGCCTCGATCGAAGCGGTCGAATGCAGCCGCTCGTTTTTGCTGGTGAATATGCTGGAAAACGTGCGTAGCCGCTTGCTGGCGTTTCAGCGCGTTGAAGGCCAATGGCGCCGCATGGACTTGCCGGTCCCGACCAGTGGTGTGATCGAGTTTGTCGATCAGCCGTGGAACACCGACGTCCTGTATTACAGCTTTAGCGATTTTCTGACGCCGACCGGATTGTACCGGCTGGCGTTGCCGCTGGATGAGCCCGAGTGTCTGCGTGCACAGCCGGCGGCATTCGATGCCAGCCGGTTCGTGGCGGAGCAGTGGCAGGCCTGCGCGCCCGATGGTACCGAGATCCCTTACTTCGTCGTACGTGACCGCGATCTGCCTTTCGATGGACAGGCGCCCACCCTGCTTTATGGCTATGGCGGTTTCGAAGTGGCCATGCTGCCGTATTACATGGATAACTTCGGCCCGCAGTGGCTGGAGAAGGGTGGCGTGTTCGTCGTGGCCAATATCCGCGGTGGCGGCGAGTTTGGGCCGGCGTGGCATCAGGCCGCTCAGGGCATTCGCAGGGCGGTCAGTTTCGAAGATTTTATTGCCGTTGCCGAAGATCTGATTGCGCGGGGCCTGACCCGGCCAGGCAAACTGGCGATCGAGGGCGGCAGCAATGGCGGACTCCTGGTTGGCGCCGCGATGGTACGCCGGCCGGAGCTGTTCCGCGCGGTCGTATGCGAGGTGCCGCTGCTGGATATGCTGCGCTATACGCAGTTGCTGGCGGGGGCGAGCTGGATCGACGAATACGGCGATCCGGAGGACGAAGAGCAGCGTGTGCATCTGCATGCCTATTCGCCGTATCATCAGCTGCGTTTTGGCGTGAACTATCCGCAGGCGCTGTTTACCACCAGTCTGCGAGACGACCGTGTGCACCCGGCGCATGCGCGCAAGATGGTGGCTCGTCTCAACGAGTTGGGTCATCAGCCGCTGTTTTGCGAAACCGACAGCGGCGGTCATGCGGGCGGGACGGGGCAGGAGCAGACCGCAACCGATCTGGCGCGGGTGCTGGTGTATCTGTATCAGCGGTTGTTCGATCAATAACGCCGCATAGTGCTTGATTCCCGCGTGAGCGCATTGCTGTCGGTAATATTTTATTAATGGAATCCGCTGCGCGGATGTTGATTTTCATAGCCGGTTCCGCCCGGCGGACGGGTTACTTATCTTTGCTTCGCCAAAGATAAGTAACCAATAGAAAGGCGACCCACGTTCCGCTTGAGTCCGTCCGCCAAGGTCCGGTCGGGGCGCCGCAGAACTCGCGCCCCGCTAACGTCGGGGCGCTCAAACATGCTGCGGCTTAACCCCCCGACCGAACCTCGTCGGACGGCGCGGCCCGATGGGACCCGGAAAACCCGGCAGTCGCCGGTAACCAAAGAACAATGTCTTCGTGCACCACCTTCAAATTCGCCATCTTCGCGAACGCGCACTGCTGTCAGGAATATTTTGCCGTTTGTCATAGACGACGGCTTTAAATCATTTCGTCAGCAGATCTTCGAGCGTGGCGATCTGCTCTTTCATCGCTTCGACCTGTTTCTCCAGCGCTTCTACCCGCGCGGCCAGTCCCGGATCCGCGGACTCGGTGGCTTCCATGGTGGCGACCTGAGGAATGTCGCCGCTCAGCAGATGAACCCAGCGCGCTTCGCGCTCGCCAGGCTGGCGCGCCAGTTTCTGCACCATGGGCGGATATTTGTCCGCCAGGGCTTCCAGCGCGGTTTCCACTTCTTCCAGGCCTGAAAAGGTATAGAGCCGTCCGCTGCGCGAGCGGATTTCCGCCGATGTCTGTGCGCCGCGCAGCATCAATTGCACCAGTGCGGCCTTGCGGGCGCCGTCGATGTTCCATACATAGAACATGCGATGTTCGTATTTGGATACCCGGCCACCGGCCGGGGTGCGCTCGGCGACCAGTTTTTGTGCCATCAGGCTATCCAGCGCGGTCAGGATGTCGTGCTCGCTGAGCTGCATCACCGGCTCACGGCTGGTCAACTGGTTGCAGGCAGATGTCAGCGTGTTCAAGGTCAGCGGATAGGTGTCCGGCGTCAGTGCCTGCTTTTCGGCCAGTGCGCCCAGCACGCGCACCTCTGTCGGATTCAACTGATAGGCATCCATCGTGCATTCTCCTGAAAAAAGAGAGTGTAACACCGAGTTTGAACCATGGTTGACAGCCGGGCGCGCTCGCGCCACCCTAACGGGTTTTCTTTCCGGGCCAGATCATGATTCGCGCCGACCTTCTCCTTGTTGAACTGGGGCTCGCCCCATCGCGCACCGCCGCGCAAAACCTGATCGACGCTGGCCGGGTCAGTTATGACCTGGGCGGGCGGTCCTGTGTGCTGGGCAAGTCCAGCCAGAAGTTCGCGCCGGATTTTAACCAGTTTGTGATCGCATCCGATCCCGCGGACCGCTATGTTTCGCGTGGCGGCCTCAAGATGGCTGGGGCGCTTTCCAGGGCAGGGCTGGCGGTCGGGGGGTATTCGGTTCTCGATGTTGGCCAGTCCACCGGAGGATTTACCGATTGTGTCCTGCAGGCGGGGGCCGAGCGTGTCGTGGGCGTGGATGTCGGGCATGATCAGTTGGCCGCGCGGCTGCGCGCCGACACCCGGGTGCGGTTTTTCGAGGGGGTCAATGCCCGGGCGCTCGACCGCGAAGTCCTGCTGGCCGCCAATCAGGGTGAGCCGTTCGATTTGATTATTTGCGATGTCTCGTTCATTTCGCTGACGCTGGTTTTGCCATCGGCGCTGCCGCTTTTGAATCGCGGTGGCTACCTGCTGTCATTGGTGAAACCGCAGTTTGAAGTCGGACGCGAAGGCATCGGTAAAGGCGGGATTGTGCGCGACCCGGCCTTGTATCACGTTGTTCGAGAGAAAATCGAGACGATGGTGAGGCAGCAGGGAATGACGGTACTGTCCTGGTTCGATAGTCCGATTGCCGGGGGCGATGGCAACCGGGAGTTTTTTATCTTCGCACGCCGCGATTAAGGCGTTGCCCAGACCGGCGCTTCGGGGTCGGTGCTGCGTATCACCAGCAGTGGGCAGCGGGTCGTACGCAGCACGTTTTCGACGAAGCTGCCCATCAGGATATGCCTGAATCCGCTGCGCCCGTGCCTGCCCAGCACGATCAGATCGGCTTCGTGCTCCGAGGCGAAGTCGACCAGTACCGTCGCCATGTCGCGGCGGCCATGCCAGCTTTCCGCGCAATGCAGCTCACAATCGATTCCCAGTTCTTCCTTGAGCCGGTTCTGCGCGTTTTCCAGGATGGCGCGACTGCGCTGCTGCGCGTGCTGATGCAGCAGCGGGGTGGCGGTCAAGTCTACGTCCATATTGGAAATGTCCTGAAGATTGGACACATGTACCAGGGTCAGTCGTGCATGACACGTTTTGGCGATGCGTCCTGCGTGCAGCATGGCCTTTTCCGCATTATGGCTGCCATCGATCGCGCTAACGATATGCTGGTACATGCTATGTCCTTATGAATATGTCATTCAAACAATCAGCTTAGTGCATGGGCCGGCAATGGAAAAGGACGAGGGACCGTGGCATTCACCAGAAAAATGCCCACACAGGTGGGCAAATGGCTGCGGGGGGCCAATGAACCCCCTGCAATCAGGAGGCTCACTGCCGATTTAAGCAATATTGGCGGGGCTTTGCCAAAAGAAAACCACATTCCTAGGTGGTTATACGTACTGGCGGTCTAGGAACGGATCTGACCGTCGCCGAAGACAATCCACTTCTGGCTGGTCAGTCCATTCAAACCGACCGGGCCGCGCGCGTGGATCTTGTCGGTCGAGATGCCGATTTCCGCACCCAGTCCATATTCGAAACCGTCGGCAAAACGGGTGCTGGCGTTGACCATGACACTCGAAGAGTCGACCTCGCGCAGAAATCGGCGCGTGCGGCTGTAGTCTTCGCTGACAATGGCGTCGGTATGGTGGCTGCCGTAGTGATTGATATGGGCAATCGCTTCATCGAGATCGTTGACGATCCTGATGGCCAGTACCGGTGCCAGGTATTCGGTAAACCAGTCGTCTTCGGTGGCGGCGACAATGTCATTGCCCAGCAGGGCGCGGGTACGCTCGCAGCCGCGCATCTCCACCCCTTTTTCGCGGTATTGCCTTGCCAGCAGCGGCAGGATAGCCGCGGCGATGCCTTCGTGCACCAGCAGGGATTCCATGGTGTTGCAGGTGCCATAGCGCTGGGTCTTGGCGTTGATGGCGATGGCGACGGCTTTGTCGGTGTCGGCTTTGTCGTCGATGTAGACGTGGCAGTTGCCGTCCAGGTGCTTGATGACCGGGACGCGCGCGTCTCTGCTGATGCGTGCGATCAGGCCTTTTCCGCCACGCGGTACGACCACGTCGACATAATCGGTCATGGTGATCATTTCGCCGACCGCTTC
>Ga0326727_10009795_pt1 | contig 23268 bp, 17 predicted proteins | sample MB2enrmetagenome_FD_207643 | JGI IMG/M metagenome (GOLD analysis project Ga0326727, IMG submission 207643) | Lab enriched peat soil microbial communities from McLean, Ithaca, NY, United States - MB29MY | ecosystem: Environmental > Terrestrial > Soil > Wetlands > Peat | place: USA: New York... | reverse complement strand
CCGGCCCTCGATCGTTCCGCGCTCTGAGCGCAAGGGCCTCTCCGACGGAGAGCCGTCGGAGGACCCATCGGTGGAGCGCAAGCCGGGATGCGAGGGGGTCGCAACGGAACTGCACGCGAACGATGGGGCCCGTCTCGGCCCGCCGCGTTCAGGGGCTGGTTGGTCTCGGGGGAGCCCCGGTCATCCCGTGGGCAAGCGCCGCGCTCCTCGAAGCGAGCCCGAAGTTCAGGAGCACGAGGATCGCGAGAGCGAGCAACTGGACCGGAGCCCAAGGACGAGGAACGGCGCCGACGGCAAGCCCTGCGCCGATCGACGCCATTACGATCAACACTCCCAGCGCCGACGCGGAGAGCGGTACGACTCGCGCTCGTCCGACCGGCGATACGAACGCGAGGACCAACGCGAGGGATTGAAGGAGGAGGAGAGCGCCAGCGCCGTCGACGTGCACGACCCCGATGATACCGGAGGGACGGCTCCAGCATGCCGGAACGCTCCCGCACGGCGAGGTGGCCGACCCCGGGGCGAGGAGGACGACGACACCGATCGCCAGCCCCAGGAACAAGGCCGCGGTCGCAACCCAGCTCAAGGACCGTAGGGGCCAGGAGTTCGTCCGGACCATGACCCTGGTGCGAGCCCGAACGGGTTCAAACGTCGTTCGGGTCCATCGACCCTCGAAGGTCTCGCCGGGGTCGAATCGGACTCATTTCAACAGCGGGGTTAATATGCATTGATGCGTATCAGTAGGGTTGACGGCGACGACGACCATGGATCGAAGTTGGGCCGGCGAGTGCGGGGACCGGAATTGTGCCCATCCCGCTCAGGAGCACCTGTCGACCCCGGAGCTTCGGTCTCGGGGGGAGGCCGAGGTGCGCTGGTGTCAGGCTTGCCGACGACACGAGGTGGTGAAGAGGCCGCGCAGTCTCTTCCGGCGGGGAACCCCTCCTCCGGACTCTCCCTCGAGCTCGCTCGGCAGTTACACCTGAACCGGTAGAGTCCGCCGGGTCCGGGGGGGGCGTCCGGGCGTCGCTCGTGGTCCGGACGAGTCTCACCGTCTTGCGCGCTTCGGACAGAGTGGACCCGCCGACTCCGCATTCCCGGGCCCCCGCGGAGGGGTTCCCGATGGGGCCGGTCGAAACGTTCACGCCGCACTGGGCGGGATGAGGCCCTTCTGCCGGAGATGGTCCAGGATGAGCTGGCCGCACTGCTCCACGGTCCGGGTGGAGGTGTCGACCACGCAATCCGGGTTCAGAGGCTCCTCGAACGGGTCGTCCATCCCGGTCACCTTGGTGATCGTGTGGGCGTCCGCGCGAGAGAATATCCCTTTCGGGTTCCGTTCTCGGCACACCTCCAGCGGGCATTGGAGCCAGACCTCCGTGAACCGCTCCGGGGCCGTGGCCCGCGCGGCCTGGCGGGAGGTCTCGTACGGGGTGATCATGGCCACCAGCACGGCCACTCCGTTCCGAGCGAGGAGCCGGGCGACGTAGCTCACCCGTCGGGCGTGGAGCTCGCGGTCCTTCCGGCTGAATCCGAGCTCGGGGGAGAACATCGCGCGGACCTCATCGCCGTCCAGAACCTCCGTCTTCAGTCCCCTCCCGCGGAGCTTGGCCGCCAGCCACACCGCGACGGTGGACTTGCCCGAGCCCGGAAGGCCCTCGATCCAAGTGACGAATCCCGCGGGTTCTGATGGTGAGCGCTGGGCCATGGTGCCCCCCACCGCGCCCCGGAGGGCAAAAGTATTGCGCTTCGCCCCGGCCCCGCATTTCGGGACCCACGGGCCTCCCCGATGAGGCGTGGGCCGCACGGCCTCCCGGATCCCGCTCGGGCCACGTCAGCGAATCTCCCATCATGCGCCGGTTTGGCGCCCCCGGGCCGGCTCTTACGCGCTGACAATGTGATTTAACTTCCACCGGATTCGCCCGCCCTCGTGGCGAGTGAGCCGATTACGCATTACGACGCATCCGCCCGCATCCGCTCCGTCGGAAGTCCGCTCGGGCATATGGGTCGCCGGACCGCAGTTCTCCCCGGGTTCAACCTTTCCCTCCGCCTCCTTGACGCTCCGTCAATTCCGCGCCCCTGTCCCCGGCTAGTTAGGAGGCCCTAGGGACAGCGGCCGGCGAACTCGGAGGAACGAGGAAGAAAATATGACCGGGAGCAGCAGTACGCCGTCTTCGACGAGCGCCGAGCCGGCCCCATCGCCGGAACCCCCGAAAGAAACGATCGTTCGCCGGGGTAGTCGCCGCGTCGGTCTCTTCGCGGCCATCGCGGTCGTGGTGGTGGTCGTCATCATCGTCGTGGTCGGATTCGAAGCCGGATGGTTCGGGAAATCTTCGAGCACGCCGACGAAGCTTGGGGCCTGCCCCACGGGAGTGACCTTGTTGGGGGCCGGAGCGAACTTCATCCAACCGATCATGAGCAACTGGGTCAGCTCTTGGGATGCTCTCAGCGGTAACCAGTTGAGCTACAACCCGTCGGGCGCCGGGGCCGGGATCACCGCGCTCACCACCAAGACCGTGGATTTCGGCGCCACCGACGAGCCTCTGAACTCCTCGGAGCTTGCCGCATTCACCAGCCCCGTCCTCACCCTGCCGATCACGGCGGGAGCGCTCGCCATCATCTACAACCTCCCCGGCGTCACGCAGACCCTGAAGCTCAACGGCACGACGATCGCGGACATCTATCTGGGAACGATCTCGACCTGGAACAACTCGATGATCGCCGCTCAAAACCCGGGCGTGAATCTCCCCCCGAACCCGATCATCCCGGTCTACCGTTCCGACGCCGCGGGCACGACGTACGTCCTGACCGATTTCCTGTCCGAGGACAGCGCGCAGTGGAACCATACGGTCGGGGTCGGCATCTCGGTGAGCTGGCCGGCGACCCCCACGCACGGGGTCGGACAGCACGGAAACTCGGGCGTCGCCAAGTACGTGGCCGCCACCTCCTTCACCATCAGTTACGTGGACCTCGCCGATGCGATCCTGTACAAGACCACCTACGCCCAGATCGAGAACCCCGCCGGTCAGTACATCACGCCCACCCCGGCCGACACCGCCTCGGCGATCGCGACGATCATCAAGAGCACGACTCTCCCCGCGGCCTCCGGCAACTGGAACGGCGTGAGCATGGTGAACTCCCACGGTTCGGCGGACTACCCGCTCGCGACCCTCGCCTACGCCTTCGTCTATCAGAAGGCGGACCAGGGGTACTTCCCTTCGGGCGCCACTTCGGTCTCCCGCGTCCAGGCGCTCGTCGGGTTCCTGACGTGGGTGGAGAACGAGGGGCAGGCGAACGCTACCGCCCTCAATTACGTGCCGCTCCCGAGCCAGATCTCGAGCATCGCCACGAACGGACTCGCCACGATGACCTTTAATGGCCAGTCCATCCCCGCTTGCGGGTGAGGAGGGATACCACCATAGGGGCATCGACGACATTGACCCAACGCGCGCGCCGCTTGACCGAGCGGCGCGCGCGCACCCTTCGTTGGCTCGGCCGCTTGTTCCGAGGGGCGACGGCCCTGGTCGCCGCCGGCATCGTGGCCCTGGTCATCGCCTTCGTGTATGTCCAGGTCCGAGGCGCGGGGAGTTCGATCCGCTACTCGGGGTGGGGGTTCCTCAGTTCCACGAGCTGGGACCCCATCCACAACGTGTACGGGGCGGCACCCTTCGTCGACGGAACGTTGCTCACCAGCGCTCTCGCGCTGCTTTTGGCCGTTCCGGTCGCGCTCGGGGTGGCCGTATTCCTCTCCGAGCTCACCCCCACCTGGTCGCGCGAGCCGCTGGCCACGGCGGTGGACCTCCTCGCCGCGGTGCCTTCGGTCGTCTACGGATTCTGGGCGATCGCCGTCCTCGTGCCGATCATGCAGTCCACCGTCGAGCCGGCGCTCGCGAACCTCAATCCCTGGTTCGCGCCGCTGACGGGGAGCCCGGGGCCGTTCTCGGGAAGGACCGGAGGATACGATATCCTCACAGCCTCCGTCGTCCTCGCGATCATGGTCCTGCCGACGATCTCGGCGGTGTCCCGAGAATCGCTCCGAGCGGTCTCTCGGGTCCAACGCGAGAGCGCTTTGAGCCTCGGGGCGACCCGTTGGGAAGCGACCCGAATGGCGGTCCTCGGCCCGGCCTTCCCCGGGATCCTGGCGGGCATCCTCCTCGGGCTCGGGCGGGCGCTCGGAGAGACGATCGCCGTGACCCTGGTCATCGGCAACAGCAACCAAGTGGTGAACTCCCTGTTCTCCCCCGGGCAGACCATCGCGAGCCTCCTAGCGAACGACTTCACCGCGACGACCCCCGCGAGCACCGAATACGGGGCTCTCCTCGAACTCGGGCTCGTCCTGCTCCTGCTCACCATCGTGGTCAATGTGGTGGCCCGCCTGCTGCTCTGGCAGATCCGACAGGGACGTGGGGGCCGTTGGTCGCTCTGGCGGCTCCTGCCCCGACGCCGCCACGAGGGCACGCTCCTGGCGGCCGCCCAGCGGCAAGGGTCCCTCTCCCCGCCCGAGGGCGCCCGACCGTCGCGCGCGGCCCCGGAGTGGCGCGCCCGAGTACGCTCGGAATGGCCCCGACGGTTCCGGCTCCGTCAGGCTCGGTTCGCGGTCGTCGTCTTCCTGGCGGTCGCCTGCACGGTGATCGCTCTCGTTCCGCTCTTCAGCATCGTGTGGACGGCCTCCAACCTGGGCGGTTCGGCGGTCCTCACGCCTTCGTTCTACACGAAGGAGCTTCCCCCGGCCTGCACTCCCGGACCCGGCCAGAGCTGCCAGCTCGGAGGCATCGGTCCCCAGATCTTGGGGACCCTCATCCTCCTCGGACTGGCCGCGCTCATCGCCATCCCGGTCGGACTATTGGCCGGGATCTACCTGTCCGAATACGGTCGAAACCGGTTCGGTCAGGTCGTGAGCTTCCTGACCGACGTGATGACGGGCATCCCGTCGATCCTGCTCGGGCTGTTCGTCTTCGTCGTGACACTGACCTACGCTCCGGTGCTGGTCCGAGACCTCGGGGACGTCCTTTACCTCGGTCACCCCCCGGTGAGCTTCACGCGCGTGAGCTTCACCAATACCGCCATCGCCGGCGGGATCGCCCTGGCGGTCCTGATGATCCCCCTCGTCGTCCGGACAACGGAGGAGGCGCTCCGGACCGTACCGACCGGTGTACGCGAAGCCGCTCTCGCCCTCGGGTTCCCCCGTTATCGAGTTACCCTCCGGGTCGTGCTCGGCTCGGCCCGCAACGGGATCATCACCGGGGCGCTCCTCGCCGCCGCGCGAGCGGGGGGCGAGACCGCTGCGATCCTGGTCACCACGGGAGGATTCCAGTTCTGGCCCCAGGGTCTCACCCAGCCGATCGGGGCGCTCCCGCTGGTCATCTTCGAGGCGGGCCAGACGGGCTACCCGAACTGGGTCCAGGACGCTTGGGGGGCGGCGCTCATCCTGTTGCTCCTCCTCTTGACCATCAGCGTCGTCACGCGGCTGGTGCTGCGGCGCGGCTACAGCGCCTCCGAGGGAGCGTAGGTCGATGGGCCCGAAATTGGAGGTCCGAGAGCTCAACGCCTGGTACGCCCGACGTCAGGCCCTGTACGATGTGTCGCTCGACATCCCCGAAGGGGCCGTGACGGCGATCATCGGGCCTTCCGGTTGCGGCAAGTCGACCTTCCTCCGTTGCCTCAACCGGATGCACGAGGAGACCCCGGGGGGTCGCATCTCCGGGTCGATCCTCCTGGACGGGGCCGAGGTCCGCGAGCAGAACGCGGTCATGGTCCGCAGCCGGATCGGCATGGTCTTCCAGAAGCCGAGCCCGTTCCCGAACATGTCCATCTACGAGAACGTCGCCTCGGGGCTACGCCTTCTCGGCGTGCGCCGCCGGGAGGAGCTCGATGAGGGCGTGCTGGAGAGCCTTCGCCGGGCGGGCCTCTGGGAGGAGGTCCGGGAGGACGTCGATGCCCCGGGGACGAGCCTCTCGGGAGGCCAGCAGCAGCGGCTCTGTATCGCCCGGGCCCTGGCGGTCCACCCCGAGGTACTGCTCATGGACGAGCCGTGCTCCGCCCTGGACCCGATGGCCACGACGAAAGTGGAACACCTGATCACCGAGCTTCGGCAGGAGTACACCGTCGTCATTGTCACGCACAACCTCGCGCAGGCCGCACGGATCTCGGACTACACGGCGTTCTTCTACCTCGGCAAGCTGGTCGAGTTCGACGCGACGGATACGGTCTTCCACCGCGCTCGGGAGCAGCTCACCCGGAACTACGTCGCCGGTCTGTTCGGCTGAGCGGGCCGCGCGGTCGGTTCAGAACTCGGACTCCGCCTCGAGCTCGGCGCGGACCGCCTCGGAGAACTTCCTCAGGATCGGGACGGCGGCCTCCGAATCGCTCTTGGCCGCCAGGATCGCACCCGGAGGGCTGTGGCACTCCTCGACGTAGGCGAAGGAGCTCCAGGGGGTCCCGACGAGCGGAGAGGACTCCGGTTCCGTCGGGTCGAGATGCAAGCTCGGGTGCGCCACGAAATAGAGCCAGCCGGCCAACGTCTCGGTCCCGACCGCGTCCTGACGGTCTTGGGCCTCGGCGAGGCGCACCTCCCTCAGCCATCCGACCGCCCCGGAGATGAGCCGCTCCACGGGCAAGGGACGGACCGGACTGAGGCGAAGGCTCGAGAACTCCTTGCGTTGGAGCACATGGACCCCGGTCTCGTCGAACTCCTCCCCCAAGGTCTCGAGGATCTCCAGGACCGTGCGGTTCCCCACGCTCGAGGTCAGGTCATCGCGGACGCCCTTCACGGGGCGGCGCTGCGGTGGGCGTCGGTTGGGGGGAAGGGCGCGGGCCTTTCTCCGGCGCGAGTCGGCCATTCGGGAACCCCGGATGGCGATCGGCTCCTGGTTGGTAAGACCTTCGGGAACTCGCGTGGGGTCGCGCCAACCGGGTGCGTCCTTCGCGGTGTCGCGTCCGGGCGCGCACGCCTCGGGAGAGGAAGGTCGCTATCGTCCTCTCGGCCGCGAGAGACCCGCCCGAAGGCCGTTGGCGTTACGCGGTGGGGGAGAGGGGCCGCGGGCGTTCGGGCGCGACGGGCGGCTTCGGCGAAAGCCCGAACAGCGGAAGGAATCGGGCCGCCGTCGGCAATTGGGCCGGGGGTTGGTACTGGGAAGGCGGGAGCCCTCCGATCCGAAGTACCTTCTCGGCGACGGAAGCGCAGTACCCGCACGCCGAACAAGCGACCCGTTCGCAGTCCGTCTCGGCGACCCGACGCATGAAATCCGGAGGGAACGCTTGATTGTCGATCTCCACTTCCCGCATCCGGTCGAACGCCGCCAGCCAGGGGCGGACGAGTTCGGGGGACCTCCCCTCCTGGTCGAGCTCTTCGAGGGCTTTCCGGGGCCCTTTCACCTGCACGAGGCTCAGCAGGTCGAGAAGGTCCCCCTTCCAGGTGCGATCGGCGTAGGCTCGGGCCGCTCGGAGGAGCCACTCCGTGGAGCGGTTGCGGCCGGAGATCTTGAACCGCTGGACCCCGACCTCTTCGTAGACCTTCAGGTCCTCCGGCCGCACCCAGATGGAGGAGATGAGTCGGGTCGGGTCCCGGAGGACCTCCGAACCGCACTCGAGCAGCGGATACTCGAACCAGAGCTTCTCGCCTCCCGGTTGGGAGCAGAGCGAGCTGGTGTTGAGATGGTGACCTCGGTAGGGGCAATCCCGAATGCAGGTCTGGTTCACCAGCACCTCCACCTCGAAGCCGCTGCGGACCAACCCTCGCAGGAGGCGGAAATCCCGGTTCCCCTCCTCCACGATGACCGTGCGGACCCCGAGCCGGCGGAAGTATCCGACCTGATTGACGGTTCGGACCCGGGCGAAGGTCGATAGCGAGATGGGGACATCGGGGTGGAGCTCCCGGACCGCCTCGACGAGCACGGGAAGCGCCAGGATGAGGCCGTCGACGCCGAGCCCGAGGAGCCGGTCCACCTCCGCCCGGAACGCCGGCAGGAACTCCGGGTCGTACTCCTTGAGCCCGAGGTCGTTGCTGTTGAGGGTCGCGTAGAACACCTTCCCCGCGCCGTGGATCACCTCCAGATGCTCACGGAACCGCTCGGAGGAGACCGAGGGGAGGATGAACGGCGGGCGGCCGGCCCCGGTCAGGGAAACGGGGAAGCCGCCAAAGAACGTGCTCACGGGAAGGTCATGGACCGCGTCCACCAGCGCATCGTCGAAGTTCGTCGCCAGGACGATTTCCATGGCCCCGATAGAGACCCCCGGGTTCTAACGGGACCCCCTTACCGGTAAGGGCCTACCCGCATCTCTCCCCGCGGCATGCTCCCCGCATGATGTCGCGTACGAGCGGAGAACGGGACCCCGAGATCCTGCGGTTCCGGACCCGTCTGGCCGCGGCCGACCGCGCCATCCTGGCGGCCGTGGGAACGCGGGTCCGTCTCGCCGTGGAGATGCTCGCCTACAAGGCCCAAAGAGGGCTCCCGCTCGTCGATGACGAGCAAGAACGCCGGGTACGGGAGCGGTGCCGGGGATCGGCCAGCGAGGAAGGGGTCGACCCCGACCTCGCCTGGGCCGTGATGGAGCTGGTCGTTGCCGCGGGCAAGGAAACCGGGTTTGCCCGGTACGGGCCCTAGCTCGCCTTCCGCCCGGGAGCTGGCGCGGGGCGGTGCATCGAACGAAAGTTCCGGTCCCGGGGCCCACGACCCCGGGTCTCCAGCCCCAGGGACCAATCTCAAGCCCGCTCCGGCCTTCCGCCCCCCGTTCGATGGCTTCTCGAGGTCGCCTCCCAGCGCGAGCCCCATCCCGGAGCCCCTCCGCGGGTCGGCGCGACCGTCGGGGGGCTTCGCCCGATGGTCTGGTCGAGCTCAGGCTCCGGGGACCGGTCGCGCCCCACTGGTTGGCGGAGCTCCGGGAACGCTGGGATGCCCGGGTGGCCATCCTTCTCTGTCGCCCGGCCACGGGTCGTCCCTCGCAGGTCGTGCGCGTCCTCGAGATCGTGGCCGAACCCTCTCGGATCGCGGAGGTCAGTCGGCACCTCCAACGGCATTCCGCCCCCGGGACCCTCGCGCTCACCCGCCGTTCTCGGAACCGACTGCTGGCCTGGACGAGCGAGACGGCGCCGAAGACGTGCCGCGCGGTGTTCCGGGCGGGTGGGATGTGCCTTTCCTGCCCGCTCCTTCCACCCCCCGGGGCCGGCCACGAGGTCACCTGGACCCTGATCGTCCCCCGGGTCTCGACGCCCGTGCGAAGCCTGTTGAGGAGCTTCTCCCTTCCGAGCCCCGAAGGCGAGCGCCGTCTGCTGCGGGTACGGGGGCTCTCCATGGTCGAGGGATTAACGTCCCGGCAGGAGCGAGCGGTCAACACCGCCGTCGAGATGGGCCTTTTCACGCACCCGCGCCGCACCGACCTCGGACAGGTCGCCCGAGCCCTGGGGGTCAGTCGACCCACCGCCCTCGAGCTCGTCCGAAGAGGATTGACCCACATCCTCGCCGCCCGGAACTTTGCGACCGTCCGGGCCGGCACGGCGGTCTGAGCCGGAGCGACCTCATGGGAGAGCTTGCGCGCCCCCCCTTCTCGCGAGACCTCCCGGATACGGATGCCTATGGCTAGGCCCGGATGGAACGATCCGGCCCATCGCCGAAGTAAAATGGTGAGTTTCTCTCGAGGAGTGGGAATCGTGCGCCAGAATCCCCGGCCCAACAAAGCTCGACCGCTCATACGCAGCTTGGAGCGAATCCGTTCGCAGGTGGTCGGCCTCGAGAGGTCCCTCGACCTTTCACCGTTCCGGGGCCGGAGGTCGAGCGCCCGGAACCTGCTCCACTACCTCGCCCTCCGACGGGTGGACCTGCGGGGGATCCAGGACGAGCTTTCCCGCCTCGGCCTCTCGTCGTTGGGAAGGGCGGAGAGCCACGTCCTTTCGAACCTCGACGCGGTGCTCCGGAACCTGTACCGTCTGGGAGAGCTGAGCCCGCCACCGGGAACGACCCGGGCCCGAGTGGACTCGGACGACGGGAGCCGGTTCCTGGCCCGGAACGCGACCCGGCTCCTGGGTCCGTCCCGACCGGAGCGAAAGACCCGGATCATCGTGACGATGCCGAGCGAGGCCGCTTCGGATCATTCGCTCGTTCGGGACCTTCTCGAAGCCGGCATGGATTGCATGCGCATCAACTGCGCCCATGATTCGCCCCGGGAGTGGACCCGAATGATCTCGAGCCTGGACCGGGCCAAGAAGTCGGTGGGGCGGTCGTGCCGGGTGGAGATGGACCTGGGGGGCCCCAAGCTCCGCACCGGTCCGGTGGAGGCGGGCGCTCCGGTGCTCAAGGTCCGACCCCGCCGGGACGAGTTCGGGAGGGTCGTGGGTCGGGCGACCGTTTGGCTCACCTCCGCGGAGGCTCCCGTGGCCCCCACGGACCCGGCCGACGGGGTGCTCCCCGTCTCCCCGGATTGGCTCTCCGTTCGGCAACCGGGCGAACGGATCCGGTTCCGGGACGCACGGGGAGCGCGCCGGACGCTTCGGGTCGTCTCCCGGGACGGTGACTCGTTGCGGGCGGAGAGCAGCAAGACGATCTACTTCACCAACGGTCTCACGCTGTCGGCGAGCGGTCGGGGTCGTCCGAGCCGGACCGAGCTCCAAAAGATTCCCGGGCGGGAGCAGGTCCTCCTGCTCCACCGGGGGGACACGCTCCTCCTCACGGCGCGCCCGGACCCCGGTCGACCGGCCCAACGCAGCCGCGATGGGCGGGCGACGGCTCCCGCGACCATCTCTTGCCGGCTGCCGGAGGCGTTCCCGTTCGTCCGGCGCAACGACCGCATCTTCCTCGACGATGGTAAGATCGGGGGCACTGTAGTGGGCACGGAGCCGGGGGTCCTGCGGATCTTGATCACCCAGGCCGCGACCGGCGGTTCACGGCTGGGAGGGGACAAGGGGATCAACCTGCCGGATTCCGACCTCAAGCTTCCGGCGCTCACGGAGAAGGACCGAGAGGACCTGGAGTTCATCTCCCGTCACGCGGACATGGTCGGCTATTCGTTCGTCCATGACGCAGGGGACGTGGAGATGCTCCGAGCGGAGCTCGCTTCCCACCGTCGATCCGGCCTCGGGATCATCCTCAAGATCGAGACCCGGCAGGCGTTCGACGAGTTGCCCGCGATCTTGCTCGCCGCGCTCAAGGCGCCTCGAGCGGGGGTGATGATCGCCCGGGGCGACCTCGCCGTCGAGGTGGGCTACGAGCGGCTCTCCGAGGTCCAGGAGGAGATCCTGTGGCTCTGCGAGGCCGCCCATCTTCCGGCGATCTGGGCGACCCAGGTGTTGGAAGCGCTCACCAAAGAGGGTGTGCCCTCGAGGGCCGAAGTGACCGATGCCGCGATGGGGGAGCGCGCCGAGGGCGTCCTCTTGAACAAAGGCCCCCACGTCGTCGAAGCGGTCCGCGCGCTGGACAACATCCTGCGACGCATGGAGGCCCACCAGGCCAAGAAGAGCTCCCGACTGCGGCATCTCAACGTCGCGGGGGAGTTCTTCCGGCGCTCCGCTCCCCGTCGGCGGGCCGAGCTCGGGTCGCGTCCCCCACGGCGCCCCTCCCCACCGGCCCCGTCCCCTTCCGCGGACCCCTCCGGCCCCGGAGGCCCTGGCCAGTTCGGCTCCCGGAGGTTTAAGGGGGAGGCTCTCATCGACGAGACGAGGTGAGCACCACGTCCCCGATGGGCTCGATGGGGCAAGAGCTGGACGGCGTATCGGACGGAACCCTCCTTTTCCCCTCCGGCGGGCGGGGAAGGTCCGCCTCCCCTCGCCGTCCCGGGGAACTCCCCTGCCTCGGCCCCGGTCGCCTCCGCTTCTCGCCTCGACGTCCCCGCGCCCCCATCGTGGGAGGCATCGGAGCCCTCCTCGTGGCGCTCCTTTTCCTGGCGGTTCCGAGCTTCCCGTCGGTCCAGGGGTCGGCTCCGAACGGCCCGTTGGTCGCGCCGCACGCCGCCCTGGCGGGCTATTCCTCCCCGGGTGCGTCCCTCTCGTCGGAGCTCCGCTCCTCCGGGTCCGGGCCGAACACGCCCTCGGGGGGCGGATGGCCGGGAGCCCTCCCGGCCCATCCCGAAGCGTCCTCGGGCCTCGCCTGTTCGATTCCGCGCTCCGGCTCGGAGACTGCTTGCGCCCCCCGGTCCGTTCCGCCCTTCCCGCCGTACCCGGCCAGTAGCTCGGCGAGTGAGATCGGAGGGGTCGTCGGGAAGGTCTTCTTGGGGGTCAACCCCACGGCCGCGACCTACGACCCGTTGAACGGCAACGTGTACGTCGCGGACGAAGGGACGAACCTCCTCGCCGGGAGCATGTCCGAGGTCAACGGCACGACGGTGGTCTCCACCTTCGATGGGGGCTCGAACCCGACCGGCGTCGTGTTTGACGCCTACTCGGGCGAGATCTACGTCGCGGATTTCACCGGCAACGACGTGAGCGTGGTCAGCGGTCACACCGTGGTCGCGACGGTGGGCGTCGGCACGGGACCGTATGCGCTCGACGCCGACAGCCAGAACGGACTCGTTTACGTCGCGAACTACGTCTCGACCGAGGTTTCCGTGATCCGGGGCACCACCGTCACGGCCTCCCCCGTGGTCGGGTCGGAGCCGGACGGGGTCGCCTACGACTCCTCGAACGGCTACGTCTACGTCGCGGTCTCGGGAACGAACTCCGTCGCCGTGATCAACGGGGTCACGGTGATCGCGCAGATCCCCGTGGGCAGCGAGCCGGCCTTCCTCGGTTACGACCCGAAGAGCAACCTCGTCTACTGCCCGAACTACGGTTCGGAGAATGTGTCGATCATCAACGGCACCCGGGTGGTCGCGACCATCAACACCTCGAAGGACTCGTATGCCGCGATGTACGACGCCGGCAACGGTTTCGAGTACGTGGATAACTGGGTCGCCTGGAACGACAGCATCGTCGACGTCTTCAACGGGACCTCGATGATCGCCAACACCACCGTCCTTGCGAACTTGCAACGCGGAGCGTACTGCCCCGATCACGGTCTGCTCTACATTCCGGACTACCTGATCTACTCCGGGAGGGTCGTCGTGATGGCGACGGAGCTCGGGATCTCCCCGCTCGGCGACACGACGGCCGGGAACTCCACGACCACGACGGACGCCGGGGACCCGGTGAACCTCAACACCACGCTGTGGGCGGTCGGGAGCGCCCCGGACGTCGCTCGGGTGGCGACCGAGCCGGCGGTAGGGTTCGGCTGCCTCGCGGCCTCGGTGCTCTCGTTCACCCCGATCGGGGCCATCGTCCACGGAGCTTGCGTGCCGACGACGCCCGGGAACTACACCGTCTGGATGAACGTGACGGACCAGAACGGGACCACCGTGCAATCCACCCTCCTCTTCATCGGGGTCGGTCCGGCGCTCGTCGTCCCGGCGCCGATCGCGTCCTCAGGCGACCTGGCGGCTCTCACCTCCGCCGATGTGGCCGAAGTGGTCCAATTCTCCGAGCGACCGAGCGGGGGGACGGGCAGCTTCTACGGGTACTCGTGGTACGGGCTCCCGATCGGAACGTGCACGGGCACCAACACGGCCCAGGTCCAATGCACGATCACCGAGAGCGGTAGCTCGCTCGTCACGGTGACCGTCTCCGACAGCAACGGGCCCGTCACGAGCTCGGGCTTGCGCCTGCCCGTCTTCGCCCGCCCGGCTCCGAAGGCGCCCACGACGAGCCTCCCCGCGGCGGATGCGGGTCAGTCGGTCACCTTCAACGTGGTCACGTTCGACGGGAGCGGGAACTTCACCGGGTTCCTCTGGAGCGGCCTTGCCAGCGACCAGTGCGCGGACCTGAGCACCGCATCGCCGGTGTGCCTCTTCACGAGCGAATCTACGATCGTCGCCTACGTCGTGGTCAGCGATGCGAATGGGGGCCAATCGGCTCCGAGCCCCACGGTCACGCTCGTGGTCTCCCAGGCGCTCTCCATCTCCGGCCTCACCTTCTCGCCCCGGTCCGCGACGGTCGGGCAGGGCGAGACGTTCAGCGTCACGGCCTCGGGCGGGGCGGGTGATTACCGCTTCAACTGGTCGAACCTGCCCCCGGGTTGTTCCGGGAGCAGCGCGACGATCTCGTGCACCCCTTCGAACGCGGGATTCTACAACGTCAGCGTATCGGTGACGGATGCGAACGACTTCACCGCCCACTCCACGGCGGCGATCCTCACGGTCGCCCCCTCCTCGGGCGCTTCCACGATCCTCGGCCTCTCGGCCCCGGTCTGGCTCGGCGTCGTCGTGGTCATCGTCGTTGTGGCCGTGGCCCTCTTCCTCTTCCTGCGGCCGAAGAAGCCCGCCCCGGAGGCTTCCGAGGGGACTGACGAGGAGGCCGCTCCACCGACGGAGGACGACGAGCCCCCCGCCTCCTAGCGGGACCGAGAGCTTCCCCGCCGAGGGGGCAAGGGCTCGGGCCGAACCCACGACCCCTACCCACGTCGCCGAGGGGGCGAACCTCTGGCGGAGCGCCTTACGTGAACTCTTCGCGCTCGAACAAGAGGAGCCCCACGATGGCGGTGAGGATGAAGTACCCGATCATGATGGCGATGCCTTCCGGGTAGGTGGGGTTGTAGGTGGTGAACCCCCCTCCGCGACCGATGGTCACGTGGGCCATGTGGGCAGGGAGGGTCGAGAGGAAGGGGTAACCGATCACCGGCGAGGCGTAGGAGATGATGAACCACGGCTCGACCTTCGCGAGCCCGGCCACGAGGTCCTGGAGCAGGCTGAACCCGAACAGGAAGAGCACGGCGACCACCAAGGTCGCGTAGGTGCTGGTCTTGAACAGCGAGCTGAACAGGAAGGTGGCCCCGAGGAGCGCCAGGAGATAGATCAGCGCCAGAGCGAAGGAGGTGACGAAGGCGCCGATGAAGGCGCTCGTCCCGAAGTAGTAGGCGCCGTTCCCCAGCAGGATGATGGCGTAGACGACGACCGCGATGACCGAGGCGATGAGGGCGGCGATGTACTTGCCGACGTAGACGGTGACCCGGCGGATCGGGAGCCCCATCAGGAAGTAACCCGTCCGGTTCTGGAACTCTCCGGCGATGGCGTCGGAGCCGAAAATGACGCCGGCGAAGATGATGACGACGGTGACCCCTCCGGCCCAGAGCTCCGAGTAGAAGTCGTTCGGTCCGGTGAGGAACCCGGCCGGTCGGTAGTACCCGACGACGGTGGTCAGGATGGCCCCGATGACCGCGACGAGCCCGAGCATCAGGACGAACCTTCGGGACCGGAGATAGTCCCGGAACTGGTACCGCGTGAGCAGCAGGATCTGCGCGATCGTTCCCGGGACGTGGCCGATCGTTTCGGTCGACCGAGGGCTCTCGGCCGCGGGGGCCGGGGAGGACGTTGAGGCCATCGGGCTCAGTCCCCCCGTTCGATCTGCTGGAGGTAGACCTCTTCGAGCATGTTGCGGGATTCGTGGAAGCTCATGACCCCGATCCGTAGCCCGACGAGCTGTTCGAGCAGGCGGGCCCGGAGCGGCCCGTCACCCCCGATGTTCAGGGTCAGACGCTGCGCATCGAGGCGCTGCCAGGAGGTCACTCCCGTCAGCGGCGCGATCTGCGCGGTCACCTCGGCGTCCGTGACCGGTCGGACGAACGCGACCTCCACCGCCGTTCCGTCGCGGGAGAATCGGGTCGTGACGTTCGCGAGGGTGTCGTAGAACAGGAGCTTGCCCCGGTTGAGGAGCGCCACCTCGTCGCAGACGTCGACGACCTCGCTCAAGATGTGGCTGCTCATGAAGATCAGCCGGTCGTTCCGTTTCAATCCCCGAACGATGCTACGAACCTCGGCCATCCCGCGCGGGTCGAGGCCGGTGCTCGGCTCGTCGAGCATCACGATCTCGGGGTCGTGGAGGAGCGAGGCGGCGATGTTCACCCGCTGCTTCATCCCCTTGGAGAATCGGCCGACCTTCTGGTCCGCCCACTCGCCCATCTTGACCTCCTCCAGGACCTCGCTCGTGCGATCCCGGATCTCGGCGGCGGACATGCCGCGGAGCCCGCCCACCATCTCGAGGGCCTCGCGGGGGGTCAACGACGGGTAGATCTCCGGCGTTTCGATGAGCACCCCGCAACGGGAGAGCGCCCGCTTTCGGTCCTTCCGGACCGAGACGCCGTTCAGGAACGCTTCCCCCTGCGTCGGGAGGATCAGGTCGGCGAGGAGCTTGAGGGTCGTGGTCTTTCCGGCCCCGTTCGGCCCCAGGAATCCAACGCACTTCGCTCCCTCAATCTTCAGGTTCAAGGTGTCGAGGGCCGTGAAGCTTCCGAATCGCTTGGTCAGTCGGTCCGTGACGATGGAGGGTCCCGTCATGCCCGAACCCCCGCCGTCGCTCGTTCCGCGACGGGCTCGAAATCCTTCCGGCAGCTCGCGGGCCCCCGCCCGGTGGGTAGGGGTCTTGGGGTGGGTGGGCGGTCGCTCATCAGTGAGGCGGAGGTCACCCGCGGTCGTACTTAGCATGTGGTGACCATACGGAGCATCCGGTGCCATCGCATGCCTCCCGCCGAGCCCTCGGGAAACTGCCCTCGCCCGACGCGTCGGCCCCCCGTCGAGCCGCCCCACCCCCGGACATGCGCCGTCGACACTGTTACCGGTCAGCCTTGGACCCGGGCCCAGGTTCGGAAAGCCCGCTCCGCTCGGCAGTTTCATTCGTCCTCGGACCGCGCCATCGATGGGTGGGCGGTTGGCGCTCCCCGGTTCGTGCGCCGTCGCCTACGAAGGGGCCGCGAATCGGGAGGGGAACCCTCAAGGGGGTCGAGCGAGGCGAGCCCGCTCCCACGCAGGAATTGCGTCCATCTATCATCGAATGCACCTGTCGCCGCGTATTTTTATAGTAACTCACTTGCCAAATCAGGGAAACCATGCTGGATGCCTCGGAAGCGGCCAAGCTCGTGGGGGAGGAGGACTCGGTCCGAGTCCTCGTCCAGGGGCTGCCTGAGGAGCGGGCGTGCGAGGTCCGAGCCGAGCTGAATCGTCAATTCGCGAGCCAAGGTTGCTCGCTGACCGCCGACTTCGAATCCGTGCGGGACTACGAGAGCACCCTCGTCATCCGTCCCGTGGGCGGCCCCAACGCGGTCCCGACCGCCAGCTACCGGGTGCGCATCACGGGTTCGCAGTTCGCCCTAGAGTCCGTCCTGGACGAGATCGGAGCGACCTTCGCCCGACTCCTCCGCGAAGAGGGAAACCTCATCGCGAACTCCGAACCCGTCCCCAATTGGTGCGACCCGTTCTAGAGGGGACGGCCTCGGCCTCGGAGCCGATCGTGGCTTGCCGGGGCTGAAAACGCGCGCGCACGGGGCGCCCTCCCCCGACCCCCATCCTTCCGGCGGCGGCAGGAGTTAATAGAGGGCTCCTCTGCTCGCCGTTCTACTGGGTCGACCAGGAGCCGATGGCAGCGAAGGGGATTCCGGGACCGGTTTCCGGCCACCCGCCCGCGAACTCAGAGCTCCACGCGCGCGCCGGACTCCTTTCCGACTTCATCCTCGGGAGCGAGGACGGCATCGTCAACGTGCTGGGGATCATCCTCGGGCTCTCCGCGGCGACCTCCAACGTTCGGCTCATCATCATCGCCACCGTCGCGGCTCTGGCCGCCGAGTCGATCGCCATGGGAGCGGTCGCTTACACCTCGACACGCTCCCGCCGGCGCCTCTACATCGCCGAGACCCAGCGGGAGCTCCGGGAGATGCGCGAGCTGCCCGACGCAGAGCGGGCCGAGGTCCGGGCCATCCTCGTGAACTGGGGTTACCAGGGCGCCCAGCTCGAGGAGATGCTCCGTCACATCGAGTCGAACCCGAAGGCGATGCTGGAGCTCATGATGGCCTTCGAACTCAAGCTCGCGCCCGTCGAGGAGTCCGGCCCCCGCTGGAGCGCCTTCGTGGTGGGGAGCGCGACCGTCGTCGGTCACGGGATACCCCTGGTCCCGTTCTTCTTCATCGGCCACGACATCCTTCTGGGTGCGACCCTTTCGATCATCCTGAGCGCCATCGCGCTGTTCGGGATCGGCTGGTACGAGGCGAAGATCACCATCGGGGCCTGGTGGGCGAACGGAATGCAGATGGTGGTCATCGGGCTCGCGGGAGGATTCGCAGGCTACCTCATCGGTCATTTCCTGGGCTCGGCCCCGGGGATCTAGGGCGGTCCGAACCGACCCGTTATACCCGCCCGGCTCTCTCCCCGGTCCGTGCGGGAGCTCTGGACGGGCTGCTCGTCCTGGACCTCCCCCGCTTGGAACGGCCGGTTCTACCCCCGGGGGATCCCCGATGGAGACCGCCTCGCCTTCTACGCCCGGTACTTCGACACCGTCGAGGTGGATTCCACCTACTACGCCGCTCCGAACTCCTTCGTCGTCCGCGGGTGGGCGCGGAAGACCCCCGAGCGGTTCCGGTTCTCGCTCAAGATGCCCCGGCACCTGCTCGACCCCAAACGTCCCGTCGAGGAAGGGGCGCTGGCGGAGTTCGTTGAGAACGCCCAACTTCTCGGAGGAAAGCTCGGCCCCATCGTGATGCAGTTCGCTCCCTGGTTCCGGGCGCCGCGGTCGACGGGGGTCGGGAACGCGGCCCAGCTCGACCGACTGCTTCGGGCCCTGCCGGGCCGAGCCCAGTACGCCGTGGAGCTCCGGGACGCCGGGTGGTTCCGACCGGAGATGGCGGCCTGGCTCACCGACCGGCTCGTCGAGGAGAAAGTGGCGCTCGTATGGTCCTCGCTCACGTTCCTGGAGGTTCCGCCGATCCGGACGACGGATTGGGCGTACCTACGATTCATCGGCGATCACGAGACCGTTCCCGCCGGGCAGCACGGCGAGCTCCGCGTCGACCGGACGGCCGAGACGCGTCGCTGGGCGAGCCGTTTGAAGGAGGCGGAGGTGGAGAGCGCCTTCGCGTACTTCAACAATCATTTCGCGGGTTACGGGCCGGCCTCGGCGAACATCTTTCAGGTCGAGATGGGGCTGCCGGCTCTCAAGCTTCCCTCGGAGGAGGCCTCCCCCGGCGCACCGGACCGGCTTCAACGTCGACTTCCCGTCGACGACCCGCCCGGACCCCTCTAGCCGCCCCCCTCGGGGCGCTCGGAACAGGGTCCTCGGCCCGGAGCCGAAGCTCACTGCGCGCGCGCGCGGTCGAGGAATTGGGAGAGAATCTCCATCAGTTCCAGCCCTTTGGTGATCCCCCGCTCCGCCTCGGGGAACTTCTCCTTTTCGAAGTACTTCCGCAACTCGGCGCCCCGCGGGGCCCCGAGGCTCGGGACCGTAGCCTCCAGGAGCTTGGAGAGGAGCGGCGTGCCCTGGAGCAGGCGCTCCACCTCGCGAAGATGCTGTTGAAGCCACTCCCAGACGACCTCGGGCGCATCGGTGTCGTGCGCCAAGGTTCCAAGAAGGTTCCAGCTCCGGGAGGCGGGCATCCTCGGGTCGAGGGCGAGCTCGACGACCTTACGGGCGGAGTCGGGACCGGAGAGCGAGGTGAGGCCCCCAAGCATCTGGCGGGCGACCTCCTCCGAGCCGGCCTGGAACATCGCATCCCGAAGGACCTCGAACGCCTCTGGCCCGCCGGAACGGGCGTACCCCACGATCGTGGCTGTCCTCAGGTCCGGGGGGACCTCGGCGAGCCGCGAGAATCCCTGGGCCAACTCCCCGGCGAAGGAGGGGTCGACCATGGCCCGACAGATGGCGAGCCGGCTGCGCATGCTCCCCCGGACCTCCGGCTCCCCCTCCTGGGGTTGGACGCCGATCCTTTCCAACGCGGCGCGGAAGTAGTGCGCGAATCCGTCGCGAAGCGAAGGAAGCCTCGGGAGGAAAGGATAGAGCAGCGAGAACGCGAGGGTCACCTCCCCGCTCGAGGCCGGGTCCGGAGCCCGCTCGGCGGCCCGGAGGAGAGTCAGGTACTCCTCGGGTTTCGAGGCGCCCGAGAGGAGGAGACCTTGTCCGTCCAGCAGCATTCCCGCGCGGTCAAGCCCGGAGAGCTCTTCGAAATGCGCCAGGAGACGGTCGTGCAAGGGGCCCACGTATCTCGTCCGGTAGAACCCCCGACGGCCGGGATTGACCAGGACCCGGGCACCGGCCGGGGCCGGGACCCGAAGCGTGGTTCCCTCCATGAGGGCCCGTTGCCGGTTCCCTTCGATCTCGAAGGTGAGGGGGATCGGCCAGCGACCCTCGGCCTGGGCTCCATTGAGGAGGAATCGGGATTGGCGGAACAGGAGCGCCCCCGGTTCCTCCGAGATGGTGACGAGGGGATGGCCGGCATGGCGGACCCAGCGCTCCATGATCCGGCCGACGGGCTGCTCGGCGACCTCCTCGAGCGAGCTCCAGAGGTCCTGCGAGCGCGCGTTCCGATAGGCGTGGCGTTCGAGGTAGTGGGTCACCCCCTTGCGGAAGAGCTCCTCGCCGAGATAGGCTTCGATCATCGCGAGGACCGTCGCCCCTTTGCCGTAGGTGATCCCGTCGGCGATCTCGCCCAGCTCCTCCGCGGCCCGCACCTCCACCTCGATCGGGTGGCTCGAGGGGAGGCAATCCTCGCCGAAGCCCCAGGCGGAGTTGTCCAGGAAGAAATCGCTCCAGAGGTCGAGGTCCGGATACAACTGGCCGTTCATCTTCGTCTCCACGAAGGTCGCAAAGCTCTCGTTGAGCCAGAAGTCGTTCCACCAGACCATGGTCACGAGGTTGCCGAACCATTGGTGGGCGATCTCGTGCGTCACCGTCTCCCGGACCCGACGGCGGGCGCGGGCGCCGGTCGTGGGAAGGACCAACAGCCGAGTCTCGTGAAAGGCGATGGCTCCCCAGTTCTCCATGGCGCCCGCCCAGAAGTCCGAGACGGAAACGAGGTCGAGCTTCGGTAGGGGGTAGCGGAGTCCGTAGTATCGATTGAGCGCCGGCAGGACGCGGAGCGTGTGGTCGAGGGCGAACCGACCGGTGGATTCCCGGCCCGGGGGGCTCGCCACGGAGACCCGTACCCCATCGGCGTCCCCGTCGAGGCGGGCGAAGCGGCCGAGCGCGAGGTACACCAGGTAGGTCGACATACGGGGGGTCGGCTCGAAGGTCACCCGCTGCCGCCCGTTCGAGACCTCGCGGCGCAGCACCGGGGTGTTGAAGATGACCTCCAGCTCCTTCGGCGCGCTCACCGTCACGCTGAGCACGGCCTTGTAGGCCGGGTCGTCGACGCAGGGGAAGACCCGGCGAGCGCCGTTGGGGTACATCATCGAGGTGATGAGGGCGCCCTCGGCCGCCGGGACCTGGTAGAGCCCGATGAGGCCCTTCTCGAGGATTCGGCCCTGGAAGCGGATCGTGAGGTCGTGGTCCCCCGGGCCGAGGGTCGGGAATCCGAGCTCCTGGGATTCGGGGTGCAGCTCGAAAGGGACCGAGACCCCAGCTTCTCGAACGGATTCGATCTCGAGCTCGTGCGCGTGCAGTCGGCGACCCGGGGCCCACTGCTGAAGGAGGACCCGCACCTCACCCCGGAACGACGTCGGGTCGTGGTCGAACTCGAGCTGAAGCTGATAGGATTCCACGTTCATGTCGGCGCCGAACAGGGGGGGCTTTTTCACCTCTTCCGTCCCGAGCCGCGGGAGCCCTCCCCTCGACGACCCAAGGGTCGCCCGCTCGAGCCGGCCGCCGAAAGCCGTTCGCCCTTCCTGGCGGGTCCTCCCCTAGCCGTTCCCGGGAGAGGAACGAGGGGGCCGCGGCCACCGCTTTCGGGTCGCCACGAGATGCATGACCTCGTCGGTCCCGTGGGCCACTCGCGCGCTACGGAGGTCCCGGTACCGTTGGGCGTGGGGAAGCTCCTCGGCATACCCCTGGCCCCCGTGAAACTGCATGGCATGGTCGACCGCCTCCAGGGCGACGTGGCCGCAGTACCACTTCGACATCGCGGCCTCGCCGTCGACGGGTTCGCCCGCGTCGAGCCGGGTGAGCACCCGTTCGAGCAGCCCCCAGGCCGCGGTGAGCCGCGCCTCGTCCTCGACGAGGGGAAAGGAGATGGCCTGCTGCGCGGCGAGGGGTCGACCGAACGCCTCCCGCTGAGCCACGAACGCGACGGTCTCCTCGAAGGAGGCCCAAGCGACCCCCAGGTAGATCGCGCCGAGGAGCGCTCGTTCGTGCGTCAACTCCTGTCGGAGGAGCTCGAAGCCCTGCCCTTCCTCTCCCAAGCGATACGCCTCGGGCAGCTCGACGTCGTCGTAGACGACGGTCCCGCGGCCCATCCAACGCTCGCCATAGTCGGGGACCCGCTCCCGCCGGATTCCGGCGAGGTCTTGAGGGATGAGAAAGGCCGAGATCCCCGAGCGGCCGCCCGGTCGCTCGGTACGAGCGTAGACGATGGCCGCTTGAGCGTCCTCGGCGAAAGCGACCTGGGTCTTCGTTCCGCTGATCCGATACGCCCCGGTCCGATAGACCGCCCGGGCCCGGAGGGCCGCCGCGTCGGAGCCGGCATGGGGCTCGGTGACCTGGTTGCCCACCAGCATCCGCCCCCGGAAGAGCGGGTCGAGATACCCGGCCCTGAGGTCGGGCGAACCCGCTCGAGCGAGCACGCTCGAGAACTCCGGTTGGAGCGAGAGCTTGGCGGCCATCGTTCCGCCCCGGTAGGCCAGCTGGAACAGCCCACGCGCCGATCGGAGCGCGGACAGTCCTCGGCCACCGAAGGAGGCGGGCACCGAGAGGCCGAGAAGCCTCGCCTCCCCCAACCGTTGGAACTCCTCAACGGGAAACGCCGGGCTCCGGTCGTAGGCGCGGTAACGTTCGCCGAGCCGGTGGGCGTCGGCGAACCGGTCCACTTCCTCGCGGATCGGGTCGGACGGTACGGGTGGGGGGATCGGGCTCACAGTCCCTCTCGGGCGAAGAACGGGGCGGGTCGGTCGGTGGGCTCGGAAGGCGGATCCTCCCCCACCACCGCTCGCTCTCTCAGCCGACGGATACGCTCCGGAGGGTAGCCGAGCAACCCCCCGAGCACGCGTTCGTTGTCCTGGCCGAGCCACGGCGCTCCCCGCCAGACCTGCCCGGGTGTCTCCGAGAACTTCGGAGCGATCCCGGCCCCCTTCACGCGACCGGCCACGGGGTCCTCCCATTCGACGAACATCGAGCGAGAGCGGTAATGCGGGTCGCGGGCGATAGCGGCGATATCGTAAACGCGGGAGATGGCCACGTCGTGCCGTCGCCCCAGCTCTTCGAGCTCCTCGACCGTGTGCCGGGCGACGAACGCATTGATCACGGGGTCCACCTCCTTCCGATGCTCGGTCCTCCACTCCATGTCGTCCCACCGGGGGTCATCGACCCCGAGGAGAGGTTTGAGCTTGAGCCACGATTCCCGGGAAGGTGCGGCG
>Ga0326727_10009794_pt1 | contig 23268 bp, 20 predicted proteins | sample MB2enrmetagenome_FD_207643 | JGI IMG/M metagenome (GOLD analysis project Ga0326727, IMG submission 207643) | Lab enriched peat soil microbial communities from McLean, Ithaca, NY, United States - MB29MY | ecosystem: Environmental > Terrestrial > Soil > Wetlands > Peat | place: USA: New York... | reverse complement strand
CGGTCCGAAAGGCGTTTTCCAACCCCTTGGTATCATCGGGACATGGGAACGCCCCAAATTCCCCTCCGCCTCCAAAATCCTCGCCCCGAATCGACCCGCCAACGACTTGGTGAGAAATGCGGGTTAGAATGGCAGACAGTGGACAGGCAGTAGGGAATGGGCGCCGTTTGCCAGTCCCCGCGAGGGCAGGGAAGGGGGATCGGCGAGGGGCAAATGCCAAGGAGGAGAACGGTGGAGATGTTCCAGTCTCTCGTGATGTTGCTGATAAATAAGGTTGTTAGCGATATTTCTCGCGACTCACACAAAAACGTAACATATTGACAATAAATAAGTTAATTGAATTGCGCTGCGGACGGAAACAAAAAAAGGGGGGGCCTTTTTTTGCACGGGGCTTGGCGATGTTGTTGAAAACACATATAGAAAAAATGTCAGCTTATCGGTCTCTCGCGATGTTGATGAAAACAAATGAGATGCTACGCGTCTCTGGCGATGTTCCGCAAAAGAAAGGGCTTAGTCCAGGTCTGCGGTGCCAAGTGCCGGACGTAAAGGGGCCGAACACTGGACTCGGGGAAGGGGTTATGTGTCGCGTGTCAGGTGTCGGGTTTGCGGTGGGGGCTCAAAGCGGAAAGGCGGGCAGGGCGGGATTCTTCGCTGCGGCTCGGAACTGGAAAATCGAAACTGGAGAATCTAAACTGCAAACTCGAAAATCGGCAAACGTCAATCGACAATCGTCAATGACCCGATGACCCGATGGCCCGATCAGAAAAGCCGTGACCCATCACCAGACCCAGGCGAAGTCCGCAAAGGAAAACGGCAGAGCGCAATTCTTCGCTGCTGCTCACGAGCACAGCGGACGGGCATGCTCGAAAGGTGTAGAAACGGGTAGTGCCGACGGGCAAACACCTCGCGTGAACCAGTTCAGAAGCAGTGATGAGTGAAAAGTGACGAGTGACGAGAAAAAGGCAGATTCCCAGAGTGGAAAGGCAAGCAGCGCAAACCACCCTGCACCTGACACTACCCCGGATCGTTATCGGCAGAGTTCGAAGAGAAGATGCATCAAATGGCCGACTTCGCAAATCACAAATGACCCGATGAGTCGATGGCCAGATGACCCGATGATCCGATGATTCGATACGCTTGCTCTTGCTACTCAAAGCTGACGTTTCAAGCTATACTGGTTTCGTTGGCCCAGTGCTGCTCCATGGGAAACGACCTCATCCAAATCGGTAGCATCCAGCCGCAGAGCGGAGTGGCCGCGCAGGCATCGGTCACGGCGGACTTCGCGGGTGCTCCTGCGCTCGCCGGCGACGGCAAAACCTTTTACCTTGAAACCTTCGGCTGCCAGATGAACGTCCACGATTCGGAGAAGGTTGCGGGCGTGCTGATGGCGCGCGGTTATCGCCCCGTTGACACCCACCAGGACGCCGATATCATTCTCTACAACACGTGCAGCATCCGGGAAAAGGCGGCGCAAAAGGTATTCTCGCGGTTGGGTGCCTTCCGCAAGGCGGGCGCGGCGGAAGGGAAAGTCATTGGCGTGCTGGGTTGTGTGGCGCAGCAGGAGGGCGAGCGTTTCTTCGAGCGGGCCCCGCAGGTCAGCCTGGTGTGCGGTTCGGCAAGCTATGCGCAGTTGCCGGATTTGCTCGCGCAACTCGAGTCTGGAAACCGCCGCGTGAAAGGCTTGAACCTCGACACCGAAGATTGTTTTGAGACCGAATTTACCCGCCGTGACAATCGCTTTCGCGCTTACCTGACGATTATTGAAGGTTGTGACCAGCGTTGCGCCTTCTGCGTAGTGCCCATGACGCGGGGGCCGGAGCGCAGCCGCGCGGGCGCCAGGATCATTGCCGAGTGTCACCGCCTGGTGGACGCCGGTTACACGGAGATTCAGATTCTAGGCCAAATCGTGAATGCCTGGCGGGATCCGGCGCCGGCGCGTTGGAGCTTTGCGGAATTGCTGGCGCGCGTGGCGGAGGTGCGCGGCATCCGGCGCGTGCGCTTCACCACCTCCCATCCGCGCTTCTTCACGCCCGATATTGTTGAGGCTATCGATTCCCATCCGGCGCTTTGCGACCAGATTCACCTGCCCGTGCAGGCGGGCTCCACGGAAGTTCTCACCCGCATGTTGCGCGGGTATACGCGGGAAGAATATCTGGAAAAAGTTCAGTACATCCGCAAGGCGCAGCGTGCCATCAGCCTTTCCACAGACATCATCGCCGGTTTCGCGGGCGAGAGCGAAAAGGACTTCGAGCAGACGCTATCGTTGCTCGCGGAAGTTGAATACGACCAGGTTTTCGCGTTCAAGTTTTCTCCGCGGCCGTCGACCCCGGCGCTGGAATTTGCCGATACCGTTCCGGAAGAAGAAAAGGGCCGCCGCTTGGCGGTGTTGCAGGCAGTTCAGCGCCAGATTCAATTGCGCCGCAACCAGGCGTTGGTGGGGCGGACGCTCGAAGTTCTCGTGGAAGGCTATCAGCCTCGTTTGGGACAGGCCGTAGGGCGTACCACCAGCAGTCGTGTCCTCAACTTTCCCGGTGAACCCGCCGATGTCGGTTGTTACCGGCAGGTGACGGTGACTTCCGCGGGACCGAATAGCCTGGTGGGAGAAAGAATTGCCGATTGTCGATTGCCGATTGTCGATTGAATGGGCGCGAGTTTTTAATCTTCGGTGCTTAGTTTTTAGCAATGCGTTTTTTGAGAGATTAAGTACAGGTACCTGGCAAGTGAGGCCTTTCAATCGTCAATCATCAATCGGCAATCGGCAATGAAGGAGGGGGCCGCATGGAAGTGGAAATGAAGATCCGGGGCTTGGTCATGGATCCCGTCACCAACATGCCCATCGTTATCTTGAAGGATGTGGGGGGCACGTCGGTGCTGCCCATTTGGGTGGGGATCTATGAAGCGAATGCCATTGCCCTCGAAATCGAAAAGGTCACGACTCCTCGCCCCATGACCCATGACCTGCTCAAGAACCTGCTGCTGGGGCTGGAAACGCAGGTGCAGAAGGTGGTGGTGAGCGAGCTTCGCGATGACACTTTTTATGCCCTGATTTGGCTGGAGCGGGACGGGCAGAAGCTGTCAATCGATTCGCGGCCCAGCGACGCCTTGGCTCTCGCTTTGCGCGTGGATTGCCCGATTTACGTTGAGGACGAGGTCTTGAAGAATTCCAAGAACTCGGGGAACTCGACGGACAAGGTCAGCAACGAAGAATTGCGCAAGTGGCTCGAAAACTTGAACGATGAAGATATGGGAAGGTATAAGATGTAGCACGGGATACGGGATACGGGGCACGGGGATTGTGACTTCGCCCCTAATTCATCGGTTATAGTTCACAATCATAGATCAGCAATACTCTAACCCCTTATGACGAACCCCGGGTCCCGTGTCCCGTAACCCGGGTCCCGCATTCCGAGTCCCGAAAATGGCCGCAACCGTAATTGCCATCGCGAACCAGAAGGGCGGCGTGGGAAAGACCACGACGGCGGTGAATCTGGCTGCCGCCTTCGCTCTGAAGGAGCAGCGCACCCTGCTGATTGATCTTGATCCCCAAGCCAACACCACGCTGAGCTTTTTTTCTCCGGATGAAATCAAGGGGTCGATTTACGACGTGCTCACTGATCACAAGGTGGGAGTGAAGGACGTTGTGCATCCCACCAAAGTGGCCAACCTCTGTTTAGTGCCCGCCAAAATTGCCCTGGCCAAGCTGGAGGCGAACTTGGTGGGGCAGTTTGACGCGCCCTTCCGATTGAAAGACGCACTGGCCGGAACCCGTGATGACTTTGACCTGATCGTCATCGACACACCCCCGGCGCTGGGAATCATTACCGTCAACGCACTGGTGGCGGCGAACTATTTGCTGGTGCCCATCCAGGCCTCCTACTACTCGCTGGAAGGGACGGATGACTTGCTGGAGACGCTGGAGCGCATTCGCGCGCGTCCCAATCCCGAGCTGCAATTGCTGGGTGTCATCGTGACGCTCTACGACAAGCGCACCAACCTGGCGCGGGATATCTATAAGCAGGTTCAGGAAGTGTTTGGCGACAAGGTATTCAAGACTGTGATCGGCAGAAACGTGCGCCTGGAAGAGAGTCCCGCTTACAAGGAAACCATCTTCAGCTTTGCTCCTGATTCCAGCGGGGCGGCCGAGTACGCGCAGCTCGCCCGGGAGGTTATACAACGTGTCGGTTAGACGCGCTGGTTTGCCCATCACCGTCAAGATGCGGCACAATTCGCATTACGTCGAGGAGATCATCTCCCGCAGCGGCGCGGCCATCGGCCGCATGATTCCCATCGAACAGATTCAGCCCAATGCCGATCAGCCGCGGAAGGAATTGGGCGACCTGCAGGGGCTGACGGAATCGGTGCGTGACAAGGGCGTGCTGGAGCCGCTGCTGGTGCGGTACCTGCCGGACTCCGACAAGTTCATGATTATTTCCGGTGAGCGCCGGTACCATGCCGCGTGCGCCGCGCGCCTGCGAGAAGTGCCGTGCATCGAAAAGGACGTGGATGACGGCGAGACGCTGGAAATCGCCCTGATCGAGAACCTGCAACGCAAGGATTTGACGCCCTTTGAAGAGGCGGACGGCGTGCAGGCCTTGGGTGATCGCTTTGCCCTGACCCACGAGGAAATTGCCAGCCGCATTGCCAAGTCGCGTTCCTCGATTACCGAAACCTTGAGCTTGCGTACCATTCCGGATGTGGTGAAGGCGCAGTGCATCGAAGCGGGTGTGCTTTCCAAATCCCAATTGCTGCAAGTGGCGCGCCAATCGGACCCGGCGAAAATGCGCGACCTCGTGCGACGGTTTGCCTTGGGTTTGGTGAACCGCGAACAAGCGCGCGCGGAGCGGAATCCCGAAAAGAAGCCGCGCCAGGCGGTTTTCAACTACGTTCCTCCCGCCAAGGAATTCAAGCTGGTGCTTAAATTCCGCAAGGGCAATGTGGAGCGCGAGGAGATCATCGCCGCCCTGCGCCGTATCATCGCGAGTCTGGAAGCCAAGACCTAGTTCCCGGGCATAGCTTGACATTAAAAAGCGGGATTCCGTGCGGGCGGGTCGGCACATGCGCTTACGCCAGGATTCACGGGCGCCGGCCAGGAGTTATGCTGCATGATTCCGGAACCGGCGGCCCGGTGCGACCGATTATATGTTTACGGCACGCTGCGGCGCGGCTTTGTGCTGCACGATTATCTGGCGCGTCTCGGTGCGAAGTTTCTGACCAACGCCAGAGTTGCCGCCGAGTTGATCGATCAGGGACGCTATCCGGGTCCGCGCCCGTCGGTACGAAAAGGGCACTGGGTTCGGGGCGAACTCTTTCGACTGCGGCAGCCCGCGCGTGCTCTGACAGTTCTGGATAAAGTTAAGGGATTTATACCCGGCGCCCCGAAGCGCAGCCTGTTTGTGCGCGCCGCGACGGAGGTTTTGTTGAATAACGGCAGCCGGGTACTGGCTTGGATTTACTGGCGGGGCGTGCGAGTCCGCGGGGGTTCACATGGATGATCTGGCAGGGCGCAAGCAGAATGTGATTCTGGAAACGAACCGCTTGCGCTTCGCAACCTGGAGGGTGGAAGACTGGAAGGAACTACGGAAGCTCACCACCGATCCCCTGGTGGTACGATACCTCGGGACTGGTGAGCCGTGGCCTGACGAGCGCGTCCAGGGATTTGTCGACCGGCAGGTCGAGAGTTGGGAACTGCACAGGGTCTGTCTGTGGAAGCTGCTGCCGAAAGATAGCGATACGCTGATCGGAATCTGCGGCCTTCAGCGCCTGCCGGAAGGGCCGGACGTGGAAATCGGCTGGTGGCTGGCGCCTTCGCATTGGGGACAGGGACTGGCCACGGAGGCAGCGCGCCAGGCGTTGGCTTACGGTTTTGAGGTCAGCAATTTTGAACGGATCGTGGCCATCGCCCACCCTGCCAATCGCGATTCTCTCCGCGTGATGGAGCGAATCGGCATGCGCTTTGAGAGGGAGGCGATGCATAAAGGAATCCGCGTCGTTCTCTACGCCATCGAGCGCGAGCAGTTCACCTCCCGGCAGGGAAAAGGAGAGGAGCGTGCCTGAGATCTCGCCTCCTCCGTTGACTCCGGCGCAGGTTGCCCGTTTGGAAAGCGTGCTGAAAGCGGGCTTCCAGTTCGCCACCTTCGAACAGTTTGCGCGTTACCCCGCCGTGGAGAAGGCAGGCTTTGTCGCGTTGCTGGATGTTTCCGGTGAGAAGGTGCGGCAGTACGGGAGCGTGGGATACCGCTTGGGTAGCGGGATCGCGGTTCTGATCGAGCGCGCCGGCGAGCCATTCTTTGTTTGGAAAGATGTGTCCATTGCCGCCACACCGGACCTGTTGTCTAACTATGTGCGCGTCAAGAACGAATTGAAGGACCTTTTGGGGGAAGGATTGGGAAAGTAGCAAAGGTTTTGTTGCGTTCAACGGATAGCGGGAGGATAATACGTGACCGCGTGGCGCTTTCCGCCCAAAGCGCCGAAGTAGTCGTCTGACGAAAACTGGCCGGACTTGTCGTTCTGAGGAGCCGCAAGCGGTCCTGAACATAGCGCAGGGAGCATCTCGCAAGGTCATGATGACACAGCAGGGCACATCGTTCATACGGTTTCCTGTGAGTCTATCGGCTTTGTTCAGGAGGATTCGAAGCGGGGCAAATCGGGCCAGGGTGACAGGGGCGGAATATTTTCAGGACGCTGTCGAATATACACTCGGAGGAGAGTCATCCCGTGCTGCCCTGAGCGCGGTCACCGACTAGCAGATTACCTGATCTTCCCCCCAAGGTGGAGCATGAAACCTCGTGTCCTAATCTTGATTATTTTCCTGGCCTTTGTCGCACCCCCGGCTGGCCCGCAGCAAGCCAACTCGCCCCTTACGAAGGACCAAGTCATGGACCTGGTGAAGTTCGGGATGGGCGCCGCAGACCTGGCGAAGAGGGTCCAGGCCCAGGGCATTGACTTCGAGCTGACCGACGATTACGTGGCAGCCCTGCGACGGGCGGGCGCACAAGAGTCGGTTATTCAGGCGCTGCGCGCGGCAGAACCTTTGACCCGGGAACAAGTGGGGAAGTTGGTGGCGGGAGGAGTGCCCAACCAGCGCGCGGCGGCACTGGTGAGGCAGCGTGGCATCGATTTCTTGGCGGACGAGCAGTATCTCCAGACCTTGCGCCTGCTGGGCGGAGACGACACGTTGATCGCCGCTCTCCGCCAGGCGAGTGCCGCGGTCAAAGCACAACTGCTGGTGGTAACTTCCCCCGGCGCGCAGGTGTACTTGGATGGGGCGGCCGAAGGCCGGGCGGATGCCAAGGGTGAGTTGGCGGTCAAAGCCGGGCTCGGCACCCATGCGTTGAAGGTTTCATTCGAAGGCATGAAGGATTTCAAGCAGAGCATCACGCTTGCCGCGGAGCAGGCCACCCGGATCGAGGCGCCACTCGAGGCGTTAAATGGGGAAATGGTGGTGGTGACCTCGCCCGGCGCCGAGGTATATTTGGATGGAGAACTTCAGGGCAAGGTGGGTGCTCAGGGTGAGCTGGCAACGAAAGCAACGCCCGGCGCACATGGGTTGAAAGTCTCACTCGAAGGCAAGAAGGATTTCGAGCGGCAGGTTATGCTTGATGCTCAGCAGCCCACCAGGATCGAGGCGCGGTTCGAAGACGCGCGAGGGACGGTCCTGTTGAAAGAGGGCCAGGAGGTAACACTTAGGATCTCGGAAACCCTCAGCTCCAGGACGGCAAGCCCACATGATCCGGTTTATCTTATTCTGGATGAAGACCTGAGAGTTGGTGATGTGGTAGTTGCAAGGCGGGGCTGCAAGGCGCGGGGTGAGATTGCTCTGGCAAAAAAAGCTGGTCAGATGGGGAAGGGCGGAAAGTTGGATATTAACATTAATTATCTCAAGGTCGGGGACAATCTAATTTACTTGCGAGGTAGCAAGGCGAGAACGGGAAACAGTAATACGGGCGCTGCGATCGGTCTCTCCGTTTTCTACGGGCTCGGAGCTCTGATCCGCGGGAAGGATGCCGAAGTGGAAGCGGGTACCCCGGTGGTGGCGTACGTCGATCGCGATGTTAGCCTGCCGCCGCAAAAATAGTCTCGTGTGGGTTAGTAACGGCGCGATGGGGGTGGCCCCCTGAAGTTGCTGAGATTCGGAACCGACAATGGCTGGCTTCTGAATTCTCGATCCTGATTATTCTGTTTGGTGTGGACTCGAATGCAAGAATCTCTGGATATCCTGATCGTCGGCGCGGGACCCACGGGCTTGGCTTGCGCCATCGAGGCGGCCATACGCAATCTGAAGCTACTGGTCATGGAAAAAGGCGTCCTGGTGAACTCGATTTACAACTATCCCTCCACGATGACCTTTTTTACTTCGCGGGAGCGTTTGGAGATCGGAGATCTGCCGCTACCCAGCCTGAACACCAAACCGCATCGCGCCGAAGCTCTGGAGTATTACCGCCGGGTTGCAGATTTCTACCGCTTGCCCATCCATTTCCAGGAGAGGGTCATGGAAATTGGCGGGCATGACGGTGAGTTTCTCGTGGAGACTGAGACTTCTGAGGGCGGCCGCGGCGAGTATATTACCAAGAAGGCCATCATCGCCACGGGCTATTACGATCTACCTAACTTGCTGGGTGTTCCCGGCGAGGAGCTTCCCAAAGTTTCGCACTACTACACCGACCCGCATCCGTATTACCGCCGCAAAGTGGCCGTGATCGGCGGAGCGAATTCCGCCGCCGTCGCCGCCCTCGACCTCTGCCGCCATGGGGCGGAAGTTACCTTGATTTATCGCGAGGCAACGCTGAGTTCGCACATCAAGTACTGGATTCGCCCCGACATTGAAAACCGCATCAAAGAAGGTTCAATTCGCGCCTTGCCGCAATCCGAGGTGAAGGAGATTGTTCCGGGATCCATCTGCGTCCATCGCAGCGATGGGGAAGTGTTACATCTCGATAATGACTTTGTTTTCGCGCTCACCGGATACCATCCGGATTTTCGTTTCCTGCGCGATATTGGGGTGGAAATTGACCCTGTGACCCATCGTCCCAAATGCGATTCCGAAACGCTGGAAAGCAACGTGCCGGGAATCTATCTGGCCGGCGTTATCATCGCGGGCATGGACACCAACGAAATCTTCATCGAGAATGGCCGCTTCCACGGCAAGCAAATCATCTCCGATCTGGAGAAGAAACTCTAGCTGTTGGCGGCGCCGCGCTATGCGGGCAAAGCTTCAGCCTCTGCATCGATGAACAGGCGAACGGAGCTTGCGACGCCTGCATCGAATCTGCGCAGTTGCATGGAGAGATGATTCATGATGAAATATCAATCTATAGCATAATATAGAAACAATCTATTGAGAAGATGAATCGGAGCGTGGTGGCGGCGGGATGCGTTTGGAGAGAAAGGTTCGATCCAAGGCAAAGGTCAGTTCCGTGCCGGGGGGAAGAAGCGGCCCCTGGTGCTTTTTGGCAACGATATGGATTACACCCGCCATGGCGCCGATGGCCATGCCGTAAAGTGCACCGGATCCTCCATGCGCCATGGAGCCCACGGCGGCTCCGGCGGCGGCTCCGATGCCGGCTTCCTTGGCGGCGCTCTTAACACTCTTGCCGGGGCCCTCAATGGTTCCTTCGCTGTCTGTCACTTTGGAACCTTTGTTGTCCTGAGCGTCTTGGAGTTGGGCAACAATGGTGAAGGTCCCGTGTTCGGGAGTGGCAATCGTCTCCGCCACCAGGCGCATCTCGCCCCTTCCCGTGGCGCGGCCGGCGGGCTTAAGGAAGGTCACGTGACCGCGCACCGTGCTATTGGCGGGAACCACTTCCTGCCCACCCGCAAAAATCGGTTCCTCCACCTTACCCGCCCACGGATCACCTTCCTCGCTGCCCTTGGTGCTCAAGGTGTTCGTGAGTTTCACCACCAACTGGGTTCCGGAGGGAAGGGCAATATCGCCCTCGTCAGCGGCCCATGCCTGAAGGCCCAGCCCTAAAATGAACCCGATTGAGACAATGGAGAGCGAGCAGGCTCGTTTCATCCGCAATTCCTCCCGTCATGGGGGACAACCGCTTGCAAGAAGTCTGTAACCCCAGACACGTGCCTCCCGAGATTCGCCGCAGGCACGGTCACTGTTTGGTGGCCTCAGCAGGGGGCGTGGGCTCGATCGGCTTGCCGGTGCTGGCATCCACCGACCGGCTGATAACGAAGGTCATCGTGGAACCTTGCACGAGGATGATATGCTTTTCGTGTTTCAAAAGGTCGTAAATCAGCACCGTGCCGGCCCCGATTCCGGCGCCCATCCCGAGGGCAGTGCCGAACCCGGGCCCGCCGCAATTACCGTAATACCGGCAATCGATCTCCGAACCCAGGCCCACCATGGAGCCGGCGCCCGCTCCCATGGCGCTTCCGATCGCCGCATCCTTCATCGCGTCCTTCTTGTTCTTGCCACAACCCTTGATGGTTCCTTCGTCGTCGCTGCCGGTCTTGGCACAAGGTCCGGCATTCATGTCTTCGAGGCCCGCCGGCAGCGCCAACTTGACGTCATCTGTCGTGATGATGTCGTCCAAAACCACGCGCATTTGCGCCACGCCCGAGATGCGGCCGGATTGCTTCACAAAAGCCACGTGTCCTTCCACCGTACTGCCCGCGCCGATGACCTCCCTGCCGTCCACGAGAACCGGCTGGGTCACGATCCCCGTGAAGGGGTCGCCGGGCTTGCTGGTTTTTGATGTAACTGTGCACGTCAGCCGCACGTGCAAAAGACTCCCGGCGGGGATCATCTGGCTTGGGGGAGGCGGCAGCTTGGTATCTTCACTAGCCCGCGCGGCGGGAAGCAACACGGCTCCCACCAGTAGCCCTGTGACGAAGCTGATTGCCCACTTCTTCATAGAATTCTCCTCGGCGTGAGGCCTCAAGGCGTGCCATCACCGGGTCATGTTTTCTGTCGGCCCAGAGAACCCACAGGCCCACTTTACACCTCTCGCGGTCCCGTGACAAGCACACCACGAGCTTGCCTATTCGATTCCTCCCGAACCCCGCGGGTTGCACTGAATTCCTGTCCACAGGGGGACTCTTGGCGCGCGAGCGGGATGGGCTCCGGTTTGTCGGCGAATTTGACCGCCACCATGCCATCCGTTATACTGCGAGCAAGGGGTGAGGGAATCTCGCCCCGGGCCGAACGCGGTTCGGTTCTGCCTTGAGGGGCTATGCCAAACATTGTCCGGGAAATGGCCGATTCGGCGGTGGCGTTGGCCAAGGGATTCGCCACCACCTTTAAGATGATGCTCGGACCCACGGTGACGGAGAATTATCCCGCCGAACCTGTGCACTTTGAGGATCGCTATCGCGGTGTCCATGTTTTGCGCCGCGATGAGAATGGTTTGGAAAAGTGCGTTGCCTGCTTTCTCTGCGCGGCGGCCTGCCCGGCGAATTGCATTTACATCGAGGCGGCGGAGAATACCGGCGACCACCGCATCAGCGCCGCGGAGCGCTACGCCCAGGTTTATAACATCGATTATAACCGCTGCATCTTCTGCGGTTACTGTGTGGAAGCATGCCCCTGCGACGCCATCACCCACGGCCACGATTTTGAAATCGCCGCTTACGATACCAACACGCTGGTCTACCGCAAGGAACAATTGCTGCAACCACTCCCTGTTTCCGCCGCGGAAAAATAGAAGTAGACCGAAGAAATCTGGCCATCGGCTCATCGTCCCATCGGACCATTGGGCACTGGCGATTGGGGATTTGCGATTTTCGAAGTCAGTGAATTGGTTCAACTTCTCGCCTGAGACTGCCGATCAGCGATGCGGGGTAGTGTGTCACGTGGGTGGTGGTTTGCGCCCGCCATTCCGCTCTTGGACTTTGCCTTTGTCATCACTTGTCATTTGGCACTGCTCGCAGCACTGCGCGCTCGTCATTCGTCACTCGTCACTGCTCTTGCCAGGTTGTACTCTTCTTGATGGCTGCAGTATCATTCACCGCGCCGGGCAGCTAGTTCGACTTGCCAAGGAGCCCGACGCGCGCCTGCTCCCCATGCCAGAAAATGTCTCGCGACGACACGGATTTCTGTCCACGCAGCGGCGCGCTGAGACACAAATGACAAAGAATACTCGCGCCGAGACGCAGAGGCGCAGACATAAAGATGAAAATGAAGAAGGAAGAGCCTGAGAACGAGCCGTGTGGGGGCATGGGTTTTTTCCCTTCTTTTCTCGTTCCTGCTCAGCGTCACTGCGTATCTGCGCGATATAAGCTGGATTTGCCGCTGTGACTGAGATAGTTGTCAGTTATCAGTAATCAGTTTTCAGTGACAGCCGAAAATCCGGGCCGCTTTTACTTACTGATAACTGAGGACTGATGACTGCCGCTTCTTTTTCAAGGACATTGACGCCCAACTCGCTGCCGGTCTTTCGCGCCGTTTCCGGCTGATCCGTCGCTTGGGCGCGGGCGGCATGGGTGCGGTGTTCCTCGCTGAGTCCGCCAATCAGAACGGCGGACGGTGGGCAACCGTCCGGTGGCGCTCGACGTCCTGAGCCGCAAGGGTCTTGTCTTTTCTTCTTGCTCGCCACTTGTCACTCGTCACTTCTCACTGCTCTTCCGACTCGCTTGCTCGTCACCTGTCACTCGTCACTGCCCTTAACCAATCCGGCCAAGCCGATGACGGCACGCCCTGCATCGCCATGGAATTCCTCGAAGGCGAATCCCTCCGTCAGGCCCTCGCGCGGCGGGGCGCGCTTCCTGTGACCGAGGTTGCGGAAATTCTCCAGCAAGCCGCCCGAGGACTGAACGCCGCGCACAGGCTGGGAATCATTCGCCGCGATTTGAAGCCCGGCAACATCTTCCTGACGTATCCCGACGAAGACGTTTTAGCGACGGTGTCCCCGCCGACACAGGTGGAAGCGAGCGTAGCGCAGGCCGCCGCTTTTGCGGTCTGCGGTTCTTCTCTACACTCACGCTCCCGAACCTGGGCAACATCTCTCGCACCTCGTCCCATCCGTGGCCGGTTCGGCTTCTCGATGCTAAATGGTCCGTCGGCTGACGGATAAATTCGCCGCTACAATCGGTGGCACCCCGATGGATCGGGGTCTGCTCTGCATGGGAGGCACCAGACTTGGACACAGGCAAGACCCCGATGGATCGGGGCGGGCTGCCTGTGCTACCCCCGTCGCGCGGTCGTGCTACCCCAGCAAAATCCATTCCTATTGCGGCTTGTTCACACGCAGCGCCTTGGCCAGGCTTTGGGACATGCGATTGAAAGAACGCGCCAACTGCGAGATTTCATCCGAGCCTTTTACGGGGATCTCCGGAACTTGCAGATTGCCCCGGCTGATTTCGTCTGCCATGCGGGCGAGGCGATCGACCGGGTGGACCACGATGAGCACCAGTCCCAGATCCAAAAGTGCCAGGGTGAACAAGAACACGCCGCTCAGCGAAATGAGCAGAGTCTTGAAGGCGGCGTCGGCCATGGCCACGGGCACAGACATGGGTACGGAAACGATTTGCGCGCCCACCACTTCCCCCGTCTTCCAGCCAAAGCCATGCTCGGGACCGTAACTTGCGATCATGGAGGCCGGGGCCGCGGAGGGAACGCTATGGCAGGTCAGGCACGGGGGATCGGCCGTGATCGGCCGCGCCAGAAAAAGCGATGCGCCTTCCGGAGTTTCGCGTTGGGCAATCAACTCCTTCTTCTCCGCATGATTGCGAAAATCCTCGATCACGTCCGCTTCCCAGGCCAAAGGCCGGTCCCGCAGGTTGGTAGGGTTCAGGGTCGCCTCTTTGTAGATGTAAGCGGGGTACTCCTGGCGAAGATAGCTGAAGACTTCCGTGGCGGAATAAGCTGGAACACGCTGGGGGGCGAAACTGGCGGAATCCTTCTCGTGCGCCGCCAGCAAAGGCCCCACTTGCTTCGAGGTGTAGGTGCGCATGCCTCCCGCCGCTCCCATCATGAGGCGTGCCTGCTGGATGACTTCTCCGCGGGCGTTTTCTTGCAGGAAATTGTGCGCAACGTACGCGGTGATGCCAATGCTCACTCCGAAAACGAGAAGCAAAAGTAGGTTGAACTTGATCAAAAGTCGCATGGTGGCCTGCGCTCTTTCTGGCGGCGTGCTGGCTGCCCGCCGTATTTCGTCGATTGCGGGGCTCAAAGCCCCTCGGAGATAAGACTGGAATAGCGATTATACCTCCGCCGCGCCATTCTGCAATCAGGTTCGCCCCAGATCAGTGGGACCGTGACAAGCGTGAGGATATAGGTGAGCGTGGCGCGGCCCGGAGCCACAACCCAAACTCCGTTTTCCATGTCCATGCTGTTTCTCAAGCGGAAGCACCGAGAGCGCAGCGAATCTCCGTGATCTGCGTGTTCACTCTTTCCTTTTTGGTTGCCGCGGACACAGCGACGGTGCTGAGCGGAAAATGAAAACAAGAAATCGCGGCCTGGCATTACGGGGCTCCTACGCCCGGGGGCCTGATTCCATTAGAAAATGACATAATGTCATAATGTTAGTAAGTGTGCACTTTTGAACAGACAGTAAACATCGCCCTTGGCTAAACTAATCGAAATTTGAAGAGCGGAGACCGACTATTTCTGCCATGCGATGCCTTTGCCGATTATCGATGAATGATTCTCCGCATCCCTCCTTTGCTGCAAGCCTTGAAATGCAGGCGTCAAAGACCCATGGGCACTTCGGCGATTAGCCGAAGTGCCCCCCTCCCTGTCGAACGTTCCCGGCATGCTTGTTGATGATTTGAGGGGTCAGGCCGGAACACAATCCACTAGAGAGAACCCAAGAGAGGACCTGCGCCCGCTTGTTCAAACTCTGTCTGCATCTTTGCAGGCCGAGACGCCAGAATGCATCGACTGAAAACGGAAGTTTGGTGACTGAGAACCGAAGCCTGACAACGCCCGCGTCCGCAGAACCGTTTTCTGTTACAATCCTACTGAATGACTTCCGATAACTTTGTTCATCTACACCTTCATACCGACTACAGTCTTCTTGACGGCGCTTGTGAAATCGGCAAGCTCATGGACCGCGCTGCGACCCTGAAAATGCCCGCCGTCGCGATAACGGACCACGGGAACCTTTTCGGGGCCGTGAAATTCTATGAGGCAGCCAAAAAGCGCAACATCAAGCCCATCATCGGATGCGAGGTCTATGTTGCCCCGGCCAGCCGATTCGACCGCGCCGCCGACACCGACCGCCCCAACCATCTCGTCCTGCTCTGCGAAAACGAGCGCGGCTACCGCAACCTGGTCAAGCTCGCCTCTTTAGCTTATATCGAGGGTTACTACTACAAGCCGCGGATTGATAAGGACCTGTTGGCTCGGCACGCCGAGGGGTTAATTGGACTTTCCGCCTGCCTGCGGGGCGAGGTGGCGGTGGCGCTGGCCTCCGACCGGAACGAGGTGGCGCGCCAATCGGCCTACGACCTGCGCGACATTTTCGGTAAAGGGAATTTCTTCCTCGAGCTTCAGGACCAGGGGATGGAGGAAGAGAAACGCATCAATCCCCTGATGGTGCGACTCTCGCGCGAGACGGGCATCGCGCTGGTGGCCACCAACGATACCCATTACATCACCGCCGGCGACGCGCGGGCTCAGGAAGTGCTGGTTTGCATCCAGACCGGCAAGACCATGAGCGACACGAACCGCATGAAGTTCCGCACCAACGAGTTCTATTTCAAGACCTATGAAGAAATGGCGGCGGTCTTTGGCCGCGACGTGCCGGAGGCGCTGGCCCGTACACTCGAAATCGCCGAGCGCTGCAATCTGCATCTGGAAACTACCGGGCACGTCTTCCCGCACTTTGAAGTGCCCGCCGGCGATACGCCCGATAGTTATTTTGAGAAAGTCACGCGCGAAGGCTTTGCCCATCGCCGCGAGCGCCTGGAACGCTTGCAAGCGGCGGGTCGCCTGAAGTATCCCCTGGAAGCCTACGAAGAGCGCTTGGATCGCGAAATTGCCCTGATCAAGCAGATGCGCTTTCCCGGTTACTTCCTGATCGTCTGGGACTTCATCCGCTTTTCGCGCGAGCAGTGTATTCCCGTGGGCCCGGGCCGCGGGTCGGCCGCGGGCAGCCTCGTGGCTTATTCGCTGCACATCACCGATATCGACCCACTGCAAAACGAGCTGCTCTTCGAGCGCTTCCTCAATCCCGAACGGGTCTCCTTTCCCGACATCGACATCGATTTCTGTATGCGGCGCCGCAGCGAGGTGATCGACTACGTCACCAGGAAATACGGACGCGAAAACGTAAGCCAGATCATCACTTTCGGCACCATGGGGGCCAAAGCCGTCATCCGCGACGCCGCCCGCGCCCTCGACCTGCCTTACGCGGAGGCCGACCGCATCGCCAAACTGATTCCCAACACGCTGAACATCACCTTGGAAGACGCCCTGAAGCAGGCGCCGGAACTGGCGCAGCTCCAGAAGACCGATGAGCGCGTGGCCGACCTCTTGCAGGTAGCGTCGCACCTGGAAGGCTTCGTTCGCCACGCCTCCACACACGCGGCGGGCGTGGTGATTTCGCCCCTGCCGCTTCAGGAAATCGTTCCGCTGCACAAGAGCAACAAGGATGAAATCACCACCCAGTACGCCATGGACGACCTGGAAAAAATCGGCCTTCTGAAGATGGATTTTCTCGGCCTCACTACGCTGACGGTCATCGACGACTGCGTGAAGCTGATTGAGAAGACGCGCGGCGAAAAGCTGGACCTCGAGTCGTTGACGCTCGAGGACCCCGCCGCCTACGACTTGCTCAGCAAGGGGCTGACCGCGGGCATCTTCCAATTTGAAAGTCGGGGCATGACGGACATCCTGCGCCGCGTCAAACCCACGCGTCTCGCTGACCTCACGGCTTTGAACGCCCTCTACCGGCCCGGACCCATGCAGATGATTGACGATTACATCGCGCGCCGCTCCGGCAAACGCAAGGTCACTTACGATCTCCCCCAGCTCCAGGAAATTCTGGAAGAAACCTACGGAGTGATCGTTTACCAGGAACAGGTGATCCAAATCTTTAACCGCGTTGCGGGCTTCACCCTCGCCGAAGCTGACGTGGTCCGCCGCATCATGGGAAAAAAGAAGATTGAAGAGATGGCGACGAACAAGGAGAAATTCCTGGCGGGCGCGCACAAGAACAACGTGTCGGCGGCAAAAGCGCAGAAGCTCTGGGATCTGGTGGAGCAGTTCGCAGGCTACGGCTTCAACAAATCGCATTCCGCCGCCTATGCGCTGGTGGCCTATCACACCGCTTACCTGAAAACGCACTACCCCGTGGAGTTCATGTCGGCGCTGTTGACGTCGGAAATCGGCAACCAGGACAAGCTCACGCGCTACCTGGCCGAATGCAAAGATATGGGCATCGGGATTCTGCCGCCTGACGTCAACTCGAGCGACACGGCCTTCACACCCGCCGGCAACGCCATTCGCTTTGGCTTGACCGCCATCAAGAATGTCGGCGCTACCGCCATTGAATCCATGCTGGCGGGTCGCCAAAAGCTGGGGCGTTTTGATAATCTCGTGGAGTTTTGCGAGCATGTGGATTTGCGCCTCTTGAACAAACGCGTTCTGGAGAGCCTTATCAAGGCCGGGGCGTTTGATTCCCTCGGCGCCCGCCGCACGCAATTGCTGGCGGTGCTCGACCGCGCCATGGAGCTGGGACAGAAGCTCCAGCGGGAAGCGGAAAGTGGCCAGCATGGCTTGTTCATTGGCGGCGCAGACACTCCCCCTCCGCCGCCCTTCGAGATGCCCGACGTCCCTGACTGGACCGAGGCGGAGCGTTTGGCGGCCGAGAAGGAAGTCCTGGGGTTCTACGTTACGGGCCATCCGCTGGAGAAGTATGCGCAGCGACTGGGCGCGGTGACCCGGTACGACACGTCCTCCATTGAGGAGATGGCGAATGAAGCGCCGGTGACCCTGGCAGGGATTCTGCGCGGCCTGCGCGTGAAACCCAGCAAGAAGGGGGACCTTTGGGCGAGCGCGCAATTGGAGGATCTGCGGGGCTCGGCGGAGTTGCTGGTGTTCCCGCAGGCCTACCTACAAATGCAGAGCGTGCTAAAGCCCGACACCGCGCTGCTCATCAAAGGCCGGGTGCGGCACGAGGAAAATCAGAAGCCGCGCTTGGTGGTAAGTGAGGCCAAGCCGCTGGATGCCGCCGTGGATGGCGCTAGAGCCCAGTTGCGCATTCGTATCAACCTGGATGCTCCAAGTGAAGGCCGCGTGGATGAACTCGCTAGTATTTTGGCCGCTTATCCGGGAGAAAGTCCGGTGGTGTTTGAGTTGGCGCGCCCCGGCGACTTCGTGGCGCGTGTCCAGTCGCGTGCCCCTCGCGGTGTGAAGACCGACGATGAATTGCTGGACCGGCTGCGCCAACTCTGCGGTGAGGAATCGATTCGACTGGAAAAACAGACGCCAGGAATGTAGAGCGGGGACAGGCGGCACTCCAAGAGACTAGGACATTACCGAATTCAATCATCAGGAGTTCGCAATATTATGGCAAATGCACCAAACGACCAGGCCATTGCGCAAGAACTGGAAAAGCAAATTGCGGAACTGGAAGGCGCGGTAATCTCCACTGCCTCGCAGGAAGAAATCGAACGCATGCGCGAACAGCTCGTAGCGTTGAGGCAGAAGGTGTCCGGCCCGCCCCAAGACGCCTGGGAACGCGTCCTGCTGGCCCGCCATCCCCAGCGCCCCTACACTCTCGATTATATTCAGATGCTTTTCACCGATTTTCTGGAGTTGCATGGTGATCGCCGCTTTGCCGACGACGCCGCCCTGGTCACAGGCTTTGCCCAATTTGAAGATCGCTCCATCGTTGTGATCGGGCACCAGAAGGGCCGCGACACCAAGCAGAAACTGCTGCGCAATTTCGGCATGGCAAACCCGGAGGGATATCGCAAGGCCCTGCGCGTCATGGAGCTGGGCTCCAAGTTTGGCATGCCCATCATCTGCCTTGTCGACACGCCCGGAGCGTACCCCGGCATCGGGGCGGAGGAGCGCGGCCAGGCGGAGGCCATTGCCTACAACCTCAAAGAAATTTGCAAGCTGCGCGTGCCCATCGTGGTGCTCATTCACGGTGAGGGCGGCAGCGGAGGAGCGCTTGCCATCGCTGTGGGTGACGAAGTCCTGATGCACGAGAACTCCATCTACTCAGTGATCTCGCCGGAAAGCTGCTCGTCCATTTTGTGGCGCGACTGGGACCACAAGCAAGAAGCCGCGCGCGTGCTGAAGATGACGGCGGAGGACCTCTATGGTCTGAAGATCGTGGATCAGATTGTGCCGGAGCCCGCCGGTGGTGCACACATGGACCACGAGCAGGCAGCGCAACTCCTGCGGCCCGTCTTGCGCCACTGCCTCGACCGGCTGGGCAAATTGCCGGTGGCCGATTTGCTGAAGCGGCGACAAGAGAAGCTTCGGCGTTTGGCGACCTTTGTCAGCGAAGTGTGAAGCTCTTTCGCCCCCGCGACCCAGATATTAGGTCTGGGGGTTTGCAGGATGAATTCGGAATTATTCCCTTGACCCTGGTTTTCATCCATTCCAGAGGTTCTGGGAAGTCCTCAGGGCTCACCGATCAGGGCGCGGCCATAGGCTTTACAAGCGGCCAGGGCCAGAATTTGACTGCCGTCAAATTAGAAATAGACATATTGTCTGTGTTCGTGGGTCCCTGGCGGGACCCCATACCCTCAAGTCTCCCCTAACAATTTGAATAATCAGCAGTTACTCTTCAACTCCCGCTCCAACCACTTAAAGTCGCGAAATTCCCCGTTCGATGAATTGGAATTTGTCCTGCCTTGCGTCAATTAGTATTATGCTTACCGTCAGAATAGTTGTGACGATACCCTTAGTACTTGGTTGCAGAAGTCAGCGATTTCATTTCCCGGCGGATGAAAGGGCGGAGCGGCACCTGTTCCAACTTGTCGGGACAGGCGCCGCGCCGCTCTTCCGAGGGGCAGGCATAATGTCGCTTACTAATTAAACTAAGTACCAGGGCTTTCACGGCAAGTGTTGCAGGGCGTTTTTGGGGCTTACAAGGGCTTAATTCCATATCCAGCCGTCGCCCACGCGGCGGAGTACTGTTCCCCCAGGCAAGAAGGAGCACGGGTGTATCCGGCCAGAAGTTCCCATCTTTGATTTCCTGACGAGGTGACGCATGAGTACTGTTCCTTTTAATGAAGCGCCCCAGGCCAGCGGGGGGTTGATTCAAATATCGTCGCGCGAAGATCTGATCCGCCAGAAGCTGGAGGACGAGAGGCTCCGCCTGGAAAAGGAGGCGGGCCTGGAAAAGCGGGCGGTGCAGCAGTTCCACAAGCCCATCGAGCACGCCTTCACCAAATCGCAGCGCGACCACACCACCATCCTTTTCGGCGGCCTCACCTGGAAGCACGAGAAGCTGATCCACGGCGCGCTCGAAGGACTGGGCTACAAGTGTGAGGCGGTGCCGGTGCCCAACAAGCGCGCCTTCCAACTGGGCAAGGAATACGGCAACAACGGCCAGTGCAATCCCACCTACTTCACCGTCGGCAACCTCGTGCAATTCGCCCAGAGCCTGGAAGAGAAGGGAATGAGCAAGCAGGAGATTATCGACCGCTACGTCTTCTTCACCGCCGGCGCCTGCGGACCCTGCCGCTTCGGCATGTACGAGGCCGAGTATCGTCTGGCCTTGCGCAACGCGGGCTTTGACGGTTTCCGCGTGCTGCTGTTTCAGCAATCGGGCGGACTGAACCAGGCGGAAGCCGAAGCGGGCCTGGAAATGAACCTCGACTTCTTCCTGAACATCCTCAACGCCATGAACATCGGGGATATTATTAACGACGTTGCCTATCAGATTCGTCCTTTTGAGGTGAATGCGGGCGAAACCGATAGCGTTTTGGACGAGTGTTTGGACATGCTGCACGAGGTGATGCGGCGGAAGCGTCCCTGGACCTTGGAAGGCAAGCTGGCTTCGGTGCTGAGCAAGACGAACTTTGCCGGAACCGCGGAATACCTGGGCAAATTCCTCAATCAGCTTTACGGCGACGAATACACCGCGGCGCTCAACGAGGTGCGCGACCGCTTCAACGCCATACCCATTGACCGCACGCGCGTGAAGCCCATCGTGAAGATTACGGGCGAATTCTGGGCGCAAACCACCGAGGGTGACGGCAATTTCAACATGTTCAAGTTCCTGGAGAAGGAAGGCGCGCAGGTTTTGGTGGAGCCCATCGGCACCTGGATCATGTACATGATTCACCAGGCCAAGCAGAAGATCCGGGACGAGCGCGGGTTGGATTTGATTCAGCGCAATGTATCCAAATGGAACTTGAAAGAAGTGTTCGGAAGCCACTTGGATACGCAGCAGCGCCTGGCCAAGCTGACGGTGGCGGAAAGCATTTTCAAGCGCGAATACCACCGTTTGATTGACGCCCTGGGCGGCATTGCCCATCACCTTACTGATCAGTATGAACTCCAGCGACTGGGGCATCCCTTCTACAATTCGCGCGCGGGCGGCGGGGAAGGCCACCTGGAAGTCGCCAAGAATATTTACTACTCGAACAAAGATCTGGCCCACATGGTTTTGAGTCTCAAGCCCTTCGGCTGCATGCCCTCCACGCAATCCGACGGCGCGCAGTCGGCGGTGGTTTCAACTTACAAGGATATGATCTTCATCCCCGTGGAAACCTCGGGTGAGGGCGATGTGAACGCCCACAGCCGCGTGCAAATGGCCCTGGGCGAAGCGAAGGTTCGCGCCAAGAATGAAATGAAGCGGGTGCTCGATGAGGCGGGCGCGACGCTCGAGGATGTGCGCACCTTTGTGCAGGGTCATCCCGAAATGCAGCGGCCCATGTACAAGTTCGGGCATAAGAAAGGCGTGGTGGGGGTGGCGGCAAACTTTGTGCTGCACGCCGCCGAGCGCATGAAGGCGGAGAGCCGCGAGTTGGTGGCAGTAAATTAAGCTCGATTTTTCACCGCAGAGGCGCGGAGGCGCAGAGGTTCGACAACGGTAGCGCGGACCTGCTTTGTAGGTCCGCGGCTTGTCGTTGATGGGTAGGGAAACTATGTTTGCGCTTCGACAAGCTGCCCCCCTCACCCCCAGCCCCTCTCCCCCAAGGGGGCGAGGGGAGAGTTGAGTCATTTAGTTTTGCGAACAACTCCCCTCGCCCCCTTGGGGGAGAGGGGCTGGGGGTGAGGGGGGCAGCCTCTAAAGGGGAAGCGGTGAGCAGGCAATTCAGACTCTATGCGTAGCAAGGAGGAACATTCGTCATGCCAGGCAAAGCAAAAGCCGTTCCCGAGGGCACGCACACGATTACGGCGCACTTGTCGGTGCGGGAAGCCGCCAAGGCCATCGAGTTTTACCAGAAGGCATTTGGCGCGCAGGTGTTGTTCGTCCACAAGCTTCCTGACGGCAAAGTGATGCACGCGACGCTGCAGATTGGCGATTCCAGGCTGATGCTCGCTGACGAATTCCCCGGTATGGGCACGAAGGCGGCCTCGACTCTGGGTGGCAGCCCCGTGGTGCTCAATATCTATGTGGAAGACGTGGATAACTTGTTCAAGCAGGCGGTGGCGGCGGGCGCCAAGGTGACCATGCCCCTGGCGGATCAGTTCTGGGGTGACCGCTACGGCCAGATTGTTGATCCCTTCGGCCACTCGTGGGCGCTGGGTTCCCACGTCGAGGATGTGCCGCAGGAAGAGATGGCGCGCCGCGCCATTGAAGTCTTCGCCGAGATGGCGAAAACGGCGAACGCCTAGCGAGAAGCTTTCACCGCAGAGGCGCGGAGGTTTCAGAAGGTAGCGCTGACCTTGAGGTCGGCACTTGCTTAGGGTTCTTGGACGGGAAGTGAAGACCCCCTCACCCCCGACCCCTCTCCCCCAAGGGGGCGAGGGGAGAGTTGATTAATTCAGTCGTATTACCAACTCCCCTCGCCCCCTTGGGGGCGAGGGGTCGGGGGCATAGGCGTTAAATTAAGACTGGCGTTGCGCTCCCAGCCGCGGAGCGGCGAAAGATCGTAGCCCACGGCGTAAGCCGTGGGTGGAGGGAGTGACCTTTAAGGTGAGCCCCGGAGGGGCGAAAGAGCCCCCGTCGCCACGCGGATACCGGGCCTTTTCTGTCGCCCCGCTGGGGCTGCGCTCGCGACCTCGGGGCTTCACCCACGGCTTACGCCGTGGGCTACCCTCTTACGGCCCTCCGGGCCTCTGGACTTTGGCTCTTCGGGCGTCAGGCATTGGCGTAGCAGACGGCGGATGCCAGGGGGAAAGGGGATTTCTCCGGCTTCGCGGCAGGAGGGAGGGTGGACGCGAAGGGGGAGAAATTCTCCAAT
>Ga0326727_10009793_pt1 | contig 23273 bp, 15 predicted proteins | sample MB2enrmetagenome_FD_207643 | JGI IMG/M metagenome (GOLD analysis project Ga0326727, IMG submission 207643) | Lab enriched peat soil microbial communities from McLean, Ithaca, NY, United States - MB29MY | ecosystem: Environmental > Terrestrial > Soil > Wetlands > Peat | place: USA: New York... | reverse complement strand
TCGTTGCGATAGAAGGCGAGGCCGTAGACCATGTCGCGCTTGACGTCCTGGACCGCGACCAGATGCACCTCCGGCGCCTTCTGCTGCATCTCGCGCGCCAGCGGGCGGGCCGAATAGTTCAGGTCCAGGTCCTTGCCATGGAAGCCGAGCAGAAACACCAGCGCCCCCAGCACCGGAAACAACGTGGCGTTGCGCACCTGCGCAATGCCGCCGATGCGGATCGTCTGCACCACGGCGAAGAACACAAGCAACGCCGCCGCGCCGGCGATTACGAGCCATCTGGCCGGCGGCACCAGCGTGTCGTACACCATGTGCTGCGGCGCCAGCACAATCACGAACGCCACCAACGCGCAGGCCGCCGCATGAGACCACAGCAGCCACCGCGGCAGCCCCGCGCGCCGGATGCGGTTCAGATAGTCGCCGGTCAGAATGGTGAGCGGCGGGATCGACGGCAGAATATATCCCGGCAGCTTCGACTTGGAGCAGGTGAAGAAGACGATGGGAAACAGCGCCCACAGCACAAGAAACTCGGGAAACGCGTCGCCCGCGCGCGGCAGCCCCAGGTAGCACTTCGGATTCAGCCGCACCTTCCACTCGGCGACGGACGCGCCGATCGCCGCCACCAGCGCGCGGATGGCGATCACCGTCCACGGCATCAGGCCCACCAGCGCCACCGCCAGGTAGTACCAGACCGGCTGATGGTGCTGGTAGAGGTTGGTGGCAAAGCGTTCCAGGTTGTGCTCGACGAAGAACTGCTCCACGAACGTCGGGTTCTCCCGCTGCACCGCGATGTACCAGGGCAGCACCATCGCCAGGTACATCAGCACGCCGGGGACCCAGATGGTGCGGCGCAGCGCCGACCACTCCCGCCGCAGCCCCACAAACAGCAGGATGATGCATAGCGCCAGGAACGGCGCGATGGGCCCCTTGGCCAGCGTCGCCGCCGCGCCGAAGAAGTAGAGGTCGAAGAGCCAGAACTTCAACCCCGTCTCGTACCACGCGTACCAGCCCAGCATCCCGATGCACAGCGGCGCGGCCATCTGCATGTCTGTCGACGCCCCGCGCGCAAACCCGATGATCGCAACCGACGACGCCGTAATCAGCGCCGCATCCAGTTGCCCTCCGGGCCGAAAGCGGCGCATGTGCACAAAGATCATCAGGACCAGCAGAAACGCGCCCGAGGCCGAGGGCACCCGCGCCGCCCAGTCCGAGACGCCGAACTCCTTGAACGAGCTCATCGCGCGCCAGTAGTACAACGCCGGCTTCTCCAGCCAGGGATGCCCGTACAGGATCGGCGTCACCGTTCCCCCATCCAGGCAGCGCAGGGAGTTCTCGATGTCCTTCGGCCGCAGGCTGCGCGGCACCATCCCGGCGTGGAGTTCCTGGCAGGTCTCCGTGTGCGCCTCCAGCATCTCGCGCGCAATCTGTGCGTAGCGCGGCTCATCGGCCCCCACCAGTCCGATCTGGTCTCCGCCCAGAATCGGCGCCAGTCCGTAAAACAGCAGGAAGGCCGTGGCCAGCAGCAGCACAACCACCTCCCACCACGAATCTCCGCACACGCGCAGCCACCAGGCGCGCACCCACACGGCTGCCGCGCTGCGTGTTCCTGCTCCGTTGGCGGCGGGTTGTGCGGTTTCAGTCAAAGAATATCCATCGCGAGCGAAGACTTCATGGGCCGGACAAGCATGGGCCAGACAAGGCTACCAGAGTCATCCCTCGCCCGGCACTCCCTCCTTGGCGGCCTTCTCCGCGCGCTTCAGGTCGCGCTTGCGCAGCCGGCCCAGCAGCTCGTCCATGCGCCCGGTCAGCCGCTCCGAGCGGTCGATGGCGAAGGTCAGGTCCGGCACATGGCTCACTCCCATCCGCTCCCTCAGTTGCGAGCGGATGTAGCCGCGCGCGGCCATCAACCCGGCCAGCGTGGACTCCTCCTCCGCCTCGCTGCCATGCACCGCGACAAAGACGCGCGCGCTCTTGCCGCCCGGCGCCAGCACCACCTCCGTCACATAGCCCGGCGCAATGCGCGGGTCGGAGAGCTCGCCCTCCAGCATCGCCCCAATCTCTTCCGAGAACGTGCTGGCGACGCGATTGCGGTGGTACGTTCTGGCTCGTTGTTCAGGCATCGGTCTTCTGCAACCATCCCATCCAACAGCCAAGCATAACAAAAGCGCGAGCCGCTTACTCCGCCAGCATCTCCACCCAGGAGTCCACAATCTCCGCGCCCAGCCCATTGCACAGGCGATGCAGCGCGTCGTCCACCTCGCGCATCTGCCCGGTGAGGTAGTCTGTCGAGCCGGAGATGGCCACCACCCCCAGCGTGGCCCGGTTCCACAGGCTCGCATCGTCCAGTTCGGCCACCGACACGTTGAAGCCGTGGCGCAGCTTGTCCTTCAGCGAGCGCACCACCTGCCGCCGGTCCTTGATCGACTGCGCATGAGCAATCGCAACCTCAACCGTCAGTTTCGCAATCGGCATCGTGTCTTTAGATTACTGCTTTGCCGCAGTAGCCTCGCCATCGATCGCCATCGTCCGCACCTTCTGGTCTGCCGTGAGCAGAATGAGCCGGTCGCCGTTGTTATGGAAGATCGCATAGCGCAGGGGACTGCCCATGTTGAAGTGTGCCAGTTCCTCGCCCTGCGCGTCGTAGACCACAGCCTCGCCGCGCCGGTTCGCAGTGCAGATGCGCCCGCTACCGCGATCGGCTGCAATCAGGTAGCCGAAGAATTCGCGGACCTGGGCCCCAGTCGATATGGAGTAGACGATGGTCCGGTTGTCCACCCCGGTGACGTAAAGCGAATCCCCGATGACGTGTACTCCCCGGAACCCTTCGTAGTCGAGCGGGGCTTCCAGGGCCATCTCATGCAGGATGTTGCCGGTGCGGTCGTCGATCACCTGGATGATCCCTGCGCGGTCGCGGTTCTTGATGGTCCCGGCCTGGGCCGCGAGGGCTGCGTTGGCACTGAGGCGGGTCTTGGCGAAGTCGGACTTGAGCCGGAAGGCGAAGAGGCTCTCTCCAGCAATGAGGTTGGAATCGTGGGAGGGTCTGCCTTCATCGAAGGTGCGGCGCCACAGGATGGAGTTGTCGCGTACATCGTGGACGATGAGTTCAGTAGCTTTCTTGCCCTTGCTCGGAGTCGTCCACTCCTGAAACATGCCCCGGGTGAGATGCATGGTGTCATCTACCTTGTAGGTGACGGGTGTGGCGGAGAAGGGCGCAAAGGTGAAGCGGACGATGGCGCGCTCTTCTGTTTCGAACTTGGGAAACTCCACATAGAGCGAGTTGTCCGGCGCGAAGACGGCTGCGGTGAAGTGGCGGGCCAGCAGGACTCGCTGGCCGGTGGTCAGGTCCCAGACACCGCCGCGCGTGCGCGTGGTGAAGGCAAGATATCGATGATCGTCCGAGAGCACGGCGAAGATCGACTGGCTCAGCGGACTGATCGGAAGGGTCGCTGTCTGGTCGGCGTCGGGTTTGTCGCCGATCTTGTGCAGCACCACGCTGCCATCGGGATTTTCATTGAGCAGCAGCCCATTCCACACGTCCATGGACGGAGCTTTGGAGGCGACGATGAACTTGGCGGCGGAGACATCGGCGAGCGCCACGGGGTACTCGCCATAGTGGTGGGTGAGGAAGTAGTTCTCCGATGTGACGGACTCAAAATTGTTGACGCGGAATGGGAAGTTCTGCAGTTTTTTCCCATCGGGAAAGCTGAAAATTGCGGTATCCCAGATAACCCCGCCGCCGATACTGCGCCCATTGAGCATGTCGCCCACAACCTTGTCGTTGCCCAGGAAGGCATAGGGTCCGTTGATCGAGCTTTTGATGTCCTTTCCAACCGGAACAGGGGCCTGGGTGCGGAGGTCGAAGGCCATCTTATTGGCCCCTGCGCCAAGCAGTAAGACATTCCCATCGGCAGATACGCTGCCCGGCAGCAAGTACTCGAAGGACGAGAGCCGATGCAGTATGTCCAGAATGATGAAAGTCTCCACGCTGATGTCCCAGAAGCCTTTCTTCTGAAAGAGAGTGTTCCCGGTAGCCATGTCGAGCACGGTGAGGTCCAACGTCAGGGTCAGGTCTTCCCGGCGCGGGGTGAGGCAGAAGAGGGTGCGGCCATCGGGCGAGATTCTGGATTCAAAACATGGCTCGCGAGTGAGTGGTTCGTGCGCGGCCAGCAGCTTCTGTCCGGGGACGCTCCACTCCTCGGTGTGCAGTCCGGGCGTGTGGAAGACGATGCGTTCGGAGTCCGGGCTGAACTCTGCGGGCAACGCATCCTCGGCGTCGAAGCGGAAGAGCGAGCCGTAGGGCTCACGGGAGAGTACGGAGACTGAGCTCTCGTCTTGTGCCAGGATGTACTTTCCGTCGCGGCTGAAGCGCAGATGGTCCAGATCCATGCGCAGCGCGGGTGTGAGCGAAACCTCGGCCAGGGGCTTGACATCGGCCTCGACCGATGCGGGCTGGTTGGCGATCACCAGGGCCTGCCAGTGTTGGAACTCCGGGCTGTCAGTGGGCTGGGTGGCACCACATCCCGGCGGCAGAGCGTTGACCAGCGCACGAATTTCGCGCAGGCGTTTTTGTGCCGGCTTGGTGGTGCCAAAGAAGTCCGAGAGCGGCCCGCCCACCTTGCCATCGACGAAGAACATCCGGTCCCAGAACTCCGCGAAGGCCTGCGGCCGGTAGCCCGCGGCGGCGATGGCGTACATCGAGACGGTGTCTGCTTCATCCTGCTTCTCGTCGCTATTGCCGCTCTGGCTGGGGTGCTTGTCCTTCATGCTGGCGTCGATCAGCCGCTGGAACTTCGCGTAGATGTCCGCCTTGTCGCCAACGCTGGTGACGCCCAGCAGTCGATTGAAGTCGGCGGTGGCCCGGATGGCAAACTGGTGCGACAGGATGTGTCCCATCTCGTGGCCGATCACCGAGGCCACCTCGTCCTCGTTCTTCGCGTTGGCGACCAGTTTGCGGAAGACATAAATGTGTCCTCCGGCAATCGAGAAGGCGTTGATGGACGGCGAATCGATCAGTATGACGCGGAACTGGATGGCCGTCGGCGGCAGCGCGGCCAGCAGCCGCTTCACAATGTGGTCGAGGTACTCGTTCTCCGCCGGATCCTGCACTGGCTTGTAGCGGCGCTCGATCTGGTCCGCCATCGCGTCGCCCAGCCACTGTTCCTGCTGCTCGCTGAAGATGTTGGGCTGGGTCAACTTGAGCACAGCGGGAGGCGCGGGGCATCCGTTGGCAGCGGCGGGAGCAGCCTGAACCGCCACTGGGGCGTTCTGCGCCAAGGCGGCATCAAATGTTGTGGACGAAAGGAATGCAGCGGACGAGAGGAATACAGCAACGGCCAGGCAAGAAACTCTGCGAGTCATAGGGGCCCTGATTTCAGAATGGCAAAAGCTTATCATCGAGTGCGCCGCCGGATGAGAAAAATATTCGAATAACTAGTGTCATCAAGATTGGGTGCGAAGATGGGGTGGGGAGGACGGAGACGGCATGATCTCGCAGGCGAACTGCACCGCAACGACGCCGATGGGCGCGACACTCGTCTCGGACCAGGGCTTGCCGGGCGGCGGCGCGACCTTCCGCGTCTGGGCGCCGCGAGCCCGCGCGGTCTATCTCAACGGCGTCTTCGGCGGCATGAGCCGCTCCGGACAGACGCCCGATCTGCTGATGGCCAGGGACGACAACGGCTACTGGTCGGGTTTTGTTGCCGAGGCCGCCGACGGCGACACTTACATCTATTATGTCGTCGGCGCAGGTTCGAGCGGGACCAAGCGCGACCCTTACGCGCGCGAACTGGCCAACGATCCGGCTGCGCCGTTTCCGATCTGTAACGCAATCCTCCGCTCGGCCAAGGCCTATCCGTGGCACGACGCCGGCTTCCGCACGCCGGACTTCGCAGACATGGTTGTCTATCAGCTCCACATCGGAACGTACGCACCGGCCGCGCCGGGCCGCGCTTCGACCTTTCTCGATGTACTGGAGAAGCTCCCGTATCTGGTCGCGCTGGGCGTCAACGTCGTGCAGCCGCTGCCTCTCTACGAGATGGAGGACTCGCCCTCGCAGGGCTATCCCGGGCTGGGCTATCAGGGAGCGGACCTCTACTCGCCGGAGTTCGACTACGCGGTCTACGACACGGGCGATCTCAAGCGTTATCTGGCGACGATCAACCGCCTGCTCGCCGCCAAGGGATTCGCGCCCATGACGCTGGCCGACATCACGCCCGCAGTTGCGCAGATGAGGGCGATGGTGGACCTGCTGCATGTCTATGGCATCGCGGTCTGCTTCGACGTGGTCTACAACCACGCGGGCGGATGGAGCCAGAACTACACTGTCCCAAAGTCCGTTGCACCGAGTGGCGTGCTGCATGGCGACGACGAGAGCCTTTACTTCTGGGACCGCGCCGTGCCCACCGACGCGAGCGGAAACTGGGACAACAACCAGAGCCTCTACTTCACCAACCAGGGATTTGTCGGCGGTCTCTCGTTTGCGCTATGGAATGCGGACGTGCGCGGATTTCTGCGCAACAATGCGCTGGGCCACTTGCAGGAGCTGCACGCAGACGGCTTCCGCTACGACGAGATCAGCATGTTGCTGGCGATGAATACGGCCAGCGGCTGGGAGTTCTGCAGGGAGCTGAGCGAGGCGGTGCGCGCCCAGAATCCGCGAGCCCTGCAGAACGCGGAGTACTGGCCGGCGGAGTTTGGCGCGCCCACCGAATTGATAGTCTCGCCGGTCGCTTCCGGCGGCCTCGGCTTCGACGCGGTGCAGCACGATGGCCTGCGCGAGGCCATCCGCTCGGCCGTCGGCCAGGCCGCGCTGGGCGCGGACGCGGCGGTCGAGATGAGCGGGATTGCGCGCTCGCTGTGGCCCACCGGCTTCGCCCATGCGTGGCAGACCATCCCCTGCGTGGAGAACCACGACATCGTGAAGCTGGGCGAGAAGCCGCGCGTCCCGCGCCTCGCCGACGGCTCCAACTCGCGCAGTTGGTACGCGCGCAGCCGCACCCGCGTGGCCATGGCGTTGCTGCTCACCGCGCCGGGAATCCCCCAGCTCTTCATGGGGCAGGAGTTCCTCGAAGACAAGCAGTGGTGCCCCGACCCGCGCATCGCCGACCTGGTCCACCTGATCTGGTGGGGCGGGCTTGCGCCAGCTACAAATGGCAAGGCTGCGGGCGCTGGCGACAGCGTTGTCGGCCTCGCCACCGATCCCGCGATGGCCGACCACCTGCGCTTCACCCAGGCCGCCATCGCGCTGCGCAACTCACAGCCCGCACTGCGCGGCGAGGGACTCAACGTCTTCTATACCTCCGACGCCGACCGCGTCATCGCCTTCCACCGCTGGGTCCAGGGCGAGGGACGCGACGTGGTCGTCGTCGCTACGCTGAGCGAGACGACGTGGGGCTGCTACCAGCTCGGATTTCCCTCCGCCGGCCGCTGGATTGAAGTCTTCAACAGCGACGCCTACGACAGTTGCAACGCCAACGGCGTGCTGGTGAACCCACAGGTCGCAGGCAACGACGGCGGCGTAGATGCATCCGGCCCTCCGCTCCACGGCCTGCCCGCGTCAGCCGGTATCGTCATCCCGGCAAATGGCGTGGTGGTCTTCGCAAAGGCATAGTGCGAGGCAAGGGCGCTCGAGGACAACGGCGAAGCTGGCCATTCGGTCGGAGATCATGACGGGACAGAGTCTAGATTTACTCAATTCTCCTCAACAATAAAATAAGGGGCTGTCCTAGATAATACCTATTCATAGGGTTTTTTGAACTGGGATGGCACGGATGCGAAAGAGTCGTCTGAGCTGGTTGCAGCAGCGGCGGTTGATCGAGCATTTTGTGGCCGGAACGACGGCGCGGACGGCAGCGAGCCTGATGGGCGTCAACAAGAGCACGGCGGCTTTTTACTTTCATCGGTTGCGCGAGGTCATCGTTCTGGAGACCGAGGATCGGGCACCGCTGTTCGGCGAGATCGAAGCCGACGAGAGCTACTTCGGAGGTCATCGCAAGGGCAAGCGGGGACGCGGAGCGGCGGGCAAGGTCCCCGTCTTCGGCCTGTTGAAACGCGGGGGAAAGGTCTATGCCAGAGTGATCCCGGACGTACGCAGCAAGACCCTGAAGAACATCATCGACGACACGGTGGTACCCGACAGCATCGTCTACTCCGACACCTTCAGATCCTACAACGTGCTGGACGTCTCGGCGTTCCAGCACTGCCGCATCAACCACTCCGAACTGTTCGCAGACCGGAAAAATCACATCAACGGAATCGAGAACTTCTGGAACCAGGCCAAGCGCCATCTGCGTCGCTTCAACGGTGTCCCGACTGCCCACTTTCCTCTCTTCCTGAGAGAATGCGAGTGGAGATTCAACACCCCTAGCCCAGATAAACAGCAAACACAACTGCTCCAATGGGTTACACTTCACCTAAAATAATTATCTAGGACAGCCCCTAAAATAACTTTAAAAAAGTCTAGACCTAAGTGCTTTGTAATCAATGCCTATGCAATTTCCCCCACAAAGTCTTGCATAAAGAGGGGTTACAGGCCAGGGATAAGAAAACAAAGGCGCCAAACGAACGTGCGAGACTTTGCTTTCGTATGGTCTACTTTAAGGATAGCAGGTTGGGCATAACTACTATGCCAACAATTTTTATTGGCTAAGTGAATGAATTTGCTTAGGTTGCGGGAGATTTGGAGGATCGAGGGGCTTGACAACAAGTTGTTGGTTGCCGGTTGTTGGTCGCTGGTTGGAACAGACAACGGCTACGCCCACATCTCAAAAGCGAGATGCCCACCCCAGCGAGCAAGTGCGCTCGCTGGGGATCCCGGATGTGGGGCACCCGGCCGAATAAGAGCGGGTAGTCCGAGCGTCTTACATCCCACCCTTCGCAAGAGCGCGAAGGATGGGGCACCCGAGCTTTTTACATCCCACCCTTCGCACAAGACGCGAAGGATGAGGCACCCGAGCTTTTTACATCCCACTCTTCGCACAAAACGCGAAGGATGGGGCACCCGAGCTTTTTACATCCCACTCTTCGCACAAAACGCGAAGGATGGGGCACCCGCTGCGATGCATGGGGCACCCAGCAAAAAAACAGAAGCAGATTCCCTTCGGGAATGACAAACAAAGAAGACCAAGACCTGAGGCGCGGGCTAAAGCCCGCACCTCTTTCTTATATAGAGTGCGTTTGCGGCACGGCTGAAGCCGTGCCCTTCCGGTTCGTGCCCCCTCTGAATTGTGGGGCACCGGGGGAAAGCAGATTCCTTCCCCTTCGTCTTCGCTCAGGGTGCGGAATGACAGACAAAAAAGGCAACCCACCCTTCGCGGAGGGCGCGAAGGATGGGGCACCCGAAATCCCACTCATGCCGCGATGAGACCGCGTCATGAATGGGGCACCCAAATCCCAGGTCTCAAAAGCGAGACGTGCCACCCCAGCGAGCATAGATCGCTCGCCGGGGACCCCGCCTGGGGCACCCGTTCAATTTTTCGTCGGGAAAAATTAGAAGTATCCAGCGTGGTTCATTTGCGGAGAAGCGGGTTTCAACCGCTGGCGCGCAGTGTCAGACTAGGTTCCACGGGGCCGGGTCGAGGCACGCGAGTTCGATTCCACGGATTGCGCCGGCGAGCGCGATGCATGGGGCGTCCGAGCTTATTCCGTCCCACCCTTCGCACAAGACGCGAAGGATGGGGCACCCGGGCTGTTTCATCCCACCCTTCGCTGAAGACGCGAAGGATGGGGCACCCGGGCTGTTTCATCCCACCCTTCGCTGAAGACGCGAAGGATGGGGCACCCGCCCGAAAAATTTGAGGGAGCAGAAGCCCATGTCCGAACGCGCAGACGATCTCCGCATCCAGTATCAGGACGACGCACGGCGCGGCGCGCGCATCAAGGTGATCGGGGTGGGCGGCGGCGGCAACAACGCGGTGAACCGCATGATCGCGGCGGGCGTGGAGGGCGTGGAGTTCATCGCCGCCAACACCGACGTGCAGGCGTTGCAGCTCTCCAACGCGCCCATCAAGCTGCAACTGGGCGTCCGGCTGACCAGCGGCCTGGGCGCAGGCGCGAACCCCGACATCGGACGGCGCGCCGCGCTGGAAGACTCGGACAAGATCATCGAAGCGCTGGAGGGCGCGGACATGGTCTTCGTCACCGCGGGGCTGGGCGGAGGCACGGGCACGGGCGCGGCCCCGGTGATCGCCAGCCTGGCCAGCGAGATGGGCGCGCTGACCGTCGCCGTGGTCACGCGGCCCTTCGCCTTCGAGGGCAAGCGGCGCATGATGCAGGCCGAGCGCGGCGTGCAGGAGCTCGTCGAGTCGGTGGACACGCTGATCGTCATCCCCAACGAAAAGCTGCTGGCCGTGGCCAAGGACGCGGGGTTCTTCGAGAGCTTCCGCATCGCCGACGACGTGCTGCGCCAGGGCGTGCAGGGCATCTCCGACATCATCACCATTCCCGGCGTCATCAACCGCGACTTCGCCGACGTGAAGACAACGATGGCCGGCATGGGCTACGCGGTGATGGGCACGGCGACGGGCAAGGGAGAGAACCGCACCATGGACGCAGCGATGGCGGCGATGGCCTCGCCGCTGCTGGAGGCGGGCGCAATCGACGGAGCGCGCGGCATCCTCATCAACATTACCGGCTCCGCCGGCCTGAAGCTGACCGAGGTGAACGAGGCCTCCACCGTCATCCAGAATGCGGCGCATGAGGACTGCAACATCATCTTCGGCGCGGTGCAGGACGAGCGCATGGGCGACGAGGTGAAGATCACCGTGATCGCCACCGGCTTCCGCCAGGAGATGCCGGAGCGGCGCGCCCGCATGTTGGCCGAATCGACGCTGATGGCCGACGAAGAGGTGCCCATCCGGGGCCGCGGCTACGCGCCGCGCGACGCCGCGCCGCGCTTTGCCAGCGAGATTCGCGAGGCCCGGCAGGCACATGCGCAGCGACCGGTGGAGGCCGCGCAACAATCCTCGCAGCCGGTTCCGGCGACAACTGCCGTCGCCCAATTCACTGCTTCCGCTGCGTCCAGCTCCGCTGAGCGCACCACCGTCCTGCTTGACCCCGATTCCGATTCCGGTTCTGACTTCGATTCCGACTCCGACTCCGACGACGATGGCCAGTTCGATCTCGATTCCGATGTCGATACCGATGCCGATGCTGATGGCGATTCCGAACGCGATTCCGATTCCGATTCCAATGCCGATCTCGATGCAGATGCCGATGCGGATTTGGTGCCCGATGATGATGCAGATTCAGGGGCTGGCACGCGCTCCACCGCTCCCGACGGGGTCGCCGGGGAGGAAGACGCCGAGCCGCAGTTTGCCAGCTCGTCCAATCCCCAATTCGAGCGGCCCTCCGAGCCGGAGCTGGTCCCGGTGGCCGCCTCCGTCTTCGACGACGAGTTCTTCCGCACCCCGCGCGTCCGCCTGCGGCCAGCAGTCGAGCCCGATCCAGCCGACCCCAGTGTGGCCGATCCCGGCACGCGCGAGGTCCGCCTCTTCGCCGGCGCCAGCGCCTCTCCTGCGGGACCCTCCGAGAGCGATGAACTCGACATTCCGGCGTTTCTCCGCCGCGGCCATTGAGTGCGATCATGCTCAGCCGAGGCCTCAGCCGGAGCTTATCGATGCCGTTGCATCCGGCGGGACCAGAACTCCCGTAGAATGGAGAGAGCGGCTTCGAAGCACCGGGGGGGCGCACCTGCAAGCCGGGGATAGCACCTCCGAGTGATAGCCGGGTGGTCGAGTGGAGCGTTGAATGCGTCTTGAGGGTATGGTCTGGAGCGGTCGCTCGCAAGCCTCCAGGTGAACTTTTGCCGCCTCGGCGGGTTTAAGAAAGAAGCAAGAGAATTGCTCGGCAGGTAAGCCACGGACCGGCGCACGAACCGGCCTGGGAACAGACGCACCAACCAAATCTCGGAGAAGCCCCCTGATGGCCTTGAAATTTCCCTGGAACACTCGCATTGCGGTCTGCCTCGCACTCGCGATGCTCAGCGTTCCGCTGCACTGCCACGCGCTCTCCCACACCACTCCCATGCGCTCGCGCACTCGCGCATCCGTTGCATCCAAGACTGCGGCGCCGCACAAGGCCGCACCGTCCAGCACCATCGCGTCCAAAACCGCCGCATCGCACAGGGCCAAGGCCGCGCCCTCCAAGGCCGTCGCATCCAGGACCGCTGCAAAGACGCCTGTGTCAGGCTTCCGCACAGCGACGCGCAGCTCCGGCAGGGCCCCGGTTGCAGCATCCCGCGCCCGCACTGCCAACGCCAGCTCGCGGACCACCGCCGCAACCCGCCGCAGGTCCATCGGCGGCCCACGCACCGTCAGCGGCGCACGCGCGCTGCAGGCACTGCGCCGCCGCCGCCGTCGCGTCCCCGTCGAGCGCTTCACCGCCAGCTCTTTCACCGACGACCCAACCCTGGGCGACTCGACCGCCGGCGAAGACCCCGTCGTCCGCGCCGCGGCCGTCCAGGCGCTGGGCAACATGAACGGCACGGCGTTGGCCATCGACCCCTCCAACGGACGCATTCTGGCCATGGTCAACCAGAAGCTCGCGCTCTCCAGCGGCGCCGAACCCTGCTCCACCATCAAGCTGGCCGTCACCCTGGCGGCGCTCAACGAGGGCCTGATCACGCGCGACACGCCGGTCAACCTGGGCGGCCACTACACGCTCACCCTCACTCCGGCGCTGGCGCACTCCATCAACCCCTACTTCGAGACGCTGGGCCGCATGATGGGCTTCGAGCGCGTCAAGCACTACGCCAACCAGTTCGGCCTGGGCGAGCTGGCCGGATACAACATTCCGGGCGAAGAGCTCGGCGTCTATCCCGACACGGAACTGCCCGCCGCGCAGGGCGGCGTGGGCCGCATGTGCTCCTATGGCGAGGGCATCTCGATGACCCCGCTACAGCTCGGCGCGCTGGTCTCGGCCATCGCCAACGGCGGCACGCTCTATTACCTGCAACATCCGCAGATCCCTGAAGAAATCGCCAACTTCGTCCCCATGGTCAAACGCACGCTCGACATCGCGCCGCTGATTCCGGAGATGCGCGACGGCCTGGAGGGCGCCGTCGACTACGGCACCGGCCGCGCGCTGCGCGCCAGCTTCCGCGAGTTCCCCGTGCTCGGCAAGACCGGCACCTGCTCCAACAACGGCACCCGCTTTGGATGGTTTGCCTCCTACGCCGACACCCCCACAGGCCGCATCGTGACGGTGGTCTTCCTGGAGGGTGGCCGTCCCATGTTCGGCCCCAGGGCCGCCGAAATCACGGGCCAGATCTACCGCACGCTCTGGGACAACAGCTACTTCGACCCCAAATCCCCCCAGCTCGCCACCTCCTCCCACTCCGCCCACAGCAACCCATAAAGACAGTGATAAATGTGAGTTGCAAGTGGTCACTCCGTCATTCCGACCCCTGAACGGCGTGCCGGGGAAGAACCCCCGGACCTCGCCGTTGTCAGGTTCCGCATCCTTCCGGACGACTACGTCATCAACTCCTGTGAAGCAGTGGTTTGGTTGCCAGGCTGTGCCGGAACCCGTGCCGACGGTCTCCCATAGGCTAGAGCGGAACCAGAGTTACTGTAGCCTGGCGAAGAGTATGCGATGCGGTTTTCCTTGAGAGAAAACCGCGCATGACCCATTTGCCCCGGATATGCAGACTCTGGTTCCGCTCTTGCGCGAGTCGCCCCCTCCCACGTTAGTTGTACAGGGTGAGCAACACTGTCTCAAAACGACACACAATCGGGCTGCCAGCGGAATAATTCCTGTTGTTTTGCCAGTTTTTCTGCTATAAAGGAAAGTGGAGAACTATCTCTGATGAAGGGTCTACGCAATCTTCTCGCGGTGCTGGCAGTGGTCATGATTGCCAGCCATACTGCGTTTGCCGGATTTCCCGATCCGGGTGGCGGGAATGCGCCAGAGATTGACCCTGCAATGGGGACGGGAGCGCTCGCGCTTCTTAGCGGCGCCATCCTGGTGATCCGGGGCCGCATCAAGCACTAAGAACCTGTTTAGAAACTCATGCGAGTGCCACAAACACTGACCTCAGCGGCTAAAGCCGCAGTGCAAATGCAGCATCTACGGCATCCTTCGACTTCGCTCAGGACAGGCTCTAAAGCCGTGCCCTTAAGCAAAACAAGAGCATTCTGCCGGCAGAAGCGAGTTATTAAACAGGTTCTAAGCTGCGTTAAGCTCTAAGCAGAGTCCACAGCCTTGTCCAGGAACGCAAAATCATCGCCGCATGAGGTTTTCATCGTCGCGAGAGGCGGGTGGTCGAGAATCCTCGGCAGCTCTGTCTACTCGCGCTGCTGGCGGACGGCCTGCATTCTCATGGTCGAATGCATCCTGGCCACCCTATTGCCCCATGGCTGGTTACAGGGGCAAAGCGGCTACACGCCTCTGGGGCAGCCCGTCACCCTCAACCCGCTTCCCTATCCCTGGTTACAGGCGCGGACCGTCACCACCTCGGCGATCTTCTTCTTTGTGGCGTTGCTGTTCTTCGGGCGAGACAAGCTGAAGGCCTTGCAATGGAACGCTTCTCCGCTGCACAAGGGCTGGGCTGCGCTACACGCATGCGCCCTGGCGCTGTTTGTCGTGACCGATCTTTACCTTGCCAATTCTGCGACGCCGGGCACTTTCATTGAGCGTGCAGCCATGTGCGCCTGGTACAGCGCGCTTGTGTTCATGCCCGTCACGCTTGGCGGGGCACTGATTTATCTGCGCAAACCGATGCACCTGTTTCGCAGTCTGGGCAACGCGTGGGGCCTTGCGGCGATGTGCGATGTGCTGATGATGTCTGTGCGCAGTCTGCTGATCCTCGCGTGGGACAGGCCTCATTCATGGCTCGGACATCGAATGCAGGCGGCAACCTTTCGCGGAGTGAAGTTGTTGCTGGGCTTCTTCTACCCCGATGTGTTCCGGGATTCCGCGCATTATATGGTCGGCACGAAAGCGTTTCACATCGTCATCGCGGACCAATGCTCCGGGGTCGAGGGACTGGCCCTGATGTTGAGCCTGACGGTGGGTTGGCTGCTTTACTCGCGCCGCGAGTTGCGGCTTGGCCGGGCGTTGTTGCTGGTGCCTGCCTCGCTTCTGCTGAGTTGGCTGATGAACCTGGTGCGGCTCACAGCGCTCATCGCAATTGGCAATGCCGGCTATCCGGCGGTGGCGCTCGGAGGCTTCCACTCCCAGGCCGGGTGGATTCTATTCAGTTGCGTAGCGTTGGGCTTCCTGCTCACGGTCAACAACGTCGCATGGTTTCGACAGTCCGGCCCCGCTTTGGGAGCGGTCCCATCCCCAGCCCCGCAGGTCAGCGGAGGCCCTCTGGCTGCGACCAATGCCGCCGCCGTGTATCTCCTGCCATGGCTTGCAATCCTTGCCGCGGGACTGCTGGCCGAGGCGGCCTCGGACGGCTTTGAATGGATGTACGCGCTTCGTTTGATTGCGGCCCTTGCCGTCTTCTACGCCTACCGGCGCCAGTACCGCCGGATGGACTGGCGGTTTGGCTGGCTGGGGCCGGCCGCCGGCGTTCTGGTCTTCGCCTTCTGGATTGCGATTGACCACTGGATCGGCAGGGACGCAACCGGCAGCGGGGTGGTCTTGACCGGCGTTGCGGAGGGCCTGGCGCGGCTCAGCAGCGGCCAGCGGGCCGCATGGATCATAACCCGGACCGTCGCCACCGTTCTCACGGTCCCGCTCGCCGAAGAGCTTGCGTTTCGCGGATACATCGCGCGCCGGTTTATGTCGGCCGATGTGGAGAGCACTCCATTCGCCAGCCTGAGCCTCTTTGCCGTGCTTGCCAGCTCGCTGGCATTCGGCATCCTGCACGGCCGGATGTGGCTGGCCGGCACGCTGGCCGGGGTGGTCTTCGCCGTCGTCGCCAAACTGCGCGGCAGGCTGGGCGAAGCCGTGGCCGCCCATGCAACGGCAAACCTGCTGATCGCGCTGTGGGTGATCGCGCGCGGCGACTATTCGCTGTGGTGAGCTTCGGCCCGGTGCGGGCAGGGGTGCATGTGCCCCAGATCACCGCGCAGGGATGCGGCTTCCGCGCACATTGCTTGCTACCCACAAAAAGACGGTATACGCGGGTGCTGAAAGAGGCTTGATTGCCATTCATGGCAGAAGGCCCGGGGCTAAAGCCCATTGAATTCATTGGCTTTATTCAGGGGGCTGAAGCCCCCTGCTCCCTCCGAAAGACAGAACCGTGGGTTTTTCAGCAGCCTCTGAAGCCCCCTGCTCCCTCCGAAAAGCAATTACGGAATTATTTCTGGAGCCCCTTCTCAATGCTTGATGAGCCACATCGCCCAGCTTGCCGCCACGGTTCCGCCGACGAAGAGCGCAAAGCAGAGCGCGCCGAAGCGCGCCATCTTCTTCGGCTCCGCCCGCTGCGTGATGGCGAAGACGATGGAGGTGAAGAGCGAGAAGAGCAGTACCGCGCTGAAGTGCGAGAGGGTCACGACGGCTTCCTCCCGCTGGCCAGCGAGTGCGCATCCACCGCGGCGACGATGTTCAACAGCCCGGCCACCACGATGAACTTGGTCCCATAGTCCGCCACGGCGACCAGCACCGGGGCCTGTCCCCAGCCCAGCAGGCGCGCCAATCCGTACAGCAGGCCCGAGCCAAGGTCGCCCGCAAAGCCCAGCATGTCCAGCGGCTCGCCCGTATTCGGCGTGTAAACCTTGCCCTGGAGCGCGATTCCGATGGCGAACATCCCCACGATGGAGACCATAAGCAGCACGGCGCGGACCCACTTGCCCAGCAGCAGGTGTCCCGCGCCGGGAACCAGCCAGCCCGCCAGCAGCGCCAGCGCCGGAGACGCTCCGCTGGCGGCCGCGGCCCTGCTCCCTGTCTTGCCGCCGGCCGCCGCGGGCTCCTGTACCTTGGTCGTCATCGAAACCCATCATATCAGCGTGCGCGCCGGTTCGCCGACTGGTGAAGGTCTGCGCAAGTGTTTGAGATTCCCTCAGCGTCTGAAGCCGCATTGGAAATAGGCCGCTTACGGCGGGACTGAAGAGGGTGCTGAAAAAGGCCTGATTGGAGCTACGAGCAAAAGGCCCGGGGCTAAAGCCCCTCGAATTCCTTGGCTTTTTTCAGGGGGCTGAAGCCCCCTGCTCCCTCCGAAAGACAAAAACGTGAGTTTTTCAGCAGCCTCTGAAGTCCCGCCCTTTCAAAACGGGGAAGAATTCAGAGATTCCCTGGCTGACTTGCTGACTCGCTGACCTGCGGCCTTACAACTCCGACTTGGCAATCTCGCTTCCGGAGTAGAGAATCCTCTAGGAGCATTTTCACAGTACATGTGGTGCCGGAAAGTTCGTGCGGTGTGGTTTTCCTTGAGAGAAAACCACCCTGGGTTCTTTCGCCCCCGCTCTATACCTACTGTGAAAATGCTCTAGCCGGGATTAATCCGCCAAGCCCGCACCGGAAGGAATGAAGATGACCCAACCGAAGTTCGCATCCGCACGCGGCGCGCTCCAGCGCATCGCACTCGTTGCCCTGGCCGCGGGCCTGACACTGAACGCCGCAGCCCAGGCCACGCCCTCGGCAACGCCCGCCCCAGCGGCCCCCGCAGCGGCCCCAACCCAGACCCCGCTGTTCAACGGCATCGCGCACATCGCCATCCGTGTGCAAAGCATCGCCGATTCTCTCGCCTTCTACAACAAGCTGGGCTACCAGCAGGCCTTCGCCAATACCGGCAGGGGCGGCAGCGTCTCGCAGTCCTTCGTCAAGATCAACGACAAGCAGTTCATCGAACTCTACCCGGTCGCCCCGCCCAACCCGGCCAGGCCGCAGAGCGCCGCGCAGAGCACTTCATCCTTCCTCCATCTCTGCTTCGAGGTCGCCGACATCAACGCCACCCACGACTTTTACGTCGCCGAGGGCCTTGCGCCCCGCGCCGTGGAGACAGCCGGAGCGGGCAACCTGCTCTTCACCATCAGAGGCCCGCAGCAGCCCACCTTCGCGCAGAACATCGAGTACACCCAGTACATGCCCACCTCGCGGCACACGTTGGACATCGGCCAGCACCTCAGCCCCGACCGCGTCGCAGACAAGATGACCGTCGTCACGCTGGCCATGCAGGACCCCGCCGCCGCGCGCGACTTCTACCTCACCAAGCTCGGCTTCACCGCGTCGAAGAGCAATCCGATGCTGCTTAACCTGCCTGGCACATCCGGCCAGATGGTCGAGATCGTTCCCGCCGACCCGCTGGGCTCGAAGTCCAGCATCGTTCTCACCACCCCCGACCTGGCCAAGACGGCCGCGCTGCTGAAGCTGCAGCAGGTGGCATTCAAGCAGGAAACTTCCACCACAACCGGCGCCAACGGCAAAACGCGCAGCGAAGAGATGCTCACCGTCACCGATCCCGACGGCAACATCCTGCGCATCGTCGCCGCACACTAAACCTCGAACCCCGAACCTAGCACCTGTTTTATGACCCTCCGCGAAGCCCTCACGCGCGCCACCCGCCAGCTCGACGCGTCACCCGATCTGTGCGCCGGCGCCGCCCGCGACGCCGCGCTTCTGCTTCGCCACGCACTGGGAATCTCCCACGCCGCACAGCTCGCCGACCCCAAGCGCAGGCTTACCCCTGCCCAGCAGGCCGCGTTTGACGCACTGGTCCAGCGCCGCCTGGCCAACGAGCCCATCCAGTACATCACCGGCGAGCAGGAGTTCTACGGGCTTGCGCTCCGCGTTACGCCCGCCGTCCTCATCCCGCGCCCCGAGACCGAGCAACTCGTCGAAGCAGTTCTGGCTGAACTCGATCCCACGCAGCCGCTGCGGATTCTCGACGTTGGCACCGGCTCGGGGGCCATCGCCATCGCGCTGGCCCACCACCTGCCATGCGCGCACGTCACCGCCGTCGATCTCTCCGCCGCTGCGCTCGAAGTCGCCGCGTCGAACGCCGCGCGCCACGGGCTTACGGACCGCATCCGCTTCGTTCAGTCCGATCTGCTCGACGCGCTTCCGCCGGACGAACTGCCCTTTGACTTTATTGTGTCGAATCCGCCGTACGTTCCCACCGCCGACCGCGCCGCGCTCCATCCCCAGGTGCGCGACCACGAACCCGCCGCCGCGCTCTTCGCCGGGCCGGACGGTCTCAATGTCTATCGACGCCTCATCCCCCAGGCGCGCACCGCGCTGCGGCCCAACGGCATTCTCGCGCTGGAGATCGGCCAAGGGCAGCGCGAGGCCGTCGCCGCGCTGTTGGCCGGCTGGAACGAACTCCGCTTTCTCGACGACCTGCAGCAGATTCCGCGCATCGTCCTCGCACGCAGGCAGTGAGAGGGTATTTGAAAAGGGCAATGTGTCGCCTTGAACCTGCCCTCAGCGGCTAAAGCCGCATTGCAGAGTAAGCGTTTTACGGCACGGCTGAAGCCGTGCCCTTAACCAAAACGGAGTTTTTCAGCAGCCTCTTGAGCTCTACGCAGGCCAGAGCCACGCCGCTCCGCGAACTCCGCTCGCGTCTCCGTGCTTCGCCTGCAGTACCGGAGTCGCAAGCTCTCCGCCGCCGAAGAGATGGCGCGCAATCAGCGCGGGCAGGTGCGCGTAGAGCCGGTCCAGCTTCGATAGCCCGCCGCCGATCACGATTACATCCGGGTCGAGCAGATTCACCACCGACGCCAGCGCGCGCCCAGCGCGGTCCTCCAGCCGCGCGATGCTGGCCTCGGCCGCCGCATCTCCGCCCGCCGCCGCCGCGACGATCTCCGGCCCGCTGAGCTGCCTGCCGGTCACTCGCAGATGGTCGCGCGCAAGCCCGGTGCCGGAGATCCACGTCTCGAGGCAGCCGCGCTGGCCGCAGTAGCACTCGGGCCCGGGCAGCTCGTCGGGCGTGGCCCAGGGCAGGGGATTGTGTCCCCACTCGCCGGAGACGCCGTTTGGCCCCACGCGCACCTGCCCATTCACGGCAATCCCGCCGCCGCAGCCTGTGCCAAGAATCACCGCGAAGACCAGCCCCGCGCCAGCCGCCGCTCCGTCGGTTGCCTCCGAGACGGCCAGGCAGTTGGCGTCGTTGGCGCAGCGCACGGGCCTCGCCAGCGCAGCCGAGAGGTCGCGCTCCAGCGGCTGGCCGTTCAGCCACGTCGAGTTGGCATTCTTCACCAGCCCGGTGGCGCGCACAACCGTCCCCGGAATCCCCACGCCCACCGAGGCCGCTTCGCGCGCGCCGCCGCCGACGCGCCGCTCCAGCTCCTGCACCACCGCTGCAATCGCCCGCACCGTGGCCGCGTAGTCGTGCTGCGGCGTCGCAATGCGCATCCGCGCAATCTCCGCGCCGCGCCCATCCAGCGCGAGCCCTTCGATCTTGGTGCCGCCCAGGTCTATTCCGATGCGAATGCGTTCTGTCATATGCCTCCCTGAAGACTGTATCGCATTCGCACTCGGGCGGGTCGCCCTCACGCACGGCGGACCGTGAAAAGGCTCGAAACGGATTGGCCGGGCATCGCGGCGAAAATGTAAACTGTCGCAGCGTCGATCCGCCGCGATGCTGTTGCGGCGACAATTCTGTCAGCGCTTGCTCCGAAAGGCCTCCGCCCCATGAATATCCTCCGCCGTCTCGCTCTCGTCTGTTGCACCGCTCTGGTCTGCTCGTGCCTGGCTATGGCGCAGTCCGCGCCTCCCGTAGCGCCACCGGCCGCGCCACAGGCCGCGCTAGGGCCTGCGCCACGGACTCCGTCGCTGATGCAGCCGCTGGCTGCTCCCATCGATCTGAAGTTCGATTTCAGCGCCGGCCCCGCCAAGCCCGGATTCACGCGAGTCGCGCCCACGGCCATCTACGCGGACGATCCCGGCTACGGCTACGAGCCCGGCACGCAGGTCGCCACCGGCGACAACGGCCAGACCACCACCAGCGAGAAGCCCTTCCTGTTCTCCGCCAAGGTTCCCGAGGGCAACTTCAACGTGACGGTGAGCTTCGGCGACTCCACTGCCGCGACCACCACCACCTTCAAGGCCGAGTCGGGCCGGTTGATGCTGGAGCGCGTCGAGGTCCCCGCCGGGCAGGTGGCGGAGCGCACCTTTACCACCAACGTCCGCACTCCCAAGCTGCCCAAGCTGCCCGCCAACGCCACCGGCCGCGAAGAGGTGACGCTGGACCAGTTCGACGGCAGCAGTTCGCGCGACTGGGACGACAAGCTGACGGTTGAAGTCGTCAGCCCGCACGCCGCGCTGCGCTCCATCGAGATCGCCTCGGCGCCGGCCGCACCGACCGTCTTTATCGCGGGCGATTCCACCGTCACCGACCGCGATGGCGGCGGCGATGTCAGTTGGGGACAGATTCTGCCCGTCTTCTTCAAGCCGGGAGTCGCGGTTGCCAATAACGGGCAGTCCGGCGAGACGATGAAGTCGTTCATGAATGCGCTGCGCCTGGACAAGATACTGAGCCAGATGAAGAAGGGAGACTACTTCTTCCTGCAGTTCATCCACAACGACTCCAAGGCGAGCTGGCCGCAGACCTACGTGGAGCCGGAGACGACGTACAAGGCGTATCTGAAGGTCTACATCGCCGAGGCCCGCCTGCGCGGCGCAACCCCCGTGCTGGTGACGGCGATGGACCGCGGCGCGCGCGGCACCGGCGCGCCCACCCACGGCCACGACGGCTATCCGCAGGCCATGCGCGAGGTGGCCGACGAGGAGCATGTCGCGTTCATCGACCTTTACGGCATGAGCGATGTCTTATATGAGTCCGCCGGCGCCGATGCACCCAAGCTGCTGGCCGACGGCACCCACTCCACCGCGTACGGCGGCTACGAGTTCGCCAAGTGCATTGTGATGGGCATCAAGCAGAATAAGCTCGACCTCGCCAACTTCATCGTGGACGGCTTCAAGGACTTCGATCCGGCCCATCCCGACACCGCTGCCGCGCTCAACCTGGGGCCTCTCTTTACCAGCGGCGGCGGGCGCGGGCCGCGACCCGGAGGCGCGCCGCCAGCTCCAGGCGCAGCCCCTGCGGCGAATCCTCCTGCTCCGGGCAACCCCGGTCTGGGGCCGCTCTAAAGAAATCACGTCCCAACTGTTCCTCCGCGCCGAACGGTTGAGACAATTCAACCTCATCGATCGCTCACAAAACCAGCGCATCTTGAGCGATACGGACCGAGACCTGAACCATGCAACCTGCTACGGGGTGGCAGATAGCATGGTTCAGAGAACCTGAGATTTCAGGTGTGATCAGTTCGGAGGACGGAAATTGGCGGAGAGTGAGGGATTCGAACCCCCGATAGCCTTGCGACTATGTCTGATTTCGAGTCAGGTGCATTCAACCGGGCTCTGCCAACTCTCCTACAGGGTAAGTTTACGCGAAAGCGCCTCCGCGGAACAGGCCGCAGAGGCATTTCACGCGAGTCCGGGTCCAGGGCGACCTCTGGCAATCTGAGTAAGAGTCGTTTTGAATGCTGCACAGCGATGCGGAGCCAGGGCAGGGCCGAAGCCCTGCCCCACAAGAAGCCCTGCTGCACACGGTTCGGCGGTTCGCAGGACAGCCTGAATTACTTCGCCGCGGCCGGCGACAGCGTTACCTGCTCCTCCTGCGACAGCCCATCCGTAATCGTGACCGGTTTGGTGTCGAAGGTGACCGTCGCGGGCTGCAAGCCTGCGCGCGTGGCCGTCAGCTTGATGCTTCCCGGCATCAGGGTCGAACGCATGGCCACGCGGTTGATGCCGTCCTCGGTGTTGAGATACAGGTTGTTGGTGGAGTTGATCTTTCCGCTGTTATAGCCCCCTCGCCAGATGGCGGGGCCGGTGGCCGAGACGGTTCGGCCCACCGAACTCCAGTTGAAGTCGACGCGGGCGTCGTCGGTTGGGCAGCGCTGGCCCTTGGCGTCCACCACTTCAACGTCGATCAGGGCGATGTCTTCGCCGTCGGCGCGCATGCCTCCGGGAGCCGTGTGCAGGGTGAGTTTGATCGCCGCGGGCGGGCCGGCGGTGGTCAGTTGGTAGGTTGCTACCGCAGCCGTGCCTTTGTATCCGACGGCCTTGATCGTTCCCGGCTCGAACGCGATGCTCGGGAAGGCGAACAGGTAGCCGTTCTCGGGCTGGGTGAGCTTGCCCTTGGAGACGCCGTTGACGAACAGCTCGACGCTGTCCACATTGTTGGCGACCACATCGATCGTCTTCACCGTCTTGGAGCCGTCGGGCTGGGTGGCCGGGTAGCTCCAGTGCCCGATGATGTGGATGTCGGGCTTTTCGTTCTGCATCACCTGCTCGGCGAAGTATGCTTCCTTGGGCAGGCGCACGGCGTCCACCTTGCCGCTGACGCGCGACACTTCGCTGGAGTCCTGGCGGCCGTCGGCGTTCTC
>Ga0326727_10009791_pt1 | contig 23278 bp, 28 predicted proteins | sample MB2enrmetagenome_FD_207643 | JGI IMG/M metagenome (GOLD analysis project Ga0326727, IMG submission 207643) | Lab enriched peat soil microbial communities from McLean, Ithaca, NY, United States - MB29MY | ecosystem: Environmental > Terrestrial > Soil > Wetlands > Peat | place: USA: New York... | reverse complement strand
GGGATTCCAGGCCAAACAACTGTCCTGGGAACAGGACACTGGTTATGCGGTCTTTCCCGTTCTCCAGCGACTTCACTAATTTGACGAGCCCGGTATGCAGAGCGAACAAATGTTGGGCTACGCCGCCTTCGAAGAAGAGGATTTGGTTCTTCCGATAACGCGCCGGGCGGAACACGCATCCCAACTGCGTGACTTGGTCGTTGGAGAGTGTGCTGAAGAGTGAAGTCTTAAGTACCGGGCAATTGCTGCATGTGGGGCCCATGGAATTATCCCCTTTCTCGAGGGACACGCACTACCTACGGACTTGTCCGGCATGACAGTCCATGCTGACATTAAGCCGCAGCCAATCGATTCTTCATCGGTAACATCTTCGGAATCAAGAAATTCGCGTCCGAATGAGGGCATCGACACAAATACCCGTTGCGCGCGAGTTTCAGCCGTTCCTGCGCATCTTCAGGCAATCAATCTGCCAGAAACCGTAATAGGTATTGGGCATTATTGGAAGCTGATGGGAGGGTGAAGATGACAATATGTTGTGCTAGCTCATCGATTTCTATTACCCTTTCATCGACCGGATGATGCGATCTGGAACCGGTGCCGCAACCAGCCGGTTCCATTGAGGAATTCGACACATGACGGACGCGTCTTTTTTCTCTGTTGCCCATCAAAAGAGAGGCAAGACCCAATTCCAACCTCAAGCCGGGGAGACGCCTGTGACCAACTCGTTTTCTGGATTTACGCCTGACGCATTCGCCTTTTTTCAGGAACTTTCGCAGCACAACAACAAAACCTGGTTTGACCAGAACCGGGCGCGCTATGAGGAGCACGTCACGGGAGCGTTTCGTGGCCTCCTGGAGACCCTCACGCCCTTTATTCTCGCGCTCAACCCGCACTTCGAGGTTTCGGGAAAGACCAACGGCAGTTTTTCGCGGATCAATCGGGACATTCGATTCAGTAAGGACAAGAGTCCCTACAAATCAAACTACTATCTCTACGTCTACGACCGTCGCCACGAGCGTGATCATGGCGGGCGCCTCTATGTGGGGCTTTCTGCGGACTGCGTCACGGCGGGGTTTTCGATCTATGACACCTGGCGTGGGCCGAAGGGGGCGCTGGAGACAGTCTTTCGAAAGCGGGTCGCCAAAGTACCCGACTATTTCGACAGGCTGGTGGAGCGGACGGTCCGGAGCAAGCGTTATCAGACATATTGGCATCGGCAGGAAGACGGCGACTGGGCGCAGCACCCGGGCCTGCCCCGCCGCGAAGAGGACTGGCAGTCCCTGCAAGCCTGGATCGTCCGAAAGCTGTACCTGCCCAATTCGCGCGCGGTACGGGGACCGTCCTTCGCCGGCCACGTGCGGCAAGTCTTCGAAGACCTCTACCCGCTCTACCTCTTCACTTCGGAGCCGGGAGCGAAATGGCGTGAAGGTTCGTAGGGCTACGGTTTCTCGCCGAGAGCTTCGAGGTCAGCTTTGTCCTGCGCTCTCCCGGTTAGCCTCTTGTTTCGAATGAGGGCATCACGACCGATGAGGTTTACTCGAGTTCCGTCCATGACGGTTTCGATGCGGTTGACCCACGCTTCATCGAATGTGAGTCCTGTGAGAGAAGTGAGAAGATCGATTCGGTTTGGGGCCACCCCCAACTGAACTACACGGTAAGAACCTACGAAATCTGCGGCTTTTAAACCCAATGCGGCCAGTCCAAATTCCGCCAGCGCAGCTTCCAGGCGCTTCGCATTGTCAGGGGAGTTACGGATTAGAACGTCAAGGTCCCCAGTGTAGCGCGGAAATCCATGGTAGGCCAGAGACACAGCCCCCACCACCAAATACTCAACTCCGCTTGAGTTGAGCGATTCGATAAACTGGCGCCAGTCTTCCGGAAAGGGCATCTTTCTCCTTCCACGTCATAGCCCGAAGCTGGAAAAGAATCTCCATCCGCTCCGTGGGCGAAAGTCTCTGGTAAAAGAGCAATGTCGCCGCTTCGGCCTCGCGGAAAGATCGGAACTTGGCGGCTAAGGGTCTCATACCGCTATTTTATCGCCGAAGGCCAGCCCGCGAAACAGCGAAGATTTCTCTTGACAAGCCCACTGCGATATGTTACATATTGTAACGCTACAATGACTAACACACTGAAACATCCATCTCACCGCCTCGGCGAACTCGAGCAGCTTCTCATGGGGTTTATCTGGTCGCACGGACGCTCCACGGCAGAGGCGTGCCGCGAAGCCCTGCTCCCCACGCGCGCGCTCAAGGACTCGACGGTCCGCACGGTGCTGCGGCGACTGGAAGAGAAGGGGCTGCTGAAACACCAGGTGGAAGGCCGGACTTTCTTCTACGAAGCTACTCAGCCACAGCGGCATTTCGCGGCGCGCGCCGTCAAGCAGATTATCGACCGTTTTTGCGGCGGCTCGGTGGAACAGCTTCTGACCGGCATGGTCGAGAATAAAGTGTTGAAGCAGTCAGATCTCGAGCAACTGGCCCACCGCATCGCAGCTCAGCGAGGAGAAAAGAAATGACCCCATCCTCCTCAGACTTGTCCTCGAAGCTGATTTACTACCTGGCAGAACCTGCTTTTCGATCGCTGGCGCTAACCGCTTTGGCAGGCGCGGCGTTGGCGATCGCGCGCGCCAAAGACGCAACGATGCGCCTGGCCGTCTGGACGGCAGTCCTTTATGCATCGCTGGCCATGCCGTTTCTGGTACGACTTGCTCCCACGGTCGGAGTGCCTATGCCGGCATTCCTCGCAGCCCGTTCCGCCTTCGCGTCGGCGCAAGGAAGAATCAGAGGCGTTGTCACCGGCTCGCAAATGCAGGTTGTCGGAGCGGCAAGTCCACTCGCTCCCAGCCAGGTGAGAGCTGCCCTCGGGCAGCCACAAGGGCTGCCCCTACGACGCACTGAGCGGACTGTTTCGTGGCAGTTCGTGGCACTCGCCTTGTATCTGCTGGTTGCGGGGATCTCGTTGGGACGGCTCGCGGTAGGCTGGTATTTCAGCCGGCGGCTGATACTCCTCAGCAGCCCCATTCGAGATGGAGGAGGGCTCCAATTATTGATTGAACAGTCGCGGCGCTGGGGGATTAGAACCGCGCCTGGGCTCGCCGAATCCCCAGCCGTTGCCGTGCCTGTGACTTTGGGCTGGTCGCGTCCGGTGATTCTACTTCCCCTGGCGTGGCGGGGCTGGCGGGAAGAAAAGACCCAGGCAGTACTCGCCCATGAGCTGTCGCACGTGGTGAGGAAGGATACGAGGACGCTGGCCCTGGCGGCCATAAATCGCAGTATTTACTGGTTCAACCCGCTGGCTTGGTGGCTGGAGCGGCATCTCGCGGTGCTCGCGGAGCAGGCGAGTGATGATGCTGCTCTGCGCGCGGGCGCAGATCGCGTTTTTTACGCGGAGATCCTGCTCGATTTCTTTCAGGATTTGAGGAGCGCGGTAGGACGCGTTCGATGGGAGGGTGTAGCCATGACCCACGGAAAACAGGCACACGAAAGGGTGGAGAGAATTCTGGATTCGAGCCGGCGGCTTTCGGCAGGCCTGAGAAAGCCCGCATGGGCGCTGATTGCGCTCCTGGCCGCGCCTGCAATCTATGTGCTGGCGGGGGCGCGGCCAGTCGTTGCACAAAAGCACCAGGCGGCAACAGGTGATCTCGTGGTAGCTATGACCAACGTCGTGGCGCGAGCAGATTCGCAAGTTCCACCAGCAGATCCTCAGTCGCCTTCCGCGCCAGTGGCTCCCGCCTCACCCAAGCCCGCTCCGGCCACAGCACCGGCTCTGAAGCCGCCCAAGCCTCCTGCACCGACAGTTGGCCAATGGAGATATGGGGTTTCGGGCGAGGAGGCATTGGTCACGTACGGCCTTGAGATTTTCTCCGGAAGCGGGACGTATCGGTCCTCCGATATGGATCATATCCGGGCGGTGCGCCGCGCGAGCAGCGGGGATATCATTTGGTTCCGCCGCAACGGAAAAGCCTACGTGATTCGCGACGCGGCGACAGTCAAACGCGCTAAGGACCTTTATGTGACGGAGAGATTGCTGGAGCGTACACAAGAGGCGTTGGAGGCCAAGCAAGACAAAATGATTGCTCGGCAGGAGGAGTTGCATAAGCTGCTCGATCAAGTTCGTGTGGACGTCCCAGACCTAACGGCGCAACTGGCCAAGCTCCAAGCTGAACTTGACCTTCTCCATAAGCATGGAGCCACGCTCGATGAGTTGAATGAATTACAAGGTAATTTGAAGGGCTTGCAAGAGGCACTGAGCGAACTCCAGGGCGAGGCGGGAGGGAAGATGGGAGCCATTGGTGGCGACCAAGGTGCCCTGGGCGCGCGGATGACGGAAGTCGGCGATCGCCAGCGGGGATTGGCTGAAGCGCAGGCACGTCAGGCAAACGAGAATTCACGCATAATGAAAGCATTGCTCGACGACGCTCTCGCCAAGGGCCTCGCGCAACCGGAATAGCACACCTGCGATCAGACGCCTGCCACGACTTCTAACTTGAGGCCCAATTCATGCGCCTTGTCCGGAGGCTCGTATACCGCGCGACGGCCTCAAAGTCGCGATCCTTGTGCCAGACCGGAACGGCGTTCTCGATGGCGATGGCGGCGATCAGGCAATCCGTCGAAGAGCGAATTGTGTAGCCCTTCGCCCGTCCCAGGCGATAAATCTCCGCCGCCGAGAGGAACAGGGCGATGGGTACCGGATCGCTCAGCACAGGCAGCGCGAGTAAACTCTCGCGCAACGCCTCACTGGCAGGGTCGTCACGTAGACCCTGCAAGACCTCCTGGAGAACGGGTCCGCAGGTGACGAAGTCGAGCAAGTCTGCTTCTGTGACCTTCGGTCCGAGCCGCCCATTCAGCAATTCGATCCACACTGAGGTGTCAACCAGCATCATGAGCGGCTCCGCGGCCGTCTACCGTCGGGTCGGCGCTCAGTGACGCTATCCTCACGCATCCGCCCCAAATCGCCTTGCCAAAGCCCTCGACCAAAGAACTGAGGTAAACTCTGTATCTTCCGCATGCGCACAACCTCCGCCAGCGCAACGTTCACAGCGGCGGAGTAAGTCTTTACCCCAAGCACGCGGGTGGCTTGATTCAGCAACACCGGGTCCAACACAAGATTTGTACGTTTCATGCGCATAGTATACACCAACATGTTCTGCTAAACTACCCTTGTCTCATGACGGAGCAGAAATCCATCCTTGTCACGGCCGGCATCTTAATAGAGGGCGGCCGGGTGCTGATCTGCCAGCGCCATCATTCCGACCCTTACGGAATGCAATGGGAGTTTCCGGGAGGTAAAGTCAAAGAGGGCGAAGAATTGAAAGCTTCTCTTCGCCGCGAGTTGGCCGAGGAGCTTGCCATCCAGTCGGAGATCGACGAAGAGGTCTTTCGCCTGCGTCACCAGTACCCGGATCGAGATGTGGAAGTGGTTTTCTTCGCGGTGCGCAAATTCCGCGGCACGATCCGGAACCAGGTGTTCGAAGCGGTCGCCTGGGTGGACCGTTCCCGGCTGAGTCAGTTCAACTTTCTCGAGGCGGACCGCGAACTGGTGCGCCGGCTCTCACATGACGAAATCGACTTGTAGTTTGCGAGCAAAACCGGTCTCTTCGGCATTCTGCATTCTGCTTTCTGCCTTCGGTTTTTCGCTTCCCGGCGCTTTATGGGCCCAGGTTGAAACGGTCGAAAGCGGCCAGCCGCTACAATTCACGTGGGTGAGCGGCGGGCGCGTGGAGGGGCACCTGGCGCTGCACTATTCTCCCGCCGGAGCTTTTTCTCCCGATAGTTCAACGCTGGCAGTCGTCAGTGAAGAGAAGATAGTTCTGCTCGGAGTGAAGGACGGCAACATTCAAAAGGTTTTGAAGATCCATTTACCCGGTCTTACCGAACTGAACATTCAATCGGCAAATTACCTGGCCATGAACCAACTGTTCTTGTTGTTCAACGCGATCGTCTCAGTCAAGGGTAAAGGGGCGGGCGGGTCAACGCCACTTCTCGGCCTCGAATGGGACACGATTGAAGACCGGTCGGCCAGCACCATGGAGTCGATTGGGCGCGGTGGGGGATTCGGTCCCATTCTCTATTTTCCCCGCTTCGAAAGCCTGGCGCTCTACAAAGCTGGGACTTTTGAGTTTTGGGAACCGCGTACGCACCGTGGCGGCCGGCTCACCATCCCCGACCTGACGCAAACGCCCAACGTGTACGCGTTTTCTCCCGACGGACATTGGGCGCTCTTGGCGCAGATCGCCATGAGCACGACCCCCGATCCCGCAGTTGTGGACACCAAAGAGCGCCGGTTTGTGGATAGCCTGCGTGGACACGGTGGGACCGTACTGAGCATTGCTTTTTCGCGCGACGGCACCAAGGTGGTTACGGCCTGCGAAGATGGCAAGGTACGAATCTTTTCCGCCCCAGCCTGGACCCTCCTTCGCACTCTCACCGGACACAACGGGCCGGTCCACTGGGCGGAGTTCTCACCGGACGGGAGATGGGTGGCTTCAGTTGGCGAGGATAAGACTGCCCGCGTGTGGTCAGTCGAAGACGGCAAGTTGCAGCAGACACTCCAAGAGGGCCGCGATCCTCTCCTCACAGTAAGCTTTGCTCCTGACAGTGCGGCTTTTGCAGCATCCTCGGAGAAGGCTGTGTGGCTATGGAAACGGCAGTAGTTTCGCGGCTTTAGTGGGCTGCGGAGGCATGATTCCCCTCCTTGGATAAGGAGGGGCGAGGGGTGGTGGAGCCTTGAGCCACCACCCCTACCCCTCCTCCTTCGGAGGAGGGGAGGCATTCTCATGGCTGCGAAGAGTCAGTTGCAGTTTCAACGAACTGCGGAGATCCTTCGTCGCTCCGATCAGATCGGGGCTCCTCAGGATGACAACCGTCAGAAGGGTTTTTTAGCAGCCTGTTTAGACAACGAGCTACCGACGACTGACGGCGATGTCGGACGCATTCGGCAAATTATGCTAAGATTCTACTTCTCAGCGAGGGCGGGGTAGTAGGTCTCGCGCAGGCGTTAGCACACATATGGCAAAAGTCGGAATGGTCAGCCTCGGTTGTCCGAAGAACCTTGTGGACAGCGAGGTGATGCTTGGAATGTTGGCCCGTCAAGGATACGAGTTGACTCCGCGCGCGGAGGAAGCCGAAGTCATCATCGTCAATACTTGCGCATTCATCGCGCCTGCCCAGCGTGAATCCATTGACACCATCCTGGAAATGGCGGAATACAAGAAATCGGGGGCTGCTAAAAAGCTGGTCGTGGCGGGCTGCCTGGTGGAGCGATACCGCCAGGAGATTCTGAAAGAGATCCCGGAAGTCGACTTTGTCGTAGGGACCAATGAACTGGAGCGGGTTTTGGAAGCTTGCGGAAAGCGGAGCGCGGAACGGGGCTTCGAGGGGATCGCGGAGCCTTATCTTTATCATGACCTCACTCCTCGCCTGCTCGCCACGCCTTCCTATTCTGCTTATCTGAAAATCGCTGAGGGGTGTGACCATCCGTGTTCATTTTGTGTGATTCCGCAGATGCGCGGCAAGTTCCGCTCCCGGCGGTTTGCCTCGGTCGTGCGGGAGGCGGAAAACCTCGCGCGCCAAGGTGTTGCGGAGTTGACCATCGTAGGCCAGGACACCACCAGTTACGGAGAGGATCTGGGCCTGCGCGACGGCTTGGCATCTCTTTTGCACGAGCTTGGAAAGATTCCCGGCCTCGTCTGGGTACGATTCCTTTATTGTTACCCCAACCGCTTGACTGACACGTTGATTGAGGCCGTGGCGGAAACCCCCAAGCTGGCGAAATACTTTGACATTCCGCTTCAGCACGCCAGCGCGCCGGTGCTGAAGTTGATGCGGCGCGGCTCGAGCGGCGAACACTTTTTAAGGTTGTTGGAGAAGATTCGCGCCGCTTTGCCGTCCGTCACACTGCGGACTTCCTTTATCGTCGGCTTCCCCGGCGAAACGGACGAGGATTTCGACCGCCTGCTGGGCTTCGTCGGGACAGCGCAGTTCGACCATCTGGGTGTGTTCCTGTACTCCGACGAGGAGACAAGCTTGAGCTATGCGCTGCCGGAGAAGGTTCCCCCGGCGGTGGCCCGCCGTCGAAGGCAAAAGCTGATGGCCTTGCAGCGCAGGATATCGAGAGGCAAGTTGCGCGAGAAAGTCGGAAGCTCCTTTCCAGTTCTTGTGGAAGGCCGCTCGCAGGAGACGGAGCTGCTTTTTCAGGGCAGGCTGGAATCGCAAGCTCCTGGGATTGACGGCCTGGTCTTGATCAATGATTTCGAGGGGGCAGTGCCGGCGCCAGGCGAATTCCGCTGGGCCACGATTACAGGCGCGGGTGACTACGATCTGGTAGCGCGCTTGCAAGCGCGGAGCTTTGCGGAGCGCGCGGTTGCGAAGTCAACACTTTCAGCCGGGAGCCGCTTGGTTCAGATCCAAGCGGCGGCAGCGCGCGCAGCACCTTGGAGTGCGGCAGCGAAGCTGCCGCCTTGAAATCCAGAACCATGGCGGCAAGGGATTTTTCTCCCCTCCGCCTGAAATTCCACAGCGGCAGCTTCGCTGCCGCACTCCAAGGTGCGTTCCTGGCCATGCGATGTCCTATTTGCCATCAGGAGGTTTCCTGGGCTGGCAATTCGTTTCGGCCCTTTTGCAGCGAGCGTTGCAAGCTGATCGACCTCGACCATTGGCTATCGGAGCGCTATCGAGTTTCGACGCCCGTGGAAAGCGAAACCCAAGGTAGCGCTGCCGAAGAGAACAAGCAGGACGAAAAGGGGGGGAGTGGCTAAGGAACTGCGCAGTCTCAGCGTCTGGATTGCAACCGGTTTAGGTGCGGGCTATTTTCCAGTGGCGCCGGGGACCGCCGGATCGGTAGTAGGTTTGGCGCTGGTGCTCGCCCTGCGGCAGACCTCGCTCGGCTCCGCCGCACTGGGAATATCGCTGGCGGCCATGGCGGCCGTGGTCTTCGCCGTAGGGGTTTGGTCGGCAGGGAAAGCGGAGAAGGCTTTTGGACGTGTTGATCCCGGTCAGGTCGTGATTGACGAGGTTCTGGGGCAGATTATTACTTTTATCGCCACGCCCAGGGTTTCATGGCTTGGACTGATTGCCGGTTTCATCCTGTTCCGAATATTCGACATTGTAAAACCTTTTCCGGCGCGGCGGGCCGAGCGATTTCCAGGCGGCTGGGGTATCATGTTAGATGATGTCGTGGCGGGCCTTTACAGCCTGATCGCGTTGGTGATTTTGGGACGCATGATCAAAATCAAATGAGCTTGTGGAAAAAATCTGACAAACCTGAATCTCCCGCTCCTAAGAAAGGATCTGCTGCGGATAAACCGTTGATCGAAAGCGTCACTCCGCGAGCAGCCATTCCCGGCGGCGATATCTGCATTTCAGGTCGCGGTCTAAGTCACAATGGACACGGCAGGCCTCAGGTGCGCTTTGGCAATCAGGCCGGGAACCTGCTGCTCAGCTCTGCGAGGCGACTCGTGGTGCGCGTTCCCGAAGGCGCATCCAGCGGAGCCGTAACGGTGGACACCGGCGTTGGCGTGAGCGCCCCGGCCTCAGTGGCGCTGGGAATTTCCATTGCCGAAAACCTCCACCCCGTGGCGAATCCTGCTATCGACGCTGCGGGGAACATTTTCTCCACTTTCAGCGGCAGCCGTGGGCAGAAGGTTCCGGTTTCGGTGTTCAAGATTGACCGCCAACTCGCTGTACGACCCTTCCTGCACGACTTGTTGAATCCCACCGGATTGGCTTTCGATCGCGCAGGTTTCTTGTATGTGTCGAGCCGCATGGAGGGGACAGTCTATAAAGTGAGTCCGGACGCCCATCGTGAGATCTACGCCGAAGGCATGGGAGTTGCGACCGGGATTGCCTTCGATAACGATGAAAACTTATACGTGGGCGATCGAACCGGGACGATTTTCAAGATCAATCGTGACCGCCAGATTTTCGTCTTTGCGACCATGGAGCCCAGCATCGCCGCATATCATCTGGCTTTTGGGCCCGATCAAAACCTTTACCTGACAGGGCCCACCATTTCCAGTTTCGATCACGTGTTCCGCATTTCTCCCAGCGGCGAAGTGACTTCATTCTATCGGGGATTGGGGCGGCCGCAAGGAATGGCGTTTGACAGCGAGGGCAGCCTTTACGTGGCGGCATCCTTGGCCGGCGAGCGGGGGATTGTGCGCATCACGCCGGACGGTCGGGTGGAACGCGCGGTTTCGGGTTATGGCATCGTGGGCATCGCCTTTACTCAGCATCAGTCAATGGTTGTCGCTACCAACAGTTCTCTAATTGAACTGCCGGTCGGCATCAAGGGCAAGCCGTTACTACCGTGACGAGTGACAAGTGAAGAGCATCCGCTTTGATTTTGACTTCTCACTTCGATCTTCTGTTCTGAAATGCACTGTCATTCCGAGCGAAGCGAGGAATCTCGCCCTGGTCCTTTTTCAGTGAACCACTCGACGCAGAGCGAGATTCCTCGCTTCGCTCGGAATGACGTTTCATGGTTTTCGGGTGTTCGTCGGCTGACGAATATTAGCGACTGCTTTCTAATTTCTGCTTTCTGACTTTCCAAATGGACGCTGAAATCATTGCCGTTGGCTCGGAACTCCTAACCCCCTTCTACCTCGATACTAATTCTCTGTTTCTTACCGACCGGCTGAACACTCTGGGAATAGAGGTACGCTTCAAGACCATTGTCGGTGATCGGGCAGGAGATCTGGGTGCTGTCCTGAAGGAGGGGTTCGGGCGCTCTGGACTGATCATTCTCACGGGTGGGCTCGGTCCAACCGAAGACGATCTCACGCGGCAGGCGGTCGCAGAGGTGCTGGGCCGAAGCTTGCATGAAGATCCCGAGGTCCGAAGGAAGATTCAGGAACGCCTTGCCCGCTTTGGACGGCCCATGGCGGAAAACAACCTGCGGCAGGCGCTGCTTCCCGAGGGAGCAGAATGGCTCGAAAACAAGCAGGGAACCGCGCCCGGCATCTGGATTGAGCACGAGCACGTCCTTATCGTGCTCCTGCCGGGGCCGCCGGGGGAGTTGGAGGCGATGTTCGATGCCTCTTGTATGCCTCGGCTTGCCCAGCTTTCGCAGGGGCAACGGATCAGAACTCGCATTTACAAGGTGGTGGGCCTGCCCGAATCAGAGGTCGATCAACGCGCGGCAGCGGTTTACAAGGCGTATACCAATCCCTCCACCACAATTTTGGCCAAACCGGGAGCTATCGAAATCCATCTTCGCGCTCACGCCCCAAACGAGCAACAGGCTGACGCGTTGTTAGCAGAGTTGGGCGATCAGATCGAACTTGCTTTGGGGGAATACATCTTTTCCGCGCGAGGCGAGTCGTTGGAAGAAGTTGTAGGAATGTACCTGGTCATGCGCCACAAGACCTTGGCCGTGGCGGAAAGCTGTAGCGGTGGCCTGCTCGCCGAGCGACTGACGGAGAAACCTGGAGCTTCCGACTTCTTCCTGGGCGGCGCGATTTGCTATAGCAACCTGTTGAAGACCAGGCTGGCGGGGGTGCCAGCGCCGCTGATCGAGGAGCATGGCGCTGTTTCACGGCCGGTCGCGCAAGCCATGGCAGAAGGCATTCGCTTGCGGACCGGCGCCTCCATCGGAGTGAGCATCACTGGAATTGCGGGCCCCACCGGCGGCTCGGAGAAAAAACCGGTGGGTTTGGTCTTTATTGCTCTCGCGGACGAACGCGGGACCCAGGTTCGGGAGTTTCGCTTCCCCGGCAGCCGTGAGAGGGTGCGCCTGTGGTCTACGCAAATGGCGCTTGAGATGATTCGCAGGAGAATAAGGGACTAAGCTCCGCATGTGGTATGGGGCAGGCCGCACGTGTGGATTGATTAACCATGCGGCCTAACCCGTGCGGCGCGTGCCCTCCGCCTTTGGCCAAGGGCACAGACCCCACGTGCCACATACCACCTATCACCTGCCACATACGATATGCGCGCTTTTATCGCAATCGACCTGCCGGAAAGTCTGCGGGCGGCACTGCGTCGTAAGCAGGCTGGTTTCCGTTCTGTCTCACCCGACGCCCGATGGACTCAACCCGAGGGCATCCACCTGACACTCAAGTTCCTGGGTGAGGTTGCCGACCACAAGGTGCGTGAAGTGTCGGAATATTTGAAGAAACTGGGCCCCTTGGAACCCTTCGCCGTTCGGGTCAAGGGTTTTGGTTTCTTTCCCGATAGCCGGCGCCCGCGGGTGTTCTGGGTGGGAATTGAAGAGTCGGCACCCCTTGCCCGCCTCGCCGAACAAGTGGACCAGGCAATGGGCACCATCGGCTTTGCCCGTGAGCAACGCGCATTCCACCCTCACCTCACGCTGGCGCGCTTCAAGGCGCCTCAAGCACAGCCCGCGCTTCAGGCGGCAATTTCGCAAGACGCTGAGCAGGACCTGGGAAGTTTTGACGTCTCGGAGTTTTTCCTGTTTGAGAGTAAACTCTCCCCGCATGGAGCCGAATACCGGAAGGCAGAAAGATTCCCATAAATGATTGGCCCGCTTACGACCCTCATCGCATACTTACTCGGTTCAATCCCCTTCGGCTATCTCATTGTTCGCTGGCAGCGTGGCATCGATGTTCGTTCCACCGGCAGCGGCTCAATCGGCGCGACCAACGTCATGCGGAACTTGGGGGTGGTAGGGTTCGTCGCCACCTTTCTCCTGGACGCCGGGAAAGGGCTTTTGGCTGTTGTCCTCGCCTCCCGAATGACGGGGAATGATCCCACCGTGGTGGCGGCAGCAGCTTTCGCCGCAGTTCTGGGCCACTGCTTCCCCGTTTGGCTTCGGTTTCGTGGTGGCAAGGGCGTGGCGACCGGAGTGGGCGTTTTCATAGCGATCGCCCCGTGGCAAGTTGTGCTCGCCCTGGTCATCTTCGCGGTGGTCGTGGCCATCGGGCGTTACATCTCGCTGGGGTCGATCGTTGGTACCGCGGCCTTTCCCGTTCTGGTCCAGCTTATGAAACATCCACCTGTGCAAGTGGTTTTGGGCGCCGCAGGAGCGGCTCTCATCATCATTGGGCGCCATCATGCCAACATCGCCCGGCTGCTTAACCGGACGGAGACTAAGTTGGGGCAGAAGAAGGAAGAAAGCAGAAGGCAGAAGGCAGAAGGCGCTATGCAGTGAAGCGCTGTCCGTTGTCCGTGGTCAGTTGTCGGTTTTCCGGCGATTCTGCGTGCTGAAAGCTGAGGGCTGAAAGCTGAGAGCTAGCGACTGAGAACTGACAGCTGATAACCGAAGACGCATCATGAAGCGAATTGCAGTTATCGGGGCAGGGAATTGGGGCACGGCGCTGGCGGCGACGCTCGCCAAGTCCGGGCACGCGGTCTCGTTATGGGCTTACGAGGCGGAGATTGTCGAGAGCATTCGCCAGCGGCGTGAGAATTCGATCTTCATGCCCAGGGTGAGTCTTCCGGCCGGTATTGCGGCTACCAACGATTTGGGCGAAGCCCTCGACGGGGCCGAGATCGTCTTGACCGCCATGCCCTCGCATGTCTGTCGCAGCTTGTACGAGCGAATGCTGACTCATCTGCGGCCGGAGATGATCCTGGTGAGCGCCACCAAGGGCATTGATACGGACCGAGCCATGCGCATGACTGAAGTCATCGCAGCGATGGTCGGAATACGGTTTGTCCCTCGACTTTGCGCGCTCTCGGGTCCGAGCTTTGCGCGAGAAGTTGTAAGAGGTGATCCCACCGCGCTCGTCGTCGCCTCGCGCGACCGCGCCGCGGCTCAGTTAGTGCAGAGAGAGTTTTCTTCCAGGACCTTGAGGCTCTACACCTCAACGGATATGGTTGGTGTGGAAATCGGCGGGGCTGTTAAGAACATCATCGCCATCGCGGCGGGCGTCATTGCAGGCCTGGGATTAGGGCACAATCCCACCGCCGCCCTCATTACGCGCGGCCTCGCGGAGATCTCGCGACTCGCCTACGCGTGCGGCGCGAAGCGCGAAACTCTCGGTGGCCTGGCGGGCCTGGGAGACCTCGTCCTGACTTGCACGGGTGACCTCAGCCGTAATCGGACAGTGGGAGCCGAATTAGGCCGGGGGCGCAAGCTTGCGGAAATTATTGGCTCCATGCGGATGGTGGCGGAGGGTGTCAAGACCACCTATGCGACCGTGACCTTGGCGGAGCGTAATCAGGTTGAGATGCCAATCACCAGCCAGGTCCACCGCATCCTCGAGGGACAGGTTTCGCCGCGCGAAGCCATTCGTGAACTTATGGAGCGGAAACTCAAGGATGAGTAGTTGGGGCCAGAACTGTCGGCCCCCTGTCATTCTGAGCGAAGCGAAGAATCTCGGCAGTTGTGGTTTGCACGAACTGCGGAGATCCTCCATTCGTTGCACTCAGGACCGCCTGCGGCTCCTTAGGATGACAACGAGAAAGGTTTTTCCGCAACCCCGTTTGCCCTACACAACCGCGGACCCCGCCGGCGTGCAGAAACGGTCGAAGGCTCGAGTGAGATCCGCAGCGATCTCTTCCGGCACGCGGCCTTCGATGTCGTGGCGCTCCATCATGTAGAGCAGCTTGCCGTCGCGGAGCAAGGCAATGGAAGGCGAGGAAGGCGGGTAATCGGTGAAATAGCTTCGAGCTTGCGCTGTTGCCTCCTGGTCCTGGCCGGCGAAGACCGTAGCCAACTTATCAGGTTTCACCGCGTGAGCGAGAGCGTAGGCAACGGCCGGTCTGGCGCGCCCCGCTGCGCAGCCGCAAATTGAGTTCACCACGACCAGCACGGTGCCTTTGGAGTTGCCGAACAGGTCATCCACCTCACCCGATGTGCGCAACTCTTGAAAGCCGATGCGCGTCAACTCCTCTCTCATGGGTTGAACAAACTCCTCGAGGTACATCATTCCACGCCTCCCGGATGAATTGAGATTCGGATTCTCGCCCTGAGCTTCCGATCACTCACCAGTATAGCACACCGCGCCGGCCGCCTTGTGAGGTGCTACAATAGCTGTCGTAAGTTCGGGAGGAAGCTCATGTCTCTCATCAAGGCCGGCAAATCAGCGCCGCCTTTCGGCCTGACCGCCACTGACGGCAAGACCTATTCCTTGCCGGAGGCGCTGAAGAACGGTCCGGTGCTCGCCGCTTTCTTCAAGGTTACCTGTCCCACCTGCCAGTACACGTTTCCGTTCCTGGAGAGGCTTCACCAGCAACTGCGCGCCAAGGGAGTGCAAATCTGGGGGATCGCACAGGACGGAGTGAAGGACGGTCAACGCTTTGCGCGAGAATACTCCGTGACTTTCCCCATTCTGATTGATGACAAGGCCTATCACGTCTCGCGGGAGTACGGGCTCGAATACGTGCCCACGTTGTTTCTCATCGAGCCGGAAGGTGCGATCGCCATCGAGAGCGAGGGCTTCACCAAGCGAGACCTGCTCGAGATTCAAAGGTCCCTTGCTCAGGCACTCTCTGCGCCGGTGGGAGAACTCTTCTCTCCAAAGGAAGCCATTCCCGAGTACAAGCCTGGTTGAGGGTCAAGAAGCTAGGCTTGGGTCAAGCCTTGAATGTCCGCAAAACGACTACTGTAGGCGGCTCTTGTTGGCGCGCCCGTCGTGTTGAGAACGGAACTGCAGATCCTTCGCTTCGCTCAGGATGACAGGTTACGCGGTCTGACCGAGGGAACAACACACAACTGCCTACTGCCTACTGCCTACTGCCTACTGCCTACTGCCTACTGCCTACTGCCTACTGCCTACTGCCTACTGCCTACTGCCTACTGCCTACTGCCTACTGCCTACTGCCTACTGCCTACTGCCTACTGCCTCCCCATTCCCCGGGCCTTCTCGAGAATTGACGGCCGCGCGCCTTCCATGACTTCGCGCAGATCGTCGTAGCGAAGTGTGCGCTGCTCAAAGGTGCGTTTCGCAAGCGCCGTAAGGAAGCGGGACTGGAACTCCTGTAAGTAAGAGCCGTACAGATGGTAGCTGTCGGCCACGTGGCAGTATCGCCCTAATTCAACCGGCTTGCCCATAAGGTCGGAAACCCGGCGTGCGATCTTCTGTTGGAGTTGCACGAGGGCGAAGATGTTCATGAACGCTGCCTTGTACGCATCGTTGGAACGAAAGCGCACGTTCATGCAGAGTCGAGGAGTTAAGGACTCGAGAGTCGAGGAATCAAGGGCCTCGCTCTTCGACTTCTCGCCTTCGGGACTCCTCGACTCTTCGACGATCCTGCACCAGATGCTCTGCATGCAGGCGGGGTCATAGCAATCGTTGTCCTCCCATACCTTCCAGGTGACGGCCTGCGCGCGGCGTGTGTAAGGAGTGTGGGCGAGCTTCTGGCACAGGGTTTCGATCTGGTCGATCGGGGGAAAGGTTGGGACCTGGTAAGCGAAGAGACGCTGATGGTAAGTATATTCCCAGCGAGTGTCGCCGGGGTCGCGCGTGTCGCGAACCAAGTGGTCCTTGATGCCCTCGCAGACTTCCATCACGTACTCTTGCAAGTCCTCAGGGCCACCCGGGAAATCCTTGTGGATCATCGGCTCTTTCAGCGGCTCGTTGATGGTGATGATCATCGTAGCGTCTTTGCTGGGCGGATCGTCCGGCTTGTCGTATTGCGTCTCGATATCGCAGCCGCACTTGTAAAGCAACGCCATCGACTCTTCCCAGGCGCGCGCGATGCAGTCTGCTTCAACGTGTAGAACCGGTATGCCGTTCATAAAGCCCCCGAAGGATTGCTGATTGTGGTTTGCCGAGCTGATACAATCGACGATCAACAATCGACAATCGACATTACGATTTGTCCACGATAGAATAGCAGAAGCTGAGGTGAGGTATGGCACGTCATTTTACCGTAATTTTCGAGAAAGAGGAGGAAGGCGGATACCACGTGTTCTGTCCCGTTCTTCCGGGTTGTCATACTCAGGGCGAGAGCATCGATGAGGGCCTGCAGAATATTCGGGAGGCCATCCAGCTTTACATTGATAGCCTCGTCGAGGACGGCCTGCCAGTGCCGGAGGAAGACATCTTCATCAAACCGATCGAGATTCCTGCGTGAGCTCGCAATTACCTTCACTTATCGGCAAGGATGTCGTCCGTGTCGTACGACGACTGGGGTTCGAGTTTCGTAGGCAAACTGGCAGTCATGCGATCTATGTGCGTCCGACCGATCATGCTAGAGTCGTGATCCCGATGCACAGCGCGGTCACGATCAAACGAAAGACGCTGCATGGCATAATTCACGATCTCAAACTCACCGTCGAAGAATTTGCGAACCTGCTGCGAGGCTGAGAGGTCCCTGATCGCCAGCCAAACCTACATTGCTACAGAGCACGAGTCGCGCCACGCACACCACATCTTCTGACATTGCTTAACCTTCACGTAGTAGCAGCAGGCTCCGCGAAGCTTTTGTCCAGCGCGGCGAGCGCTTGATCGACATCGGCTTTGTTGATATTGAGTGGCGGAGACATGCGGATCACGTTTCCGTAGAGGCCGCCCTTCCCGACCAGCAGGCCGTTGGCCCGGGCGCGCTCCATGACAAGGTTTGTAGCCTCTGTTGCCGGCTCCTTGGTCTGGCGGTTTTTCACCAGCTCGATGCCTTGCATCAAGCCCATGCCGCGAACGTCGCCAATGAGGGCGTGCTTCTCCTTCAACGCTTCGAGCCCCTGGTGGAAGTAGTCGCCCGCCTCCTGGGCATTATCCATGAGCTTCTCTTCCTCAATCAGATCGATGGTGGCTTTGGCGGCAACGCAGGTGACGGGATTGCCGCCGAAAGTTGAAATCGTCAGGCCCTTATAGGAGTCGGCGATCTCAGTGCGCGTCAGCGTTAAACCGATGGGCACGCCATTGGCCATGCCTTTGGCGGAGGTGATGATGTCCGGCTCGACTTCCCAGTGCTCGATGCCCCACCATTTCTTGCCGGTTCGTCCCCAAGCCGCTTGGACTTCATCAGCGATGAAGAGGCCGCCATAGTTGCGCACGATGTTGGCGACGATCTTGAAATAGCCGGGCGGGGGAACGATGAATCCGCCCAAGCCTTGAATGGTCTCCGCAATCAAGCCGGCGACCTGGCCGCTGGTCGAAGTCTTGATGACCTCTTCGATGTCCTTGGCGCAATGCAGTTCGCAACTCGGGTAAGTGAGGCCGTACGGGCAGCGGTAGCAATAGGGGCCGGGAGCGTGCACGATGCCGTAAGGAATCACCCCGGCCTTGCGCCAGGTGTGCAACCCGGTGAGAGCCTTGGTCAGTTGCGAGTGGCCGCTGTAGCCGTGCCGGAGCGCCAGGACTTCGTAGCTACCCGTGTACATGCGCGCCGTGGTGATGGCCACTTCATTAGCCTCGGTGCCACTGTTGGAGAAATAGCTCTTCTTCAATTTCCCCGGAGCAATCTGCGCTACCTTTTCCGCCAGCGCCACCAGGGCTTCGGTTGGAAAGAGCGTTGAGATGTGCTGGACGCGGTCGATCTGTTCCTTGATCTTCGCCGTCACCTTCTCGTTCGAGTGGCCGACACTGATGGTGACGATCCCGCCCAGGAAGTCGAGATAGCGCTTCCCGTCCAGGTCCCAGACGTATTGACCCTTGGCATGGTCAATCACCAGCGGGTCCTTGAAGTAGGTGGTGACGCAGTTGAAGACGTATTCTTGCTTTTTGCGGATGATTTCGTCGCGGGTCATGGTCTCCTCAGAGTCGACAGTCGACAGTCAACAGTTAACAGTAGCAGCGGCGACCCTAGAGGCCGGTTTCGTTCCTCGGAACGAAGCCAAGTTTCATTCAGAAGACGAATAAAACTGGCTAGGCGCTTTCCAATCGGTAGAGAAGCTCTGCAATGTCATGGACAAACTCGGTTGCTTCCTTCTTCGAGAGTGCCGGACTTTCGTGCATCGCCCGATTCCGCTGTTTTTTCAATTCGCGAGCCGTTCGCGGGTTATTCCACGTTTCGCGAATTCGTCCAGAGTCACATGTTTGCGCAAGGCATCGTGCACTTTCCCGGCGATAACTGCTGCCAGGTTGTAATCTGTCTTGAGCATTGCTTTCGCAAGTATTATTTGATTTCCCCGCGTTTGCCGGTAGTATTTTCCCAAGCCCCCCAACAAGTTCCCCAGCCGGGCCTCTTGGAAGAATTCGTCTCGATACATCTCTTCGGCTAACCCCGGATATTCGGTCTGAAGATGCGCCGCGCTCCAGAGGGTCATGTCAACGTCTGCGACTCTCCATGCCTTTTCATAATGTTCACGAAATGCCTTGAGAATTGACTCGTATCCAAGGAGGTACGCGACATGATCGCGTTCGGGTGGCAAGGCAAGTAAGTGGGCTACCGGTGGAGATATGATTCCGAACTCTTGCGGGACGGTAAATCGCATGATAACTGAGACTACTTCGATATGCTGCAGTCGCTCGTACAACTGGTTCAGGACCGCGTGGCGGTTACTGGACGAGCTAAGGTCCGAGGGCACCCTAACTGGCTGCCTTAAGCCCACGCTCAGACGCGGCCACCACCGTGGGTAATCCCAAGATGGGCTTTCTTCGATGGCCCGGAGGACGCCAGTGGTGATCGGCCCGCCGCCACGGACATCGGCAACTTCACGCTCTACGAGGGAGAGGTCTTGACGGCGACCCGTGTAGCGTTCAGTCGCTTCTGCAAACAGCTTGTGGAATTCTTCAACCCACATCTGCGCTTCTCACGTTGCACTAATCGGAAAACCTTGGACGAAGCACACTCAAAATGAAATGTTCACCCCACTTTAGGGTATCCTCATCCTTAACTACCAGAAACTTCACCGAACAGTTCGCCCGCACCCAGGCCTTCGCCTCGATCAGATCCCTACACACCTGCGCCCGCACCAATTGCGCGCGGAGGTTGCCGGACTGGTCTCCCATTAGATGGTTTTGGTAGACCCTTTGGCGCAGGCCACCTGCGCCTGAGGTTCGTCCGGCGCGTAAAACCTCCTCGGGGCCATTGCCTCTTCTCAAAATCATATAGAGGCCGGGCTCTTCGGGTAGATTCGATCGCAAGGACTGATCGAAACTGTGTGGCGTGGCAGCAAGAAGGCTGTCCAGCACCCCTTTCAACTCCTCAACACGTTGTTGGAAAGTGTCCATCGTGTTCGCCTGCGACCCGGATCTGCTGGGGGCCCGTACGACCCGGGACGGTCAAGCTACTGCCAAGAGCGCTTTCTCGACGGCCTTGGGCAATTCAATGGGAAGGAAAAAGTCCTGCGGATAGAGGTAATCCTCCCCTGATTCATCGATGACCCTCAGCAGATTGTGTTGAGCGGCACCGGTGTCCGGAATAGCTTGGTAGATTTTCCGAAGTTCGAGCGACACTTCGTAGCCTTCATTCCGAACGCACACGACAAGTTCGTTAGCGCGCTTACTCATTGCTTTGCTCCCACAGATGTTTGACCCTGATTTCTCTTCTCCCAACTCCGTGCGCCTCATACCAATGCAACTCAGTTTCCCATATCGTACCATCGGCGAGGCGGACTCTGCCGAATCCTTTTCGTTTCCGCCAGCGGCCGGTACCGTAGCGCTTTCTGAGGCGCTCAATTTCGCGAATCGAGCTTGCCACCGCAATGGTTTCGATGCCTGTTATCGGGCTCAGCAGTTCGAACCACATGCTTGTGCAACCAATGGACCCAACCAGAGTCCGGGTGTCAGACTCACCCGGCTAATCACTGACACAACTGACAACGGACCACGGACCGCTTTCAACTCTCGACTGTCAACTGTTGACTGTCGACTCGCCCTCACTTCACATACCGATCCAACCACCCCAGCACCGTCTTGTACCACAATTGGCTATTCTGCGGCTTCAGCACCCAATGGCCTTCGTCGGGGAAGTAGAGGAACCGGGAGGGGATGCCGCGGCGTTGCAGGGAAGTGAAGAGTTGAATGGCCTGGCCTTCCGGAACGCGGAAGTCGAGAGCACCTTGGACAATCAGCATGGGCGTCTCGATATTTTGCACAAAATTGGAAGGCGAGGACTTCTCGTAGGACTCCCGTTTCGTCCAGGGCGGCCCCTGGTGTTCCCACTCGTCGAACCATATCTCTTCCGTTTCGCCGTACATACTGTGCGAGTCGTAAACGCCGTCGTGCGAAACCAGCGCCTTGAAGCGGTGAGTGTGCCCGGCGATCCAGTCGATCATGTACCCGCCGAACGAGGCACCCGCCGCGCCGATGTGGTTCTTGTCAACGTAAGGCAGATTCTCCAGGTAATCGGTAGCCAGCATGATGTCCTGGTAGCACGCGCCGCCCCAATCGCCCGAAATCTGCTCGACAAACTTCTGGCCGTATCCGGTCGAGCCATGGAAATTGGTCATCATCACCACGTAGCCGCGGGAGGCAAACATCTGGGCATTCCAGCGGTAGCTCCAGGCGTCGTCCCAGGCGCTCTGGGGGCCGCCGTGGACAAGGACGATGGCGGGATATTTTGTGTTCGCGTCGAACCCGGGCGGCTTCAGCAGCAGGCTCTGGATTTCGGCGCCCAAAGCGCCCTTGGTCATCACAAGTTCGGCAGTGTTCAGCTCGAGTTCGGCGAGCAATGCATCGTTGGCGTGCGTCAGTTGGGTTGGCGCGCCTCCCGAGACCGCAGCGCCAAAGATCTCCGTTGGCTGCGTCAGGCTGGTGCGAGTCAGCAGCAGCGACTGGCCGTCGGGAGTGACCGCCACGTCATCGTTCATTCCCGCCAGAACCTTCTCGACCTTAGGATGGCTGACGTAGGTCTTAAACACCGGTTGCCGGGCGCTTTCCTCGGCGGTGAAGTAGATGGTGTCGCTGTCCGGCGCCCAAGCGAAGCTGGACACCCATTGGTCAAAGCCGCTGGTCAGATCCTTGATGCTTGCGGTCTGGCGATCGTAAACGCGCAGCCGGAAGAGGTCCGACTCATACCCGTCGCGCGCTTGCGAGGTGTAGGCGATGTAGCGGCCGTCGGGCGAGTACTGCGGCGAGGAGTCGGAGCCGGGATTGTCCTTGGTGATGTTCTTCGCCTCGCCGCCCTTGGTGGTGACGAGGAAAAGATCGTTGTTGGTGGACCAGGCGACGCGCGAACCGCCCGAGCGGTTCGAGCTAAAGCACGCCTCGGAACCGTCGGGCGAAATATCGTATCCGTCAGGCGCGCCCAGGAACCACGTGGGAGAGTCGACGGCGCCGGGGGTCAGGTCGATCGGCGTGCCGCCCTTGGCTGAAACCGTGAACAGGTGAGTGTATTTGCCGTCGCGCCACTCGTTCCAGTGCCGGAAGAGAAGCTCATCAATGACTCGCGCTTTCACCTTGCTCTTTTCAGTTTCCTCGAGGCGCTTCTTGTTGCAGGCATCGTCGGCGCAGTCCGGATACACGTCAGAGGTGAAGAGCAGCGCATCGCCTTTGCGCGCCCAGGTGACGCCGTCCGCTTCCGTCGAGAGGCTGGTGAGTTGGCGCGCCTCGCCGCCGTGGACGGGAATAATCCAGACCTGCGACTTGCCGCCGCGGGTTGAGATGAAGGCAATGGAATCGCCGTCCGGAGACCAGCGAGGCCGCGTGTCTGACCCCTCGCCGTTCGTCAGTTGCCGCGGCTCGCCGCCGCCCCTGCTGATCAGCCAGATGTGATTGACGACTTTATTGGCCTCGAGATCAACCGCCCCTTGTACGTAGGCGACCCAGCGCCCATCGGGAGAAACTTGCGGGTCGGAAATCCTCTGCACCTTCATCATATCGTCGAAGGTTATTGGACGTTTTGCATTGGTCACAGTGCCCCCCAGGATCAGAAAGAGAGTTATAGCCCATCTCAATAATGTTTTCATAAAAGCGCCCCCAATGACCATCGCGATTTGGTTTTCATGAAGTAGATATTTATATCAGAGGCGCAGGAAAAGTGCAGCAGCGAGTCGTCGCAAGGGCGTCTCGCTGTAGGGGGACGGCTTGCCGTCCCCGGATTTCCACTCGTCACGACAAGGGTAGGGCAAGCCGTGCCCCTACGCCGTGCGGATTCAGAGAAAACCAACGAACGACCCGGGAATGTTGGTGAAAACAAAGGCCGGCTCACCCGAGAACCTCAATGCCTCAATAAGGCAGCAGGGCCGCGGCCTTTGCTTTTTCGTTCACTCCGCACAAAATCTCGGTCAAGAAGCCCTCTCCCTGAGGAGAGGTTGAGCCGCGACGACACTTTCGCGAGGAGCGCGGGCCGGGCGACGGGCTAGTTATGTTTCCCATGGACATTCTGCTCCTGATTCTTCTCATCGCGGCCAGAATTTTGCCGCGCCTCTCCCTCCCGCCGCAATCGCGGCGCGGTTAACGGACGCTTTGGGTCTCGGCGAGGACGAAACCCCTCACCCGTCACGCTCCGGCTGATGACACCGCCGGAGCCTGACACCCTCTCCCCTC
>Ga0326727_10009790_pt1 | contig 23279 bp, 24 predicted proteins | sample MB2enrmetagenome_FD_207643 | JGI IMG/M metagenome (GOLD analysis project Ga0326727, IMG submission 207643) | Lab enriched peat soil microbial communities from McLean, Ithaca, NY, United States - MB29MY | ecosystem: Environmental > Terrestrial > Soil > Wetlands > Peat | place: USA: New York... | reverse complement strand
TAGATGAAGGAGAATCATATAGGAGGAAACTGAGTCCAAGCAACAACCGATGACTGACTACCCATCCGGGCAGAAGTGAGGAATTACCGCCGCCCCTGGGGTGGGGAATTACCTTGGCTCTTGACATGCAAAGGCTCTTCCATCCTTAACAATTCATTGGATACTTCGGAGCTTAGTCTAATTTCGCGGATCAAACTGCCCAGCTTCTTCTCCGATTCATCATCAAGTTGGCGTCCACATATGGAGCAAAACTTAGTTCTCAATATCGTTTCGAGCAAATTCTTATCGTCGGTAGGAGGCAGTTCCTTGTTAGCTCTCTTGTTCTCAATAGTTCTAATTGCGCCGTTTACGACGTTCAGGAGCATAAGAGATTTGGAGTATTCGAATAGCAAATCTTGTCTCTCGGCAATCTTTGCGCCGTGCAATTGCCTCTTTGTTTTCCGACTGTTTTGTAAGCCTTCCCGTTCTCTTTCCAACGCCTCCGTGTCTGGCAGATCGCGCAATTTGTCTTCGCGCTCTCTGATATTTTCTTTTGCTACAGTTACCTGGTCTAAGGATTCACGGAATTGCTTTTCCAGTTCCGCGAACAGGTTTTCTCCCTTTTCAAGCTCTAGACGGATCGTCTCTATCGTCGGGGCTTTCTTCCCAGCTTCCCTTCTAAGTTCTCGAAGTGTGTCGTTGAGCCTCCGTTCTATTTTGTCTAGCAGGTCTATTTGCGATATTTCGAAGATGGCGAGTCGGATATTTTTGGATGTTGCTTCTTTGAAATACCTGTCCAGTCTTTCACCGTCGAAGAAAAAAAACTCCCTTATTCTTTTAGGAACAAAACGGTCGACATAAACAATAGCGTCGTCATCCTCCAGAAAAATTGTGTTGTTTAACTCATCCGTAATCTCCACTTCGAGACTGGAACCCTGGGGGGAAGGTGGTGTGGTGTCGCTGTAAGTCTTGTATGCCATTCTGCGCCTGAAAACGACTTCTTGGCCGCTATCCGTCTTAGCCCATATGTCAACAGATACGTTAGAGAGTTTGGACGGTACAGAGTTCAATATCGCATTCAGATTCAGGCGCGTCAGCTGTTGGGACTCTCTTGAAAGATGTGGTTCATCGCCGTATAAACACCAGTTAAAGGCATTCAGGATGTTTGTCTTGCCGGTACCGTTGCTGCCAATGACAACATGGAGGTCACCGCCCGTGCCGGTTCGGAAGGGAATCTCCGCTTCCCTGAACTGCCTGTAATTCTGGAGTACTATTTTTTCAATTCTCATGGTCGCTGCCCCATTTGGCAGAGTATTCAGAAATCTTTTTTAGGTAAGCTTCCTTGCGGACCCCTCCGGAATGCTCCACCTCCTCGTACACGATGTCTATCAAGAAATCACTTACTGCCTTGTCGGGACTTCTCTCTCTAATTGTCTTGATGATCGTAGGATTCACTCTCTTGTCAGCCATGTTATTTCTCCAATAGTTTGTTCTTGAGTCGATAAACAACCTCCAAAGCCTTGGCGTTATTCTTGGCAATGCCTGCTATCTCCTCGACTCTCTCAAGTTCCTTCTTGAAGATTCGCCATTCCATCTCCTTAAAGGATGAGGGGAGATTCTCAAATGAAGGGGTAACGATGAGGTCATGTATTACAGCTTCCTCCTTTCCTGGAGACCTTCTGATGACTCTTCCAATCCTTTGTATATATTCTCTTGGGTTGCCACTGCTGGACATAAGGATGGCAGTTCTGGCTTGAGGGACGTCAACGCCCTCGTCCAGACATTTCATCGCCACCAAAACCTTGAATTTCCCCTCTGAAAACTTTTCCAACAGATAGTCCCTTTCTGAAAGGCCTTCAAATTGTTTGGTAGGGACGGCCCCTTCCTCCATTGTAAACCGATGAGCTGCAATCCTATTTGTACTTATGAGAGACATCACGTCGTCAATCTGCTGAGGGCTGCAATAGACAAGCGTTAGTTTTATGGACACCATCTCCCTAAGGATGTCCCTCAAAATTGTGTATTTTGCTTTTGCATTCTTGACGATATTTGCCCTTTTGAATAAAAGCATTTTGAGGACAGTATCTTCTTCAGTCGTGTTTCTATTACTGGCCATTGTTTTGACTATTTTTGCCGTGATCTCAGCATATTCCTCCAGTTCTTGATCGTCCAGGGCGACGAAATGTGGCAAGTATTGATACGGAGTAAGATACGTTTGGCCCGTAACGGGGTTTATTGTACTAATCGCGTCAGATAGACTAAACTCGTATACCACATTTCCGAAAAACGCGTATATGGCGGCCGTTCCAGGCACATCGAACCACCTTCTTGGAGTGGCGCTTAAACCGAGTCGGAAATCATAGACTTCCGCCAAGCCGTTTTTGTTGTTCTCGGCCCCTAGTCCATGGACTTCATCTGCAATAAGAAAAGGAACAACCTTGCGGAGATTATGAACGGCATCGATGAAGGCCTTGGAAGAAAAGGTGCTATGGGTAGTTAGCACTATTCCATTTGTCTTTTGTCCCACCTCTATGTCTACGGTGAGAGCATAAACTTCCTTTTTCCAGGTCGGATTAGAGCTATCCGCAACTACCAGGTGGTCACAGTCCAGCCCGAACTTGGTAATTTCCCTGCGCCACTGCTGAACTAAGTGTTGGTAAGGGCAAGATACGACCGCAAGGACCTTATCCTGTCTTTCGAAAACGGCTTTCAAGCACGCCAGCGCGGCAAAAGTCTTGCCCGTTCCCGTTGCCATTTCCAGAATTCCACGCATGTTGTTATGAATCCACGACTCGACAGCCGACAGCTGATGCTGCTGCAGTGTGACCGAGTTCCTACGTCGACGATACCATCTCTTGAAATCTACCTTGCGAATGTCCGACGGAGCAAATTCTATGAGTCTTTTATTAACTGCGTTTGGGACGTCCAGTACCTTGACTCTCGGCGACTGGTCGGTCCAAATCCTTTCAAATTTCGACAGGTCGGCTTCCACGTATTGTTTCTCGGAAAACTCCCAGTCTCGAAAAACTTTGAACTCCTCGATGTTTGACAACCACGCCGACCCTGTCTCGTTGATAGAACCGCTAAAAGTGAGAATATTGCCCATTACGTCCTTTAGAATCCCAACCTTTTGATGGAACAAACCGACATGTTCAATTTGTTCCTCGCTTAGTGCCCTCCCCCTTTCGTCGACAGGAAGTGCGACTCTAATACTCAATCTGCCAGTCCCGACCATCCAGCCAAGCGCAGACACGTGATCTCTGATGAATTGATTCTCAAGGCTTCCAATTTCCTTGAGCATCTTTTCTTCTACGTATTGGTATTTATAAGACTCATCGCAAGCGCTGGTAATCGCTTCCACATCTTTCTCTTCCAGCTTGACGGACACTATCAATCGAATAGAGCCGCCGTTGTTTATGAGGCCGATGATGCCTCGCGCTGCGATGGCGAGACTTGAAGACGAAAAAAAACCGGCTATTCTATAATATTCTACAGACGCTGATAGGACAGAAATATAAAAGTCATTGAGAAGATCGTCCGAATCGGACGAATACGCCCTCTTTAGAGGAATCTCCGGCAAGCTTTTCATATAAGGAGCCCCATCCCCCGGCCTCTCCTTGTGTACATAATTATTATCAACTTCAGTCCTTACTTGTAAAGGCAAATATTCACAACATGAGGCAGTACGAGTGATAAGTCTGCGTTTAGAGCCATCTTGAACCAGGCTTTCTTCACGCCGAAGAACCGGGCGGTGTCTTGTCATACTTCAGAAGCAGGTCACGGGGGCAATCAGGGACGGCCATTAAATTATGAAATTTGCAGCAAATGCTGGGATTATCGGACCTGATGCTTGGCTGGTCAAAATTGCTCGATGCACTAGGGTCTCACCGAGACTGGCATTGCCAAAATATCTTCCCGCGGTAGTGTAACTCTGTAAGACGCCGAGTGAATTAAAGACCTGGCACGTGCACTGAGTAAGGTCGTTTCCCCGGCCGAAGCGATTTTTGATGGATAACGCGAAATCGAGGGGCCACGCGCCGGAGTATACTTTTGTGTATGTGATGACGCCGTGGCCATAGGCCGGGCACCCAGCGTCCATATTGCTTGGCTGGGTGGCACGACAAAGTTTGCCGCAAAAAGCGCCCGGCCGGCGTATAACCATGCCGGACTTCAAAGATCGAGCGCGAACCGCACCGCCTTCCTGACTTCAACGAGTTTCTCAGGCGGTAGGGCAGTGATGAGCTTCCCGATCCGATCCTTCGGCACCGTCTGAATGTGGTCGGCGTTTACGGCGCACTCCCCGGGCATGCCATCACCTTCGTCCAGACGGATTTCGCTTGGGATTTCTCTCACCGTGGACGTGATCGGAGCTATTGTGACGTCGTGAAGATAGCCGATAACGGAATTGCGAGTCAGAACAAGTACCGGACGCTTCTTGTCGGGGGGCTTGAACGTATACCACCGGACGTCTCCCCGTTTCAATCTTCACCCCAGGCCTGCTCATGGTGCCACACGCCGAACTCTTCCTTTGTTACCGGGTGGCGTTCGTATCCGGCCCGATGCTTTTTCTCGAGGCGTTTTGTTCTGATATCCTTTATTGCCGAACGGAGTGCCGCCCGCGTCAAGGCCGATCTTGTCGTGTTCAGTTCTTTTGCAAGAAGGTCGACTTCTTTTACCAAGTCATCATCCAGGGTCATTTGCACGGTTTTCATGGTCACCTTCAGTTATGTGTACTATAATAGCTATTATGATCCACATGCATGGGCTTGTCAACCATGGAGTCTGCTATTCACCGGGAAAGAGGGTTGAAAGAATGGAAACAGGCGTGGAAGCCGGAACTGATCGAAGGGAGCAATCCGGATTGGCTGGATTTGTACCCTGCAATTGTGTGACTGGATATCGGCTTTTGCCGGTATGACGACAAAGGGCTTAGTGGCAGATGTGAGGATGCGGGGCGAGCGGGATGACAAAGCTATGCGCTAAAATAGCCCGGCCGTCACATACAGCCAAGGAAACGACTACTCACCCCACCTTCTCCTTCTCAACCCTCTCATGCAGCCAGACCTTAATAAGCGCACCCCGATCCACGCCTATGCGTGCTCGTACCTCGTCTATATCACGTACGAGAGCTTCCGGGATATCCAGGGTAATGCGGACCTTCCTGCCGGGGTGAGTTATCTTGGCCTTTGAGAGATCGACGATGTCGTGAATGTCTTCCCCGTCATCGAATCTCCTATCGAATTCAGCCGCCCCTTCTGCCAGCCTTTTTTTCTTCATATAATCTTACCTCCTTTGTCCTTGAACGCCTCACCGAAATGAGCCGGACGGTCTCACTGCGCACCGTATAGATTGCCGTCCAGATCTTTCCCTGGACCTTGGCTATAAGAGCCCACCTCAACTCACCCGGGAAGACCATTTCAATTTCGACCCTATCGTCGTCGAACCAGAGAGATTTGGCCGTCTGGAAATCGATCCCGTGTTTCTCCATGTTGGTCAGGCTTTTCTGACTATCCCAGTCGAACCTCATATCATTTATTATACATCAAACACACAGATAAGCAACATATCGCTGTCTGCCATTGGCACTTTGTTTTTCCCGGCCGAGGGGATTTTTGATGCAGAGCGCGAAATCTCGTTCGGCCCGCGTCGGAGCATACTTTGGTTGTATGTGAGGATGCGGGGCGAACGGGATGACAAAGCTATGCGCGAAAATAGCCCGGCTGGCCGACACACCCCTCTTGACAATTGAATCTACCTTAGAACATACTGAGGCGACAATGGTTCATGGTTCAGTGGGAAAAATGACGCGAAGCACATGTGGACCGGCCTCGATTCACTAAGAAAAAACAGGAGGGTTAAGGTATGATCGCCGATTTTCACATCCACTATGCCCCTGAGAAGCTTGTCAAAGCCAGGCTGGGGAACGAGACGTTCAAGCTGGTGTACAGCAACGGGATTCCTTCTTATTCCTTTCATCCCCGGCTGTATCAGATAGACGAGCATGTGAAAGCCATGGACCTGGCCGGAGTTGACCGGGCATACATTTCGAGTGCCCCCGGCATAGAAGGGGGCAACCTGGATCTCTGCCGGATGATCAACGACGACCTGGTCCTTTGGGAAAAACGCTTCCCCTCCAGGATCAAAGGCCTGGCCCATATCCCACCCCTCGGGGGCAGCGAGGCCTTCAGGGAGCTGAAAAGGGCGGTAAACGAGCTTGGCTTTGAGGGTGTCGCAATGGCCTCCATCGTAGAAGAACGGGAATTGGATTCGGACGAGTTATATCCGTTCTATCAGGCGGTTGAGGAACTGGGCACGTTCTTGTTCATCCACCCCTGCCTGGCGGTACCGGCGGTCGGCAGCTTCGGGGATTTCGACCTGGCCCGCGCCGTCGGTCGCGAATTCAATCTGGTCATGGGCACCATACGTCTGATCAATGGCGGCATCCTGGAACGGTTCCCCGATCTGAAGATCGTCATGTCTCATTTGGGCGGAGGCATAGCGGCGCTCCTGGGACGGGTGCGAAATTACCAAAACAGGGAGTTTTGGGGTACCGCCGGCGACCCCCGGCACGGCAAGAATCCGCCCAAGCCGTTCGACTATTACCTGGATAAGATCTACTTCGATACAGGCGGCTTTTTCGGACATATCAATGCCGTGAAGGCGGCCCTCCTGGAACTGAAGCCCACGCAACTGGTCTTCGGAACGGACTATCCTCAGGAAATCCGCTCCGCCGAAGCGATGAAAGGCTTTGTGGAAGGGCTGAAAACACTGGGGGCCGAAACGGCGAACGCCATACTCGCGGGGACCGGGGCAGCTTTGGTCAGATAAGGATCGGTGCCGTCCTCCAAGGTATCAAAGGTGGAGAGGGGCCTCGGCTGTTGTCTCCCTATCCTCCATTTTCTGAAAGAGGGGAACAAATACAACTGCACCCATTATGACCATTACCTTGGCATAAAGGATGGATACTACCACCGCAAGGGGGGTGAAATGCCTCAGTGCGATCGTCATTGTCAAGGCCGCATTTGTTATGGCAACCTCGAAGCACGCCGCCTTCCGTTGTTTGAGGTTGAAGCCTGCAAATTTCGGGAGATAAAACCCCAGGGCGTAGGTGACGATGGCAAACAACACGCAGCCGGCGGCGAGATAGGGGAGAATATACAACTGCTTGAGCACGGTGCTCGTCCCTCTCGACATGCTCCCCATCATGATCATGCCCAGGCATATAACCGCTATGGGACCCAGCGCAGGCTTGATGCGATTTAACTGCCTTACAAAAGCCGACCCCAGAATAGTGCCCAAGGCTACAGGCACAATTACCATCCGCAGAAGGTCCTTAAAGATCGCCATGGCATCGACATCGGTCATACTGCCGGCCATCCATAAGGTGATGATCGGCAGCAAGAAGGGGGCAAGCAGCGTATTGATCGTGGTAACCGAAACCGAGAGGGCCAGGTCCCCTCGGGAAATCATGGTAAGCGCGTTTGACGCGGTCCCCGTCGGAGCGGCGCCGAGAAGGATCATGCCGACAGCCAGATTCCGTCCGGTAGACGAGGGGAGGAGCTCGATAAAGCTTACATAGGCGACGGCATAGGCGGCCGCCGGTACGCATATCCATCGAATCAGGACCGAAAGTCCCACCACTTTGAGGTTTGTGACGATGCGCTTCCAATCCTGGAAATCAATCGCCAGGCCCATGACGAACAAAGAAGCCATGAGAAAATAGGCATTCCAGTTTGCGACGAAGCTCTTTTCCGCCGTGGGATAGAATAGATAGCCAAAGAGGATCAAGAGCGTAAGAATCATCGAGGAGGAGGCATTCACAAAACCGCAGAGCCTCAGCCACAGGGCCGATGCAAGGGGGGCTTTCCTGCCGTTCATAAAGGCGAAATAACCAAGGCATAGGGCGAGAACCCACAATACTATCGTGGCGGCACTCGCCCACGGCACTTTCCCCAGGGGCATGCCGACGAGGCGTGACGTAAACAGAGCGATGAAGAAACCTAATGCCGCACACGTGTTGGAAAACAGCTTGAAGATCTTCTCCCGGGAGCGACGAATATCGGCAGTCATTCGGATACCTCCCCGTCTGGTTTGAGTGTTGTGACAGGTAGTCTTCCCTCTTGATCTTCTCAAGATTTATCCGTTTTATGCGCTCCATTCTTACCATAGGGAGGAAAATCTCGCAAGATAATTCGGAATCAGGGCTGCAACGAGGAGAAAGATGGCGTATGAATTATTTATATCTTCGACGATGAAGAACGTGTTCTTCTCGTGGTGAGAGTGGGACACAAAAAGGAGGCTCAGGGGGGTGGGGCAGCGTGTTCACGCGAAAGCCCTCTCTTCCCCCGGCTACGAAAATGGAGTGGCGTCGTAGCCGGGGGCTGCTCCTCGTCCTGTCCCCTCCTACTGCTGCGGAGCGGGCGGAGGCGGCCCATAAGCGGACGGTGGTCGCCCATAGCCGGGTGGCGGAGGCCCATAAGCGGGCGGAGGCGGCCCATAGGCTCGCACCGGCCGGACACCGGGGATCTGGTTTCCCTTCGCATACATGCATTGCTGATAGGCCATGTCGTAGCGCCTCTGGAGCGTATACTGGGAAGAAGCAGCCGGACCGCTCGCGACAGCGGTTCCTGTGAGGAGGCCGGCCCCCGCGCCGATTGCGGCACCGGCACCCGCATGGCCCGAGGTAGAGCCGATCAGCGCACCGAGCCCGGCGCCTGCCAGCGTTCCCACGGCAGCTCCGGTCGCGAGGTTCTGATTGGCGGTTTGGCTTGGCGACGCTCCGCCTATCTGCTCCTGGGCCCATTGCCTGCACGCATGATCATCAGCCTGGAATACCTCAAAAGGCTTTCCGGGGCCGGGAAGCGCCGTGACGGTCGGGCCGGTGGGCATCGTTGCGCATCCACCGAGCAGGGCCAGAGCGAAGAATATGAGAAAACCTCGTGTCCAGTTCATCGTACCGGCCCCTCCTCTTTTCCCTGCGGTGGCGGCGGAGTCGGGGCCACCCTCATCCACCCGCCCGGGCAATTTGCGACGTAAGGGTAATAACCTTGCGGATCCTTGCAGTAGTACCAGTACTCCTGCTGCGGTTCGGCGTAGACCTGAGGCTGGGGAGGCTGGCTATAGGCATAGGGGTAAGGATAACCACCATAGGGGTAAGGATAGGCATAGTAGGGATAGGCAAGGGCAGCGCCGAAGGCGGCTCCGCCTAAAAAAGCGCCCGGGCCCCACCAGCCCCAGCCACCCCTCCAGCCGCCTCCCCAGCCGCCCCTCCAGCCGCCCCTCGTATAGCCGGGCGTGGGTACGACGAAAGATAAGATGATCAGTGCGAGCACGACAAAGACGATCCATTTTTTCATCCGGTCCTCCTTCGTGGCGGCTCCGTAGGCGGGGCATCCGGATACGACCTCCCGTTACCCGCCTTCCGCCTGTTTTCAGCTAAGAACGCTTGTATCCCATCGGGTTTAGTGTTTCATGCCTGCCGCCGGTTCGGGCTGAAGCCCTTTGTCCATCGGTCCCCCGTGGTGATGGTGGCCGTGGTGATATAGCTCGCCACGCTCGAGCATCTGGATCTGCGCCGCTGTGAGGACCTTTCTCCATTCGACCTTCATCTCGGCCTTTCTGTCCATGAGCTTGAGCTTCAGGTAGTTAAGCTCCTTCTCCTTCGCGAGAAGGGTTGCGTCATCCGTCTTGGGATCGGTGAAGAGCTTCTGTACTTCGACCCTCTTGATGCGGATGTCATACTTGAGGTCGTGGATATCAGCCAGGAAACTCTTTCTGATCTGCATCGTCTTTTCCCTCTGTTCCTGGGTGAGGTTGAGGAAGGATCCACACCCGTGATGAGGATGAGCCCACTGATGGGGTGCACCGGGGCCGGGGGGAGCCATACCCGGGTCGGGCGGCGCCGCGAATACAACTACCGCCCAACCGACCAGAACGAATGCGAGAGCGATTACATAAAGCTTTTTCATACTACCTCCTCCAATTTCTTTTGTTTGGCCTGTGCAGGCCCTTAATGTCACTCATGCTTATTATGGAATAAGTCGTCGGGCTCTGTCAAAAGGTTACAAAGGGTGAACAACTTTTACGTAGGGTTATGGAAAAGCCTTTTGCTTGCATGCTTTTGCTCTCTTTGTAACCTTTTGGGAATTCATTACGACGTTATGAGAATCGTCGATATGCAGGAGAAGGCAAGTATTGACTATCGGATTTCATCACGGCATACTGGGTGTTGCGAATGACGATGGAGAAATTCGTCGCTTGAACCGTTTATGGAGGGTTTATGAAAAAGACGTTGGCCTTGCTGTTTCTTTGCGTGATTCTGGGTGGCACCCTTTGGGCTAACCCCTGTGCTTCCCAGGGATACGGCTCACCACCTCCCGCTTCCCAGGGATACGGTCCACCGCCACCTGCTTCCCAGGACTACGGCCCGCCACCTCCCGCTTCCCAGGGATACGGCCCGCCACCTCCCGCTTCCCAGGGATACGGCCCGCCACCTCCGGAAGAGGCCCCGCCGCCATATGCATTTGCCGCTCCCCCTAATGTGGTTCCCATACCGGGAACATACGCCTACTTCGTTCCAGGTATCGGCGTCGACGTCCTTTTTTACCAAGGCTACTGGTACCGATCCTTCAGAGGTCGCTGGTACGGGGCGCCATCCTACAACGGACCATGGATGTACATGCCCGGTCCAAGAGTTCCTCGCGTCTTATTCTCACTGCCGCCGGGCTGGCGCACGGTTCCGCGTGGCTACCGCCCCATACCCCACGCAGAGCTGAACAGAAACTGGCAGAGGTGGGAACGGGAAAAGCACTGGGAGGGACACCGGTAGGAATAACGGAACTTTTCGCACGACATAACGAAGCCCATAGGCTCAGGGGATTGGGCAAATGCGGTGGTGGTGCGCGGAAGGTTGGAGGGGATGGGGATTCACCCTTGTTGGAGTTGTATGACCTCGATGTGCACCTTCACAAGCCCCTTATGATAGAATCCCAGCAGTTTTGCTGCCCTTGCGCTGACGTCAAGGATACGCTCGCCTGATGACGGGTTGCGATCGCTTGGGAAAGGACCTCGGTCGTTTACCCTGAGGATGATGGAACGGCCATTCTCGAGATTAGTGACTTTCACGTGGGTCGGAAGGGGCAGGTACTTGTGCGCGGCCGTCAAGCCTTCCGGATCGAAAGCCTCCCCGTTGGCCGTCATATGGCCGTACTTACTCCCGGAAGGCCCATATCCGTACCAGGAAGCAGTGCCTGTTGCACGATAGGTCTGTGCCTCCTCGATCGACATCGGATAGTACGTCTTCCCCTTGACCGTGTAAGGCGCGGTCTTCACGCGCCCCTGCCTGATGGCCTCCTTCGGGGGAAGCCCATCGATCGTCTCGATGCTGCTGCCGAGGGGCCACTCAAGGGGGGCCTTCACCGCCTTGAAAGTGAATTTCCCGATACGGTACACCACTTTCGTCGTGCCGACGGTGAATTCATAGCTTCCCTCTACCACGTAGGCCGTGGTCTTCACCGCACTCTTGGTTATGTGGTAAGGGAGCTCGACGATGGTGCACGCCGCGATAGAGAGGCACGCACCTGTAAGGAGGCAGCCCTTCAATAGGCCGCCCCGGAGAAAGAGTCCCGACATCACAATAGAAGGAGTCTACCGCTCATCGGCCCGTCCGGGCAACAGATAAATCGGAAAAGCTACTCTACGGTCACACTCTTCGCCAAATTCCTCGGCTGATCCACGTCCGTCCCCAGCAGATTGGCGATATGGTAGGCAAACAACTGGAGCGGCACGATGAAGACCATGGGCTGCAGCTCATAGAGCGTAGACGGCACCTTGAAGATGCTCGATGCCTTCGCCGCCATCTCGTGGTTTTCATGGTCCGTGCAGAGTATGATGTTGCCCCGCCTGGAGACGACCTCTTCCACGTTGCTGCACGTCTTCTTGTAGGTGCTGTCGTCGGGGGCAACAACGACGACCGGCATCTGCTCGTCGATGAGGGCAATGGGACCGTGCTTCATCTCCCCCGCGGCATATGCCTCGGCGTGGATATAGGATATCTCCTTGAGCTTAAGGGCCCCTTCGAGCGAGACGGGGTAGCTGATGCCCCGGCCGAGATAGAGAAAATTCTTGTAATGCATATACTTGCGTGCGAGGTCTTCCATGTTCCCGGCCTGGTCGAGGGCGAGCTGGACCTTATGGGGTATCCGCCTGATCTCGCTTATCTTCTGCCGGAGCACGTCATGGTCCATGGCCCCCAGCTTCCTTCCCAGGTAGAGCATGAGGAGGAAGAGCACCGATATCTGCGTGGTAAAAGCCTTGGTCGATGCGACGCCGATCTCCGGCCCCGCGTGGGTGAAAATGACGCCGTCCGATCCACGGGCAAGGGTGCTTCCCAGCACATTGCAGATGGCGAGGGTAAAGACGCCCCTCTTTTTCGCCTCTTTCATGACCGCGATGGTGTCCGCGGTCTCGCCCGACTGGGAGATGAGGACGAGCATGTCGTTCCGTCCCATGATCGGGTTCCGGTACCGGAACTCGGACGCGATATCGACGTCGACGGGTATGCGCAGGTTTTCCTCAAACATGTGCTTGCCTATGAGGCATGCATGGTACGAGGTGCCGCAGGCGATCATCCATATGCGTTTGACCTTGCTCATGGGAGGGAGCTTCAGGTCCTCGAAGTCGACCTCGCCGCGCTCTTCCTTCACCCTGCCGAGGAGCGTATCGGAGATGGCCCTGGGCTGCTCAAAGATCTCCTTCATCATGAAATGCTTGTAGCCACCCTTCTCCGCCATGGCGCCGCTCCAGTTGATGGTGTGCACCTGCCGCTCCGCCCGGTTCCCATCCGCGTCCAAGATAAGTAGCTCGCCGCCTTTCATGACGGCTATGTCCTTATCCTCGAGGAAAATGAACCTGTTTGTCTTTCCGATGAGGGCGGGCGCATCGCTCGCGATGAAGAACTCCCCTTCACCTATGCCGAGGACGAGGGGACTCTCCTTTTTTGCGGCAATGAGCGTCTGCTCGCCTTCCCTGATGATGCCGAGGGCATAGGAGCCGTGCATCTCCGCCAGGGAGAGCCGTACTGCTTCCATAAACCCGGCCCCTTCTTTCATATGTTCCGAGATGAGGTGAGGTACTACCTCCGTATCCGTGTCGGAGAGAAATTTGTGCCCCTTCGAGCGCAGGTGCTCTTTCAACTCGACGTAGTTTTCAACGATGCCGTTGTGAACGACGACGACATCCCCGGCCCTGTGGGGATGGGCATTCCGCTCGGATGGCGTGCCGTGGGTAGCCCACCTCGTGTGGGCAAGACCAAGGCTCCCCTTGAAGCCCCCTTCGCACGCCTTTCTCAGCTCGTCAACCTTGCCTTTCCGGCGCGCGATCTCGATCCGCCCGTCGCAGGAGACGGCGATCCCGGCGGAGTCATAGCCCCGGTATTCGAGCCTCTTCAGCGCCTCGATCAAGATCGGATAAGCCTCGTCCGCCCCCAGGTAGCCGACTATTCCGCACATTTCTTCTTCCTCCTCGAATAGTCTTCGATGTGCCTCTGCTTCGTCCGTGTCACTGCAAGGGCCCCTTCCGGGACATCACGGGTGATGGTCGAACCCGCTCCGATATACGCGTCCTTTCCTATGGTGACGGGCGCCACGATCTCCGTGTTGCTGCCGATAAAGGCACCGTCCCCTATCGTGGTCCGGTACTTCAGCCTGCCGTCATAATTACACGTAATAGTGCCCGCGCCTATATTAACCCCGGACCCTACTTCGGCATCCCCGATATAGGAGAGGTGGCTCGCCTTGGAGCCCTCCCCCATGGTCGTGTTCTTCAATTCGACGAAGTTGCCTATCTTCACGTTCTTCTTGAGGACCGTCTTTGGCCTCATGCGCGAGAACGGCCCTATCCTGGCGCCGGCCCCTGCCCGTACTCCATCAAGGGAGGTGAAGCCTTCGATGGAGACCCCGTTTTCAATAGTCGAGTCCTTGATCACCACGTGGGGGCCGATGATGACGTCCTGTCCGATCTCGGTCCGCCCCATGAGGCAGCAGTAAGGAGAGATGACCGTGTCAGGGCCGATCGTCACGTCAGCCTCGATATAGGCGCTCCTGTCGGTGATGGTGACCCCGTTCTCCATGTGGCGGTCGAGAATGGCGTTCCTGAAGGCGACGCTTGCCTCAAGCAGGTCTTTGCGCGTATTGATGCCGAGGACTTCGGTTGCGTCCTTATGAAAAAAGGCCCTGGCCTTGATGCCTTGCCGGCCGGCCGCCTTGCAGATGTCCGTGAGGTAGAACTCACCCTTCCTGTTATCCGGGGTCACGGCCTCTACCAGGGAGACGAGATCGCGCCGGATCATGCATATGCCCGTATTGATCACCTTTATCCCCAACACGACCCCCGTCGCCTCGCTCTCCTCGACGATATCGACAATCCCGTCCCGGTCGTCCATGATGACCCTGCCGTAGCCCGAAGGGTCTTCCACCCCGGTGGTCATGAAGACAATGCCCTCCGACCGCTTGAAAAACTCTATAAACGCGCGCAGGGTCGAGGTCTTGATGAGGGGAACATCCCCGTAGAGTACGAGGATGTCGCCCGGCGCGAGAAGCGCAACGGCGGCGAGGAGGGCGTGGGCCGTCCCCTGCTGTTGCTCCTGGTGCGCAAAAGTCACCTCCGCCCCTTCCAGGCAGCTCTCCACCAGCGCCTTCCCGTGGCCGGTCACCACGATGACCCTCTCCGGCGCAAGTGACCGCGCTGCTTCCACCACGTAGCGGACCATGGGTCTGCCCATGATGGGGTGGGCGACCTTCGGTATCTTCGACCGCATCCTCGTGCCTTTACCTGCTGCCAGTATCACACAGTTAAGCCGCTCCATCGATGCTCTCCTTTTTCCCAAAGACTCTCGCGATCACCACGCTCAGCTCGAAGAGGCCGTACATGGGCAGCGCCATGAGGAGCTGGCTCGATACCTCCGGGGGCGTAATGATGGCGCTCAGCACCGCGATGCCGAGGATGGCGTATCTTCTCTTCTTCGCCAGTCCTCTGTAGTTGATGATGCCCGCCTTCGCAAGATAAAAGGCGATGAGGGGCATCTGGAATATGAGACCGAAGATGATCAGCATCTTCAGGGTGAGGTTCATGTACTCTTTAAGGGAGGGCATGGGAATGATCATGGTCCCCGCATAGCTCACGAAAAAATGGTAGACCACGGGCATGGTTACGTAATAGCAGAAAAGGGCGCCGCCAATAAAGAAAAAGCTGCCGAAGATAATGAAGGGCGCGATATATTTCTTCTCCTTCTCATAGAGACCCGGCGCGACGAACATCCAGACTTCATAGAGGATGACGGGCGCGGCGAGAAAAAGAGCGGCAACGAGGGATACCTTGAAATAGGTAATGAATGCCTCGGTGATGCTCGTGAATATGAAGGAGCTTCCGGCCGGCATCACCTTGATAAAAGGTTGCATGAGGAAATGAAAGATCTTTTCTTTGAAGCTATAGGCAACGATAAAGGCGACGGCAAGGCCGGCAAGGCTCACCACCAGCCTGTCTCTCAGCTCTTTCAGATGAGCGATGAAGGGCTGTTTCTCGTCTATCATACCTTCTTCTGTTGTTCATCGGGACTCGTGCCCTCCGGGGGTTCTTTCTCAAGCCCTTCAGGGCCCTTGCCCGGGGGAGGTCCAACTCCAGCCGGCCCCTCTTCCTGCTTTTCGGGCGTCTCCTTCTCCTCTTCCTTTTCCTCGATCGCGCCCGGCTGTCCCTTCTCTCCTTCCTGCTGCTCTCCCGGCTCTTCCTTTTTCTCTTCTTCCTCCGTCATCTCCTGCTCGATGGTCTCCTTCACGTCATCGGCCAGGCGCCTGAACTCCCCCAGCGCCTTTCCGAGAGACCGGGCAACCTCGGGCAGCTTGGCGGGGCCGACGACAAGAAGGGCTACGATTATGATGATGACAAGCTCAGGTAAACCTATGCCGAACATACCATAAAGGTAGCACAGATGGGAGACGATGAAAAGTTTTACCTGAAGGTCAGGCGGCAGCACGCGCCTTGACAGGAGGTGATGACAGGAAATACAATGAAAATATGAGTGACGAGGGGCAAGGGGAGATACAATGAATCAGGATAACGCGATCAAGGAGCTTCTTCGGACGAGTCGCGTCATCGCCGTGGTCGGCTTGTCCGCCGACGAGGATAAACCGAGCAACGTCGTTGCCCGGTACCTTATGGACAAGGGCTACAAGGTCATTCCCGTAAACCCGGGGCAAGAGACCATACTAGGCCAAAAATCGTACAAGTCGCTCGCGGATATCGATGAAAAGGTCGATATCGTCGATATATTTATAAAGGCTGAAAAAGTCCTTCCTTTTGTCCGGGATGCAATAAAGTTGCGTCCGTCGGCAATATGGCTGCAGCTCGGCATCGTCAATGAGGAGGCAAAGAGCGTCGCCGACGCAGACAAGGTCATGTTCGTCATGGATAAATGTGTGAAACAGGAACATACGCGCCTGCTGCAGCGTGCATCGTAGCTCACCGCCCCCGGCCCGACCCCCCGCAAGACCTTTTCCGGTTGCACGCATCCCGCCACTGCACTATGTGCCGGTATGGTATTGATCTTTATCATCCGGGGGGATATCATTTCTCAGGTGGAATAGCTCACCTTAGCCGCAAAGCGAGGGGGCGGCTCTTGACCCTTTGAGATCGGCTTGTGCCGGGTAGCTTATGCAGGTGGAATAGTTCGGTCTGAAAAAAAGCCCTTTTCGATCGTCCCGGACGGTGTCATTTTCAGCTATCGGGGCTATCGCTTCAGGGTCGACCTCGACGGAAGCCGCTAAAGAGCGAACCACGCCTTATTTTGGCGTTATGGAGAACGGACCCGTCAAGACAGGGAAGAACTACACGAGAGAACCCGTAAGCGGCCGCAGCCCGCACCCATCCCCTCTGGAAGAGCAGCTCAAAGCGCGGATGGATGGCGCCGGTCTCCTCTCCTATCAGGCTTTTTTGGAAACGGTCCTTTACGATGAGCACTACGGCTACTACAGGGCCGGAAAACAGGGCCGGCAGGACTACTGCACATCTCCGGAGATCCATGCCCTCTTCGGCCGCACCATAGGCGCCTACATCGAGGGTCTCTGTGACCGCGTGCAGAGCCCGTCAGTTACCATACTGGAACTTGGGGGCGCTTCGGGAAAGCTGGCCGCCGATATCATCTCCGCCTTCACCCGCCTCACCCTGGAGGCCTACTTCATACTGGAGAAGGGAAAGGAAAGAAGGTCGGGCGCCATCCGATGGATCAACAATCTCGATAGGCTTCAGGGCTTGGAAGGTTTCACCTTCATTCTGGCCAATGAATTCTTCGATGCCCTCCCCTTCCACAGGGTGATCGACCGGGGCGGCAGGCTTGAAGAGGTCTATGTGGGCCATAGGGATGGCTTTTTCGAACAAACAGGGCCCTTGAGCAGACCCCTTGCATCGTTCCTCGATGACTACCCCATCTTTTTGCAGCCACATCAGGAGCTGGAGGTGACGACAGCGGCGGCGGCGCCTGTCAAGGCTGTATCAAGCCTCGTCGGAAAGGGCTGCTTCCTTGTCTTCGATTACGGCTACCATCAGGCTGATATCACGGCGGGCAGATTCTTTCACGGCAGCATGCTCGGCTACAGGGATCGCAGGATACGTGACGACCTGTTCGCCTCCCTCGGGAGGGCGGATATCACCCATCACGTCAACTTCGACCACCTCTCCGCTCTGTTTCAAAAAGCAGGATGGCGCAAGGATGGGGAAATCGAGCAGTACCGCTTCCTTCATCGGGCGGGGGTGCTGAAAAAGCTCGACGGGCTCACCATCGAAGAAAGAATGTCGGTGAAATGGCTTATCATGCCTGAGGGTCTCGGCTCGACGATCTCGGTCCTGGGATTTTCCAGGGGCCTTCCCTTTCCCCTGCCCGGCTTCGGAAGCGCCGGGGAGAGGAAGGAAAGGGACGAGTGACGAGTGGCCCTCCTTTACAGAATGCGTTTCAAGGTTTATATTTTTGTAATCCTGTAAAAGGACAAACCTTATGGAGGAACACAATGAAAGAAAAAGTAGAACAGGCGATTAGTAAGATCAGACCCATGCTTCAACGCGATGGGGGAGATATAGAGCTCGTCGATGTGACGGCCGACGGTGTGGTGAAGGTGAAGCTTACGGGGGCTTGCGGGAGTTGCCCGATGAGCATGATGACATTGAAAATGGGTGTCGAAAACGCCCTCAAGAAGGAGATACCGGAAGTCAAAGAGGTAGTCTCCGCATAGTGCTTCAAATTGTTGTTGACAAAAAAACACATTTTAATTAATATGGTTTTGGAAAAGGGGGTGAGTGACAATGACATGCGGAATGAAAGGTTGCGCGGCCAAAAAAGAAACGCCAAAAAAGAAAGAGGCGCCAAAAAAGGACAAAAAAGGTAAGAAGTAGCCGGGGGCTTCCGCCCCCGCCTTCTTTTATGAGCAAACGAAAAAGGCTTCTCATCGCTACCAGGGACGAGGTGGTGCGCGGGTGGTTTGAGCAGTTCTTCCTGCGCTACAACGACCTGGAAGGTGATTTGCTTCTCGAATCGCACGACGCGGTAGAGCGCATAATCGCAACGAAGCCGCACGCGTTTCTTCTGGATACACCTTCGACAGGCAGTTTCGACAGAAGCATTTTCCAAAAAATAAGGGCAATTGAGCCTTATCTGCCCATCATCACACTCACGGAAGCAGGCCACATGGAAGAGAGGCTGCAATCGCTGGAGCACGGGGCTTATTCGAGTATTGAGAAGCCCTTGCGCGATAGCGCTGAGATCTATCACACCGTCTGCAACGCTATCAAGGACTATGGAGAAAGGCGCGAGTCAGCCCTGGCTATTTCAGAGATGAAGGACAGGTGCGAAGCCGACCGGCTCAACCTGCTGGAACTCGAGCTGGTGAAGGGCTTGCAGCATATGATAGGCGAGACAGAGGAGCCTGCCTCGATTTTTAAGCACTCGTTTTCTCTCATAAAGAGCTATCTTCCCTTCGAGGTATTTGCAGCCCTTGTCCCCGGGCGTGAGGAAGCGGAGATTTACGTCTACCCGAATGTGGCGCTCAACGAGGACGTTGGGGAGATAATAACCGGCGCGCTTATCAAGAGAATGGCGCGGCTGGCTGAAGAGGACAAGAAGGTGAGGGTGGTCATCCAGGAAAAAGCGACCGGCCGGTCTCCTTCCGATGAACTCAAATCCGTCATAGTCCCTCTGGTAACAACCAGCAGAACATACGGCTACGCGGGCATCTACCGGGGCACGCCCTTCAACTACAGGGAAGAATCGGTATTCAAAAGGTTCTGCGCGCATATGGCGACCGCCCTCGAAAAGATACGCCTCTTCGAGGAGATAAAGTCCCTGTCGGTCAGCGACGGACTTACCGGCCTCCATAACCACCTGTCCATCATCTCAAAACTGGAAATGGAAGTGCAGCGGTCCGAACGGTACGGCTCTCCGCTCTCCGTGATCATTTTCGACATCGATAACTTCAAGGAGATCAACGACACGTACGGTCACCTCGCAGGAGATGCCGTCCTGGTGGAACTGGCGCAGATGATCAGAAACGGGGTGAGGGGCATCGACAGCGTGGGGCGATACGGGGGCGAGGAGTTTCTGGTGGTCCTGCCCGAAACGGATGGCAAGGCTGCAACGGTGATCGGAGACCGTTTGAGACAGAAGGTGGCGGAGACGCTCTTCCCCCATAGTGGGAAGGCCATATCCGTCTCCGTAAGCGGAGGGGTGGCAAGCTACGGTGACGGGAGGGATGCGGGCAAGCTTATCGGCTTGGCCGATGAGAACTTGTATAAGGCAAAAAACGAAGGGAAAAACCTGGTACACTATGATGAGGACTGACAACGAGGGCCATCCTGCAATAAAACTCCTGTCCGATCTGATAAGGATCGATACGTCAAATCCACCGGGCAACGAGGAGGCTGCGGTCCAGTTCATCGAAGCCCAACTCCTGCAGGAGGGCATAAAGGCGCAAGTTTTCTCTCCCGAGCCGCGACGGGCGAACATCCTCGCGAGGCTGAAAGGGAAAAAGAGGGGCAGCCCCGTGATACTCCTCGGCCACCTCGACGTCGTGCCTGCCCATGACGAGGGATGGGTGGCGCCGCCCTTCAGCGGGGCGGTGCAGGACGGCTTTATCTACGGCAGGGGCGCTATAGACATGAAATCCCAGGTCGTCTGTCAGCTCCTGTCGTTCATCGGGATCCATCGGGAAGGCATTCTCCCCGAGAGGGATTTGATCTTTCTGGCGACGGCCGATGAAGAGACAAGCGGGAAGCTGGGCGCGGAATACATGCTGGAGAAGGTGGAGGAGCTGCGTCATGCCTCGTTCGTCCTGAGCGAGGGGGGCAGTATCCTCGAAGAGGCGGGGCTTTGGCATGGCCAGGTGTCGGTGGCCGAAAAAAAGGTCTGCCAGTTTATGCTGCGGGCCAGGGGAACCGGCGGACACGGCTCAATGCCCCATGGAGACAACGCCAACGACAAGATCATCCGGGCAGCCAACAGGATTATATCCACCCGGCTGCCCTTGAAGCCGACCGGAGTGGTGACCAGGTACCTGAATGGCCTTTTGCAAGGCAGGAAAATCGGGGGCATGCAATTCTTCAATTTGAAAGACGCCCTTCGCAACACAAAGTTCCTCGCTTTCGTAGATCGCGATCCTTTACTTAACGCCCTGCTGCGCAACACGGTCACCCCAACCATACTGAAGGCCGGCGAGAAGGTTAATGTGATCCCTACCGAATCAACCGCCGGCTTCGATGCGCGTATACTGCCCGGGGAGTCCCACGAGGGCTTCCTCCGTCGGATGAGGAAAATCGCCGGGCCCGAAGTCGAGTTGCTCCTCACGAACAGAACAGATTCAGCGGCCTCGCCCCATAACACTCCCTATTTCCGTCACCTGGCAGCAGCAGTACGGGAGCTTAAGGGTGACATACCCGTTTTGCCCTTTCTCACCACCGGCGCGACCGACCTGCGTCACTTCCGGAATCTCGGCATCCCCGCATATGGCTTTTTTCCAATTGCGCTCTCGAAGGAAGAGGAGCTGAGGATGCACGGATTGAACGAAAGACTCTCAGTCGTCAACCTGATAGAGGGCTTGAGGGGAACTGAAAAGATCGTGCGCGCCATCGCCTCCTATGCGCCTCCGGGGTGAAGCGCATTTCCCGCGGCTTACTTCACGTCCTGACGCTGCCGTAACCCTGCCGGTTAATCCGCGGTACGCAGTGCGGTAACCGCTCAAAGATTTCTTGACAACCTGTTTACTTTATAGAAGAATAGAACCTGCATCTGTATACAAGTGGGGGCAAGGAGGAGAGGCATGCACGACAATCGGTATGACGGACAGGAGGATAACAGCTTATGAAAAAAGTCTTACAGGGAAACGAAGCAATTGCGAGAGGCGCCTGGGAGGCCGGCGTGACGGTGGCATGCGCCTACCCCGGCACCCCGAGCAGCGAGATACTCCAGGAGCTCGCGAAATACAAGGAGGTCACCACCCAGTGGTCGCCGAATGAGAAGGTCGCCGTCGAGGTCGCATCGGGTGCTGCCCTTGCCGGCGCAAGGGCCATGGCCTGTATGAAGCACGTGGGCCTGAACGTCGCGTCGGACCCGTTCATGACGCTCGCCTACACGGGCATCAAGGGCGGGTTCGTCATCGTGGTGGCGGACGACCCGAATGTCCACAGCTCCCAGAACGAGCAGGACAGCCGGAACTGGGCGCGCTTCGCCAAGGTCCCCATGCTCGAGCCGGGGGACGCCGCCGAGTGCAAGGAGTTTACGAAGATCGCCTTCGATATCAGCGAGCGGTTCGATACGCCCGTGCTTCTTAAGGGGGAGACACGGGTCTCCCACTCCGACTCCATAGTGGAGCTGGAAGAGCGCAAGGCATCGAAGACGGCCCTCGGCCTCGACCGGAAGGACGCGTCCAAGTACGTCATGGTCCCGGCCAACGTGCGGGTAAGGCGGAAGATCATCGAAGAGAGGATGAGAAAGCTCGAGGCGTACGCGGATGAGTTTTCCGGCAACGTCATGGAGATCAACGACTCAAGCGTAGGCGTCATCACCGCCGGCGCCGCCTACATGTACACGAAAGAGGTCTTCCCCCGTTACTCGTACCTGAAGCTCGGCATGGTCTGGCCCCTGCCGAAAAAGCTCCTTGCGGACTTCTTCAAGAAGGTGAAGAAGGTCATCGTTGTCGAGGAGCTCGACCCGTTCCTGGAGACGGAGATCAAGGCCCTCGGCTACAAGATATTCCACGGGAAGGACGTCATTCCGACTATGTACGAGCTCTCCCCGGAGATCATAGAGAAGGCGCTTTCCGGTAAGTCGTACCACGCCCCACGGATGAAGGTGGCCCCTGACGACCTGCCCAAAAGACCGCCGAACATGTGTCCCGGCTGTTCCCACAGGGCGCTCTTCTACTCGCTTAAGAAGCTCGGCGCCTTTGTCTTCGGCGACATAGGCTGCTATACCTTAGGCGCCGCCCCGCCCCTCCAGGCGCTCCACTCATGCATCTGCATGGGCGCAAGCGTGGGCCAGGCCTACGGCGCGGGCAAGGCGCTGGGTAAAGAAGGCCTGGGCAAGATATGCGCGGTCATCGGCGATTCGACCTTCCTCCACGGCGGCATTGCCCCGGTCATGGATACGGTCTACAACAAAGGCTATGCGACCTCCATCATCCTCGACAACAGGACGACCGGCATGACGGGTCTCCAGGAGCACGCGGGTACCGGCTATACCTTAACAGGCGAGCCCGCGAACATGGTCGACTACGAGAAGCTCGTCCGCGCACTCGGCGTCAAGCGCGTCCGCAAGGTCGATCCCTACAACCTGAAACAGGCCACGAAGACGATAAAAGAGGAGATGGAAACCGACGAGGCTTCCGTCATCATCACCAAAAACGGGCCCTGCATGCTCCACAGGAGGGAGAAGAGGAAGTTCCCCTATCCCTATTACACGATCGATGCCGGGACGTGCCGGGGCTGCAAGGCCTGCCTGGAGCTGGGCTGTCCCGCCATCAGCTGGGTCGCAGTCGAAGGCGTAACAAAAAACGGCAAGAAGAGAAAAGGAACAGTCTCTATCAACAGGACCCTGTGCCCCGGCTGCGGCCTCTGCGCGCAGGTCTGTAAATTCAAATCGATCCTTCCCGGAAAGGCAGGTGCTTAGATGGACAACAAAGTCACCAACATATTGCTCTCGGGCGTCGGCGGCCAGGGCGCGATCCTCGCAAGCAACATCCTTGCAAACGTTTTTGTGGAAGCGGGGTATG